>Ga0316201_10005047_pt1 | contig 10084 bp, 7 predicted proteins | sample CS6wburrow_MG_FD_204516 | JGI IMG/M metagenome (GOLD analysis project Ga0316201, IMG submission 204516) | Coastal sediment microbial communities from Delaware Bay, Delaware, United States - CS-6 worm burrow | ecosystem: Environmental > Aquatic > Marine > Coastal > Sediment | place: USA: Delaware...
GCCGGCAGGACGCAGCCCGCCACGCGCTCGCGGGAAGACACCAGACCGCACCTCACCCGGTCGACTCGGGCCGGTTCAGGACCCACCAGGCGCGCGCTTCCTCGGCGCTCCACGGATACACGCGCTCGAGTTCGGCCAGAAGGCCGGCCAATTCGTCGGCCGTGCCGATCCTGGAATCGGGATCCTTCTCCAGGCAGCGCAGGATCACGTCGTCCAGCTCCGTGGGAAGCTCAAGTTCGGTCCGCTCGGACGGGGGCACGGGCTCGTCGCGGATGTGAGACGCGAGCATCTCCATGGCCCCGGTGGCCTTGAACACGGTCTCTCCCGTAAGGAGCCAGTAGGCCAGGCAACCAACAGAGTAGATGTCGGAAGCGGGGCCGAGCTGGTCGACCTTGCCGGCCGCGGCTTCGGGCGATCCGAAGGCCGGCGTGCCCGCGAACGTACCTATCTGGGTGAGGTGCGCCTCCTGCATCGGCTTCAGCTCTTTCACCAGGCCGAAGTCCAGCACCTTCACGTAATCGACATCACGACCCTGCCGGCACAGGAAGACATTTGCCGGCTTGATGTCGCGGTGGATGAGGCCCGCGTCGTGCGATTCCGCGAGAGAGTGACACATCTGGCGCAGGATGTGGACAACCCTGGCCGGCGGCATGGGGCCGTGCTTCTTGATCAGACCGTCCAGGTCCTCTCCGTCCAGCAACTCCATCACGTAGTAGAAGGCCCGGTCCGGGGTGATGCCGTAATCATAGATCTCGATCGTGTGCGGCGAGCGAAGGCTGGCCGTGGCCTGCACCTCGCGCTGGAAGCGCTCCAGGTAGTACTCGGCGTCGGAAGCGGACGTCCCGCTCGTGCGATCGCTGCGAATGAGCTTGATGGCTGCCGGCCGGGCCAGCATCTGGTGCCGGGCCCGCCACACCTCTCCCATCCCCCCCTTGCCGAGCATCTCCGTGAGCTCGTAGGCGCCGACCTTGCGGGCGCGCGACAGGGCTCGCGAGAGCCCGTACACACGCCGGGCCGACAGGTAGGCGAGGCCGGTGGCGATCGCGATGGACAGCATCAGGCCGGGAAACAGCTGGAAGCCGCGTTCCCACAGGGCCTGCGCATTAGCCGGCGAGAGACTGGCGGCAGCGCCGTTTCCGCCGACGAAGAACCACACGGCACTGAAGCCCGTGGCCACGGCGGCTCCGGCCAGGTGCTCCCGTGGCCGCAGGGGCACGACGTTGGCGAAGAACACGACCCACAGGGTGGTTCGCGGCACGCCGAGCAGGAAGTCTCCCTGCTCACCAAGCGTCGGCCAGTATAGGAACTCCGTCGCCAGGATCGCTCCCACGGAGATCTCGTACAGGAGGGCCATGACCGGAAACCACTCGGGCGGGAGGTTCTGCAGGCGGCTCACCGCGACCACGACAAGGCTGAGGACGATGAGCGCGATGCGTGCCCGCAGGTCGATCGCGACGTGCTCCTGCTGGTCGGCGGGCAACAGGAAATGCGCCGCGAGCACGATGATGCCGATCAGGACGAGCACGCCCGCGATCCATCCGAGTCGACGGTAGCTGTCCCGCTGCACCTCGGTCATCAGACCGCGAAATCCCGAGCGTCCCGGGTGATCCAGGCTCGGATCGGTCGGCCGCCGTGTGCCGGCTTTCTCGATGTGGCGGTCGGTCACTTCCTGCTCCTGTCTTCCATTGCTCCGGTATCGCGTAGCCCGTCGCTGGACTCTAAACTAGTTTGGCGACCTGTACTATCACCACTACCACCCGGAGCATGCGTTGAGCTCGACCAGTGCCGGAGCGACGACACGCCGGACCCTAATCTCCGCGACCATGACGCTGTGCCTGGCGGCGCTCTTCGCGACGCCGGCCGCCGCCCAGGACTCGCAGTGGTGGACCAACCAGTACGGCAACCGGGCCCGGCTGCTGGGCGGAGCGGTGATCGGCAGTTCGCGCGACCTGAGCGCCGTGTACTACAACCCGGGCGGCCTCGCCGTGGTCGAAGAGCCCGACGCCCTCCTGACCGGCTACGTCTTCGAACTCGACAACATCAAGTATACCGACGTGCTGTTCAGAGACACGGAGCTGTCCAGTACGCGTTTCGACGCGGTGGCCGGTCTCATCGCGGGCCAGATACCCTTCAACTTCCTTGGCGACAGTCGCCTGGCGTATTCGTACCTCACCCGCCACAACCTGGAGTATCGGTTCAACGAAGGCGGCGCCGTGCCCGCTGATTCGTTCCCCGACTTCGAGGGATCCGGTGAGCTTTCGGCCGCGGTCAGCTTCGAGACTCGGCTGCGCGAGTACTGGGGGGGGCTGACCTGGTCGACCCCGCTGGACCCTTTCGGCCTTGGCGTCAGCATGTTCGTGGCCAATCGGAGTCAGCGCTTGCGGTACAACGGTAGTCTCACGGCGACGGACGGTGTGGGCCTGCAGACGTCCAGTTCAAGTCGCTCCTACGACTACTATCACTGGCGGCTGCTGTGGAAGATCGGCGTCGCGACTTCCTTCGAGCGCTGGAACGTCGGCCTCAACATCACCACACCGAGCCTTCACCTGTTCGGGAGCGGTGACATCAGCTATCAGGCCCTGGCGGTCCTGGCCGACGCTGATCAGCTCACTTCCACTTTCCAGGACGGCCTGGGCACGGGCTACGCGAACTCCTGGGCTGTCGGCGCCGGTGGCGAGTACGTAGGCGACGGCTGGAAGGCTCATATCGCGCTGGAGTGGTTTGACGCGATCGACGTGGTCGTGCTGGACGCGCAGCCGTTTTACTCCCAGACCGACTCGACGACCGCGATCGACCCGGACGTCAACAACGTCATGCGGAGTCTCCTGAACGTGGCGCTAGGATACGAACGCCGCTTCAGCGACACGTACTCCGGCTACGCCACGTTCTACACGGATTGGACCGGTTCGGAGGCGGGCGTAGCGTCCCAGACCACCACCACACCGTGGAACCTGTGGACCTTCGGTGCGGGGGCGATCTTCTCCATCGGCCGCTCGGAGTTCACGACGGGCCTCACGTACAAGTTCGGCGGTCGCGAGAACATCGCCCAGTTCAACCTCATACCGGACGACGATGTCGAGGACGCACTCCTGTCCGACGGAGCGGATGGAGCCTTCTGGCGTCTTTCCCTGGTGCTCGGCTTCAAGCTGGAGTTCGCTCCCGACCTCTGACGCTACTCGTTGCGGGTTGCGTCCGATCGTGGCATCCCGCTCTCGGTCCTCGCTCGGGTGATCCCTGCAGCGTCCGCAGGCGGTTTCACCGTCGATCTTCCTCCAACGCGCGTGTTTTCAGCCAATTAGCCTGATCAGTACCTGTCTGGTCGGAGTGCGTCGGTACCTCTGAAGCGTCCGGCCCCGGTCTTGCCCATTTCACGGGCGAGAGCGGGATACCCCGGGCGACGAGGCAAAGACGTGCGAATCCTGCACATACACAAGGGCGTGGGCCACGCGGGTGGCGGAGCCGGGATCTCGTTGCAGCGATTGCACCGGACTCTGCTCCGGCTCGGCGTCGATTCGAAGATCCTGGTCCTGCAGGATGAAGGCGCTGGACCCGACGTATCCCGCCTGCCGCGCGTCGATACCCTCTCGCTCGAGACCCGGCTTCGCTCGATCACCAGCCGGCTCGGCCTCAACGACGTTCATCGCCTGGGCTCGTTTCAACTCGGCCGACACACGTTCTTCCAGAACGCGGACCTCGTCCACTTTCATCGCATGCACAGCGGTACGTTCTCGTACCTGGCGCTGCCCGGGGTCGCTTCATCGAAGCCGTGCCTGCTCAGCCTGCACGACACCTGGGCGTTCAGCGGTCATTGCGCGTACTCCTACGACTGCGAGCGCTGGAAGACGGGGTGCGGGGACTGTCCGAGTCCCGAAGAACCTCCGGCGATCGCCCGAGACGGCACGCGCCTCGAATGGCGCATGAAGTCCCGGGCCTTGATCAAGTCGGGCATAGGGTTGATCAGCAAGAGCACGTGGACCACGCGCATGGCCAGGGTGAGCGCCCTCCGTCACCTGCCACTCACCGAGATTCCCTATGGAGTCGACACCGGCGTGTATCGGCCCCGGGGACGAGCCCGTAGCCGCGAGCTCCTGGGCCTCCCGCAGGACCGGTTCGTGCTCCTGGTCGCTGCACGGGACCTGAGCGATCGCCGCCACGGGATCGACCTCCTGATGGGCGCCCTGCAGGGTCTCGCGCCAGATCTGTCGGCACGTTGCCTCCTCCTGGTCATGGGACGGCACGGGGTGGAACTGGTGCAGGGTGGGGGGCTACCCGTTCGGGACCTCGGGTATCTGGCAGACGGTCACCTGAAGGCTATCGCCTACTCCGCCGCTGATCTGTACCTGTTTCCGACACGCGCGGACGTTTTCGGGCTTTCCTCGATCGAGAGCCAGGCGTGCGGCACTCCCGTCGTCTCGTTTCGGGTAGGCGGAGTCCCGGATCACGTCCGGCCCGGGGAGACCGGCTTCCTGGCCGAGCCCGACGACGTCCACGGCTTCCGCGACGGGATTGCGCTACTCCTGCAGAACGAGGCGGCGCGTCTTCGAATGTCAGGCACGTGCCGTTCCTCGGTGCTCCAGGACTACGACCTGAGCCTCGAGGCGGCGCGTCACGCCGACCTGTACGAGTCGGTCCTGTCGCAGGCGGCAACGACGGCCGATACCGCCCCGGGCCTCCTGCCTCCGTACCCGGGAGACGACCCTCCCGGCTTTGCCGGTGAGCGTGAACGGCCTGACGGCAGAGGCAAGGTCCGGCGTCCGCTTGCCCCCACTGCGGAAGCGGACTAGCGTCAGTCGAACGGTCCACTCCACACCCCGGTCGCGGACGACAGCCCATGTTCGACCATGTACTCGTGCCCGTCGATCTCACCGATAGAAACCGTCGAGCTCTCGAGGCGGCCGCACGTCTCGCCGGCGAAGACGGTGAAGTCACCCTCCTGCACGTGATCGAAACACTGGATCTGCCATTCGACGAACTGGAGGACTTCTACCAGCGTCTGCACGACCGGGCACAGGTAGAGATGGATCAGATGGCGGACCCGCTCTCGGTCAGCGGAGTCACTGTGATCCAGAGAGTCTCGTACGGGAGCAGGCTGCGCGAGATCCTGGCCCACGCTGAGGAGAACTCCGTGGACCTGATCGTGATGAGCTCTCGTCGCCTGGAGATTTCCGAGGCTCCGACCGGCTTCGCCACGCTGAGCCACCAGGTGGCGATCCTGTCGCAGGTCCCGGTGCTGCTGGTCAAATAGACGGGCATTTCACGTGTAGTTGCAAGCTGTTGGCATAGGGCCGGGCGAAGCAATACCGCGAAATGCAAATCTCCAGGTGCTACTCTCTGCGGTATCTTCCACTGATTGCGGGCATTGAGCGTCCGATTCGGCCTGCCCGAGACCAGCAAGTCGGCTGACGAATTCGCCTCAGAGTTCAGCAAAAGACTGCCAACAAATAAGTTATGGCCGTCGTATGCCCAACGACACCGCTTCGATGGCTTTCGAGCACGATTCTCGCCCCTGAAGCCGCCCGAGAAGGCACGCCAATCACGGCCGCCAGGTCGGGTCGGATACTGCAGGGAGTGGAGAAATGATCAACAGTGTATGGGCACGGTACCGAACACTACGCCAGAAAATCCGGGGGCAGCGAGGTTCGGTGCTCGTCGTGGTGGCCAGTTCGATGCTGGCTCTCACTTCGGTGGTGGCACTCTCGATCGATGTGGGCCTGATGACGACGGCTCGGGTCGAGGCTCAGCGCGCAGCCGACGCGGCCGCTCTGGCCGGCGCAGGTGCATTCATAGGTTCACCGGGGAATGCCGTTCTGGCGCGTCAGTTGGCCACGGAATTCGCGGCGGGGAATACGGTCCGGTCCGAATCGGTATCCGTGCTGGAAGACGACATCGTAATCGACACTGACGCTCTCACGGTAAGCGTCTTCGTGTATCGGAACCGGGAGCGCGGCAATGCCATACCGACCTTCTTCGCCAGGGTGTTCGGTGTAGACGAGGTCAACATCGCCGCCATGGCGACAGCCGAGGCGGCCCCGGCTGGCGGAATCAACTGCCTTCTCCCCGTGGCGATCCCGGATCGTTGGCACGAGGCCGGTGGATCCGGCAACAATCCAAACACGTTCGATCCCGAATTCGGTGACTACTACAAGTCCTGGATCGAGCCTGAATCAGATCCGCCCGTCTACAACGACGACTTCACGGGCTACGCTGAGAAAGACCTGGGTATTCAGATACCACTGACGACGAACAACGCGAGTGGTGGCCTGAACCCGAGCTGGTACTACCCCTGGCGACCCCCGGGGCAGTCCGGCGCGGACGACTACCGAACCAACGTCAACTCATGCGTCGATCCTTCGATCTTCTTCTACGTGGGGATCGAGGTCGAGACCGAGCCGGGCAACATGTCGGGTCCGACGATGCAGGGCTTTGGCGATCTCGTAGACCAGGATCCGACCGCCCGATGGAACTCGAATCTCAACTGCGTGGTGAGCGACGGTTACCAGGGCAGCAACGATGCATCGAAGTGTCGCTCGAGTCCCCGCATTCGTCCGGTCCCGCTGTTCAACCCGACTGAAGAGCCGGACCTGGGCTCGAAGCCGTTCGAATTCACGAATTTCGCAGGCATCTTCGTGGAGAGCATCCAGGGAAAGACTGTCTACGGCCGCTGGCTCGGATACACCGGAATCAAGCCGGCCAGCCCGGATGACGACGTGACGGCAGGACCGCTGTTCAAGGTGATTCGCCTGATCGAGTAGCAGTCAGGAAGAATTGCTGGGATCAAACCCATACCACCGGCCGTCCCGAGTTTCTCGCGGGGCGGCCGGTTTTCGTTCGCCATGGTGTCACTTCGGGCACTCCTTGGACGTTCTTGGGTAGCGGACCGGGTGCATCCCGTGCACGCCCGACTCCCGCGGAGTCGATCGGTGGCGAGCGGTTTTACCCGGAGGGCGGGTCCCTATGAAGTCGGATGACTTCCAGGCGGTCTACCGCGAATTGTACCCCCCATTGTCCCGGTACGTACACCGGTTCACGGGAGATGCGGACGCCGCCGCGGACATCGTCCAGGATTCGTTTCTGCGCCTGTTGGAGCACGATCTGCCCCGCGACGAAGTAAGGCCATGGATCTTCGTCGTGGCGACGAACCTGGCCCGGGACCGGGTCCGAAAGAAGGAACGGAGGCGCCGGCTGCTGGTCGCGAACCAGGAGAGGACGGGCGCGGCGAGCTCGCCGCTCGACGACCTGGAACGGACCGAGCGGATCGAGCTGGTTCGAAAGGCGCTGGAGCGTCTGTCCGAGAGAGACCGACAGATGTTGCTGATGAGGGAAGAGGGGTTTCGATACACTGAGATAGCCGAGGCCGTGGGCGTACGGTCGACTTCGGTCGGTGCGCTGGTGGCCCGGGCTCTCAAGAAGTTCAGCGCGGCCTACGAGGCCGTGGGAGAGACCAATGCCTCACCCGAATGACGGGCACCTGCTGGCCTGGCTCGATGGAGAGTTGGAGCCGGAGGAGGGAACCGGGGTACGGGAACACATGGAGTCGTGCGGCGAGTGCCGCGGCCGGGCCGACAGTCTTCGTCGAGAGTCGGAGGGGCTGTCCCGGGCGCTGCTCATGTTGGATGAGCAGGCGGCGGGGCTGGCCGATCCCGGCCCGTTGCCTGTCGTGGCGGCGCTGCACGGACACGGCAGTCACCGACTGAGAAGGACCGGTTGGTCGCTTGCGCGCGCCGCCGGCCTGGTCCTCGTGGCGGCTGGAGCCGCGGCGGCGCTCGTCCCCGGGTCTCCGGTTCGTGCGTGGCTCGAGAGCCTGGGCGAAGCGGACCGGACTGCGGCGGTTGCGCCTGCGGTTCCGGCCGTGGAGCTGGAAGCGCCGTCGACCGCAGATGCCGAGCCCACGGCGGCAGGCATTTCCGTCGAGCCGGAGGCCGGCGGCCTGGTCGTCGACCTGCAGGGGTTCGGCCGGAACAGTAATGTACATGTGAGGCTCACCGATGCGCGGCGAGCCACGATCCGGGTCGAAGGCACCCCGGAGGTTCCACGGTTCGTCACCGGACCGGGGACGTTGGATGTGATCGGCGCGAGGGAAGGCGAGATATGGGTGGAGCTGCCCCGATCGGCCCGCGACGCAGTCGTCCGAGTGGACGGCGAAGCCGCGGTGCGTATCGAGGACGGCCACCTCGTCACCCTGTGGCCAGTGCAGGACTCCCTGCGAGAGGACGTAGTGATCCGGATCGGAAACTGACCGACCGGACAGGGGCAGAGGTGTGACATGACGGGCCTCCTGGCGCTGGTGGCCGGAATCGGCCTGGCGGTGCAGTCGGCCCCGCAGGGGTCGGTTCGGGGCCAGGTCCGGGAGGCGGCCGGAGAGAAACCGCTGGCAGGGGCCGTCGTTCAGATCGTTGACCTGGATCGTCTGACGATCACGGACGACCGCGGCTACTACCTCCTCGATGAGGTACCTGCCGGCGAACGGCGCATTCGGGCCTCCATCATCGGCCATTCTTCGCTCGAGGTCGTGCTCAGCGTTCCCGAGAACGGCCACCTCGCCGTCGACTTCATTCTCACCATGCAGCCGGTCGAGATGCCGCCGGTGACCGCGGAGGGCGTGCCCGACGCAGCGCGGGACCCGTCCGGTCTGGAAGGCGAAATGGTGCCAGCGACGGGAACGGCCGTCGTGCGTGTGCTGGATGCTTCACCCGGGGTTTCCGAAACGGGGATCGCGGCGACCGCGATGGCCATGTTGTCCTCGAGCCCGCCGTCCCCGGACAACATCCTCTTCGTTCGGGGATCCGGTACGGCTCTCGACCTGGTGCTGATGGACGGAGCGCCGGTCCATTCGCCCCTGCAGTTGGGAGGTCTGCTGGATCCGGGGCTCCCTCCCACCGTCGCGAGTGCCACCCGCTGGCACGGGGGTGCGCCTGCGCGCTTCGACGGTGGACTCTCGGAGGTGCTGAGCCTGGAGAGCCTCGGGAGCCCGGAAGGACCCGCCACGGCAGCGGCCTTCGTCAATCTCGTGTCGGCCGGGGCCATCTTTCGAACGGGAGGAGGCCCGGCGCGAGCATCGTTCTCAGCTCGGAGCCTGCATGGGGGAGCTTCGGGAGCCTTCGTGGACGGAGCCTTTCCGCAGCGGTATGCCGACGTGCTGACCCGATTCGATGTGGGCCTCTCGGCCACGGACACGCTCCTCGTCACGGGGTTCTGGAACCAGGAGAGCGTGGCCCTGCCGGATTCACGTTCTTCCGCCGAGGCGCCAGAGTGGGGGAACACGGCCGGATCGATCCGCTATCGCAGTCGCCTGGACCTCGGCACCCTCGAGGCAGGCGTCTCGACCGGCGAGTTTCGCAATCAGTTGCCGATTGGTGCGGTTGACCCCGTACTCGCATCCGGTACCACGAAGCGCACCCGTGTGACCCTGGATATCCTCGGGGACCAGAAGCGGGTCCGATACGGTTTTGGCATGCACCTCGATCGCCTGGCCCTGTCGACCGTGTTCGCCGAGGGTCCGGTACAGCAGCGTATCTCGTTCGGACAGGCCAACTCGGCGGTGGCACTCGCCGGCTACTTCGACGCCGGTCTAAGGGTGGCGCAGGGCCTGCGTCTTTCGGCCGGCGTCAGGGGAAACCTGTATTCGGGCCGGCTTGGATCCGCACTTTCTCCGCGGGCCCGCCTCGAGTGGAATACCTCGGAGAACTTCCTCATGACGGTTTCCGCCGGGCAGTACCACCAGCTGGTGGTGACTCCGGATACCTCCGGATCCGCGTCGGCTGCCCTGCTGGCATCGACGGAGGCCCAGCAGCTGGGGGCCGTGTTCACGACCGTTTCGCCGGCCGAGGCCTCCCACCTGGTCGTCGGCTTCTCACACTCGGCTTCTGCCGGCGAGCAGTTCGCCCTACAGGGTTACTGGAAGACATCACGCGGGCTTCCCGTCCTCGGGGGTGCCGACCTGCAGAACGCGGGATTCGATCTGTGGTTGACACAGCCGGCGGGACGGGTCCTAATCTGGGGCAACTACTCGATGGCCTGGGCGTGGACCGAACTCGTCGAGGGGGAACGCACCGACATCTTCTCCGGCCGGCACTACCTGCGAGCC
>Ga0316201_10005049_pt1 | contig 10083 bp, 7 predicted proteins | sample CS6wburrow_MG_FD_204516 | JGI IMG/M metagenome (GOLD analysis project Ga0316201, IMG submission 204516) | Coastal sediment microbial communities from Delaware Bay, Delaware, United States - CS-6 worm burrow | ecosystem: Environmental > Aquatic > Marine > Coastal > Sediment | place: USA: Delaware...
TTCATGGTTTCCAGATGCACGCTGGGCGCACGTGCATACTCGCTGAAGGCATTCACCATCTTTTTCATCGCATCGACCTGGTTGACGATGGTACGCGTGGCACGATCCAGCAACTCGGCATCGTCGGCCGGCATGCTCGACAGGTAACGCCGCCGCAGGCGTTCCGCAGATAACTGGATCGGCGTCAACGGGTTCTTGATCTCGTGCGCAAGGCGGCGCGCCACTTCGCCCCAGGCGGCATCCCGCTGCGCCTGTATCAGGGTAGTGACATCATCGAACACGATCACCAGACCACCGGCACGCTTGCCCTTGCCGCCAAGCACTGTGCCGCGACACATTAATATCTGGTGGCCATTGTCACCCGGCAAGGCAATCTCCTGCTCCCAGGTCCTGTCACCCTGTTCACGGTGGCGCAGGATGGTAGCGACAAACGGCTCCAGGTGCTCATGTTGCCCGGAGAGGGCGGCCAGCTCCTTGCCCAGGAACTGGCCGGGATCGATACCGAAACGCCTGCTCGCCGTGCGGTTAATGGCTCGCACCACTGAATCCGCACTCATGCTGATGACCCCGGATGACAGGTTTGCAAGCACCGCCTCCAGGTAGGCGCGCTGCCCCTCGATTTGTTGTTGGCCACGCAGGGTTTGCTCACGCGAACGTGCCAGCCGGCGCGTCATGTCATTGAAGGAACGCACCAGGAAGCCCAGTTCGTCTTCGCTGGCAACCGACAGTCGCCTGCTGTAGTCACCCTCGGCAACGGCGTGCGTAGCTTCCGCCAGGTCACGCACCGGCGCCACCAGTCGTCGCGCCGAGTGAAAGGCCGCCCAGATTGCCGCCAGCAAACTCAGTACCAGCACGATAGAGAGTGTCAGGCTGTAACTGAATTTCAGGGGTGTACGCAAAAACGACAGTTCCTTGTAGCGCGTATAGGCAGACTGCACGCCTTCTGCCAGAGAGCTGAACCGTTCCGAAACCTCGTACATCGCTTGCAGCGTGTAGACCTCGCTGTCCGAGCGCGACGACAATACCGGTACCAATGCGCGCGCATACAGGCCACTGTCGCCAATCGGATCAAGCCCGATGTAATGCTTGCGATTGCGCATCAACATCATCATCTCGCTGGGTGGCTGGTCCGGAATGATGTCGGTAATATCCGAGCTACTCGAAGCGACAATGCGGCCGTCACCACCAATCAAAGTCAGCTCGGCAGCACCGCTGCGTACGCGGTGATCATAAAGTGTCAACGAGACTGTCCCCTGTGGCGCATCGGACAGGTCCTCGGCGATGTGGATCGTCAGATTCAGCACATCACGCAGACGCACATCCAGCGCGGCCTGGCTGAGGTCAAGCGCGTCATCGAGGCCCTGTTCGATGCGCACATCAAACCAGCTGTCAATGCCGCGCTGCAGAAACTGCAGGGAAAAATAGTAGACGATCGAAACCGGCACGACCGCAAGAATGACAAACATCACCACCAGGCGGCTGGTCATGCGTGCACCGGGAGCCTGCATGCGCTGCTGTCGAATCAGTCCGAAAATATTGGCGGCCACCAGCGCACCAAGCAGCACCAGCGCGGCTGCATTGATCAGCAGCAGCATGGAGTACATCTGTCCGAAGCGTTCGGAATTATGCGTCGCGTCGCTCAGCAGGGACAGCGACACCAGCAGCAGCGCAAACAGCGCCAGCATCGGCAGCACGCCGGATCTGACACGCGTTAGCGAACCAGCGGCCATTTATACCACTTGCTTACCATACTCCAGTCTGATGACACGTAGGCAAGCAACCGAACCGGTGTCGGCAGCGACTCAACATCCAGGCTGCCGCGCAGGCGGATGCTGTAGCTCGGTCCTCCGTCCAGTGATTCATCACTCAGCAGCACCTCGTGAAGCTGGCCCACGGCACGCAGCGCGTCATCAAGGCGCCGGTAGTTGCCCTGGGTGCCGGCGTTGAGATCCTTGACCTGGTAAGTCTGGCTGAGTGCGTGATACTGCAGCGAACGCTGCTCGGTAATTTCTATTTCAACCGAATCCCAGAGCCAGGTGTGCGTCTCGACCACCTGTACCTGCAGTTCGAATATCAGCGGCACGCCATTCTGCACAGCCTCCCCGGCACCGGTACTCAGCTCGATCGTGAACTGGGCCTGCAGGTAATCCCTGCCATCGCTGCGCCAGGTATTCGCGTCTTCCAGCTTGACGATACCGGGATGGCCGGCCCAGGACAGCGCAGGCAAGCAGCAGCACAGCCCCAGCAGCAGGCCTGCAAACAGGCCACGCGGTGTGCGTGCAGTCAACCGAGCTTGCGCAAACATGCGAAGTAAAATCCATCCATATCATCATCACCCGGCAAGACCTGCCTGCCATGTGCACACTCGCGCCCCCAGGCGGCATTAATCGGCAGCTCGGTCGCGTCTGTCCGAGAGCCCAGAAAACTGCCTATTTGCCGGCTGTTTTCATCGGACAGCACCGAGCAGGTACAGTACAAAAGCATACCCCCAGGTGACAGCAGTGGCCACAGGGCCCGCAGCATGTGTGCCTGATGCGACACCAGTGTCGCAACGTCTTCGGGTTGACGCAACACCTTGATATCAGGATGCCGGCGGATCACGCCCGTGGCAGAGCAGGGCGCATCCAGCAAGATACGCTCATACTGCTGACCATCCCACCATGCAGCCGGTTCCCCTGCATCACCCTGCTGCAGGGTTGCCTTGAGCGACAGGCGCGACAGGTTCTCCCCGACACGCTCGAGTCGCCGCGCATCGATATCCAGTGCGCTGAGATGTGCAACATCCGGAGTGGACTCGAGGATGTGCGCGGTTTTTCCGCCGGGTGCCGCACAGGCATCCAGCACCCGCTGACCGGCTTTTGCATCCAGCAAGCCGGCCGCCAGCTGTGCGGCAGCGTCCTGCACGGACACGAAACCCTCGGCAAATCCCGGCAGTGATTCAACAGGTAACGGGCGGGCAAGCAGAATGCCTGTCGCGGTATGCGGCAATGGCCGTGCCTCGAGTGAGCGCGCCGCCAGCTCATCAAGGTATTCATCCCGGGTAAGGTGTTGCGGGTTGATGCGCAGACTAAACGGCGGCCGCTCGTTATTGGCATCCAGCACGGCTTGCCAGGCGTCAGGCCAGTCAGTCTGCAGCATCTGCGCAAGCCATTGCGGGTGTGCAAAGCGGAACTCGACAGTGTTGTCGACGCGACCTTCCAGCACCTCTGCCTGTCGCTGGTAGTTACGCAGCACCCCGTTAACCAGGCCACGCGCCCAGTCTTTCTGCAATGCCTTCGTCGCCTGTACCGTCTCGTTAACAGCAACCCGTTGCGGCATGGCAAGTTGAGACAACTGGTACAAACCCGTCAGTAACAGACAGCGGATATCGGCATCGCGCTGCTTCAGTGGCTTCTTCAACAATTGCTGCAGCAGCACATCCAGGCGGTAGTACCAGCGCAGGGTGCCGTAGGACAATTCCTGGATGAGCGCACGCTGACGACTGTCGGTCTCCTTCTGCATGGCCTCCGGCAGGGCATCGGTGAGCGAGCGCCCATGAGCAGTCACCGCGTGAACGACCCGGGCAGCACAGGCACGTGCATCCATCGCTAGTCGCGCACGCGTAGCCGGGGATTATTCACCAGCAAAGACCACGCCTTGCAGCGCATGTGCATTGATAAAGTCTGCGGCATCGATGATACGGGCACCAGGCAACTGCACCCTGTGTATCAGCAAGCTACCGTTACCACAGGCGACCTCGATAGCGTCGCGTGTGGCAGAAACTACCGTGCCGGGTGCGATCTTGCTGTCACCGGGCTGTGCGGTCGCCTCCCAGATGCGCAACTGGCGACCTTCATAAGTCGTTTCGGCCACCGGCCATGCATTGAAGGCACGCACCTGGTTGGCGATATCGCTTGCTGCATCCCGCCAGTTGATTCGTGCCTCGGACTTCTGCAGCTTGCTGGCGTAACTAGCCCTTGAATCGTCCTGTGCCTGGGCTTCAAGCCCCCCGCTTTCGATCAAGGCAAGCTTGTCTGCCAGCAGGTCCGCACCCAGCTGCGCCAGCCTGTCATGCAGGCGACTGCCGGTATCGTCAGCATGAATGTCACAATGTGCACAGGCCAGTACCGGCCCGGTATCCAGCCCGGCATCCATCTGCATCAGGCAGACGCCGGTTTCACTGTCGCCGGCAAGGATGGCGCGCTGAATCGGGGCTGCACCGCGCCAGCGAGGCAACAGCGATGCATGCACGTTGATACAGCCCAGGCGCGGAATGGCCAGCACCTCGGGCGGCAGAATCAGGCCGTAGGCCACCACGACCATCAGATCGGGCTGCCAGGCTGCAAGCTGCTGTTGCGCGGCATCTGAGCGTAGCAGGTCCGGCTGGCACACCGGAATATCCTGCTGGACCGCCAACTGCTTCACCGGGCTGGCCGCCCGTTGCCTGCCACGACCCGCAGGCCGGTCCGGTTGCGTGTAGACGGCAACGACCTCGTGTGCACTGTCCAGCAGCGCCTGCAGCGAAGGGACGGAAAAATCCGGGGTGCCTGCAAACAGAATTCTCATCAATACAGCGCGTCAGTCAGGCAGATCCAGGGGATAGCAGTAAACGCCAGGGTCAGATGACGCGCTGGCTCGCCTCGCCACTGGCTGCCGGTGTATTCTGGCGCTGCTCTTTCTCCAGCTTGTTGCGAATACGCGTGCGTTTCAGCTGCGACAAATAATCGACGAACAGCTTGCCATCGAGGTGATCTATTTCATGCTGGATGCAGACCGCCAGTAAACCCTCGACCTGCATTTCAAAGGCCTCGCCGTTGCGATCAAGCGCACGCACGCGCACGCGGTCGGCGCGTTTTACCTTTTCAAAGAATCCGGGCACTGAAAGGCAGCCCTCCTCCATCTCCTCAACCCCGTCACGTTCGAGTATTTCAGGGTTTATCAGGCATAAAGGTTGGTCTTTTGCATCCGATACATCAATGACAACGATCCGCCTCGGGTCATTGACCTGGGTCGCCGCAAGACCAATGCCGGGCGCCGCGTACATGGTATCCAGCAAGTCATCGAGAAACTGCCGGGTATCATCACCGACCGTTTCAACGGGATGTGCAACGTTGCGCAAACGCGGATCGGGAAAATGCAGAATTTCGAGGATAGCCATGTGATTGCCGTCACGAATCATGATGAATGTATCTAATATACTTTACCACAATCATGCGTGTGACGGCCGCCGGAAATCGACAAAAGGATTTGTTCTGTGTGGGTTTTCCGCTAGACTCGCGCATGACCTGAAGCTGCCAGCCAGACGACATCCAGGCAATGGCAACGCTGACCAGAAGTGCTACATACACGACGTAAAAGGACGCCCATGACAACCAAGAACTTGTTAGGAATGGTCTTCGCCGTACTGCTTGCCGGCTCGCTGATCGCCGACGACGTGGTACTCAACCCGGAACACCCGGACCGCTATGTCGTCGTCAAGGGTGACACCCTCTGGGATATTTCCACCATGTTCCTGCGTGACCCGTGGCTCTGGCCGGAAATCTGGTACGTCAATCCACAGGTCGAGAATCCACACCTGATTTACCCGGGCGACATCCTGACCCTGGTCTATGTCGACGGCAAACCCCAGCTGAAAATGACACGCGGCTACCCGACAGTCACCCTGTCACCGCAGGTTCGTGAAGAAAGCCTTGAAAAGGCCATCCCGACAATTCCGCTTGATGCCATACAACAATTCCTGACCCGCGCCATTGTAGTGGGTGAGGATGAACTGGACACTGCACCCTACGTCGTACAAAGTGCCGGTGAGCACGTCGTGACCGGCGTCGGCGACCGCGTCTATGCCCGCGGTATCGACAACAAGGATCACTCGACCTACGATATCTTTGAACCCGGTGACGCCTATATCGATCCCGATACGGACGAGGTGCTTGGTTACGAGGCACTGTATATCGGTCGTGGCCCGATTGAACAGTACGGCGACCCGTCCACCCTGTTCCTTGCCGAGACCACCCGCGAGGTACGCATTGGCCACCGCCTGCGTCCCGCCAGCAGCGCCTCGGCGATCACCAGCTTTCAGCCCCATGTTCCACCGGAAAACACCGAGGGCCGTATCATTTCGGTGATTGGTGGTGTCACCCAGATCGGCCAGTTCAATGTTGTTGCCATCGACCTTGGAAGCCGGGAAGGCATCGAGGCCGGGCATGTCTTTCGTGTTTACCAGGCCGGTGCAGTCGTCAAGGACACGGTCAGTGGCAAGCGCAATGACAAGGTTAAACTGCCGGATGAAGACGCCGGGCTGGTGATGATATTCCGCAGCTTCGAGAAGGTCAGCTTCGGCCTGATCATGAAGGCAACCGACGCCATTCATATCAACGATTTCGTACGCACACCCTGAAACAACCCAACTCACAGTCATTACCAAGGATGGTAAGCACATGACAACGCAAACCCGCGACACCCGGAGAGTCGGATAGCCATCATGGCGACCCCGTACTCTCAGGCTCCCGACACAGACACCCTCAAACACTGGCTCGCCCTGTACCACGCACCGGGCGTGGGCACGGTGACATTCCAGCGCATACTGGATGCCGTGCCTGACCTGCAATCTCTCGGACTGCAAGACAGCCGGGAACTTGAAGGGCTGGGCATGTCGTCAGCCGCCATTGCAGCCCTGCGACAGACGGACGGTGCCCTGATTGCACGTGATCTGGAATGGCACGCACAGCCGGGGAATCGCGTCATGACCTGTCGTGACCCGGACTACCCGGTGATGCTGGCGCAACTCGATGCCCCACCGCCAATCCTGTACATCCACGGTAACTGCGCACTGCTCAGTGAACCACAGCTGGCCATGGTTGGCAGCCGCCACCCGACTCCGGCAGGCGTTCGCATCGCGACAGAGTTCGCGCAGTATCTATCAGCAGCCGGCCTGGTGGTTACCAGCGGCCTGGCTCTCGGCATTGATGCCGCCTGTCACACGGGTGCGCTGCAGGCGGGCGCGCCGACCATCGCCGTGATGGGCACCGGTCTGGACCGCGTGTACCCGGCACGTCACCGTGACCTCGCCCGGCAGATCGCCGAGCACGGTGCACTGGTTTCAGAATTTCCCGTGGGGACCGCGCCGCGCGCGGAAAACTTTCCGCAACGCAATCGCCTCATCAGCGGCATGAGCCTCGGTACCCTGGTCGTGGAGGCCGCCCTGCGCTCCGGCTCGCTGATAACCGCCCGTTACGCCGGCGAACAGGGACGCGAGGTGTTTGCGATCCCGGGGTCAATCAACAACCCGCTGGCTCGAGGCTGCCACCAGTTGATACGTCAGGGTGCAAAACTGGTTGAGACAGCACAGGACGTGATTGATGAACTGGGTATGCTGGCCGCGAGCTGCGCAACGGCACAAACGACCGCTGGCAACAGCCCGGCTGGTGAAGAAACCGGCAAACTTGCCCCGGATTACCAACAACTCATTGATTTAATAGGCTTTGACAACACATCGATCGACCAGCTGGTCTACAGCAGCGGATTGACGCCGGCAGAAGTTTCCTCCATGCTCCTGCAGCTGGAAATGAGCGGTTATCTTGCCTCCAGCCCCGGTGGCCTCTATAACCGATTGAAATAATAGGTTAAACATGAAAGAAAACGTCTTTGACGTGTTGATGTATCTGTTTGAAAACTATTATATGGATGACGACAACGCGGTCGCACCAGACCGCGACGTGGTCCAACAGGAACTCAGCCAGGCAGGCTTCCCCGCCCTGCAGATTGATCGTGCCTTTCAGTGGATGGAGGGGCTCGCCGAGGAAGACAATGCGCCCAGCATGCAGGCGGAGCGTTCACTGCGCCTGTTCTCCGGCAAGGAGATGGACCGGCTCGATACCAGCTGCCGGGGCTTTATCCTGTTTCTCGAGCAAATGGGTGTACTGACACCCGCGAGCCGTGAACTCGCCATTGATCGCGCCATGGCGCTTGAGAGTGAAGACTTCGACCTTGATCAGCTCAAATGGGTCATCCTCATGGTGCTGTTCAACCAGCCCGGACAGGAAGCCGCCTACACCTGGGTCGAAGACCTGGTGTTTGATGACGCTGTTAACCGCCTGCACTAGACAGACGAGCGATCGTCAGCCGGTACCCGACACGTATGAGCAAGAATCTCGTAATCGTTGAATCGCCCGCCAAGTGCAAGACTATCAAGAAGTATCTTGGCAAGGGCTATGAAGTCATGGCGTCGTACGGCCACGTGCGCGACCTCATCCCCAAGGAAGGTGCTGTCGACACGGCGCATGACTTCGACATGAAATACCAGATGATCGATCGCAATGCCAGGCATGTCGATTCGATCGTCAAGGCGATGAAAAAATCCGATGCCCTGTACCTCGCAACTGACCCGGACCGCGAGGGAGAAGCCATTTCCTGGCACCTCTGCGAACTCCTCAAGGATCGCAAGGCACTGAAGGATAAATCGGTCTACCGTGTTGTTTTTAATGAGATTACCAAGCGTGCCGTAAACGAGGCCATCGAGCATCCACGCGAACTTTCGACCGAGCTGATCAATGCACAACAGGCGCGTCGCGCGCTGGATTACCTGGTCGGCTTCAACCTCTCGCCGCTATTGTGGAAAAAGATTCGCCGCGGCCTGTCCGCCGGCCGGGTGCAAACACCGGCCTTGCGCATGATCGTCGAGCGTGAAATCGAGATCGAGAATTTCAAACCGCGTGAATACTGGACACTGGAAAGTGACCTGGCCCATGACAAGCAGGCGATCATCGCGCGACTGACACAATTACACGGTGAGAAACTCAAGCAGTTTTCCATCTCCGACGAGGCCAGCGCCACCAGCGCAAAGGAAGAATTGCTCACTGCCGCGGATGGCAAGCTGGTCGTCGACAACGTCGAGAAGAAACAGCGCAAGCGCAACCCGACTGCGCCGTTCACGACCTCGACCCTGCAACAGGAGGCCTCTCGCAAGCTCGGCTTTACCGCGAGTCGCACCATGCGCGTCGCCCAGCAACTCTACGAAGGCATGGAAATCGGCGGCGACACGGCTGGTCTGATTACCTACATGCGTACCGACTCCGTCAACCTGGCCCAGGATGCTCTGGAAGAGATACGCAGCTTTATTCCTGAACGTTATGGCAAGAACGCGCTGCCCGCCGAGGCGCGCACCTATAAAACCAAGGCGAAAAATGCCCAGGAAGCGCATGAGGCGATACGCCCCACCTCGATTCGCAACACGCCGGAAGAGATCAAGCAATACCTGTCGGCGGAACAACTCAAGCTGTATGAGCTGATCTGGAAACGCACCATCAGCTGCCAGATGATCCATGCCACCATCAATACCGTCAGCGTGGATTTCACCTGTGGCGCGGGCAACCTGTTTCGTGCGAACGGTTCGACGATTGTCGACCCCGGCTTCATGGCGGTCTACCAGGAAGGAGTCGATGACAAGAAGGGTGGCAGTGATGAAACCATGTTGCCGCCTCTCGAAAAGGGCGACGTCTGCACCCTGAATGCCATTCGCGCCGACCAGCACTTTACCGAGCCTCCACCGCGTTACTCGGAAGCCAGCCTGGTGAAGTCCCTTGAAGAGCACGGTATTGGTCGCCCCTCGACCTACGCGACGATCATCTCGACGCTGCAGGCACGCGAATACGTAACCCTCGAGAAGAAACGTTTCTACCCGACTGATGTCGGCCGCGTGGTCATTGAATTCCTGACAGACAACTTCACGTCCTACGTCGACTACGATTTCACCGCCGGCCTGGAAGATGAGCTGGACGCCGTCGCCCGTGGCGAGAAGGACTGGATCCCGCTGATGAACGAGTTCTGGGGTCCGTTTCATGAACTCATTGGCAAGGACTACGACCGCCCCTATCCGAAGCCCATAGAGGAGAAATGCCCCGACTGCGGCAAGCAACTGCAAATGAGCCTCGGCCGCGGCGGTTTCTTTATCGGTTGCTCCGGCTACCCTGACTGCAAGTACACCCGCAATGTCGATGAATCCCGCGAGAGTGCGGCACCGGAAGTTATCGAGGGCCGCAGCTGTCCGAAATGCGAATCCGACCTGATCATCCGCTCCGGCCGCTACGGTAAATTCATCGGCTGCAG
>Ga0316201_10005050_pt1 | contig 10083 bp, 7 predicted proteins | sample CS6wburrow_MG_FD_204516 | JGI IMG/M metagenome (GOLD analysis project Ga0316201, IMG submission 204516) | Coastal sediment microbial communities from Delaware Bay, Delaware, United States - CS-6 worm burrow | ecosystem: Environmental > Aquatic > Marine > Coastal > Sediment | place: USA: Delaware...
CCATCCGCAAGGCCAGTGGTCAACACCTAGAATAAGCCAAATAATTGTACCTCAAATGAACCGTGTTAAAGCTGTCAATTGAACATAAAACACTTGAATTTTTAACATAAATCGAGAATGGATGACCTCTATCAATTTGTCATTCATCGAGCACAGGCATACTGCGCCCAATGCATTCCACAAGACAACAGGAGCTCATGCAATGCTAGATAAAAAAGCTGACCTCGCCGGTCCCGGAATAGGAACCTACGAAGAAGTCGCAGCCGTGCTGCCAGGTGACTATGAGTCGTTACTGACGCCTATGGAAACCATGCACGCCTTGTATGGTGTAAAGCGGTACATAGAAGACAACCTCGCCAAAGAACTGGGCCTTTCAATGGTCCAGGTACCCCTGATCGTTGATCGTGAAAGCGGTGTGAATGACATGCTTGACCGTGACGGTTCGCGGACGCCAGTCGAATTCCCCTGTGGCCTGGGGCTCGACAAGCGTATCAATGCACAGGTCGTGCAGGCAGCAACCAAGTGGAAACGCATGGCGCTCGAAGCATTTGGCTGCGAAGTGGGCGAAGGCATCAACACCGATATGCGCGCTGTGCGCAAAGACTACTTTCTCGACCACGACCACAGTGCTTATGTCGACCAATGGGACTGGGAAAAAGTCATCACCGATGACCAGCGCAACCTCGACTATCTGACTCAAACCGTCAACAAGATCTGGAAGGTCATCAAGGGCGCCGAGCAATATGCACTCGATGAGTTTCCGCAACTGATAGACCCACGTTATCCAAGCCTGCCCGACGAACTGAAGTTCATCCATGCAGAGGAGATCCTGGAGATGTATCCGGACCTGCCGCGTAAACAGCGGGAAACAAGGTTAATCCAGGAATTCCCGGCCGTGTTTATTTACGGCATCGGCTGGCCACTGGAGGATGGTTACCCGCATGAGATGCGCGCTGCAGATTACGACGACTGGGTTACCGAAACCGAATCCAAAGACGGCCGCCCAATGCATGGCCTTAACGGTGACATCCTGGTATGGAACCCGGTAACCAAACGCCGCCACGAACTCACTTCAATGGGTATCCGGGTGACCAAGGACACGCTGCGCAAGCAACTGGAAATGAGTGACCAGCTTGAGCTGCTTGAGACGCCTTATCACCAGGCAATCCTCAACGACGAGATACCCTTGAGCATCGGTGGAGGTATTGGCCAATCGCGCGTTTACATGCTGTTGTTGAAGAAAGCCCATATTGGCGAAGTCAGTGTCACGGTTTGGCCGGAACAACTGCGGAAGATTTCTGCAGACAAGAATATACATTTATTGAAATAAACAGCCCGGCCACAAGACACAAGGATTAGTCCACCGGAATGCGCCCCCTTACGGGAGGCGCATTCCTGTCAGCCCGGTGATCTCGTCGCCACGCTGCTTTACGCTGCCACATTTCAATGAAAACTCTGATCTGCCAGGCAGGAAATCCACCAGTCTCAAGATGAGCCTGGTGCGGCTTTCGCGAGTCGTTTAAAGGCATCATTGACTTCAGGAGGCGCCTGGACCAGCTCTATCAGCACCCCTTCCCCACCGATCGGAGACTCCTCACTGGCCTTGGGGTGGATGAAACAAATATCAAAACCGGATGCACCCCGGCGGATTCCACCAGGGGTGAAACGCACGCCTCTCTCCCGCAGCCATGTAACGGCCGCGGGCAGATCGTCGACCCACAGCCCGACATGATTCAAGGGCGGATTATGTACGCTGGGTTTCCTTTCCGGGTCCAGGGGCTGCATCAGGTCCACTTCCACCCTCAGAGGTCCTGAACCGGCAACTGCAATATCCTCATCGACATTTTCTGACGCACTCTGGTAGTTTCCATGCAGTTCAAGCCCGAGGGTATCAACCCACAGAGTGCGCAGACGGCTTTTATCCAGACCACCCACGGCAATTTGTTGGATACCAAGCACGCTGAAAGGCCTGTCATTCATGTTTATCTCCCGCAGGTTTGTCAGTCCTGCCCTTTATGCTGGTCCAGAAAAATTTCCAAAAGCTGTTCAGCGGCCTCAAGCGATGGTAACCGGCCCTCGCTGACAGAGGCCTCTAATACCGGAATCACCCGGCAAACCTTCGGGTCATTGCGCAATGCCGCCAAGAGACTTTCGTTGACTTCGGACCACATCCAGTCAAGGGCTTGAGCAGCACGCCGGCTATTCAGCTGGCCACTCTTGTTGAGTATTTCATGATGTCGCAGCACGGTCAGCCAGGCTTCGGCAATCCCGACACTATCCCTTGCCGAACAGGTTTGCACCTCGACTTTCCAGTCGGCTGAGCGCGGGTGTAAAAGGCGCAGTGCATTGCGGTATTCTGCAGCCGAGCGCCCGGCCAGTTTCTCCATGTCATCATCGGCCTTGTTGATAAGGATCAAATCCGCCAATTCCACGATGCCGCGTTTGATGCCCTGTAGTTCATCGCCACCGCCGGGCAAGAGCAACAACAGGAACATGTCGGTCATTTCCGCTACACGGGTCTCGGACTGACCAACGCCTACCGTCTCGACGATGACTACGTCAAACCCGGCCGCTTCACACAGTAGCAATGCCTCGCGGGTGCGCCGGGTAACCCCGCCGAGCGTCTTGCCGGCAGGCGAAGGCCGGATATAGGCTTCCGGACGGCGTGAGAGCAACTCCATGCGGGTCTTGTCACCCAGGATTGAACCACCGCTGATGGCTGACGATGGATCCACGGTCAAGACGGCTACCTGTTGCCCCATGTCAATGAGGTGATTTCCCAGGGCTTCGATAAAAGTCGACTTGCCGACTCCGGGCACACCGGAAATCCCCAGGCGGATAGACTTGCCCGTCGCGGGCATCAATTGCTTGAGTATGTCATTTGCAGCGATGCGGTGATCGCTGCGGGTGGATTCAACCAGCGTTATGGCTCGCGCCAGCGCGCGCCGGTCACCCTCCATTACCCGCTCAGACAGAGATGACATATCCAGTTCGGGATTGGTATTTCTCTCCCTCGGGGCCACCGGTTCTACTCAAACTCCATGATCTTGTCGTCGACTGCGAGACTCGCACCGGGTTCAAAATGAATCTTGCTCACCACGCAGTCTCTCTCGGCGAGCAATGTATTTTCCATTTTCATGGCCTCCAATACAGCCAGTTCCTCGCCCGCATTGACTTTCTGACCCTCTTCGACCGCCAACGAGACCAGCAGGCCCGGCATGGGTGAAATCAGGTACCTGGACATGTCAGGCGGGGCTTTCACCGGCATATATTGCAAAAATTCAGCCGTCTTCGGCGTTATTACCTTTACATCGACCTGCGAACCGCTATGGAACAGGCGATAGGTTTGGTCCTCTCTTTCAACCTGCACGAATATCTCATTACCGTTGATCGTTCCGCTAAACAGGTGTTGTCCAAACTCCCACCGGCTTCGGACTGCATAGGTCTTGCCGTTATAGATGACATCGTGACCACCCTGCGCCGCCACGACCGTGACATGGTGCAGTTCATCGTTCATCACGACGGCCCAGTCACTGGGCACGCGCCGTTCATGACCGGTCAGCTGACCGTCGATGCGGGCAGCGCGGTCACGGTAGCCCCTGACCATGGAGGCAACGACCGAGATGAAAATGCTGGGATCCTCATGCGGCACGTCCGCCGGATGAAAACCATCGGGATACTCCTCACCGATCGTATTGGTGCTGATATTGCCCGACACGAAACGCGGATGAAAAATCAATGACGAGAGAAAACTCAAGTTGCTGGTCACACCGCGGATGATAAAACGGTCCAGGGCTGAACGCATGTGGGCAATCGCCTCTTCGCGGTCAGCGCCGTAGGTTATGAGCTTGGCAATCATCGGGTCGTAGTACATCGACACTTCACCACCCTCGTAGACCCCGGTATCCACCCTGACATGGTCATCGTTTTCCGGTGGCCGGTAATAGACGAGCCGGCCGATGGAGGGCAGGAAATTACGGAACGGATCCTCGGCATAGACACGTGATTCAATCGCCCAGCCGTTGATGCCGACATCTGCCTGGGTAATGGGTAACTTCTCGCCATTGGCGACCCTGATCATCAGTTCAACAAGGTCAAAGCCCGTGATCAGTTCGGTTACCGGGTGCTCGACCTGCAAGCGCGTGTTCATCTCGAGGAAGTAGAAATTGCGCTTTGCGTCGACAATGAATTCCACCGTGCCGGCAGACTGGTAATCCACCGCCTTGGCCAGTGCAACCGCCTGCTCGCCCATTTTCTTGCGGGTAGCCTCATCCAGAAATGGTGAGGGCGCTTCTTCTATCACTTTCTGGTGGCGTCGCTGCAATGAACATTCACGCTCATTCAAATACACCACGTTACCGTGGCTGTCGGCGATGATCTGTATCTCTATGTGCCGGGGCTCCTCTATGAACTTCTCCGCAAACATACGATCATCGCCAAAACCGGAGCGGGCTTCATTGGAGGCACGCTCGAATCCTTCACGGCACTCAGCATCGTTGTGAGCTACCCGCATACCTTTACCACCACCTCCGGCAGTGGCTTTAAGCATCACCGGATAGCCAAGCCGGTTGGCAATCTCCACGGCGTGATCCGCATCCTGCAAGACGTCAGAAAAACCCGGGATGGTATTGACACCCGCATCGGCCGCTATCTGTTTGGATGTTATCTTGTCACCCATTGCCTCGATGGCATGGGTTTCAGGCCCGATAAACTTGATGCCCTCAGCAGCCAGGGACTCACAAAACTCCGAGTTCTCAGAAAGAAAACCATATCCGGGATGCACCGCCTGGGCGCCTGTATCCAAACAGGCCTGAACAATTTTGTCCTTGCGCAGATAACTTTGCGCCGAAGGTGGCGGACCAATATTGACGGCCTCATCCGCCAACTGCACATGCAGCGCCGAACTGTCGGCAGCGGAATATACTGCAACCGTCCTGATACCCATTTTCTGAGCGGACTGTATGACCCGGCATGCGATCTCACCGCGATTTGCAATCAGGATTTTATCAAACACGGGCAAACCCTCTGAGTGGATGATTCATTTTAGTTAAAGTGGAATGTTGTCATGCTTGCGCCAGGGATTTTCCACCTTCTTGTCCCTCAGCATTGCAAATGAACGGCAGACACGTTTACGGGTTGCATGTGGTGCGATTACATCATCGATATAACCACGGCTGCCGGCGATAAACGGGTTAGCGAACTTGCGACGGTACTCTTCGGTGCGTTCCGCGATCTTTTCCTCATCGCCGATGTCACTGCGGAAGATGATCTCAACTGCACCTTTCGGGCCCATCACTGCAATTTCCGCGCTTGGCCAAGCCAGGTTGGCGTCACCACGCAAGTGTTTGGAACTCATGACATCATACGCACCGCCATAGGCCTTTCTGGTTATCACCGTTACCTTGGGAACGGTTGCCTCTGCATATGCAAACAGCAACTTTGCGCCATGCTTGATGATGCCTCCGTACTCCTGTGCCGTGCCTGGCATGAAGCCCGGCACATCAACGAATGTAAGCAAAGGAATATTGAACGCATCACAGAAGCGGATAAAGCGCCCGGCTTTAATGGAAGACTTGATGTCCAGGCAGCCTGCCAGCACCATTGGCTGATTGGCCACGACCCCGACAGGGTGGCCGTCCATGCGCACGAAGCCGATGATGATGTTCTGGGCGTGCTCTGGTTGAAGTTCCCAGAACTCGTTATCGTCAGCGACCTTGAAAATCAACTCTTTCATGTCGTAAGGCAGGTTGGGATTATCCGGGACCAGAGTATCCAACGACATTTCCATACGGCCCGGGCTGTCAGGCGTGGGCCGGAACGGCGGTTTCTCGCGGTTATTGGCAGGCAGGTAATTGATAAACCGCCGTAACATGTTGAGCGCGTCCACATCATTCTCGTAGGCCCGGTCACAAACGCCGGACTTGGTGGAATGTGTCATGGCGCCGCCCAACTCCTCCGCCGTGACCGTTTCCTGGGTAACGGTCTTCACCACGTCCGGGCCGGTTACAAACATGTAGGAGCTGTCTTTGACCATGAATATAAAATCGGTCATGGCCGGAGAGTAAACCGCCCCACCGGCACATGGGCCCATGATCAGTGATATCTGCGGCACCACGCCGGACGCCATCACATTGCGCTGGAATACCTCGGCATATCCACCCAGAGAGGCAACGCCTTCCTGGATACGTGCGCCACCCGAGTCATTCAGACCGATGATGGGTGCACCGACTTTCATGGCCTGGTCCATGATCTTGCAAATCTTCTCGGCATGCGCTTCTGAAAGCGAGCCGCCAAACACCGTGAAGTCCTGGCTGAAAATGAACACGACCCGACCGTTAATCGTACCGTAACCAGTGACCACGCCATCGCCGGGAATCTTGTTGTCGGCCATGCCAAAATCCGTGCAGCGATGTTCGACGAAGGTGTCCCACTCCTCGAAACTGTCTTCATCCAACAACAGTTCGATCCGCTCCCTGGCAGTCAGTTTACCGCGACTGTGTTGTTTGTCGATTCGGTGCTGACCGCCACCCTTGGCTGCGGCCCTGCGTTTTTCCTCGAGTTGCTCAACGATTTGTTTCATGCTTAAACCCCTGTCGCGACCGAATTCGACGCGATGCTAACGAACTCAATGTTATTTTGAACTGCTATTTTTCTCGTTTCCGGTCCCTGATCAACCCGAGAACCTCTCTGGCGGCAAGCAGGATGTTGGTACCCGGGCCGAAGATCGCCGCCACGCCGAATCCCAGCATTTTTTCATAATCCTGCGGTGGGATAACCCCGCCACAAATGACCACGATATCCTCCGCTTCCTGCTGCTTCAATCCCTCGATCACTTTCGGCACCAGCGTCTTGTGTCCGGCAGCCTGGGACGAAATTCCAATCACGTGAACATCATTTTCAATGGCCTCCCTGACCGCCTCCTCCGGTGTTTGAAACAACGGTCCGATATCGACATCGAAACCGATGTCCGCAAAGGCCGTGGCGATCACCTTGGCGCCACGGTCGTGACCATCCTGGCCTAGTTTGCAGACCAGCATGCGTGGTCTTCTGCCCTCTTCCCGGGCAAACTGTTCCACCTGGTCTTGCAGGGCGGAATAATCTCCATCCCCTTCATAAGCTGACCCGAATACACCTTGGATTGAGTGGGTCATGGCACGATGACGACTGTAAACTTTTTCCAGGGCATCTGAAATTTCTCCGACAGTGGCCCTTGCACGGGCGGCATCGACAGCCAGGGTCAGGAGGTTTCCTGTTTCTTCTCTCGCCGCGCGGCTCAATGCTTCAAGCGCATTATCGCATAGCGTCGCATCCCGGTTTTCACGAACCTGCCTGATACGTTCAATCTGGGCCTCACGGACAGCCGTGTTATCTATATCCAGAATATCCACCGGTGGTTCCTGTTCCAGTTGGTACCTGTTTACACCCACGATGATCTCTTCGCCGCGATCAACGCGGGCCTGTCGCAGGGCGGAGGCCTCCTCGATACGCAACTTGGGCATACCGCTTTCCACCGCTTTTGTCATGCCACCCAAGTCCTCGACCTCATCGATGAGCTTTCTGGCCTCAACAAAGAGTTCGTGAGTAAGGCTCTCCACGTAGTAGGAACCGGCCAGCGGATCAACGACCCTGGTAATCCCTGTCTCTTCTTTAAGCACCAGTTGGGTATTCCTGGCAATACGCGCAGAAAACTCCGTCGGCAAAGCGAGCGCTTCGTCAAAAGAATTGGTGTGCAGGGACTGGGTGCCGCCAAGGGTCGCAGCCATCGCTTCGATGGTGGTGCGCATGATGTTGTTGTAGGGGTCGTTGGCCGTGAGACTAACGCCTGATGTCTGGCAATGCGTGCGTAGCATCAATGAACGGTCATCTTTGGGTGAGAATTTTTCCGCCATTAGCGTCGACCACAACAGGCGCGCCGCCCGCAACTTCGCGACCTCCATGAAAAAGTTCATTCCAATGGCGAAAAAGAACGACAAACGCGGCGCGAAAGCATCCACATCGAGCCCGCTGGCTATCGCGGCACGCACGTACTCTACGCCGTCAGCAATGGTGTATGCCAGCTCCTGGGCGCAGGTCGCACCGGCCTCTTGCATATGGTAGCCGGATATGGAGATCGAGTTAAACCGCGGCATATGCGTTGACGCGTATGCGATGATATCGGATACGATCCGCATGCTCGGCGCTGGCGGGTAAATATAGGTGTTACGCACCATAAACTCTTTCAGAATGTCATTCTGGAGAGTTCCGGACAGTTTACCGGCCGCAACGCCCTGCTCTTCTGCAGCCACGATATACATGGCCATGACGGGCAGCACGGCGCCATTCATCGTCATCGAAACGGACATCTTGTCCAGTGGAATTCCGTCGAACAGTATTTTCATGTCAGCAACACTGTCAATTGCCACGCCGGCCTTGCCCACGTCACCCTCAACACGCGGGTGATCGGAGTCGTAGCCCCTGTGGGTCGCCAGGTCGAATGCCACCGACAGCCCGGTCTGCCCTGCCGCCAGGTTCTTGCGATAAAATGCGTTGGATTCTTCAGCCGTGGAAAAGCCGGCGTATTGCCGGACTGTCCAGGGGCGTCCTGCATACATCGTCGCCCGCGGACCGCGCACGAACGGCGCCATGCCGGGCAACGAACCCAGGTGATCAAGATCAGCGAGATCAGCGGCCGTATAAAGTGGTTTGACCGCGATTCCTTCCGGGGTATTCCAGGTCAGGTCATCAAGCGGTTTACCCCTGCTTTCCTTCTCGGCCAGTTTGCGCCAGTCATCAAGTGTTTTTTTTGAAAACTCAGTCATTGTGATTCCACCCGTTTCGACCACCAAAGACCATGCCAGGCTAGCCGGAAGAGGTTATTGTCACCTTGATAAACACAGAACGCAATGATGCGAAAGTCTAGCCGCGTGAACAGGTGGAAGCGGGAAATGAAACGGTAAATTGAAACCGGGACCATAGAGATACACGGGAACTGTACCTTGGGAATTGCCCATTACAGTGCCCCCTGGACTGCCGGGGTGCGGTCACACAAGCTCCAGGCTTGCGGAGGATTACGAAACAACTTCTTCGTTTCCCCCCATACGGTGTCGAATAATTGGGAGTTCCTGTACGACGCCAGTTCGTTTTGCCCCGCCCAATGCGAGTAGGTAAAGAAGGTCCCTGAATCGGACTCATCCTGTAACAACTGCAGGTGCATGCAGCCGGGAAATGAACTTATTTGGTCTTTGCTGGCTGCGAAGATTTTCAGAAAATCCGGCACATGGTTTTCTTCGAATTCCATCTTTACGATGCGTATGATCATAATCCAGCTCTCGCGTTAGCGGCTAGTAAAATCTTCAACCGGCAACAAGGTCAACGGCCTTGCCAAGCGAATCGCCATTAATGACCGACTGGTAACCGGCTTTTTTACCGATTGAACGCTGCGCTTTTACAATCATCCCCTGCAGGTTTGGCCGTTTACTCTCCGGTCCGCTGCCGGGCCCGATTCCACCACCAAACTCAAAAATCATGTCGATGCCGTTTTCAAAGGCCTGTTGGAGATTTGCAAACCACATCACCGGATGGAATAGCTGGAAAAACAGGCTGGCCTTGATATCGGCCGGATCAGTTCCATGCAGTCCGCCGGTGAAGTTTGACAAAACCTTCACACTGGAAGGACTGAATTCAGCGGACTCCAGCACTTTCCGGTACTGTTGCGCCGCCTTGACCATGTAATAAGTATGAAACGCTCCCTCGGTTTTGAGACGCACGGGGCGTTTGCGTTCAAAGGTTTCCAAAACCTCGTTTTCCACTTTTGCAAGATCATCGCCACGGCCGCCAATGACCGTTTGTTGCGGCAGGTTGCAACCGGCGATCGCACAGTGGTGCCGTTGGGCAAGCGGGCGAATGGTATCAAGGTCCATTGGAAACGCGGACATTTCCCCTTCCCCATAAGTACCCATCAACTCCCCGCGTTGTTGCACGAGTTTCAAAGCACTCTCGAACGCCAGCACTTGTGCCGCAACCAGGGCCGAGTATTCGCCAAGGCTGTGCCCGGCGGCGATAACAGGTTGCAGGCGGTCACCAGTCAAATCCCTGAAAACCTGT
>Ga0316201_10005051_pt1 | contig 10082 bp, 7 predicted proteins | sample CS6wburrow_MG_FD_204516 | JGI IMG/M metagenome (GOLD analysis project Ga0316201, IMG submission 204516) | Coastal sediment microbial communities from Delaware Bay, Delaware, United States - CS-6 worm burrow | ecosystem: Environmental > Aquatic > Marine > Coastal > Sediment | place: USA: Delaware...
CTACAACGGCGGGCCTGGCCGTCCCCAAGAGGTGATTGACGTCGAAGGGGAGGTCGTGGAGGTCGTCGAGGTGGTGGCCAAACCGAATTCCCCAGGGCAATTAGAGAAGTAGACAGCGCGCGCGCAGTCGGCTACCACGCGTCCATGAAAAATGTCTGGACCCTTCTTTGCTGCGTGGTGCTGGCCACCGCGTTGACCGCCTGCAAGAGCGGCGAACCCGCACCCGCGGAGGGCGAGCCCGCCGCGGAAGCCGAAGCGCCGGCCGAAAAAGCCGAAGCCGCCGAGAAAGAAGCCAACGCGCAAAAGATCGTGGCGCAAGGCACCAAGCCTGGTGCGCTTCCGGCTCCCCCCGATGTGGCCGCACCGCCCGAGAACGCCGAAAAGAGCGAGTCGGGCCTCGCCTGGACCGTTTTGCAAGCGGGCACCGGCGACAAGAATCCGACTGCCGCAGACATCGTGACCGTCAACTACACCGGCTGGACCACCAGCGGCCGTATGTTCGATAGCTCGGTCGTGCGCGGACAGCCTGCGGAGTTTCCGCTCAATCGCGTGATCAAAGGTTGGACCGAGGGCGTGCAGATGATGGTCTCTGGCGAAAAACGCCGTTTCTGGATCCCCGGCAACTTGGCGTACGGCGAAGCGGCTCCGAAAGATCCGCATGCGGCGGTGGGCCCGCCACGCGGCACCCTGGTGTTCGACGTGGAGCTCATCAGCTTCAAGGAAGCGCCCAAGCCGCCCGAGACGCCCAAAGACGTCGCCAAGATCCCGAAGAATGCAAAGAAGACCAAATCCGGGATTGGATCGCGCGTGCTCATAAAGGGAACGGGCACCGATCATCCCACGGCGACGAGCGTCGTGACGGTGCACTACACGGGATGGACGACCGACGGGAAGATGTTCGACAGCTCGGTTGTACGCGGAACCCCGGCGAGCTTTGGTCTGAACCAGGTCATTCCGGGCTGGACCGAGGGCTTGCAGCTCATGGTCGTCGGCGAGTCGCGAAGACTCTGGATTCCCGAGAACCTGGCCTACGGCGGCCGGCCCGGTCGCCCCGCGGGGATGCTGGTCTTCGACGTCGAGCTGCTCGGCATCAAGTAGTCGCCTCGATCCGGCCGAATTTCAAATCAATTGCTCGGGTTTTCGCAAAATAGATCCGAATGGCGGACTCGTGCGTCTACCTGGGCAAGTGAGGAATATTCGATGAAGCAAGCAATCGCTGTTCTTGGTGTGTGCGTGGCTCTGGCCTGGCCGACGGAGTCGCGCGCATTTTGTGGATTTTACGTGAGCGGGGCCGATGCCTCGCTCTACAACAACGCGACCATGGTCGTCATGATGCGCGAGGGCACGCGGACCGTGCTCTCGATGCAGAACAACTACCAGGGCCCGCCGGAAGACTTTGCGATGATCGTGCCGGTGCCGGTGGTTCTGCAGGAAGAAAACGTGAAGACCTTGCCGCCGGAGATTTTTTCGCGGGTCGACAAGCTCGCGGCGCCGCGCCTGGTCGAGTACTGGGAGCAGGATCCCTGCCGTCCGATGGTCGTCTACGAGATGGCGGCCGGTGCACCGATGGCGCGACGGGCCAAGTCGAGTGCAGACGCGGAAGACGACTCCAAGTTTGGCGTGACCATCGAAGCGCAGTTCAAGGTCGCCGAGTACGACATCGTCATCTTGAGCGCCAAGGATTCGGGCGGGCTCGACAAGTGGCTTCGCAAGAACGAATACAACATTCCGAAGGGCGCCAACGCGGTGCTTCGTCCCTATGTCGAGCAGAACACCAAGTTCTTCGTCGCCAAGGTCGACGCAGAGAAGGTGACATTCCGCGATGGCAAGGCGGTGCTCTCGCCTCTGCGGTTCCACTACGACGCGCCGACCTTCACGCTGCCGGTGCGGCTCGGGCTGCTCAACAGCGCAGGCAAGCAGGATTTGATCGTCCATATCCTCGGCAAGCAGCAGCGCTACGAGGTAGCCAACTACAAGAACGCGTCGATCCCAACCAACATCCGCGTCGAAAATAGCGTTCGCAAAACCTTCGGGGCGTTTTACGACGCGCTTTTCGAGCGAACGGTGCAGAAGAACCCGGGCGCTGTGGTCACCGAGTACGCATGGGACGCGACGACCTGCGATCCCTGTCCGGAGCCCCCGCTCAGGCCCGATGAGCTTGCCCTTCTTGGTGGCGACGTGATCGTGCCCGGCGCGCAGGATCCCTACTCCGACATTCCCGGTGTGGTGCCGCAGCGCAGGCGGCGGCCCTCGTGGCAGCCCTACGGCTTCGTGCTCACGCGTTTGCACTACCGCTACGACAAGGACGGGCTCGACGAGGACTTGGTGTTTCGCGCGGCGGGCCCGATCGTCGGCGGCCGCGGGATGCCCGATCAAAAGGGCGAGCTCGGAGAGCGGCGCGCGCAGGCGTCGAGCGTCAACAACTTTCAGGGTCGGTATGTGATGTTGCATCCCTGGGAAGAGCCGATCGCTTGCGAGAATCCGCAGCGTGGCACCTGGGGTGGACCGCCAGGTGGTCCGACGCCGAGGCCCTTCGCCGCGGGGAACACCGCGCTCAAGGGGATCACGGGCAAGACGCTGACCAATCAGCTGCCGGGCTTGATCCAGACCGACATCCCGGAGCTCGACCTCAAAGCGGGTGCAGTGGAAGCGGCGCCGAAAGGCAAGGCGGACCCGGACGAAGGGAAGGGCGGACCGGGCGGTGATGCGAGCACCTCGGACGGTTGCAGCGTGAGCGCGGCGAAGAGCGCGTCCCTCGGTTGGATTGCGCTCGGCTTCGTTGCTATGTGGCTGACCAGGAGACGCACCGCCCAATAGCTCATGGCAGAATTCATCTTCACGATGAAGGGGGTGACGAAAGTCCATCCCCCGGACAAGAAGATCATCGAAGACCTCTATCTTTCGTTCCTTCCGAACGCGAAGATAGGGGTCATTGGTGTGAACGGCACCGGTAAGTCGTCCCTGCTTCGCATCATGGCGGGCGTGGATGACACCTTCACCGGCGAGGCATGGATTCGGCCGGGTGCGCATGTGGGCTATTTGCCGCAGGAGCCAGATCTCGGTGATGCGAAGACGGTCTTGGAAGCGGTGGAAGCCGGTGTGTCTTCCGTGCGCGCGATTCTCGACGAGTTCAACGAGCTCAGCATGAAGCTGGGTGAGCCGATGAGCGACGAAGAGATGGCGAAGCTGCTCGACAGGCAGGGCGCGCTTCAAGACAAGATCGATGCCGTCGATGGTTGGAACCTGGAGAGCACGCTCGAGATCGCGATGGACGCGCTTCGCTTGCCTCCGGCCGACGCAGACCCGAAGACGCTATCGGGCGGTGAGAAGCGCAGGGTCGCGCTTTGCCGCTTGTTGCTGGAGAAGCCGGAGCTCTTGTTGCTCGACGAGCCGACCAACCACCTCGACGCCGAGTCGGTGGCTTGGTTGCAGGGATATCTCCAGAAGTATCCGGGTTGCGTGATCTTGGTCACCCATGACCGCTACTTCTTGGACGAAATCGTGGAGTGGATCCTCGAGCTCGACCGTGGCGAGGCCCATCCTTTTCAAGGCAATTACTCGCAGTGGCTCGAAGCCAAGGAGGCGCGACTCGCCCAAGAAGAGAAGAAAGACAGCTCCCGGAAGCGCAGGATCGCCCGAGAGCTCGAGTGGGTGCGGTCGTCGCCGAAGGCTCGGCAGGCCAAGAGCAAGGCCCGCATCACGGCCTTCGAGAGCCTGGTGGCCGACGCCGCCAAGGCCCGAGGTGATGCGAACGAAATTCGAATCCCCCCTGGGCCGCGGCTGGGCACGCAGGTGTTCGAGCTCAATGGGGTGAGCAAGGGCTACGGCGACAAGCTCCTGTTCGAAGACCTGAGCTTCATCGTGCCGCGCGGGGCGATCGTCGGCATCGTCGGCCCAAACGGCGCAGGCAAGACGACCTTGTTCCGAATGCTGGTGGGCGAGGAGACGCCCGACTCCGGGACCGTGACCGTCGGTGAGACCGTCGCGCTCTCGTACGTCGATCAGAGCCGCGATTCACTCGACGACAGCAACAATGTGTTCAAGGAGATCACCGACGGAGCCGACGAAATCGACGTCGGTGGCGGCACCGTGAAGTCGCGTGCTTACGTCGGTTGGTTCAATTTCCGCGGCAGCGATCAGCAGAAGCCAGTGAAGAACCTGAGCGGAGGCGAGCGAAATCGCGTGCACCTCGCCAAGCTCCTCAAGAGCGGCGGCAACGTCTTGCTCCTCGATGAGCCGACCAACGACATCGATGTCGACACCTTGCGCTCACTCGAAGAAGCGATCCTCGCTTTTCCCGGCTGCGCGATGATCATCAGCCATGATCGCTGGTACCTCGACCGGATTTGCACCCATATCCTCGCCTTCGAAGGCGACAGCCGAGTCGTCTGGCACGAGGGCTCCTACGCCGACTACGCCGCCGACCGCAAAGCCCGCCTAGGCACCGACGCCGACGTCCCCCACCGAATCAAATACCGCAAGTTCTCGAGATAGGGACACTCTCTTACCCTCCAACCGCCTGGAATCACGTGGTTTCTGAGGCAAAGATCGCAGCGCAGCCTTTCCCCATCTCTGGGCGGAATGCTCACGGTCACGCCCGGGGGCGCTGCGATCTTTGCTGAGGGATCGCAGTGGTTCCGGGACGTTAGGGGGTGGGAGAGTGTCCCCTTACGAGCAGTGAGGTGATTTCGGGTTCTAGGGCGGAGTGGCCAGACCGGGGTGCGATTTCGAGGGTGCTGTTGGGCAGGGCGCGGTGGAGCTCGTAGGCGCTTTCGGCCGGGCAGACGATGTCGTAGCGGCCTTGAACGATGAGCGTCGGAATGTGTCGGATGCGATCGACGTTGTTCAGAAGTTGGTTTTCGTCGTGAAAGAAACCGCCGTTGACGAAGTAGTGGCACTCGATCCGGGCGAACGCTTCGGCAAACGTTTCGTCGCCGGTTCGTTCGATCAATTCCGGGTCTGGGATGAGCCGACTCGTGCTGCCTTCCCACATGCTCCATGCGCGAGCCGCCCGAATCCGTTCGTCTCGGTCGCCGCTCGTGAGGCGACGGTAGTAGGCGTCCACCAGGTTGCCCCGCTCATCTTTGGGGATCGGCTCGAGATACTTCTGCCAGGCCTCGGGGAAGATTCGGCTGGCGCCTTCCTGATAGTACCAGTCGATCTCGCGTTGCCGGAGTAGAAAGATGCCGCGCAGCACCAGATCAGACACACGCTCGGGGTGCTGCTGGGCATAGGTCAAACTGAGCGTGCTTCCCCAGGAGCCACCAAACAACTGCCAGCGCTCGATGCCGAGGTGCTCCCGAATTTGCTCCATGTCCTGGACTAGATCCCAGGTGGTGTTGTTTCGCAGCTCTGCATGGGGTGTGCTGCGGCCGCAGCCGCGCTGATCGAACAGAACGATGCGGTAGACCGCCGGGTCCCAGAATCGGCGGTGCAGCGAGCTCGCGCCGCCGCCAGGCCCTCCATGGACGAAGAGCGCCGGCTTTCCCTGAGGATTGCCGCACTGCTCGAAGTACACGGAGTGCAGCTCGTCGACCCGCAGATGGCCCGTATCGTACGGCTCGATTTCTGGAAATAGCCCCACCATTGGCAGCGCGCATCACAGCACGTTCGCAGACTGGCGCAACTGAGCACAGTGACTATCTTGGCGCCGGGGCATGGGCCAGAACGAATACCAACGGCGGCGCACATTCGCGATCATCTCGCATCCGGATGCCGGCAAGACGACATTGACCGAAAAGCTGCTGCTTTACGGGGGCGCCATTCATGCGGCCGGCGCAGTCAAGTCGCGCAAGGCAAAGCGATCGGCGGTCAGCGATTGGATGGCGCTCGAAAAACAGCGCGGTATTTCCGTCACGACCTCGGTCCTGCAGTTCGAGTACGACGACATTCGCTGGAACCTCCTCGACACACCGGGCCACAACGACTTCAGCGAGGACACCTACCGAACGCTGATGGCAGCCGACTGCGGCATCATGATTCTCGACGCGGCGAGAGGCGTCGAGGCTCAGACCCGCAAGCTCTTTCATGTTTGCCGCCTACGCAATACGCCGGTCGTCACGTTCATCAACAAGATGGACCGGCCCGCCCGAGACGCCTTCGCGTTGATGAGCGAGGTCGAAGAGGTGCTTGGCGTGAGCACGGTGCCGTTTACCTGGCCGATCGGAAGCGGCGATTTGTTTCAAGGCGTCTACGATCGAATAAACAAACTCGTCATTCGTTTCGAGCGCTCGTCCGAGGGGCAATCGAAACGAGCGGTCATGAAGGTCACCGGCCTCGAAGACCCAGAGCTCGACGCTCTGCTCGGCGAAGAAGCGGCGCAAACCCTTCGCGACGAGGTGGAGCTCCTGGACGGGGCCGGCGAAGAGTGGGACCAAGAGCGGTTCCTCGCGGGTGAAATCACGCCTGTGTTCTTCGGCAGTGCACTCACCAACTTCGGAGTCGAGCCGTTTTTGCGGTCGTTCAAGGGCCTCTGCCCGCCGCCCGGCGAGCGTGAAGCAACCGGGGGTGTAACCGTCCGCCCGGCCGACGATCGTTTCAGCGCGTTCGTATTCAAAGTACAGGCCAACATGGACCCGTCGCACAGAGATCGCATCGCGTTCGCGCGCATCTGCTCTGGAAAATTCGAAGGCGGCATGCGTGTCAACCACTTCCGGCTCGGAAAAGAGATCCGCCTCAATCGCGCCGAGCAATTCTTCGCACAGGAACGCGAGAGCGTGTTGAAGGCCTATGCGGGCGACATCGTGGGCCTGTACGACCCCGGGCTGTTTCGAATTGGTGACACCCTTTCGACGAACGGCCCCATGAGCTTCGACGCCGTGCCGCAGTTCTCCCCCGAACACTTCGGGCGTCTGCAGCTTCTCGATCCGCTCAAGCGCAAGCAGCTCCAAAAAGGCATCCAAGAACTTTCCGAAGAGGGCACGGTTCAGCTTTTCATGGAACCAGGCCGCGAGAAGGATCCTGTGTGCGGCGTTGTAGGTCGTCTGCAATTCGACGTGCTGATGTTTCGTCTCGAGCACGAGTATGGCGCCAGGGTGACGTTCGACCTTCTCCCCTACCAGCATGCGCGCTGGGTCACGGGCGCCGCCGACTGCGCCGAGCTCAAGGCCAAGCGAGTGCCGATGGCCGTCGTCGATCGTGACCATCGCCCCGTGGCCCTGTTTCGCGATGAGTGGGAGATCGGCCGGGCGGAGCGGGACAACGAGAATTGGACCTTCCACGAGACCGCCCGGATTGTGGCGGCCGCGTGAATACGGGGGTGAAGCCCCCGTCCAAAACCGGCATACTTGAGGCAAGGGGGAACTAGCGAATGATGAAGAATGTCACCGGAGTCAGTCTGATCTTGGCCGCCTGCATGGCAGTGCCGGCCGTCTCTCAGGCCGACGCAACGACGTTTCTCGTACGCGCGGACGGCAAGAGCAAAGCGACCTTCGTCTCGGATGCTCCGCTCGAGACGATGGTAGGCAAGAGCTCCAAAGTCAGCGGCAGCCTCACCGTCGATCCGGCTGATATCACCAAGACGACTGGGTCGTTCAAGGTGCCCGTAGTGTCGCTGCGCACAGACAACGATCTCCGCGACGAGCACCTTCAGGGCGACGGTTGGCTCGATGCGAAGAAGACCCCGAACATCCATTTCGAGATTACCGAAGTCATCCTCGGCAAGAAAGATTCGCCGGCGCTCAAGTCAGGCAAGGACCGCAAGGTGCAGGTCAAGGGCAAGTTCACCGCTCACGGAGTGAGCAAGCCCGTGCTCGCCAAAGGAACCGTGAACTGGTCGGGCAAGCAGCTTCGAATCAAGGCCGATTTCACCGTGGTGCTCGAAGATCACAATGTTTCGGTTCCATCGATCGTGCGGCTGAAAGTCGCGAACGACATCGCGGTATCCGTCGACCTGCGTGCCTTCGCGCAGTAGCCGCGCTGCGGTCAGCCGCCTGAGCGATTCGAAGGATCGGCGTTACTTGGAAGCAGCCCCGTCCGCTCGAGCAGCGGATCGAGGTCCGGCCCCCTCCCCATGAAATCCTCGTAGAGCTTTTCCGCGTCCTCGCTGTTGCCCTTGGATAGGATCGCATCACGGAACGCGCGTCCCACCTCGGGATTGGTGATGCCTTCCCGCTTGAAGCGCGTGAAGGCGTCCGCGTCGAGCACCTCGGCCCATTTGTAGCTGTAATAGCCCGACGCATAGCCCGTCGGGTGGGCGAAGACGTGCCCAAACCCCGCTAGCATCGCGTAGTCGTCGGGAAGCTTCGTCGCCGAATGCGCCTCGATGATCTGCCGCGCGTACGCCATGACGTCGCCGTCGCGCGCCGGGTCGTAGTCTTGGTGGAGGGCGAGGTCGACGGCGGAAAAGCCCAGCTGCCGCATCTGTGCGTTGGCCGCGCGATACGTCCTCGCGCGAACCATCTTCTGATAGAGCTCGTTTGGGATTCGTTCACCGGTTTCATAGTGCGCCGCAAAGAGATCGAGGCCGCTCCGCTCCCAACACCAGTTCTCCATGATCTGCGAGGGCAGCTCCACGAAGTCCCAGGCGACGTTCGTCCCGGCGAGGCTTCGCACGCTCACGCGGCTGAAGCAGTGGTGCAGCAAATGGCCGAACTCGTGAAAGAGCGTCTCGACCTCACGATGAGTCAGGAGCGCGGGTTTGCCACCCACGGGCGGATTGACGTTGGCGCAAAACAGCCCGAGCTGTGGCACCGGTTGCCCTTCCCGATACGCTGCGCTGATCAGCGAATTCATCCACGCGCCGCCGCGTTTGTTCTCACGCGGAAACAGATCGACGTAAAAGGCGGCGATCATCGTGCCATCTCGATCGCGGATGGCATAAGATTTCACTTCCGGGTCCCAGACTTTGGCGTCTCGCTCGACAATCTCGATTTCGTAGAGCGCCTGAGCCGTTGCGAACAGGCCTTGGAGGACGCGGTCGAGTGGAAAATACGGCCGCAGCTCTTCCTCGTTGAAGTCGTACTTCGCCTGTCGCTGCTTCTCGGAGTAGTAGCCGATGTCCCAGGCTTCGAGCGCAGCTGCCGAGCCGCCCTCGATCTCTTTGCGAAAGGCCTCGAGCTCGCGATTCTCGCGACGGAAGGCGTTCTCGGTGCGCTCACGCAGGTCGTCGATGAACGCTTTTGCCTTCGCGCCTGCCTTGGCCATTCGGTCCTCGGTCACCAGGTCCGCAAAATCGGTGTATCCGAGAAGCTCAGCCTTGGCGCGGCGGAGCTCGAGAACCCGTGCGATGACCTTGCGGTTGTCGCGCTCTTCGGAAACCGCGCGCGTGTTGTAGGCGCGCCAAACCCGCTCGCGGACGCTCGCGTCGTCCAAATACGTCAACACGGGGATCATGCTCGGCGCATGGAGCGTGAACCGCCAGCCCTCCAGGCCCTTTGCGCGCGCGCTCTCCGTCGCCGCTTGCTTCGCGCTGTCGGGTAAGCCCGCGAGCTTTCCTTCCTCGCTGATCAAGAGCTCAAACGCATTGGTTTCGTCCAAGACGTTTTGGGAGAACTCCGTCGTGAGCTTGGTAAGCTCGATCTCGATCTCTTGGAGCTTCGCCTTGTCCTCGCGGCCCAGCTCGGCGCCGTGCCTTCGAAAGTCGTCGAGCGTCTTTTTCAGGAAGCGCTTCTCGGTCGCGGGTAGCGCCGCCGCTTCATCGGTTTGCGCAAACGCGCGAACGGCCTGATAGAGCCCATCGTTCATGGCGAGCTCCGACCAGAACGCACTCACCTTCGGATGGGTCGCGTTGTAAGCGGCACGCAGCTCCCCGCTGCTTGCCACGCTTTCCAGGTGACCGACCACGGTCGACGCCCGTTCGAGCATTTCGGTGGCTTCCTCGACGGCGCAGAGCGTGTTGGCGTAGCTGCGAGGCGCTTCATTCGTCACGATTTGGTCGATGGCCGCCCGCGATCGCGCTAGCAGCGTGTCGATCGCCGGTTCCACCTGCGCGGCCTCGATCTCGTCGAAGGGAATGTCGAATCCGAGTTGGATCAAAGGGTTAGGCATCGCGGAAGCCTAGCAGCGCGACCGGGTTTGCGCGGCTCCCTACCAAATGGTAGACCGCCTGGTCGGGCGGCAGGTGCTCCACCGCACCGGCAAGC
>Ga0316201_10005052_pt1 | contig 10081 bp, 4 predicted proteins | sample CS6wburrow_MG_FD_204516 | JGI IMG/M metagenome (GOLD analysis project Ga0316201, IMG submission 204516) | Coastal sediment microbial communities from Delaware Bay, Delaware, United States - CS-6 worm burrow | ecosystem: Environmental > Aquatic > Marine > Coastal > Sediment | place: USA: Delaware...
AAAAGGTCCAGACCCTCGGTACGACGAGCACCGTGACCAGCCCGACCAGCAGCGTCAGGGGCACGCCGACGCGCAGAAAGTCGCTAAAGCGGTAGCCGCCGAGGTTGAATACCATCAGGTTGGTCTGATAACCGATCGGCGTCGCGAAGCTGGTCGATGCGGCGACCATCAGCGTGATCAGGAAGGGCTCGGGGTTGCTGTCGAGGGTCGCAGCGGTCTGCAGGCAGATCGGGAACATCAGCACCGCGGCGACGTTGTTGGTGGCAAACGAGGTCAGCAGCGCGGCGCTGACGAACACGCCAATCAGGGCCAGCTGCGGGTCCTGCCCGACGGCGCCAATCAGGCTGTTGGCGATGAATGACGCGGCGCCGGTGGTTTGCAGGGCGGCACCGATGCCGAACGAGGTCGCGATGACGACCAGCACCTGCCAGTCGGGGGCCTTGCGCGCGCTCGCGCCGTCGGTACAGCGGGTCAGCAACATGAAGCCGGCGGCCAGCAACGCGCCCTGCAGCATGCTCAGCAGCCCGGAGGCAACGCCCAGGATCATCGCCAGTACGGTCACTAGCGCGATCGGTGCACGTGCGTGGCTCAGCGGGTGGCTGTCGCCGAGCTGGCTGACCAGCAGAAAGTCGCGTGAGTTGCGCTGTTGCTCGACGAACGACGGCCGGCTCTCGAGCAGCAGCGTGTCGCCGGCACGCAGTTCTATCCCACCGATCTTGCCGGGCAGGCGCACGCCGTTGCGGTTCACGGCGATGATCACGGCGTTGTAGCGCGTGCGGAATCGTCCCTCGCGCACGGTCAGGCCGATCATCGGGTTGCTGTCCGACAGTACCGCCTCGACGAAACAGCGGCCCTCGCGCGGGCCGTCGAGTTTGAACACCTGGTCGGTGGCCGGCAACAGGCCGCGCGTGCGCTGCAGGTCCAGTACCGAGTCGATGACGCCGGCGAACACCAGCCGGTCACCACCCCGCAGGATCTCGCTCGACGCGACCGCGGGCATGCATTGTCCGCCGCGATCGATCTCGATCAGGAACAGCCCGGGAAGCTGACGCAGGCCGGCCGCCTCGATGCTCTTGCCGACCAGCGGGCTGGCATCCGGTACCAGCATCTCGGCGGTGTACTGACGCACATCCACGTTGCGGTCGGCAGCGGTTTCGCGGCTTGGCAGCAACCAGTGCCCGGCACTGAGCAGGTACACGAAAACCACGGCGACCAGGGGTATGCCGATCCAGGCGAGTTCGAAAAAACCAAAGCCGGCGGCGCCGGTGTGCGCGGTATACAGCCCGTTGACCACCAGGTTGGTGCTGGTTCCGATCAGGGTGCAGGTGCCGCCGACGATCCCCGCATAGCTCAGCGGGATCAGCAGGCGTGACAGATCGAGCCGGTGGCGTCTCGCCCAGTCCTGTACCGCCGGCAGAAAGACCGCCACGACCGGTGTGTTGTTGACGAACGCACTCAGCGCCGCGACCGGGACCATCAGGCGCAGGCGTGCTGATGGCGCGGAGCGCGGCCGGCCAAGCAGTGCCTGCGAGATCCACGCCACCGCACCAGTCTCGGTCAGGCCGCTGACCACGACGTACAGCACCGCCACGGTCAGCATGCCCTCGTTCGCGAAACCCGCGAGTCCCTGCTCCGGCGTGATGATGCCGGCGACCAGCAGCAGGGTCAGTGCGCCACTGGTGACGATGTCGGGGGCGATCCGGGTGAAGGCGAACAGGCCAAAGCTCGCCGCCACGATGCCGAGGCTGAACCAGCCCTGCCAGGCCAGTGTCAGCAAACCATCCACGACCAGGCTTTTCCGGTTGGGGTCTGCAGGGCATATCGGCACCCGGGCGGGTGCGTGCCGCGGGCCGACGCCTGCTGCGTGGGCGCGATATCGTCAATCTCGCCGTGCGGTGGGACCGGGTGAAGATCGCTCGATCCGGGAACAGGCACCGGGCCATGTCGTCGACCACTGGCCGGCCCCGTCGTGTTCCTTCGCCCACTGCCGTAAAATACCGGGCTCTCCCATCGTCGCACCCTGTTGGCCGATCCCTCTATGCTGCTATCCATGACCCGTACTCTTGCCCTGGTCCTTCTCGTTGTGAGCGCCGTTGTGTCGACCGTAGGTTTGGCGGCCGACAGCGCGGAAACTGCAGACGCCGCGGCGTCGGAGCAATCGGTCGTGCCGGCCGGCCTGGCCTCGCCACGCGCGACCATGGATACCTTCCTCGGCGCGATGAACGACATCAAGCGTGGCGACCCCGAACGCATCGAAGCGGCGATCGAAACCCTCGACCTGGAGAGCATCAATGCCCTGGTGCGCCGCGAACGCGGTGAGAATCTCGCATGGATGCTGCTCGATGTCATGGACCGTACGCGCCTGGTTGATCTGAAAAAGGTACCCGACCGACAACAGGGCGATCCGTGGGTATTCGGCAAATTCGCCGAAGGTGCCGTGAGTATCTCGCGTCACGCCGATGGCCGCTGGCTGTTCGACCAGGCAACCGTGCAGCGTCTGCCGGCGATCCACGACGAACTGGCCGACAGTCGCCGCGTCGTGGGCGGCGAGGACGGCGCGGCGCACTTGCCGTTTCACCTGCGCATCCGCGCGCAGTTGCCGGACACCCTGAAGCAGCCGTTCTTCCTGCTCGAGACCTGGCGCTGGCTGGGGCTGTTGATTATCGCTGCCGCCGGCGTGTTCGTCGATTCGGTGGTCAGCCTGTTGCTGCGTGTGTTTCTGCGCGGTTGGCGACAGCGCAACGCCGACGGTGCCTTCCGCGATGTACCCGACACGATGTTGCGACCACTGGGACTGCTGGCGATGGCGGCGGTCTGGTGGATCGGCATCAATCTGCTCGGCCTGCCCGAGCAGGCGTTGCTGGTGTTGCTGGTAGCGGTCAAGTTCCTGGCCAGCATGGCCGGTGTCTGGACGGCCTATCGACTGGTCGATCTCGTTTCCTCGGGGCTGCACAGGCGTGCCCTGCAAACCGACAACAAGATCGACGACGTGCTCGCGCCCCTGATTACGCGCACGCTGAAAATCTTCGTTACCGTCGTGGGCCTGATCTTCGTTGCCGACAATCTCAATATCGACGTCACCGGCCTGATCGCGGGCCTGGGGCTGGGCGGCCTGGCCTTTGCCCTGGCGGCCAAGGACATGGTGCAAAACCTGTTCGGCTCGATCACGGTGCTGATGGACCGCACCTTTACGGTCGGTGACTGGATCAAGATCGGCGACCAGGAAGGATCGGTGGAGGCGCTGGGTTTTCGCAGCACGCGGATCCGCACCTTCTACAATTCGGTGGTGACGGTCCCCAACTCGCAGTTCATCACCGCCAATGTCGACAACATGGGCGAACGGCGCTACCGCCGGCTGTCGACCAAGTTCACGATTGCCTACGAGACGCCGCCCGATCGCATCGAGGCGTTCTGCGAGGGGATCCGCGAGATCGTTCGCCAGCATCCCTACATGCGCAAGGACTACTACCACGTCTACCTGAACGGCCTGGGCGATTCGGCGCTCGAAATCCTCGTGTACGTATTCTGGGAAACGCCGGACTGGAGCACCGAACTGCGCGAGCGGCACCGCTTCCTGCTCGACTGTCTGCGCCTGGCGACGCGCCTCGGTGTCGACTATGCCTACCCGACGCAGACCCTGTATGTGCATCAGGGCGCGGCGGCTGCCGCGGGCGAAGACGATGCCGTGGATGCGGCGCGTGAAAACGGCGCGGCGGTCGCGCGTGACGTGGTCGCGCACAGCACCGGTCTCGATCAGCAACCGCCGCCGGTTACTTTTCCGTGACATCGGTGCCAGAAGCGTCGGCCGCGTAAAGGTTGAACCCCGGTCAGTGGCGAATGTCGACAGTTGAAGGGCGCATTGCGGCGACTGCACCTGTTCCCTGGCCCCACGCTGCAGGACCGGGCTGGCGTTGTCGCAGGAGGAGATTGTTGTGATCAGATCGATACAGACATGGCGGGGGATCGTCTTTTTGTTGGCGGTGATCGCATTGTTTCCTGTGACCTGTCTGGCCGACGTCGACGTCGACCAACTGCTGACGCTCGACGAGCCACCCACCGGGGTCGTCTTCGAGATCGTCGATGACGATGACGATGCATTGTCCTGGGCCCTGCCGAAGGCCAGGCAGCTGAGCCGGCAGATCCATGCCCGTTTCCCTGATCTGCCCATTGCCATCGTGACCCACGGCAGCGAACAGTTCGCGCTGCTGGCAAGTCAGGCCAGCGGGCCGCTGGCCCCGATCCATGTCGACGCGCGAGGTCTGCGTGAAGACGGCATTGACCTGCACGTGTGCGGCGCACACGCGGGCTGGTACGGGCACCTGCCGGAAGACTTTCCCGACTATGTCGACGTCTCCGCATCGGGTCCTGCCCAGATCAACGACTATCGAAACATCGGCTACGAAGTGATCCGCCTGCAGAGTGACGACTGATCGTACGGCGGCGCGAACCCGGTCGGACGATGTCCGTCCGGGTCCGGATCGTGACCGCGGTAGCGCTACCGAGACTGTCTGCGGCGGCGCGAGGGTTTGCAGGCCCTGATGGCCTCGACCACGGGTGCGTCGGGTATGTCCAGGATATCGGCGTAACGCCGGTCGACGGCACCTGTCAGCGCCCAGAGGTTCTGCAGGGGCTGGTCCCCGGCGGGTGCCGGCAGCAGCGTATTCAATCCCTGCAGCCCGCCGATCTGTGCACGGTCGTAGGCGCTTTTGGGCGTCACGCCCAGGTCGTCGACCAGGTCGAGTGCGTCAAAACCTACTCGGATCAGGTGCGCCGACAGCGCCACGCACACCGGGCGGGCGTTCGGATCGGTGCAGTCAAACTCCGAGCCTCCCTTGCGTACGACCTCCTGTGCCAGGTCACAAGCCGCCGTTCCTGCGGCCTGGATCGCCGAAAAAGGACATTTGTTCATGGTCATTCCGGATCTGCCTTCCTGTCGGGTTGCAGCGACGAAAAATAAACCATTTATGAACGAATTTGTGCAGCGGCGTCGCATCACCCGGTCTGTGGTCGACGCCGCCCCGCTCTTGAACCACCGCTATTAATTTTTGCCCGGCCCGGGCGATACATTGATTTGATACGTGTTCACTTGGATGGCAGGCGGGTTCGTGAAGGGAAGACCGAATCGATACATGACGGATGTGAGGTGATATGTCAGACGGATCTGATCGCAGGCGCTTTGAGCGATTTGAGATAAAGCTCCCGGGCAAAATCGGTGCCCTGGACGGGCCTGCCGTGCCCTGCGAGGTGCGAGATTATTGCAGTGGCGGCATGCTCGTACAATTGCTCGCAGGCCCGAATTCTGCGCACGCGTTCGATATCGACGAGATGGTGGCCCTGTCTACTTTCCTGCTCACGGACGCGGGTCGCCGCGGTATACAGATCAAGGCGATTGTTGCGTGGGTCAACGATCGCCACCTCGGTGTGCGCTTCAAGAAGCCGTCGACGGCTATCGTCGATACGCTCGGGCGTCACGATCAGCTGGTGCGCAAGGCCAGCAACACCGGCATGGTTGCGCCGAAGGCCAACAGCGAAGGGCGCTGCCTGGCAAAGATCCGCCACGTGGCGCAGGGTTCTTTGCCTGCACTGATGCGTGAACTGCTCGGTCAGACCCTGGAACACCTGCTGGATACGGCCGACCGGGTGACTTCGGATGCCGATCGTCAGCAGGTTTACGGTGACCTGAGTTCCCTCGAACGTCTGCGCAATCAGGATCTTTTGATTCGCGAGGTGTTGAGCCAGGCCCTCGATCCCGCACTCGATGACAAGTCGCCGGACGACGACTCCACGGGCGAGTTGGCGCTGGTTGACACTGATGACTTCGAACGCTGGCTGGAGGCCTCGCGTGCCGCCAACCTGCTGGAAAGGAAATTCAACGTCCGCTTGGCGGCACTTGGATCGCGCCTCGCGGCGATGCGTGATTCGGCACTGCCCAATGCACTGTCCGTACCGTTCGAGCCGAAAAACTTCACCGATGCGCTGAAGGTGTTGGCCAAGCAGCTGGAACTCGGCAGCGTTACCCGCAGCGTGCTGTTCGAACGATGCGTCGAGGTTCTGGGCGAGAACCTGGATGGTTTCTACACCGAGATCGAGACAGCGCTGGATGCCCTGGGTGCGCCGAAGGGATTACCGCAGCAGCGCAAGAAGGTGGCGCACGGCGCAGCGGAAGGCGCGCAAGCCGAAGGGTCTGCCACCGCCGCGCCGCAGGCGGATTCGAATCCGGGCCAGGACGGGATCGTGATGTCTCCCGAAATGGCCGAGCTGATGCACGCGCCGGCCGGTCGCGTCGACCTCGCCGAGAGCGCCGCACGGGTCGCGGTAGACGCGCGTGCATTGGAGGTACTGATTGAACGCGACCGCCAGCAGCGCGAGTCGCAGGCCGGTGAACTGGTCGACAACCTTTCCGTGTCGCTCGGCAGCACGGAAAGCATGGCCGGCTGGATCGAGGAGATTCGTGGATCCCTGGTCAAAGAGGCGGTCTCCGATCCGCAGTTTTTCCACAATCGCCAGCATCCGCTCAACGGCCTGCTCGATTCGCTCGGTCGCCTGCAACAGTACCGGCCCACGCCGGACGATGACCCCAAACACGACCGGCTGCGCCGGCAGATCAACCAGATTCTCGAACCGATCACGCGTGGCGAAACAGATCTTGCGGTGCTGCGTTCCATCGCCGACAGCATTGCCGAGCTGACCGAGGAGCAGAGCGAACACTACCAGCGCAACGTCGAGCGGGTCATCGAGGCCAGCGAAGGGCGAGATCGCGTGCGTCGCGCGCGCGCCGGGGTCACCGCGGAGCTGAACAAGCGCTATGCGGGGCGTCGGGTGCCATCGGTGGTGCGTGAGTTGCTCGACGTCGGCTGGCGCGCACTGCTCGAACTGGCGGCGTTGAACGCCGCGGAGCGTGAAGGCGACCTGGCCAGGCAGTTGAATCTGCTCGACAGCGTTGTTTCGCACCTTGGCGGAGAGGCGTTCGAGGATGAGTCCACCAGGGTTGAGAAAGTCAGCCTGTTGGTACAACTGAGCAAGGAGCTTGGTACTGCAGCATTCGATCCATTCAGTCGCAATGCGGTTGAAAGCCGTCTGCGCAAGGAATTGATCGGGCCGGCAACCGAGCCTACGGAGTTCATCGAGATGCCAGCGGTTGAGGCCGGGGAGCAAGATCCCGGGCCGGCCGCAGAAACCCGGCCGCAGCAGATCCCGCAAGCGGTCTGGCGAGACGTGCTCGACAACTGCAGGTCGATCCGCCTGGGTGACCGTATGCGCTTCGCCGAGATGCAGGACGGTGAGCAGGTTCTGCGCGTCGCCTGGATACGCAGCGATCACGAACTGTTCACGCTGGTTGATCATCGCGGCATTCGCGCACGCGAGATAACGCTGCACGAACTTGCCGCCGGGGTCTGTCGGCGAACCATCAGCCTGGATATCGTCGATGGCCGACCGCTCAGCGGGCGCGCCGTCGACCAGATGCTCGAGGGCATGGAAGACCGGCTCAGCCATCAGGCGTCGCACGACTCGCTGACCGGCCTGATAAACCGTCGCCAGTTCAACTCGGCGCTCGAGCAGGCGGTGCTCGCCCCGAACGGCACAGGCAGACCGCCGGTTTTGGCATGGGTCGATATCGACCAGTTCAAACTGATCAACGACATGCATGGCTACTCTACCGGCGATCGTTTGTTGGTCGCCATCGCCGGCCTGCTCGACCGAAGCAAGGGTAACAAGCTGGTGGGGCATCTCGGTGCCGACCGTTTTGCCGTGCTGCTGTCGAATGTGACAGGCGAACAGGCAAGACAGTGGGCGGCGGACGTCTGTGCCGAGGTGCGCGATCTGTCGTTCGACTGGAACGGTAACGCCACGGCATTGTCCGTCTCACTGGGTCTGGTCAGCGTGGCTGTCGCGAAGGACGGTATCGGCGAGGTGCTGCAGGCCGTCGAGCGCGCGTTGGCTGCGGCCAAGACGGCCGGCGGAGACCAGGGGTTCATGTACAGCGACGATGATCCGGATATTGCCCGGCAGCGTGACTCGGTCAAGTGGGTGGCGCGGGTCGACGAGGCTCTGGTCGACGGCGAGCTGCGCCTGCGTTGCCAGCCGATAGTGCCGGTACGTCCGGGTGAGGGTATGCACCCGCACTACGAGGTTCTGCTGGGTGTGGCCAGCGGTTCGAATCAGGCATTGCCGATCGCCGAGTTCATCGAGGCCGCGGAACGCTACAAGCGCATGCGCGCCGTGGATCGCTGGGTAACCAAGACGGTTTTCGACTGGATCAACAGGCACCGTGACAGGATGCCGGAATTACACGGCTTTGCGATCAACCTGTCGGGTCAGACGGCCAGCGACCCGGCGTTCATCGATTTTGTACGCCAGCAGTTCCAGCGCACCGGCATCGACCATGACTGGGTCAGTTTCGAGGTGACAGAGACCGCGGCGGTGGCCAGCCTGTCGGGCACCGCGGGGATCATTCACGAGCTCAAACGTATGGGCTGCAAGGTCGCGCTGGATGATTTCGGCAGCGGGCTGGCATCGTACTCGTATCTGAAGGAACTGCCGGTCGACTGGCTGAAGATCGACGGCGTGTTCGTGCGTGACATAACCAACGACCGCGAAGACTATGCCGTGGTCAAATCGATCAATGACATCGGTCATTTCCTGGGCAAGAAAACCATCGCCGAATACGTCAAAGACGATGCGACACTCGACAGGATCCGCGAGATCGGCGTCGACTTCGGCCAGGGTTTCGGTATCGCCCGTCCGATGCTGATGGACGATCTGATTCTGCCGCCCGCCGTTGAAGCAGAGCGCGGGCTCGAGGCCGCGGCGGGCGGCTTCAAAGACTGAGGCGCTCCCACGCCCAGTACAGACCGACCAGCGTGATCATCAGCGAGCCCGGAATCACCACGAGCCTGCGGTAGTAACGCTTGCCTCCCAACCACAGGCCGATCGCCAGGAAAGCCGCCAGGATCACGGCGAGCTGACCGAGCTCGACGCCGACATTGAACGCGATCAACGCAGTGGCGAAGGCGTCATCCGGCATACCGAAATCGGCCAGCATGCTGGCAAATCCGAGACCGTGCAGCAGGCCGAAGGCGAACACCAGCACCAGGCGACTCCTGTGCAATCCCCGGTGCCAGATGTTTTCGATACCGACGTACGCGATCGACAGTGCGATCAGGGGTTCGACGATACGTGCGGGCAGCTCGATCATGCCGGTCATTGCCAGCGCCAGCGTGATCGAGTGGGCGATCGTGAACATCGTCACCTGCCATAGCAGCGGCCGCAAATGTGTGCTTAACAGGAACAGGCCGAGCACGAACAGGATGTGATCCATACCCTTCGGGACGATGTGATCGAAGCCGGCGGTCAGGTATTCCTTGACCACATCCAGCGTGGTCGCCGGGCTGAACACCTCGGTCAGTGAAAACGGTTCACTGACGCTGTCGTCGCGAATCCATTGCCACGCTGACCAGTGCCACTGTTCGTTGACCTCGTCGACCTGGCGCACCCGTACCGCGCTGTCACCGAATGCCGCCGGGTAGTAGAAGGTCAGCTGCTTGGCATCGCGCTCGAGTTCACCTTCGAGCACGATCAGGCTGATGCGTGGCACCTTGGTGTAGCCGGGCACCGGGATGTCGACGTCGCCGATCCGCGGCTGCAGTGTCTTGCCGTCGGCGCGCAGTTTCACGGCGTCGAGCATGCGTTGCCGGAAGGGTCCGAACGCCGCCAGCAGCTCGGATGCCGGCATCTCGCGCAGGCGGTCGTATTCCTCGGCGGTTGGTGCCTGCCGGGTATCCTGATATTGCGCGTTGATGCCGGTCAGCAGGGCCTCGATGCTGGCCCGAATCTCGACCCGGTAACGACCTTCGGCGAACACGCTGATTTCAATCAGCGCGGGTTTGACGATGTCTGCGCGCGCCGGCATCAGCGCACACAGGGCAAGCAGTGCCACCAGCGCCAAACAGGTTCCGCCCGGCCATTCGGATCGCGCACGCAGATGGGCCGCGATCGGTATCGTCTGCCCGGCCGGCGGGGGCCAGTGACCTGTTCCGTGGCGCCGATGCGGGCCGTGGGCGGACGTCTGGAATGGTGGCAC
>Ga0316201_10005053_pt1 | contig 10081 bp, 9 predicted proteins | sample CS6wburrow_MG_FD_204516 | JGI IMG/M metagenome (GOLD analysis project Ga0316201, IMG submission 204516) | Coastal sediment microbial communities from Delaware Bay, Delaware, United States - CS-6 worm burrow | ecosystem: Environmental > Aquatic > Marine > Coastal > Sediment | place: USA: Delaware...
TGTCGGGGCAGGGCGTCGACCCGGATGATCCCATCGCTCCGACCGGTGCGCGCCCTGCAGTTGGTGCGCCGGATGAGTCGGGCTTGTTCATGACCGATTCCCGGATCAAGGCGTGGGCTGAACTGGCTTTAGCGGGCCAGTGCGCCGCCCATCTGGTGTTGACCACAAGCCAAGCTGTGATGGCGCATATTGAGGAGCTGTTTCCGGGTGCCGCCTCCCTGGGGGCATGGGACTTGGCCCCTGGCGGCGATGCCGCCGCGGCTGTGGCAGGCAGGAGAGCGGCTTTTGCCGCCCTGGCCTCCGACCGTCGTCCGGATGCCGATGCGCTCGCAGACTGCATGGCAGCCGCTGCGGAAGATTGCCGCACCCGGCTGGACATCATCGCGCTGGCGGACTGCCCGCCCCGGGAGCTGCTCCGCAAGCTCCTGTCCGGCGGGGCTGCTGCGGGACGCGATCGCAGCGCAGCACCCGGCAGTACGTTGATAGGACTGGTCTCCATCCGCTGATTTCGACAGCTAACCATTTGATGTGATATATAAAAAAGGCGCTTTTCACCCCCGAAAAAAATAATCCGATAACAAGGCTTGACTGCCCCCACCAATTGGGATATGCCGTTTTTTCTGGTGCGGCAACTTCAGTTGATGCGATCAACTGTACGAAACAATAATTTGAAAGGAGATGTGACAATGGCTTTTAATCCAATCGTGGATGAAGACAAATGCGTCGGCTGCGAAGAGTGTGTTGATGTCTGTCCGGTAGAAGTGTTTGAGATGGAAGACGGAAAATCCAAAGCGGTCAACGCCGAAGAGTGTCTTGGATGCGAAAGCTGCGTCGAGGTGTGTGAAGAAGGCGCAATCGTTATCGAAGAAACCTAATCGGTTATCGATAAAGGCCTCCCCCGGTTGCCTGCCGGGTGGGGGCTGCAACTCCTGCTCGGCCCCATCATTTATTGCCAGCATGAATGCCATCCGCCATTTTTTTTTCGAAACCGCCTTTGGCATAGCTGCCGTCACGTTTTCGGATGCGCCGTTCCGACTGAAAGAAGTATGCCTGCCTCGTCCCACCAAAACGGACATCCTCGCCAACATGAAGCGGGATCGCCGCGGCGTTGAAACCGCCCATCCGATGGCGGATCGCATTGCCGCCATGATTGCGGATTATTTCACCGGCAGCCGGTTCTCAATCCCCTGGGACATCATGGATACCAGCGACTGGACCCCCTCCCAGGCGGCGGTCTACCGTACAGTGGCGCAAATCCCCTATGGCCAGGTGTGGTCCTACGGGGAGGTCGCCCGCCTTGCCGGAAAGCCGCAGGCCGCCAGGTTCGTAGGCAATTGCATGGCTGCAAATCCCTTTCCCGTTTTCGTGCCCTGCCACCGTGTTATTACCAGTAGCGGCCGCCTCGGTGGATTTGGCGGTGGGTTGGACCTCAAACGCAAGATGCTCTCTTTGGAGGGATATCCTCTCGATCCGGCCAAGAGTTGAGACGCCCCTCTTCAGGGCCGCCAGCTGCTGATGGACAATGTCCGAACGGTCCCGTACCCCAACCTGTTGTTGTCGAATAGGGCAGGGGCACATATATCTTGCGTAATACAGCCGATTATGCTAGTTAGGCCGCAATATGAAGCAGTATGTCATTGACGAGCTCCGGCCCGAAGATCATGAAAAATTGAAGGCCTATCTGGACCAGCATTTCGCAGTACCTGGAATGGAGAACCTGTATTGGGTCACCCTTGATGCGGATCGTTGCGAGGATGCCCAGCGGCAGCACGACCAATGCCGCCCCCACTACTTTGCCGTGGAGTTGCTGCCGGATCGACTCGTCTGTGAACTACTGGTGCGCACCAATCAACGGGTAAGGTGCGATTGTATGCAGTATGCAAGCCGAGAACAGCGCGATTGGCTCATCCAAGTGGTGGATGCCATATTTGATCGACTCGAAATGATCGCCTGAACCACCGTTCCATCACTTCGGCGGCCCGGATGCTGTCAAGGTTCTATGATGCTCATGTCTTATCTCGCACTGCCCCTGATTGTGCTGCACACCGTCCTGGTGCATGCCTGGGTGCTGCTCGGAACCGCCCTGATTGGCTCCCTGGCCATTGCCGTTTCCTTTATCTCCAGGAACGGCAACGCCGTGCACAACGTGGCCCAGATATGGGGAAGGACCATCTTGTGGGTGAGCGGTATTCGTGTTCATCTCAGTGGGATAGAACATTGCCGGCAGCAGCGGTCCTGCATCTTCATGTGCAACCACCAGAGCAACTATGATATCCCCGTTCTGCTGGGCAAACTGCCAGTGCAGTTCAGATGGCTGGCTAAAGCGGAGCTATTTAAGATCCCGTTGTTCGGGCGCAGCATGCGCGGCGCCGGTTACATCAGCATTGACCGGTTCGATCGCAGTTCGGCCTTCAAGAGTCTTGACAGAGCCGCAAAAACCATACAGCAGGGGACATCGGTGATGATTTTCCCAGAAGGGACGCGCAGCACAGACGGAAAGCTGCGGCCATTTAAAAAAGGCGGATTTGTATTGGCTGTGGATGCCGGGGTTCCCATCGTCCCCGTCATTATCAGGGGCACCTATGCCATCATGCCCAAAGGGCGACTGCTGGTGCGCAGGCAACCCGTATCGGTCCACGTCCAGCCTCCCATTCCGACCTCAGCTTATACCCGCGAGACGAAGGAGGCCCTGATGTCCCTTGTGCGCCGGTCGATGACCTCTGAATTGCCCCAGGAGATGCGGGAAGATGGCAGCGCTTAAATTGATCCCGCTGGGCGGGCTGGGCGAGATCGGCCTCAACATGATGGTGGTTGAATGCGGCGACACCATGTTTGTCATCGATGCGGGATTGATGTTCCCCGAAAATGACATGCTCGGCGTTGACTATGTCATACCGGACATGACCTACCTGAAGCAGAACCAGGCCAGAATTGCCGGTATCGTGCTGACGCATGCCCATGAGGACCACATCGGGGGGCTGCCTTACCTGCTCAAAGACGTAACGGCTCCGGTGTTCGGAACACCCTTTACGCTCGGCGTGCTGCGCCACAAACTCGAGGAGCATGATTTGCTCGAGACCGCCTCGCTGCACGCCATTCACCCCAACGAAACCCTCAAAATCGGGCCTTTTGAACTCGACTTTATTCGCGTCAATCACAGCGTCGTCGATGGGGTCGGTATTGCCATTCGCACCCCCCACGGCACCATCGTACACACCGGAGATTTCAAATTGAGCCAGACCACCATCGATGGGATGACCACCGATGTCAATAAATTTGCCCGCTACGGCGAAGAAGGGGTTCTGGCCCTGCTTTCGGATTCCACCAACGTGGAGAATCGCGGTTACACCGTTTCGGACAATGAAATCGGTGACACCCTCGCCAACATTTGCAAAGGGTGCAGCGGTCGCATCATCGTGGCCCTGTTTGCTTCCAATATCGGTCGCATTCAGCAGATTTCCGATATTGCCCTGGCCAGAAACCGTAAAATCCTTTTCAATGGCCGCAGCATAGAGGTCTCCGTCAGTATCGCCCGCCAACTGGGATATCTCAAGTTGAAGATTGGCATGACCATTGACATCGACCAGATAAATCAATACTCGGATGACGAAATCATCATGGTGACCACCGGCAGCCAGGGGGAGCCCATGTCGGCCCTGGCCAGAATGGCGGCCGGGACGCACAAGCAAATCAAAATCAAGCCGGACGACACCATCATCCTCTCCTCCAAATTCATCCCCGGTAACGAAAAAGCCATCACCAAAATCATCAATGATCTCTATCGGCGCGGCGCCAATGTGCTCTATGAAAAAATTGCCAACATTCATGTCTCGGGCCATGCGTTTCAGGAAGAGTTGAAGCTGATGTTCCGGCTGACCAAACCCGACTATTTTATCCCTGTACATGGCGAGTACCGGCACCTCGTGCTGCATGCGCGGCTGGCTGAAGAGCAGGGCATCGATAAGGAAAAGATCCTTTTAGCCCAGAACGGCCAAGTGATCGTGCTGGACGAAAATGGCGGCACGATCGAAGGGTGTGTCCCCACCGGAAGGCTGTTAGTCGACGGCAAAGGCATCGGTGATGTGGGGCGCAGCGTGCTGAAAGAACGCCGTCTGCTGTCCGAGGAAGGCATGGTAGTGGTCAACATGGCTTTCGACGAGGAGACCGGCGTTATCGTCTACGGACCGGACGTGGTTTCCAAGGGTTTCGTTTTCGAAACCGAAACGGGGCACTTGCTGCTCGACGCCCAATGTGTGATTCTGGAGATCGTCGAGGATGTCACACCGGAGGTGCCGCATCGCACGGAGATCATCAGATCACGCATTCAAACCGCCCTGCGGCAGTACTTTTTTTTTACGATCGGGCGGCGCCCCGTCATCATGCCCTTTATCGTAGATGTGTGATGGATGACGAATCGCCCCGGGCAGTCGTTGTCAGCAGAGCAGCGCCTCGGGCGGACGACGCAGCTGAGCTAGGTATGAGGATGCGGAGTTTTTGACGTGCAGGCGCAACCAAAAGAGAATCGAACAGCCATGCGAAAAGAGATATTCGGCATACTCCTTTTCTTCCTGGTTATCTTCACCTTGATCAGCCTGTTGTCCTATCACCATACCGACCCGTCCATCAACAACGCCGGGGCCGCCGGACCGGTCCACAACCTTTTTGGCACCATCGGCTCCCAGGTGGCCGGCGTGCTCATCGGACTATGGGGGCTCGGTGCGCTTTGGGTGCCGGTCCTTTTACTGCTGGCCAGCATCAATTCATTTAGCAGCCAGTCCAGGCATGCAATGACCACCATCGTTGCCGGCGGCATTTTGCTGCTGATGACCACCGGCAGCCTGCTAGCTCTCCGGCAGGATTATTACGTCATTCTCGGCAGCCGCTATTCTGCGGGCGGCATCATCGGAATCCCCCTCAAAGAGTTTCTGGTCGAATACGCCAACCCTTCCGGCGGCGCCATTATTCTTGGCCTGGTCTGGCTGATAGGTTTTATTCTGGCGACGCGATTCTCACTGCTGGGATTCTATGGGCGTTGCCGTACGATCCTGTCGCTATTGTTCGATCGTCTGAGAACCATCCTCATTAAATCGAGGGAGCGCCGTCAAAAGGCCAGAAAGCGTCGGAAACACCTCAAGGCGGCGGCCCGCAAGCCTGCCCGCAAGATCAAGATCCAGGCGCCACCGGTGGTCCCAAAGCAAAAGCCCCAGCCTCAGCAGAAACTGTTTGACTTTATGCGCAGTGACGGAACCTATGCCAAGCCCGGTGCAGAACTGCTGGAGGACCCGGAAGATCGGCCGGTATCAGTGAATGCCGAGAGCCTGCGGATGCAGTCCAAACTGTTGGAGAAGAAACTGGAGGATTTCGGCGTCAACGGCGAAGTGGTGGCCGTCAACCCCGGTCCGGTCATCACTACCTTTGAGTACGCCCCCGCGCCCGGGGTAAAAATCAATAAAATTGTGAACCTAGCGGACGATTTGGCCCTGGCGCTGAGGGCCATCAGCATTCGAATCGTGGCCCCGATACCCGGCAAGGCCGCCATCGGTATCGAGGTGCCCAATGCCGATCGAGAGACGGTGCGGTTCAAAGAGATTGTCTCGTCCGATGCCTATGAAAAGGCAAAATCGAAACTGACCATCTGTCTGGGCAAAGACATTGTCGGCAATCCGGTGGCGGCCACCCTGGATAAGATGCCCCACCTGCTCATTGCCGGTGCCACCGGGGCAGGCAAAAGCGTTGCGCTCAATACCATGATCTGCAGCCTGCTTTACAAGGCCACCCCCGATGAGGTCAAACTTATCATGGTGGACCCCAAACGCATTGAGTTGTCAGCGTATGACGGCATTCCCCACCTGATCACCGCAGTGGTAAAAGACGCCAAAAAAGCCACCAACGCCCTCTATTGGGCCGTCCGGGAGATGGAGCACCGCTATGAGCTGCTCTCTGATAAGAAATCCCGCAATATCAGCCAATACAACCAGAAAATACTGCGCGAGCAAGCCAAGGCTAAGAAGACATCCGAGGAGGAAGGAGCGCAAGAGCAGCCGAAACCGCTGCCGTATATCGTCATCATCATCGACGAATTGGCCGATTTGATGATGGTGGCGTCTCGGGATGTGGAGGTGGCCTTGACCCGCCTCGCCCAGATGGCCCGGGCCGCCGGCATCCACCTGATTCTGGCCACCCAGCGGCCCTCGGTGGATGTGCTCACCGGCATTATCAAAGCCAATTTCCCCACCCGCCTGACGTTTCAGGTCTCCTCGAAGACCGATTCGCGAACCATCATCGACACCAATGGTGCCGAAAACCTTCTCGGAATGGGGGATATGCTGTTTCTGCCGCCTGGGACAGGCCGTCTGCAGCGCATCCATGGCGCCTATATTTCGGAGACGGAGCTGGCCCGCATCATCGAATTCATTAAAACTCAGAAAGCACCCGAATACGACCCCGCAGTCGTTGAAACGCCTGCAAAAGAAGAACCGGGCGGAGGCGAGCTGGAATATGATGAACATTATGATACCGCGGTTGCCCTGGTGACCAAGACCGGCCAAGCGTCCATTTCCATGATCCAGCGGCACCTGCGCATCGGCTACAATAGGGCAGCCCGCATTGTCGATGTAATGGAACAGGAGGGTGTCGTGGGACCGGCCGATGGGGCGAAACCGAGGGAGGTGCTCGTAAGAGGCTACGACAACCCCTAGAAATGGTTTTTAAGGGGCCTAACAGGCCCAATCTCTGTGTTGGATCATCGGGCTCAATCCTCGACGTAGCGGGGCTACGCCTGCGGTTGAGCCCGATGATCCGCCTTGATCTTGGGCCTGTTAGACCCCTTAAAAATCATTTCTGCTTTTACTGCGATCAGATGTATCATTATTGTTGGGTTGGCCTGCGTTAATCATAGTGAGCGCTTGCATTAGGGTTATCTGGCTGGGTCTGAGCACCTTGGTTGAACACTGCGGCGTTTAAAGCGAAACTCGGTTAGCGGAATTTTAACGACTTGCATCAGAACTATCAGGGTATCGTTTTTTGGGAGCGGCGTCTCGCCGCGATTTGTGGACTTTCCTATGGTGATGCCGATGGAATCGATTCTCAACATCGCTGGGCAGATCAAGGGGTTTTTAGATCCTGAAGAGGGCCTGAGGCTCTTCGAACTGGCGCTTGAGGCGGCTGCGCTGGGCCCCTGCCTGGAGATCGGCAGTTATTGCGGCAAGTCGGCGCTCTTTCTGGGGGCGGCTTGCCGGGAGCGGGGGGCGACCCTTTTTTCCGTCGACCATCACCACGGGTCGGAAGAGCAGCAGCCGGGCGAAGCCTACTTCGACCCCGACCTCTACGACCCTGCTCTGGGCGCCGTGGATACGCTCAGCCATTTCCGTAGAACGCTGCAGATGGCCGGGTTGGAGGCTACGGTGGTTCCCATCGTGGCTTCATCGGAAATCGCGGCACGCCACTGGGGCACCCCTTTAGGTCTGCTGTTCATCGATGGCGGCCATGCTTACGAGACGGTACTTGGGGACTATCGGCGGTGGAATCCGCACCTGCTGCCCGGCGGCTATTTGGTAATGCACGACATTTTTCAAGATCCGGCCGATGGCGGGCAGGCCCCGCATGCGATTTATCGAAAAGCGCTGGCCAGTGGACGCTTCACTGAATTGCCCATGACCGGGTCTCTGGGGGTATTGAAAATACTTCAAACAAACCGGGTGTAGGGGCAGGGGCAGTGTTTTAGTCGCCCATGCCGACGCAGGCGCTTTGCAAGGGGTAGGCCGATTCATCGAGAAGCCTCTGCGCCATCCGGACGACCACCGCTTTGACTTCCGCAAAACCTGTGTTTTCCTGACTGATAAAACGGGGCCGCAGCAGGTGCCCATCGGCAACCATCCCATCGTCGTCCGGCAGAACCAGGACAATGCGCAAATCCCGCATCAAGTGGCGTTGGTTGATCAGGGCTTTCAATTCTTTCCGACCGGAGGGGGCCAAAATGCAGATGCAGCGTCCGGCAGACGGGCGCCGCAGATGTTCCAGCAAGGTTTCAACGGAGCCAACCGGAAGGCTCTCAATGGGTGTGCCCATGGCGCCCATGGCGGACAGCAGATGACTGAAAAGCGGGTGGTGCGGTGCGATGTAGATCAGAAGTTGCATTTTACAGGTCCTCACCTCTCTTCGATCTGATTGCCATCTTTCCTGGGTAGGCTATCGGCAGAACCGCTAAAAACTTGAGCGCCGGCTAACACTGAAACCGGTTGGCCCTGCATGGCGCTTTATGTAATCCCATCATATCAAGATGGTTTATAGCGGCCTTTGGAAATATAGAACGAGGCTTTTGCCCAGGACAGGATTCAGCCAGTGGTCAAGAGACCGGGTCAGGGTGGGGTGCTCCATCATGTCCCAGGTGAGAAATCGGTGATACAGTTCCACTGGCCAAAGCCGGTTCCGGCTTGGACCCAGCAGGCATTTTAGCCACCAGAACGGCGCGTGCAGACTGTGGGCATAGTGGGTGTGCGTATGGATGACGCCACAGGCTTGGATGCGCTGGACCAGACCCCGACGGTCATAGATGCGGATGTGCCCGCCTTCGCTCCGGCGGTATTCCCGGGACAGCATCCAACAGATTTTTTCCGGCCAGCGCCGCGGGACGCTGGCCGCCAGCAGGCCCCCTTTTTTCAATACGCGGACGGTTTCCCGCATGGCCCTGCGATCGTCGTGAATATGCTCCAGAACCTCCGAGCAGATGACCACATCAAAGCGTTCATCGGGAAAGGGCAGGTGGGTGATATCGGCGCCGGTCAGGGCCCAGCGCCCCCTGCGTCCCATGGATTCATGCAGACAGAGCCTGGCATGGGCATCCTTCAAATCACCGCTGTTGGCATCGGCGCCCACTACCAGGCCTGCGTTGCGGTCCAAGGCCGCTGCCGCGTGCCGGCCACTGCCGCAGCCGATATCCAAGACGCTGACGTCCGAATCCATCCGAATTTTGCTGAAATCAACGGTAATCATCGATCGCTTGGCGATAGACCGCCACGGTTTTCCGGGCGGCAGCCTCCCAGGTAAAATGCTTCATGACCCGCTCATATCCAGCGTTCCCCAACCGATACGCCAGTTGTGAACTTTGACACACCGTCTCTATGGCCCTGGCCAGGGCGCGGTGGTCTCCGACCGGCACCAGGATGCCGGCATCGCCAACGACTTCCGGCAATGCGCCGCCGGTGGTGCTGATCACGGGAACGCCGCAGGCCATGGCCTCTCCCGCTGGCAGGCCGAAGCCCTCGTAAAGCGACGGTACCACAGCCGCCCAGGCTTTGGCATACTGCCGTACGAATTCTTCATCGCTGATGGCACCGGTGAAGTGGACCCGCCCGCCCAAGCCTAAATCGGCAATGACGCTGGGGATGGGGCTGTCCTTTTTGGGTTGGCCGACGACCACCAGTTTTAGACGGGGCATCCGCGGAGCGAGGGCCGCCAGGGCCCGCAGCAAGTACTGCAGTCCTTTGAGCGGAACATCGGCGCTGGTGGTGACCAATAGTCGGTAGGGCTGCCGCTGCACATCCTGGAGCCTGCGGAACCGTTGCGTATCGATGCCATTGGGCACGACGCTGAATCGGTTCGGGTTCAGTTTGAAGGCGCCGACGATATCATCCAACGCACTCTCGGATACGGTGATGAGCCGTTTAAGGGACGGGGCCACCCGCTGCTGCATATGGATAAAGGAATACCAGCGCCATTGCTTGAGTTTTTTGAAAATGCTCTTTTCCGCTCGAATGGCCAGTTTACGGTCCACCGTGATGGCATGATGGATGGTGGCCACCGTCGGGATGCGCTGCGCGAGATATTGGATGCCATACGAGAGGCTCTGGTTGTCATGAAGAATGTCGTAGCGCCGTTTGAGGTGTCGGAGATGCCGTTTGGCCCGCATGCCAAAGGTCATCGGTTCGGGGAAGCCCATGGTGGATACCCCCAGCCACTCGATCATGTTGATGGGGTCGCACAGCTCCCTTGGGGCCGGTGTGCGGAACAGATCGTCCGGATTGTAGAGGTCCAGGCCGGGCAGCGGGCATAGTCGCGCCCCATTGTCAAGTTGGGGATAGGG
>Ga0316201_10005054_pt1 | contig 10081 bp, 10 predicted proteins | sample CS6wburrow_MG_FD_204516 | JGI IMG/M metagenome (GOLD analysis project Ga0316201, IMG submission 204516) | Coastal sediment microbial communities from Delaware Bay, Delaware, United States - CS-6 worm burrow | ecosystem: Environmental > Aquatic > Marine > Coastal > Sediment | place: USA...
TCCAACCGTCGGCAGAACGTGCAGCGCGCTTGAGTGCGGCCGGGCTGGAGCCGCCGGTGAAGATAGGTATGGCCTGGCGCGGACGGGGCCTGACTTTAATCTTGTCATAGTGGAAAAACTCCCCATGATGATCAACCCAGTCCGCACCCCATAATTTATGCAATACCTCGATTATCTCATCGGTGCGGCGCCCGCGAGACTTGAAGTCGATACCATAGTTGTCGAACTCCTCCTTCATCCAGCCAACACCGGCACTGAGAATAAATCGCTCCCCGGTCATCAGTGACAGCGTGCTGGTAGCCCGGGCGATTTCGATGGGGTTGCGCAGCGGCAAAATATAGATGGAGGTGGAAAATTTTAACGTGGAAGTGACAGCGGCCATCGCAGCGGTACTCACCCACGGATCGGGGAAGTCGGATTCGCCATTGATAAATATTTTGCCATCGCTTGAATAGGGGTAAGGTGTTTCCAGGTTCTGCGGATACAACACATGGTCCGATCCCATCACACCTTCAAAACCAACCTCCTCGGCGATCCTGGCAACCTCTACCATTTGATCCAGTTCCATGTAGGAAACCATCTGCCAGAACTTCATGACATAACTCCTTGAGCGCTGCGACAGCGTTTACAAAATGGCATGCAATACACCGTAAAACAACACCAGAAAACCACCAATTTCGGCGACGATCAGTGTCCACATATAACCCACGATAAATAGTGTGGGCAACGTCATTTTACCCAGGTGAAACGGGGGCTTGAGTTGATTTTCAGTATCGCGCAGAGCGCCGTGCAGCATGTACATGACAATTGCGCTGGCAAAATACAGCACGGGCAACAACACCGCCCAGAACTCCGTGGTTTCGGGCAGCTGGCTGATTTGTGCAAACCTGGCCAACAAAATTGCCGCGAAGCTGTACATCAGGGATGTGCGGTGTGCGATATCCACATAAGGATGCGCAGTAGCGTTTTCGCTAGCGCGAATCTGCAGGTATTTCCACACCCCGGTCAGCAGCGCATTCAGGAAAAACACCCCGGCGGCAATAATGGCAACTTTCTGTGATGGTTCCATGCGTGGCTCTCCTATCGGATATTATCGATGTTCTTGTGCTTTTCGCTGCATCCGAAGAGGGTATACCGATTGAGCAGCCGTTGGAAAGATCAGCAGGTAGCGGTAACGCTAGCGCCTGAATCCGGAGCGCGAGAACAATCGAACTCGAACCGCCTCCTCCTGCTCCAGTTCCGCCAGTTCTTCTTCAGTAGATTTTTCCTGCTGTAGAATTTCGGGCATCACTACATTTTCCAGCGCGCGCACGCTGCGCTCAGTGCGCTTATATTCTGCCTCCAGCCGCATTAAGGAGGTAATCATCGCGGCACTTTCTGCGGCAATTTCAACAACGCACGCGTAGTGATCAGCCACGCTTGCCGCCAGGGGTCTCGGTAGGGCCGCCGGTTCACGCGTCCCGCTCAATGCAATCGACAGGGATGCGTCAGGCAAACCCAGGCCCAGGAAATTTGCCTCCCCGACCGACCAGTCCACAGAAGACGCGGTAGCGGCAGGGTAAGCCGCCAGATCCGCCAGTCCATGGGCCGTAACCGCCTCGACCAACACTTCCCTGGCGTTCGACTCCACCAGCCTCAACTTGTCTACAATTGCCTCCCAACTCGCCAACCTGTGTAACATTTCCCGCGCGAGTTGCATCCGCTTCTCGTCAAGGAAGCGATAGCCCTGTTCGATCAATTCGCGTTCACGCCGCAGTTCCAGCAATGCGGCGCGGGAAACACTAACTTCGTTACGTTGGTTCATCGGATCTGATATGCCTTTGAATCTGTTCATCGCTGAGACGGCTAAGTTCTTCATTGGGCAGGCTTTGCAGCAGCTTCCAGCCGATATCCATGCTCTCCTCCAACTGACGCGGCGCATCCTGGTGAACCAATTCCTGTTCGAATCGAGTGCCAAATGAGAGGAATATCCTGTCTTCGGGTGATACGGATTCCTCTCCCACCACGCTTGCCAGCATTCTCACCTGCTGGGTTTTTGCATAGGCGGCATAAAGCTGCGCGGACAACGCAGGATGATCGATATCGGTATAGTCCCCACCGGTCCCCTGCTTGGATAAGCGTGACAAACTCGGCAGCACCGCCACAGGAGGATAAACATCCTTGCGATAAAGATCCCTTTCCAGGACGATCTGTCCCTCGGTAATGTAACCGGTCAGATCCGGGATGGGGTGGCTGATATCATACCCGGGCATGGTCAATAGCGGCAGCAAAGTCAATGTGCCACCCCGACCCGCCAGGGTTCCTGCCCGCTCGTAGATACTGGCCAGGTCTGAATACATATAGCCGGGGTAGCCCTTGCGCGCAGGTATCTCACCATGTCTGGCGGACACTTCCCGTAAAGCCTCACAGTAGCTGGTCATGTCCGTCATGATAACCAGCACATGGCGCCCCTCCCGAAAAGCGAGATACTCTGCCGCGGTCAAGGCGAAACGCGGCGCCAGCAGGCGTTGCGTGCTCGACTGGTCGGCAAGGCTGAGAAACATCACGGTTCGTTCCAGCGCCCCGGTGTCCTGCATTACCGACCGAAACATTTCCGCGGTCCTGTTGGAGACACCTATACCGGCAAAAATCAGCACAAACTCGCCTTCCGCTTCCCCCAGCAAACGGGCATGACTGGCGATATCGAGCGCCACTCTATTGTGCGGCAGGCCACCGCCAGAAAAAATCGGCAGCTTCTGGCCCCGGACCAGACTGTTCATCAAATCGATGGTGGTAATACCGGTCTCGATAAAATCCGTGGGTAGAGCCCGCGCCACCGGGTTCATCGGCAATCCATGAATCGGCAGCTCTTCTGCGATCGCCAGCGGTGGTCCCCCGTCCAGTGGTCTGCCCACGCCATCCAGAATACGACCGAGCATGCCCGGCCCCAATCCAAACGTCTGGCTGCGGCCAAAGAACCTTGCCCGGGTACCCTTGATGGCCAGATTGCTGGTCGACTCGTGCAATTCGACCACGATCGATTCGCGATCCAGGGAAGCGACCCGGCCCAACCTGGGCCGACCATCCTCACCGATTATTTCAACGGCATCGTGCAGGCCGCAATTAACTGACCTCTGCAAAAAAACCAGGGGGCCATCAATGCGTTCCGTGGCCTTTTCAAGCAGGATTTCGCCGATCATAGTCACTGCACCTCAAGGTGCCCGAAGGCGTCGTCGAGTTCATTTTTCAAGACCTCGAATTTCTCCAGTTCGTCATCGCCGATATCCTCTCCAAGACGCTTCAGCTTGCGCAAAATTGCCAACGAAACAATGTCCTTAATCTTTACGCCCCGAGCCAGTGATGTCTGCGCGGCGTCGACGAACCGACTCATCAACTGCAGCATGACGGCCTGGCGCTGCGGCGAAGAGTAAGCATCCTTTGCCGATAATGCGTTCTGCCTCAGGAATCCCTCGTCAACCAACTCCGCACAAATCAGTACGAGTTGCTGTTCTGGCGGCAAGGCGTCTTTGCCAACAATTCTGGCCATGCGTTGCAGCCGCGCCTGGTCCTGGAGCAAGGTGATCAACTTGCGGCGGTCGCTAACGTAATCCGGATAGTGTTCGCTGCTCCACCAGACGGCGAGGTCCGCAACATCATCAGAATAGGCCTGCAAGGGATTGATTGCGGGATAAAATCTGGCCCGAGCGCGATCGCGATCCAGTGGCCAGTAGCAACTGACGTTGCGTTCGGTATACAAGGTGACAGGTTCGGAAAAGTCGCCGCCGGGGGGACTGACAGCTCCTATGAGGGTCACGGAGCCCTGCTCTCCATTTAAAGTCTTGACGTGGCCAGCTCTTTCATAGAACTCGGCCTGGCGACTGCCGAGATAGGCCGGATAACCGGCCTCAGCGGGCAACTCCCCCAGGCGACCGGAAATCTCCCGCAAGGCCTCCGCCCAACGACTGGTGGAATCGGCCATCATCGCCACATCGAAACCCTGGTCACGGAAATACTCAGCAACAGTAACGCCCGTATAAATACTGGCCTCCCTGGCCGCCACCGGCATATCAGAGGTGTTCGCGATGACTACAGAGCGCTCCATGAGCTTGCGCCCGGTCCGAGGGTCGATCAGCTCCGGAAATTCCTTGAGGACTTCGGTCATCTCGTTACCGCGCTCACCGCAACCGACATAGATGATCACGTCCGCATCGCAGCATTTGGCTATGCTTTGCTGCAGAATGGTCTTACCGGTACCGAACCCACCCGGCATCCCGGCTCGGCCGCCACGCGCGACCGGAAAGAAGGTGTCAATAATTCTCTGTCCAGTGATCAGCGGAGTTGATGGCTCCAACCGTTGCCTGATCGGGCGCGGCACCCTCACCGGCCAGCGATGCGTCATCTTGATATCGTGCACACGGCCATCGGCGGCACGCAAACGGCAAATGCATTCGTCGTCAGCATAAATGGCACCTTCGACAATTGATTCCACCTTGCCAGCCAGCTCCGGTGGTATGAGGATAAACTGATCGGGCCGGTGCTCGACGATAATCCTGCCCAATCGCTCCCCACCCTCAACCTCGCTCCCGAGCTGCAGCAGCGGCTCGAAATAAAACTTCTGCGACGGGGGCTTGCGGGTACCGCGCCGAATGAACAACTTGTCCGGGGTGAGGGGTCGCAACAGGCCGTCGAAGACGCCTCCCAGCAGCCCGGGCCCGAGTTGCGCCGACAAAGGTCCCCCGGTCCCCAGCAGCCAGTCCCCGGGGCGCAGGCCGGAGGTATCCTCATAGACCTGCACCACCAGTTCACTGCCATTGAGTTTGACAATCTCTCCCAGCAGGAATTCCGGGCCAACCCTGACAGCCTCATTCAGTCTCATGGGCATATTCGTACGTGCGAAGACCACCGGTCCACCCGCACCGGTTATCAGTGCCACCGCTTCGGAATCCGCATGATCACTCATCGCTGGCCGCCTTTGCTGCCGGCAGTGTCAGCACATCCTCACGGTGCAACACGGCGAGCCATAGTCCCTCGATTCTTTCCTTGCGGGCAAACAGCCCGTCGACGCTGGTAGACACGCTGACGTCACCGCATGACACGCGAAAGCCCGCAAGATGTGCCTCTGGTTCACAGTGGATCTGCAAAGCTTCGTGTTGATCTTTAAACACCCTGAACACAGGTGCACCCTCCAGCATCTGCCAGTCCTGCGGGTGTTCTACCCGCCACAGTCCCGGACCCAGCGAGTGGGCAGCGACTTCCAGGGTTGAGTGCAACCACGCAAGGCGGTTATCCGCCGATGCGTGCCAATGCGCAATGACCGCCTTCTTCAAATCGGGCCAAGCCTGCTCCAGTTCCCGAATGACAAGACGAAACCAGGCCCTGCGCATGCGCATTTGCACATCAGCCTGTATCTTTTGCCGCGCTTTCTCAAGCCGCAATCGCTCTGCAGCCACGACCCGGTGAACAAGCTGGCGCGCTCGAACTCGAGCATCGCGCAAAACCGTATTAGCAGCCGCTTCAGCTTCGTCTATGATAATACGACAGCGTTCTTCGCGCTCATCGTCTATATATTCCAGCAGGCGCTGCAGGGCCTGCTGGTCCATGTCACTCATGTGGCAACCCCCAGGCGACGCCGCAACAGGGTCGAGAAATCCGGAATTGGTATTGCACCCGCCGGGTCGCCAAGGACCATAAGGGGCGGAGTGGCCAGCCTCATCCTGCGCGCCAATTCTTCGATACCCAGAACCTCTGCATGAGTCGAAGCGATCAGTACCAGTCGCAAGTCCTCGCGCTCAGCCAGAGAATCCAGCGCCGTGACAATACCGTCAGGTTCAACCGTCAGTACTGCTACGCCGGCGAGACCGTAGGCAATCGAGCCTAATTCATCTCCGATGAAGATAATATCCTCCATTGACGCTGCCCCGTGCGGTTATCCCAGACGATTCAATATCAGGATGGAGATAATCAGGCCGTAAATTGCTATGCCCTCCGCGAGACCTACCATGACCAGAATGCGGCCAAACAGCTCCGGTTTTTCCGCCAATGCACCTACTCCAGCGCTGCCTACCTGTGCCACAGAGTAGCCGGCGGACAATGACGAGAGACCTGTCGCAGCGGCCGCAGCAGCGAAGCCCCATTTGATCACTTCACTTGAAAGCTCGCTCTGCGGCGCGTCTGCCGCAAATAGTTGTGGCGCCCACAACAACAGGGCCGGGAATATCAATAATACGAGCGGTAACATAGCGCCGCCTATAAGCAGCCACCGGCTGCTTTTGCTATTTGAAAATTTCATAAATGCTCCTGTAAAAAAGTCAACTCGCCTTACCAAGACCAGGTGGCAGCATCGGCCGAAACGGGCGCCCACCACCCTTCAAGAATCTGATGAAAAACTCAAACAGCAACAGACGTGTCGTCTGTACACCAACTACCAATCCTTCCAGCGCTATAATGACAATGTTGCCGACCAGCAATATCACTGCCGCCAGGACCGTACTATCTGACGAATCAGCGAGGCTGAATACGGTTGCTCCAAGTCCGGCATGTGCAAGTGCAAAAGCACCGACCCGGACGAACGAGATCGTATTGACACTGAGCTGCAAGGCGTATTCCAGCAGGTCACCGATGATGCCCGCAAGTGCCGACCAGCCACCGGCTCGCCTCACCCAAAGATTACCAAACAGGTACCAGCCCAGGCCGATGACGGCCCAAATCAGCTCGCCGCGGTCTAACAGCCACAGGGCAAGAGCGGCGTAGGCGAGCATTATTCCCGCCTCTGATCGAAGCCAGTACCCAAAGCGGTTTTCCCAGAAATGCTCCAGTCCATTCAGTCCCATCCCCAGCAGGATCAGGCCGCCGCCGCACAGCAGCGGCGTAAAAAGAATGACCAGCGGGGCCGCAAGGGGCTGTGTCCATAACGCTGGAATCAGGTGTTCAAAGGTGAAGACACTGCCGTAGAGGAAACCGAAGGCCATCGAAACGGCGCCCCCAGAAATCAGCATTCCCGCCGGCGGGAACCGCGATCTGAGAAGCAAACCGGCGAGCAGGATCACCAGGCCTTGACCTACATCGCCAAACATATAGCCAAACAACAGCGGCGCGATAATCGCCACCAGTGGACTCGGGTCCGCTGCGGCATGGGTTGGCGTTCCCATCAATCCGGCGAAAAACTCGAAGGGGCGAATCCAGGGAAGGTTTCGAATCAATGTGGGCGGGACCAGATTAGCCGGAGGGATGTCAGTCAGGGACAGTACTGCGGGTAAACTCGCCTCTTCCAGCGCCGTACGCAGCCTTTCCCCCCGGATGTCACTGGTCCAGCCGGTCAAATGTGCAAAATAGTCGCCCGTCGGAACCCCTTCCAGCCTGGCCACCAACCACTGCAGTCGACGCAACTCACCCAGCACCAGGGGCAACTCAAACCGGTCTTCTATTGCCGCCATTTCCCTCCGCTTACCCGCGATGGCAGCAGCCAGCTCATCCGCCTGCGCCTTTAGACTTGCCCTCACTGCAGATACCGGACCATTTTTCATGGCATCGGGGAGGCTCAGGCTTCTCCCGTCTTTGCCACTCAAGATCCTTTCAGCCTCTTCAGAGGCAGCGCTGGAACCCAGCGTCACCAGGTACGCTGCCCTGGCACTCTCAACGCGCAAATTCAGGACGTGTTCCACCGCTGCCGGGGTCTCAGTCCCTGCGGGCAGTACAAACAGACGCGTCTCAAGCAGCGGCGCCGCATCGAGCAAGGCTGAAAAATTCAGGTCCTCGTCGCGCAACAGAGTGAGGAAGTCGCCTATTTCAGTTAACTGCCCCTGCCTTTGGTACAGGTCTTCAAGCTCAATCACCAGGGGCTCGGCGAGCGCCAGCCACTGCTGTAGCCGATCTGTATTCCTGGCGATAGCGTCCCCCAACACCTCGGCCCCGACACTGCCTGGCACCACTGGCGCAGGCAGGTAATCCCTGAACTTTCTGACCACCTCACGATAGGGGGCCAAAATCGCTTCCAAGTCTGATAATTCCAGACCCGGATCGCCCGTGTCGGTAAACTCAAATTCCACCTCACCGGTTTCTGCAAGCACTTCCACCGCCCGTGCCAGCATTGGCTTCGCGATCAGCTCCTCAAACCACTGCGCGGGCGCGGTGCGAAACATCAGCTGCTCGCCCTTGAAAACTCGATCCGCTTAAGCAATTCCCCGCGCAGCCTGAGCAGGTCAGTAAGTACGAGGCCCAGAAAGCTGAATGCGGCAATGGGTCCACCGGAAAAATTGCGGAAGCAGCGGTCAAGTCTGGCCACCACCTGCTTATCGTAAGCGACAACAGGTAGCAGCCCACTCAAGGCCGCAAGTCCTCGATTCTCCCGGGCTGTCATGTCCGGACACTGTTGTCTCCAGATCGTGCGCCAGCGAGTGCCCAGCGCATTAACGTTACCATCAACGGGCGCCAGCTCAGTCAGCGGCCAGGTCGCGGGTTCAGTGGCCAGCGTTCCGAGGAAGGGATCGTCCTGAAACCAGTCAGGCGAAGGTTCTCCGCTTACCATTATCCGTATTGGCTCCAGATCGATGAGCAGTCCGCACCATCGTGTCGCAGAACGCCACTGACCAGGCATCCACCCACTGAGTTCATGTACCAGTTGGCGAAAATTTTCCCTGAGTGAGATCTCCACCGCATGAGAACTACTGTTGACGCCAAGCTTTTCCAGCCAGGGACCCAATCCGGCAGCATCGGCCTGTTGCAGATAGCGACTGACACCCTCAGTCTGACCGAGGCTCGCCCATACTGCCGCATCGGGTCGCTGGGAATATCTTGCCTGAATGCGAGCCTGGACATATGCCAGCCGTGGTGATGAACTCAATCGCCTGCCCCCCGCTCCCCGATCTCATCCTCGAACAGGAGAAAGTGCACCAGGCTGTCGATGGTGCTGGTCATGACGTCACTATCGATCGCCTCAACCCGCAACTGACGCAGGGTTGCCGCGCCGTTGGCCTCGGTGGATTTACGCTGTGCCTCGATTTGAGCGTCCACCGACCGCTGGATGGCCACTATGCGTGACTGGGCACTGGAGTCTATTTGCCTGGCTCGATCCCGGGCTGCTTTGCGGATGGCCGAGGCCATTCTGCTTGCCTCGTCTACAGCCCGAGTGGCCAACTGTTCCGCATCCAGTGCGGATTGAATTGCCGTTTTCTCATTCATAGCGAACTTCGCCTGAAACAGGAAACACAGATTGAAGTCTATCGTTCCCGGGTAAAGCAAAACCTGCGTTAGATCAATTTTAGTAGCGTCTTGTCTTTTACCAACCTGACCCGCTGGCCCAGGCTCATCACCTCAAGCCGGTCGGGAGACTCAATCGTGATTCCACCATGCGGTATCCGAATATGCGCGCAGGTCCAGCTCATGGGTCCAGACGGATCGGTGCTGCTGGGCAATGTGAAAATAGGTCTCGGCAATTTTTTCCGGCAACATCAGCCCATCGTGCTCACCACCCCTTGATTCTCTGAGTTCCCTGAAGAGTTCCTCACCGAGCATCTTGCCAAGGGTGTCGGGTGCATCTACGGCACCGTCGATGAGGATATGGGCAACGTGAATTCCCTTCGGAGAGAATTCGGCATTAAGCGTTTGGCACAGCATCCTGCGGCCACCCATCGCGGCTGCATGAGAATGCTGGCCTTTGTTCCCCCTCATTGCCGATGTGGCGGATGTCACCAGGATGGTGCCGCGGCCCCGCTTTTCCATTAGCGGCGTAAGCGCAAAGGCGAGACGGTACAAACCGAAAGTTCCCAACCGCCAACCCATCTCAAAGGCCTTGTGGGATGTATCTGCCAATGGCCGGTCACCTATCTGCGCACCCAGGTTGTAAACGGCCACGTCGATTGGACCAATTTTTTCTTCGATGTCCTTGACAACATTTTCAATGGCCTCGTCATCGATTGCGTTGAGCAACTGCCCCGTCGCACTGCCACCGGCAGCAGTTATTTGTTTGACCAGGTCGTTCAGGCCCGCTTCGTCGCTGCGGCGACACAGGTGGGCATGATAACCTTCGAGAGCGAACTTCTTGGCAACATTGCCGCCGATACCAGCTCCGGCACCAATGACGAGACAAACGGGCTTGCTCATGCTG
>Ga0316201_10005055_pt1 | contig 10080 bp, 7 predicted proteins | sample CS6wburrow_MG_FD_204516 | JGI IMG/M metagenome (GOLD analysis project Ga0316201, IMG submission 204516) | Coastal sediment microbial communities from Delaware Bay, Delaware, United States - CS-6 worm burrow | ecosystem: Environmental > Aquatic > Marine > Coastal > Sediment | place: USA: Delaware...
GACGAGTCCCGCGAAAATCTCACCTCTTTTATTAAGCAACTTTCTGACATTCTCAAGTAAGGCCAAGAAAAAAAAATGAACCTCCGTACCAGTATCTCCAGCCTGTTCCTGCTATTCTGCCTGACTTTCAGTTCGACCGGACAGGATACCCTGCTTCTGTTTCATCCAACCGCATACAATCTGGAAGTGATTCAGAAGCTCATGGATGAAGAGTTATTCCAGCTGGAAACCTGCCATGTACTGGGAGTATATCACCCCGGTGAGACCTATGATTACAGCCAGACGGAAGCCTATATGGATCTGAATAAAACCACGCGTTTCAGCCTCCGGGAGATAGAGGGGGAACTGGGGCCGGATAATATATTCCGGGAAAATCCTGCAAGTGGGCAGTTTTTAGATCTTTTTATTAGATCCAGGGGGGCCCTGTTTATGGGGGGACCTGATATTCCACCAGCCGCTTACGGTGAAAAGGTCCATCTGCTTACCGTGGTTACGGATCCATTCAGGCACTATTTGGAGCTATCCTACCTCTTTCACCTGCTGGGAGGGATCCAGGACAGGGAATGGGTGCCTTACCTGGAACAAAATCCGGCCTACCTGATCAATGGAATTTGCCTGGGGATGCAAACCCTGCATGTGGCCACGGGGGGGACCCTGATCCAGGACATACCGACAGAGTTGTACGGAATATGGAATGCCGAAGAACTTCTAGCACTGCCACCGGACCAGATGCATCGCAATTACATGGATTATATGATTAGCACATGCGATGAACCCACCTCCTATCATTTCCACAGAATTGCTCTGAAGGAAGGCTCCACCTTGACCAGCGGATTAGGCTTCGATTCCGGTTCTGCTCCCCTGGTGCTCAGTTCGCACCACCAGGCCCTTGAAAACCTGGGATCAGACTGGGAAGTGACCGCGACCTCCATGGATGGAAGAATAATTGAAGGGATTCAGCACCGCCGGTACCCGCATGTACTGGGTGTTCAGTTCCACCCGGAGAAACCGGGATTATTCGATCCGTCCATTCACCATCCCTCGGGATGCAGTAGTACCATTAATTTCCAGGAAGCTATTGAGAACAGTGATTCCTATACCTACCATGTGGCATTCTGGCACTACCTGTCCCAAATTTTGAAAGAGAACAGATCTGATCTCCCTGATGAAATACTATGAAAGCCTGAAAAAGGAGTAGTTATTCGATCTCAACAAAATTTATATCCAGATCCAGGATGGAGGAATAATACTCCCCACGTTCCAGGATATCATCGTCACCCTCCTCATATACCCAGCTGATTTTCAGATCGTAACCATCATTATCAACCTCTTTGAGTTTCTTGAGCAGACGTAGCATGTACTTGGACGTCCCACTGTTCAGATATTCCATCTCAATATGAACTTCGGTAGACGCAGGTGGGGAAGAAGCAAAGGCGATAATCCAGTCCAGAATATCCTCATAGAACAGGGATACATCTTCTGGAATGGATCGACCTTTAAACTTGATCGTACCGTTGGGGTCCAGCAAAACATAAGGTGTTTTCTGAGTGGGCTGAAACTCTAGTTTATCCATGCTTTGCGAAAAAGTATCAACAATATAGTGATTTTTGCGATTTGCCCGAACAAAACATTTTCATTTTATCTAACATTTTGCCCCCGGGCTCAAAAATACATTCTGGCCAGGGGAGCAATATCATCGGAACTGAAATAGCCCTTCAGGTAGCGGTAATACCCGGTAATGGCAATCATGGCTGCATTATCGGTGGTAAAGCTGAAAGGCGGGATGAACAGCTCCCACCCGTAACGTTCAGCTTCTCGCTCCATGGCCAGGCGAAGTCCCGAATTGGCAGACACGCCGCCAGCCAGGGCCACCTGATTGGTCCCTGTATGCTTCATTGCAAGGCGGAGCTTGTGAAGTAAAATTTCAATAATGGTATGTTGCAGCGAAGCGGCCAGATCGGCTTTATTCGTTTCAATGAACCCAGGATCCTCCTTTTGCCTGTCTCTGAGAAAGTATAAAAAAGAAGTTTTCAGACCTGAGAAAGAGTAATCATATCCCTCAATACGGGGTTTGCTGAATTTAAACCTTAATGCTTCCCCCTGCTGTGCCAGCCGATCCACATGTGGTCCGCCGGGATAGGGAAGCCCCAGGAGCTTGGCACACTTGTCAAAGGCCTCCCCTGCTGCATCATCAATGGTACGACCAATGATCTCCATGGTGTGGTAATCCCGGACCAGCACCAGCTGGGTATGTCCTCCGGACACCAGGAGGGATAAAAACGGGAATGAGGGGCTGCTTCCGGAAGACTGCTCTGACTGTATAAAATGAACCATCATATGTGCCTGAAGGTGATTTACTTCGATCATGGGGATATTAAGTGCCGCTGTATAACCCTTGGCAAAGGAGGTTCCCACAAGCAGGGATCCCAGAAGTCCGGGTCCCCGGGTAAAGGCAAGGGCATCAATCTCACCCGGGAGCACACCGGCCTCCCTGAGAGCACGATCGACTACAGGCACAATATTCTGCTGATGCGCCCTGGATGCCAGTTCGGGCACTACTCCTCCATATTTACGGTGTACTTCCTGTCCTGCAATTACATTGGAGAGCAGCTGACGATCCCTGGTAACTGCAGCAGAGGTATCATCGCAGGAAGATTCGATCCCAAGAATAACAGTGCCCATCACAACTTTTCTTACTTTTACGATGTTTAAAATAAATGAATGCGTAAAAGTATTAAAAAGTTAGCGAAAATAGGACTGATCGTAATATTGCTGCTTCTGGCAATACCGTCGCTGTCTTTACTTTTTTTGCAGAACCGGCAGGTTCAGACCAAAGTCAGCAAGATGCTGGCAGATTATATTTCAGAGGAGCTTAAAGCTACCATATCCATCTCCTCGGTCAACTACTCCTTTTTCAAACGCATCCAGGTAAGGGACCTGTATATTGAGGACCTGCATGGCGATACACTTATCTATTCCGAGCTCACCAAGATTCGTATTAAGCAGATCCGGCCTGATCAGGGAAGACTGGAGATCCGGAAGATCAGCCTGGAGAATGCCTGGTTAAATATGGTCATTGAGCCTGAAGGCGGGGTTAATCTGGGCCTGATCATCGACCGGCTGAAAAAACCGCATGTTCCGCCTGAACGGAAATCCAGGCTCGTTATCCAGGAGATAGACATGAATAATGGGCGCTTTTCCCTCACAAAAACGGGGCATACTTCATTGCGCCCGGGCATTGACTTTAATGATCTTGATCTGCAGGGCCTGGAGATTTCATTACAAGACCTGATCAGCGAGCACGATACCATTTCCATGGATATCCTCTCCCTCTCGGCCTTAGAGAAATCGGGATTTGAAATTGCTCAACTGGCTACCCGGATGTCCATTGGCAAGACCCATATGCATTTTAAAAAGTTGGAAACAATGGCCGGCAGCTCTGAACTCCATGTTCCCATTCTGGACTTTGATTTCGAGCATTGGCGCAGTTTTAAACACTTCTCCAGGGAGGTGGACTTCAATCTTGAATCAGTTGATTCCCAGCTTAAAACGGAGGATCTTGCAGTTTTTGTCCCACAGGCAGCGGGATTGCTGGACCGTCTCACCATCGATGGGACTGTGCATGGAACTCTCCATGATCTGAAGGGTGATGAAATGCAATTAAGCTTTGACAAACGGAGTACCCTGGCATTTAATTTTATCATCATTGGCCTGCCTGATATTAAGAACACCTTCCTGGATTTCAATTTCAGGGAGTTGAATAGCTCGGTGTCGGCGCTGTACCAGTTATTTACCCAGGAGGGCGGACAATCAGAACAGGGGCTTTACCCCTGGAGTAATCTGGGTCATCTTGACTTCAAGGGACGGTTCACCGGTTACCTTGATAATTTTGTAGCTGCAGGCTATCTCCAGACCGATATGGGGCGCATGCTGATGGACCTGTCTTTCAGGCCGGATAGCCTCCTGGGAATAGATTTTCAGGGACATCTTTCCACTGCGGATTTTAAACTGGGGGAATTACTGGGTCAGGAGGAGCTGCTTTCTCAACTGGATATGGATGTGATGGTGGATGGAAACCTCTTTGAAGGAAAGATGAGGGCCAGGCTGAACGGAACCATCGATACCCTTTATTTCTCCCAGTATGCCTACAGCAATATTACCCTGGATGGAGCTTTCACAAACCAAACCTCCAACATAAGAATGGACTTCCAGGGGAGTGTGGACTTCTCGGGCGAAGTCCCGGCCTATAACTTTACCGCCGATGTGGCACGTTCCCGGCCCCATTTTCTGAACCTGGGTGTGGAGGATCCCAGTACCTTTGCCTCCTTCCTGATTGAAACCGATATTAGCGGGATCTCCCTGGACGAGCTTAACGGAGAGATTCGACTGGTGAACAGTCTTTTTGAGAGAAATGAGAAACAGGTACAATTATATGATTTCAGACTAAGTGCCCTCAACAGGCCGGATACGGCCGCTGTCGAGATAACATCGGAGCTTTTCGATGCTTCCATCACAGGTAGGTTCAAGCTCTCTTCCCTGCCCGCCGCCCTGGAAAAGATGCTTGATCAATACGTAAACCTGATCCCCGGAGAACACCCGGAGAACGATACGATCAATCGCTTCACCTATCAACTTGATCTGAAACTTGTAAACCCGATCCTGGATTTTTTCTTTCCAAAAATCCAGATTGCAGGGAACAGCAGCATCCAGGGGCAATACGATCCATCCAGGGGGATAAACAGGGCCCAGGGACTGTTTCCCGGACTTAGCATCGGACCTGGTTCCTGGTCCAATGCGGAATATCATACCAGGACTATAAACGATGAATTTGAGTTCAAATTCCGCTCCGACAGTATGGTATATGGAAGAAATTATGCCCTGGTAAATCAGCAGTTCCACCTCCTCGCTTCAAACGATACAGCCAGGCTAAACATTAACTGGAATAACCAGACGGATGCAAAGTACAGGGGCGAGATTAAGCTCCTGGGCAGCTTCCAGTCCGAATCAGTGGAAGAAAGAGGCTTTACGGTACATGTGGAGCCCTCTGAATTCTATATCAATAGTGATAAATGGACCATCGATCCCTCTACCTTACTAATCAGGAAGAAGTTTTTGTACGTGGACAATCTCTCCGTTCGCAGCCACGAGAAACATCTGCTTGCCACGGGGACTATTTCCTCGGAAGAAGGGCAGAATTTTGACCTGGATATCGCGAATCTGAATTTGCAGGAACTGGCAAGTCTTGGAGGAATAAATGCCGAACTGGAAGGGAATATTACAGGGAACCTGAATTACCGCAACACCGAGGGGAATCCCTATGTTTTTTCCAACCTTCAGGTAGACACTCTCCGCTTCAATAAGGAGCTTATCGGCCCTACCAGTTTAAAAGCAGCCTGGAATGATTCACGCAGAACCATCCGGATGATGCTTCAATCAAACCTGAATAAGCAAAGAACCATTGAAGTGGATGGAGAATATACTCCTGAAAGTAAAAAAGTGGACTTTGAGATCCACCTGAACGGACTTAATCTACAAGCACTTAATCCATATGTGGAGACTATCCTTCACGATATTTCCGGCACGGCTTCGGTGAACCTGACTCTGGATGGCACGCTCGACCAGCCCAAATTAAACGGAAATATTGGATTTAATCAGGCAGCCGGCACCATCTCTTTCCTGAATACGCGATACGTGTTAAATGACCCCATCCGGATCTATAATAACAACCTCTATTTTGAAAATTTTATCGCATCTGACCTGGATGGCAATGTGGGAAAGATAAATGGTTCCATCTCCAATAATAATTTCCGGGACTTCTATAGCAACCTTCAAATAGAAGCAGTGAATCTGAATTGCATGAACACCCGGTCGACGGATAACGAACTGTTTTACGGGACTATTTTTGCTTCAGGCGATGCGACCATTCAAGGAAGCTTCAGACAACTCAAGCTGACCCTTGATGCCAGCACCGAAAAAAACACGGCACTCAACCTGCCCCTTTATAATGCCCGGGAAGTGAAGAGTTCAGACTTTATCACCTTTATCCAGCAGGCAGAGCAGATTGAACTGGAAGCTCCCGGCCAGGTGGCCCCGAGGGGTTTGGAAATGGAACTGGAGGTGGAAATTACTGAGGATGCTGAGGTTCAATTGATCTTTGATCCCAAGGTTGGCGATATTATTAAGGCCAGCGGGCAAGGAAATTTGCGTATGCTGTTGGATCAGAACCAGGGCTTCCGGATGTTCGGAGATGTGGAACTGCTTAAAGGTGATTACCTTTTTACACTCCAGAATGTGGTCAATAAGCGCTTTCAGATTGAACCCGGAGGTATGATCAACTTCAGCGGTTCGCCCACCAACTCCACCATAGACCTGGCTGCCATCTACGAAACCAGAGTAGCTCCATACAACCTCTACCAGGGTGATCCCTCCGATGATCGGGCAGAATCCCTGAAAAAGAGGATACCCGTCGAGTGCCACCTGAACCTGCTGGGAGAACTACGCTCCCCCACCCTTGCTGCCGGTATTCAGATGCCAACCGCAGATCCGGAAACAAGGGGTATTCTGGCCAATGCCACCAGTACCGAAGACGAACTTATGAAACAGTTTATCTCCCTGCTGGTGATCAATGATTTCTATAGTGTTTCTGGTTATGGCCTCCAGAATGTGGGCACCATGAACAGCTCCTTTGCCGGGGTGACCGCCAGTGAACTGCTTTCCAATCAGCTTAGCAACTGGCTCTCCCAGATCAGTGATGATTTCGATATCGGATTTAATTACCGGCCGGGCGACCAGGTGACCACTCAGGAGATGGAAGTGGCACTCTCTACCCAGCTCCTGAATGACCGCGTGATCATCAGCGGAAACCTGGATGTGGGCGGACAGGAGACCAATCCATCCAATGAAGCAGGTAACAATCCTTATATTATGGGGGACTTTGAAGTGGAGTACAAGGTGACCGACAATGTGAGTGTGCTTGCATTTAACCGTTCCCGGGATGAGCTTCTCGCCATGACCGCTCCCTACAAACAGGGAGTAGGAGTCTCCTACCGGGAAGACTTTAATAATTTAAGTCAACTATTGGCCCGCTACGGGGATGCCCTCACGAATCGCAAAAAGAAGAAGAAAAAGTCGGAAGAGTCAGATTCTCCAGAGTAAAACTTTTTTATCTTTGCGGCTTATCAGTGCCGATACCTAACTAAATTTTTTGAACATGTTTATTATAATGGTTGTTGTTTTTGTTCTGGGGTACCTTGCCATAGCCCTTGAACACCCGCTGCATGTTGATAAGGCCATCCCCGCTTTAGCCATTGGTACACTGCTATGGGTCTTGTACATTTTTGGCGCATATGATATTTTTACGGCTGGATTGAGTGAAGCCTGGAATTCCTACATCCATGGTGGGGAACATCATGGGGAGCAAGGAATTCAGGCCATGCGCCACTTCATAGTGGACAAGGAGATCATTCACCACCTGGGTGAGATTTCTGAAATACTCTTCTTCCTGCTAGGCGCCATGACCATTGTGGAGGTCATTGACAAGCACGACGGGTTCAAGATCATTACCGACAAGATAAAGACGCTTAAGAAAGTTAAACTGTTGTGGATCCTCAGTGTCCTTACCTTCTTTATGTCGGCTGCCCTGGACAATCTTACCACCACCATTGTGATGGTTGCCCTGCTCAGAAAACTGGTCTCTGACAAAGAGACCCGCTGGTTCTTTGCTTCCATGGTAGTCCTGGCAGCCAATGCCGGTGGCGCCTGGTCGCCCATCGGGGATGTCACCACCATCATGCTGTGGATCGGAGGTCAGGTAACTACCGGGGCCATCATAACCAGGGTTATTGTGCCCAGTCTTTTCACCATGATTGTTCCTCTGGTCCTGCTTAGTTTTACGCAGAAAGGAAGTGTAACACGTCCCAAGATCGATGCCAATGAAAAGATCTATACCAAGCCCTTTGAACGTAAATTGATGCTGATCCTGGGTGTATCGGGACTCCTTTTTGTTCCGGTATTCAAAACCGTTACCCATCTACCTCCCTATATGGGAATGCTCTTTTCTCTCTCGATGATCTGGCTGGTTTCCGAACTCATGCACAGGCATAAACCTGACGAGGTTAAGAAAAAACTGAAGGTGATCTATATCCTGGAAAAAGTAGATACCCCTACTATCTTTTTCTTCCTGGGAATCCTCTCCGCTGTTGCCGCACTCCAGAGTGCAGGTCAACTGACCATAATGGCCGGCTGGCTGGATGAGAACCTGGGGAACATATTCCTGATAGATATGGCCATTGGTGTGCTCTCGGCAGTAGTGGATAATGTCCCCCTTGTGGCGGGTGCCATGGGTATGTATCCCATTGAAGATGCAGCAAGTATTGCAGCGCTGACCGATCCGGCAGCCATTGAATATGCTTACAATTTTGTGCAGGACGGACTTTTCTGGGAATTCCTGGCTTACTGTGCCGGTACCGGTGGGAGTATCCTGATCATTGGGTCCGCCGCGGGTGTTGCCGCCATGGGAATGGAGCGGATCGATTTTATCTGGTACCTGAAAAAAATCTCACTCCTGGCATTGCTGGGCTATGTGGCCGGAGCGGGTGTTTATTACCTGCAGTCGCTGCTGCTGCACCCGTAAACAGCTACGAAGAAGCTGTTAATAAAAGAATTAAATCTTTAATAACGGGATATACTACATGGAAGTATATCCCGTTTTATTGTCATATATTCGACGGAAATTTAACTACGCATGAAAAATTTGATTATTCTTCAGGTTACCAATCTGGATACCAGTAGTATACAGGGGACCTCCACAGAGTCTTTTATTGATATTGCCCTGAAGGGAGGATGGGTCATGCTCCCCATTGTGATCCTGAGCTTTATTGCCGTATATATCTTTTTCGAACGCTGGTTTGCCATAAAAAAAGCGGCCAGGGTGGACCAGAACTTTATGAACCGGATCAAAGATTATATCATTGACGGCAAGGTGGATTCGGCCCATACCCTTTGCCAGTCCACCGATAATCCGGTTGCCAGGATGATCGATAAAGGCATCAGCCGCATCGGACGCCCGCTCAACGATGTGAATGCAGCCATTGAAAATGTGGGGCGGCTGGAGATTTATAAGCTGGAACGGGGGCTGCCTACGCTGGCAACCGTTGCCGGGGGTGCCCCCATGATCGGTTTCCTTGGAACTGTCATCGGCATGGTACAGGCCTTTCACCAGATGTCCACCGCCGGAAACAACATCAACGTGGGTCAGCTCTCAGGGGGGATCTATACCGCACTGATCACCACCGTGGCCGGCCTGACCGTCGGAATTATCGCCTACTTTGCTTATAACACCCTGGTTGCCAGAGTGGATAAAGTGATCAACAATATGGAAGCAGGCACCTCCGAATTTATTGACCTGCTTAACGAACCCGCTAAATAGGAACTATGGCACTCAAACCCAGGAACAGGGTACTGGATAACTTCGCCATGTCGGGGATGACCGACATTGTATTCCTCTTGCTGATTTTCTTTATGTTAACCTCCACGCTGATTGCGCCCAATGCTTTGAAGATGCTGCTGCCCAGTCGCGGCCAGGTGGTCATCCAGGGAGAATCACGGATTCCCACGGTGACCATACACAGCGGAAGCCGTATCACCGTGGATGGACGGACCGTTTCACTGGAAGACCTTGGGATGGTCCTTGATTCAAAACTCCAGGGACAGCCCGATCCCACCATCAAGGTGCTCACTTCCCCGGCTGTATCTGTTGGTGATGCCGTAAGCATCATGAATGTGGCAGCCGAAAGAGATTACACCGTGGTGCTGAAACAACTCTGATGGCCATAGAATCGAGACATAAGACCAATAAGAACTTTGCCATGTCGGGGATGACCGACATTGTATTCCTCCTGCTGATCTTTTTTATGATCGCCTCCACCTTAATTTCACCGGCATCGCAGGATGTGCGGCTCCCGGAGAGCAATAACCAGACCCAGGCCAACCCGGTGCTGGTTGTTTCTATTGCCCAGAACAAAGCCATATATGTGGACGATCAGGAATACTTGCTTTCCGAACTGGAGGGGGTGCTAAGAA
>Ga0316201_10005056_pt1 | contig 10079 bp, 6 predicted proteins | sample CS6wburrow_MG_FD_204516 | JGI IMG/M metagenome (GOLD analysis project Ga0316201, IMG submission 204516) | Coastal sediment microbial communities from Delaware Bay, Delaware, United States - CS-6 worm burrow | ecosystem: Environmental > Aquatic > Marine > Coastal > Sediment | place: USA: Delaware...
TAACTACAAAACCGTATTAACTTACGCTACTAGTTTCAGCATCGTCAGCAGGTTTATCGTCTTTGCCTGCATCCATTGAAGCACCGCCTGCAGGAGTATCAGAATCAGTATTATCTGCTTTACCCCAGTCTGCTGGTGGTCTTACTTCCCGGCGTGCCATCAAATCGTCAATCTGCTTTGCATCAATAGTCTCATATTTCATAAGAGCATCTTTCATTGAATGCAAGATATCAATATTTTCGCGTAAAATTGTTTCGGCTCGTTGATAATTTCTATCTATAAAACCTCTAATCTCTGAATCTATGGTGCGAGCAGTTTCGTCCGACAAAGTAGATGAACTACCAGCGTGCCCTAAGTATATGTCGCCATCATCTGAAGCATATAATTGAGCGCCTAATTTAGAAGACAATCCCCATTGGGTAACCATCTTTTTAGCAATATCTGTTGCTCTTTCAATATCATTAGATGCCCCTGTGGTTACCATGTCTTCACCATATATAATTTCTTCGGCGAGTCGACCACCATATAAGCTAGAAATCATAGATTCTAAATGGCGTTTGTTGTAACTAACTCTATCTTGTTCTGGCAAGTACATTGTTACACCTAATGCTCTGCCACGCGGAATAATAGATACTTTATATACAGGGTCGTGTTCTGGCACCATACGGCCAACTATTGCATGCCCAGCTTCATGATAAGCCGTCATGGTCTTTTCTTCTTCAGTCATGACCATACTCTTACGCTCAGAGCCCATCATGATTTTATCTTTTGCTTTATCAAATTCTTCCATTGCCACCGCTCGTTTATTTGTGCGGGCAGCGAATAAGGCCGCTTCATTAACCAAATTGGCTAAGTCAGCACCTGAAAAGCCGGGTGTTCCACGGGCAATTACTGAAGCATCAACGTCGTCGGCAAGTGGCACTTTTCTCATATGCACTTTCAAAATTTGTGCACGTCCACGAATATCTGGCAAACCAACGGTTACTTGACGATCGAAACGGCCCGGACGCAATAATGCAGGGTCGAGTACGTCTGGACGGTTAGTTGCCGCTATAACAATAATACCTTCGTGACCTTCAAATCCGTCCATTTCAACAAGCATTTGGTTTAGTGTTTGCTCACGCTCATCGTTGCCACCACCCATGCCAGCACCACGTTTGCGGCCTACCGCGTCTATTTCGTCTATAAATATAATGCAAGGAGCCGATTTTTTAGCTTGTTCAAACATATCACGAACACGCGAAGCACCAACACCTACAAACATTTCCACAAAGTCAGAACCCGATATAGTAAAGAAAGGTACTTTTGCTTCACCAGCTATTGCTTTTGCTAGTAAGGTTTTACCTGTTCCAGGAGGGCCAACCATAAGTACGCCCTTAGGAATTTTACCGCCTAATTTTTGGAATTTAGATGGGTCACGTAAAAAATCCACCAATTCTGAAACGTCTTCTTTTGCTTCGTCGCACCCAGCAACATCGGCAAAAGTCGTTTTTATTTGGTCTTCACCTAATAAGCGTGCTTTGCTTTTACCGAAAGACATAGCTCCGCGTCCACCGCCGCCTTGCATTTGTCGCATGAAGAATATCCATACACCAATAAGCAATAGCATGGGGAACCAAGAAACAAATATTTTCCCTAAAAAAGAAGGCTCTTCTGGTTCTTTACCAAATGCGCGCACTTCCTTTTTCAATAGTTGGTCTATTAAATGTTCATCGTATATGGGCATATATGTTGTAAATGTTTCGCTATTGCGCATTGTACCGGTAATTTTTTTACCGTCGACTAACACTTCTCGCACATTGCCGTCTTCAACGTCTTTCAAAAACGAAATATAGTCGATTTGTGGTTTTTGTGTTGTTTGGCTGTTAAAGCCTTGAAACACCATCATTAATACAACTGCAATGACTAACCATAAAATAAGATTTTTTGCCATGTCGCTCAAGGCTATGACCCTCTAATAATAAGAAAAAATGATTCGCTAGCCGAAACTAACGCTTTTGTTAAGAATACTATACTTTATAGCCTCTTGCCACTAAGAAGACTCCCAAAGAGCGGTCTCTAGAAGTATCCGTTTTTTTTGTCTTTCCAAATGTAAAACTTTGTTTATAAACAATAAATCGTCATCAAAGTCCTCATCTGTGAAGAACTTACTTACAAAACTGTCCTTGTCTTTAACACTTGCTTACACATATTTAGCGCTAACTTACTCTAAAACAAAGATATTCCCCGAGTCACAAACGCGTAATTACTGATGTACTGCGTTATGTCAGACATTATTATACTTACGTTAGTTCCGCCTAACTTGTTCATTAAGGCATTCAAAACTTTTTTTCGTTGGTAAACTCACCGCGTCAAATGCAACGCACTAGCAAACTCATTCTTGAACAGAATAATACAAGCAATATCAGTTCCAATTTCGCTAATTTGTCTCTTTTTGTTCATGATTGCATTTCACTAGTCGCAATAAGCTATAAGTGTAGGTAGAATAATGAAATTCAAGTGTAATATATGCATTAATAAAGGCAAAGTGTTAAAAACATGACTCTTACTAACAAACAAACGCAATATTTAAAAGGTTTAGCGCATTCGCTAAAGCCAGTTGTACAACTAGGTGCCAATGGATTGACTGAAGGCGTAATTGCTGAAATCGATCAAGCACTCAGCCATCATGAGCTAATTAAAGTAAAAATTCCGTCAGACGACAGGGACGAAAAAACGCTTATTATGGACGCAATCATAGGCGAAACTAAATCGCACAAAGTACAAGCTATTGGCCATGTGCTTGTTATTTATAAGCCTAGCAAAGAACCAAAGATTAGCTTACCCAAGAAATAGTCGCTAATAGCTTGTTCTAACTTTAAAGCTAGGTATATTGCATATGTGCCAAACCATATAACACAAGCAAAATAATAGTATAAACAGAGGTAAACAATGACGTCTAGAGCTTCATTTGCCATTGTAACAGGTGGTTGTTCAGGATTGGGGCATGCTACTGCAAGCGCATTGATAAAAGCAGGTTGGCAAGTCTGTATATTCGATTTAAATAAAGACAATGGTGCGCAAATAGCCTTGGATTTAAGTACCAGTGCATGTTTTTTTGAGTATGTTGACGTTACATCTAGTGAAAGTGTAGAAAAAGCGATAGCAAAATATGCACAAAATGAAATTAGACTAGTCGTGAATTGTGCCGGCGTAGCGCCTGCCAAACGAATACTTAACAGAGACGGTGAAGCCATGCCGTTAGCCGACTTCGCGAAGGTCATAAACATTAATTTAGTAGGTTCTTTTAATGTGTGCCGCGTTGCTGCATCCGCAATGGCAAAAAACTCCCCAATGAATGACGATGGAAGTCGTGGTGTAATTATTAATACCGCTTCGGTTGCGGGATACGAAGGTCAAATTGGGCAAACTGCTTACGCCGCTAGTAAAGCAGGATTAATTGGATTGAGTTTGCCAATGGCTAGAGACTTAGCACCGGTGGGAATTCGAGTAAATACAATAGCACCCGGGGTTATGGGTACGCCTATGTTACTGGCAATGCCCGATAACGTTCAAACCGCTTTGGCTGCTAATGTGCAACATCCAAAACGTTTAGGTTTACCTGAAGAATTTGCTAAATTGGTAATACATATTACCGATAATCCATATATTAATGGGGAAACAATTCGCTTGGATGGCGCGCTTAGAATGCCACCTAAATAAACAATAAAGTAAACAGCGGGTTATTCTTCATGCCCGCCATTAACAACATTAGAAATAGCAAACAATCTAGAAATCGCCACATGATGTACCGTATTTTTTGGATAAGTGTCGCGCATTGATAACTTACCCGCGCAATGTTGCATAGTAACCTCTATGGCATCGTCTACATTATTCACGGCATATACGGCAAAAAGTCCATCTATTACAGCTTGTTTAACTTTTTCACTTAGCATTAAGTTAACGTAATTAGATTTTGGAATAACCACGCCTTGGTCGCCCGTTAATCCGCGACTTAAACATAGCGTAAAGTAGCCTTCAATTTTTTCATTAATGCCCCCTACTGCTTGTACTTCACCTAATTGATTTATAGAACCTGTTATTGCAATACCTTGCTGCAAGGGAATATCGGTTAAGGAAGAAATTAGTGCTAAAAGTTCAGCTAGGGATGCACTATCACCGTCTATATATCCGTAAGATTGCTCTAAAGCAATGTTAGCACTTAAGGTTAATGGAAAAGACTTTGCATACTTATTCCCCAAATACCCCGTCAATAAAAGTACACCTTTTGAGTGAATTGATTGCCCCAGTTCCACTTCGCGCTCTATGTCGACAACGCCACTAGAACCAGCATAAACAGTGGCTGTTACTCTTGCAGGTGTGCCAAATGCGGTATCGCCAATTTCCAACACCGTCAAGCCATTTACAGTACCCACGGCTTTGCCTTCAGTCGTAATCAGTACATGGCCTTCTTCTATGTCTAGCAGAAAGGTATCGCTTACCCTTCCTGAACGATGCTTTTTGGCCTGGAGGGCCGCATCAATATGTGTTTTAGTGAGGATGTTCTCTTTCACTTGCTTGCAAAAATAATGCGCCTCGTTCAATAATTCAATTACGTCGGCAAACTTCGCACTAAGCTTACTTTGATGCTCTGCTTGGCGCAGACTATAGCGAACGAATTCAGCCATAGCATCGCCAGCAACATCCTCTAGTCCAACTTTATTAGCCTGCTGTTTAATTCTTGCAACAAAATGATTCAAATTGGTTTGGCTTAGGTCTATTTCATGATCGAAATCGACTAACACTCTTACTAACTCTGAAAACTCTGGGTCATATTCTTGAAGCGTATAATATAAATCTCGGGAACCTAGCAAAATGACCTTTACTTGCAGTGGAATGGCTTGCGGATTTTGAGTGATATTATTGACCATGCCTACATCTTGCTGCGGCAATTCAAGTCTTATTTGCCCAAATTTCAAGGCTAGCTTCAAGGATTCCCATACGTGAGGATGATCAAGCACTTTGTCGGCGTCTAGTATTAAATATCCAGAATTTGCTCTGTGTAGTGCACCTGCAGTAATCATACGATAATTGGTATAAACACTGCCTTGCACACTTGTATATTCAATTTTCCCAAACAAATTCTGATAAGTCGGATTAGGTTCGTATACTAAAGGTGCGCTTGCATTTGGCTTGTTAGCAACCAAAACATTGGGCAAATAAGTATCAATAAAAAGTGCGCGCTTGTCGTATTCGTCCGATTTATCGTCTTTATTGTCGGTCGATAATGTTTCAATGACCATTTCAATTAGATGGTGTTTTAACTGACGTAAATATTTCAAAATTGCGATATTGTCTGAGTACTTGCGCTCTAAATTTTTCAATAAGGGGCGAATACCCTGCTCTACTGTTTCTTGTTGCAATGCTTTTTTCTGTTCAGTACTTTCGCGCTGCCAACTGGGTAATTCTAATAACGCCTCGCTAAGATGCACTTCGAGTTTATCAATCAAATCGTAATAATATTGCCTGTCTATATCGGTTTTACTTGTAAACTCAACATCATTTAATGGTTTACCATCAATAATGGGTGAAAAACTAATAGTATTACCATCTTCTATAAGGGCAATGTTTTTATCGAGCGCTAGTTTTTCTACTTGATCAATTGCGGTGTCATACTTTTGATCGAAATGACGGGTAATCGCACCACGTTTGCGTTGGTAGCCAGGGTTATCAAATACAGCGGGAAAAGTAGCTAATATTTCGTCAATTAATATTTCAATATCGTCAACAAACTTTTTACTTTCACCGGCGGGTAAAGAAAGTGCTATGGGTTCACGTTCTGCTTCTAAATTGTTTAAGTAACACCAGTCTAGCAATGGATGACTATAGGATTGTTGCGCTTTTATGTATTCGCTAACTAAGGTATATCGACCCGTCGCTTGCTCGCCCATTACGTATAGATTATAGCCTTGTACATCTACACCTAATCCAAATGACAAAGCATTTTTCGCGCGTTCTTGACCAATCAACATGTGGCTTTGAATATTTGCTTCCACAGCCTGTGCGATCATAGTTGCCGACACTTCAAAATCGAGTTGTTGCGGCGCAAGTGCGAGTGATTTGCGCGCTAATAAGTTTATTTCTGCCTGAGTTAATACTGTCACGGTGTGTTAATTACCTTACCCAAATGCTGTAAATATGCCTGTCTTGTATGTGCGCTAGTGTACAGGATTTTTGGTTTTGGCACATACGCAAAAACAAACTAAGTCAAAATCTAGGTGAAATTCAATTATTTCCTCATATTAGGGCAGTAACTTCTTGTCGAAACCTAGCATAACAGGCTATTCTATAAGGCTTTAAGATTAACCTTAATAACACGTGAGAATTCTGATTAGATGTCAAACGCTGAAGTAAATTCATCCTCAACACAACACCAATACGATCCCAAGGTTATTGAAGCAAATGCTCAACAGCATTGGCAAAACAACAAAGTATTTGAGGTTGAGGTTAATCCTGATCAGGAAAAATTTTATTGCTTATGCATGTTCCCTTATCCAAGTGGGCGTTTGCACATGGGCCATGTTAGGAACTACACCATTGGTGATGTGGTTAGTCGCTTCCAACGTATGCAAGGCAAAAATGTACTTCAACCTATGGGGTGGGACGCTTTTGGATTACCTGCAGAAAACGCGGCAATAGACAACAACAGCGCCCCGGCTAAGTGGACTCTTGGCAATATCGACTACATGAAAGAGCAACTCCAAGCACTTGGTTTTGGGTACGATTGGCGCCGAGAACTAACTACATGTAAGCCTGAATACTACAAATGGGAACAATGGTTTTTCACGCGATTGTTCGAAAAAGGCTTAGTTTATAAAAAGAATGCCACGGTAAATTGGGACCCAATAGATCAAACCGTGTTAGCTAATGAACAAGTTATCGATGGCAAAGGTTGGCGTTCGGGCGCAGTAGTTGAACAAAAAGAAATTCCTCAGTGGTTTATTAAAATTACCGATTATGCAGAAGAGTTACTCGATGATTTAGATCAGCTAGAAGACTGGCCACCCCAAGTAAAAACTGCTCAACGTAACTGGATAGGACGTTCTGAAGGAGTGGATATAAGTTTTGATCTTGCGACTCAAAGTGCAGGCTTAGACCAACTAGAAGTTTATACAACAAGGCCCGACACACTATACGGCGCAACATATTTAGCCATTGCAGCGGGTCACCCTATTGCATTGGAGTTAAGTACTAATAACGCTGAAATGGCAACTTTTGTTGAAGAGTGCAAGAACACTAAAACCACAGAAGCTGAAATGGCTACCATGGAAAAACGAGGTTTGCCCACTGGCTTATTTGCTATTCATCCACTTACAGGTGAACAGCTACCTATTTGGATAGCGAACTTTGTACTAATGAGTTATGGCTCAGGCGCGGTTATGTCTGTACCCGCTCACGATCAACGCGATTGGGAGTTTGCGACAAAGTATCAATTGCCAATTGTGCAAGTAGTAGCGTTTAAAGATGAAGATAAAGACGCTGACATTACGCAAGCAGCTTATTCAGAAAAGCATACCATTATTAATTCGGGTGAATATTCCGGTATGAGTTTTGAAGATGGATTTAATGCCATTGCTGATAAATTATCTGCGTTAGGTCGGGGTGAAAAAACAGTTAAATATCGATTACGTGATTGGGGAGTTTCTAGACAAAGATATTGGGGTGCTCCTATTCCCATTGTTACCGACAGCGACGGCAAATCGTACGCGGTGAACGACGAAGATTTACCTGTTGTATTGCCAACCGACGTGGTTATGGATGGTGTTACTTCGCCTATAAAGTCTGATCCAGAATGGGCGAAAACGGTGCACAACGGTATTCCCATGACGCGCGAAACAGATACCTTCGATACCTTTATGGAATCATCTTGGTATTACGCACGTTATGCTTCCTCCCCTTCAGACGCCATGTTAAACCCACAAGAGGCAAATTACTGGCTACCAGCAGATCAATACATTGGTGGTATTGAACACGCTATTTTACATCTTTTGTATTCTCGCTTCTTTCACAAATTATTGCGCGATGAAGGCTTGGTAAACAGCGATGAGCCATTTAAACGTTTATTGTGTCAAGGTATGGTGCTTGCCAATGCTTATTTCAGTAAAAACGAAAATGGTAAAGAAATTTGGCATAACCCGGCTAATGTGAGCGTAGACAAAGACGACAAAGGCAGAATTACCCACGCTTTCGTAACAGATACTAACGAGCTTGTAGAACATGCCGGCATGATTAAAATGTCTAAATCGAAAAATAATGGCATTGATCCACAATCGGTTATCGATTTATATGGCGCCGATACTATTCGCCTTTACACTATGTTTGCTTCACCACCAGAACAAGACTTAGAATGGACTGAGTCAGCGGTTGAAGGAGCGAATAGATTTTTACGTCGTTTTTATAGATTAACAAGTGAGCACATTGAACATGAGTTTGCGGCTCAAACGCATGAGAAATATGACGCTAAAACATTAACTAAAAATCAAAAGGCATTAAGATTTGAATTGCATAGTGCTATTAGCAAAGTCACCGACGACATAAAGCGCCGCCAAACTTTCAACACGGCTATTGCAAAATTAATGGAATTACTCAATTACTTGCAAAAATTTGATGTGCAAAACACGTGCGACTACACACTTATGCATGAAGCCATTGTTGCTATGATAAAAATGCTAAATCCGGTAACGCCTCATATATGCGAAAGTTTGTATACTGCCATGAAGTGTGAAGGTGAATTACAAACTGCGCCATGGCCAACGTTTGATAGCTCAGCATTAATAGAAGATGAGAAATTAATCATAGTGCAAGTTAACGGTAAGTTGCGGGCAAAACTGACTGTGCCAGCAAATATCGATAAAGCATCTCTTGAAAAACTGGCCCTTGAGGATGAAAACGTGAATTCATTCACCCAAGGTAAACAAGTTAGAAAAGTGATTGTGGTGCCGGGTAAACTTGTTAATATAGTGGCTAATTAATGCACAATCGATATACATTTAGTATGCAGGTAAATGATGTGAAAAAGTACCTAGTATTATGTTTTCTAGTTGGACTAGTATCTGCTTGCGGGTTTACCTTACGTGGTTCACAAGCACTGCCTGAAACCTTAACGCAAGTAGCCATAAATGCACCCTTACAATATTCCCCCTTATCTAGAGCACTGCAAAAACGTTTACCTGTATATCAATTAGTTGGATTAATTAATTCTGCCGCCGCAACAGACATTGATATGCTAGATAAAACCGTTGTAGTGCAGTTACAGCCTGAACAGTTTGAAAGGCGTTTATTGTCGGTTTTCAGCACCGGTCAAGTGGCTGAGTATGATCTTGTATTTACTGTAAACTATACAATAATTTTCCCACACAAAATTCCTATTCAGAATAGCTTTAAAGTGTCACGAGAGTATCAAGATGACCCTGAACAAATACTGGCGAAATCTCGAGAATTAAACCTCGTGTTAAATGAGCTAAGAGTAGAAGCCGCTGACCGCATTATTAGATTGATGTCTAGTCAATACAACAGTTCTCAATTTGATATAGATAATCAAACCAATAAAGTAAAACTTAGCGCTACAAGTAAAGGTAATTAAGTGCAAATTCAAACCTACGATTTTGATCGCCACCTTTCAAATAATGCCTTACCGCCATTTATATTAGTGTTTGGTGACGAGCCCCAACAAAAAATAGATATTATTGATGCAGTGCGTGCGAAAGCTAAACAAGAAGGGTTTGATGAGCGTCAGAGTTTTACGTTAGACAGCGATTTTGAATGGGCACATTTACTTGATGCTATGCAGAGTATGTCGTTATTTTCAGATAAACAATACATTGAATTGACTATGACATCGTCTAAACCAGGCACTGCAGGCGCAAAACAGTTCCTTGAGATTGCAAGCATGGCCAATCCTGATGTCGTTTTGCTTATTCAAGGCCCTAAAGCGGGCAAAGATGTGCAAAAAACCAAATGGTTTTCTGGTCTTGCCAATATTGGCTGGTTTAGTCACGTTTACGATTTACAACATAATCAGTTGCAAAAATGGTTAGCTA
>Ga0316201_10005057_pt1 | contig 10079 bp, 6 predicted proteins | sample CS6wburrow_MG_FD_204516 | JGI IMG/M metagenome (GOLD analysis project Ga0316201, IMG submission 204516) | Coastal sediment microbial communities from Delaware Bay, Delaware, United States - CS-6 worm burrow | ecosystem: Environmental > Aquatic > Marine > Coastal > Sediment | place: USA: Delaware...
GTGGGACTCGTACTTGACGTCCAGCACGCGCACCGCCTCGCGCTTGACGAACGGCAGCGACCTCTCGATCAAGCCGTCACGCATGGCTTTGTCGACCTCGATGTCGGGCGGGAAGAACTTGTGACTCGGCCTGGTATGACAATCGACGCAGTCCATCGTGCGCCATTCACCGCCTTCTTCAGGGGCTTTGCGATCTCTGTACAGTTTCGTTTCGTCGTCACTGTTGGTGTACTCGACCTCCCAGATCTCTTCGCGTGTTTCATCCGAGCGGTACCGAATCTTCACCCCCGGATCGACGTGCCAGTGAATGCCCGAAGCCAATTCGCCTTCGGCACCACCGACTTTCAGCAGAAGTGCGCTAGTGAGTTGGGTGTTGCCCTCGTCTTCGGCGAAATGCGTCCTGATCGCGAGCTTGTCGCCGACATGTTTCGTCGGCCAATGGCACTGTTCGCAGGTTTCCTGCGCCGGGCGCAAGTTATGCAGAGGCGTCGGTATTGGTGTGGAATAGAGATCGAGCGCGACGGACACGACCTGCCATGCGCCATCCATCTTCGACTTGACGAACCAGTCGGCGCCCGGCCCGATGTGACACTCGGCACAGCTGACGCGCGTGTGCGACGACCTCAGGTACGCCGTGTGTTCCGGCTCCATCACCGAGTGGCACGCCATTCCGCAAAACTCGACCGACTCCATCACCTCTACGCCCTTGTACGTCACTCCAGCTAGCACAACAACGTTGACCATCGTTGCGCCCAGCAAGACGAACAGCCATTGCCGCGTCTTCGGCAGGTTGAGGTCGAATACGGGCATTTTCGGTGCTTGCCCTGCGCCATGTGTCTTGCGGAGGCGACGGCGATACAAAACCGCCCCGACGGGAATCAGGACGAGCCCGAGGACAAAGAACATCGGCAGGATGAGAAACGTCAGGATGCCGAGATAGGGGCCACCCTCGAAGCCGAGGGACTCCATGAATGCCAGGCTGATAATCAGTACCAGGCTCGCCAGCGCGATCGCGGTGCCGATCAGGCTCATGGCGTTGTGCGTCACCGACGCAAAGAAGTTTCGAAACATCGAGTCTCCCTCGTTTCTCTGTTTGTTTCTTGTGTCAGTGCGCTAACAGCGCCCAGAATATACCGATCGCAAGCAGTAACCCAGTTGTCACGAATATGCCGCCCCAGATGTGCGCTCTTTTCAGCTCTGCCGGGCGCGGCGGATCGACGAAGTAGTTCTCCAGCTCATTGTTATCAACGAGACGCTGGTACTCGAGCGGCCGCTCCTCCTTGAAGCGCTCGAGCGACATGCGTCCCGTGAATATCACGGTATCCATCGGGAAGATCTCGGGCCGCAGGTGCGTATGGAAGAAGTGGAATACGAAAATGAACCCCGTCGCCAGGAGCGCTTCGTCACTGTGCACGACATAGGCCGCGTTGATGACCCAGCCGGGCAGGAACTGCGTGAACGTCATGGGTATCCACAGCATGAGACCCGACGTGCCGATGATCAACACACCCCAGAAGACGGCGAGATAGTCGAATTTCTCGATGTAATTCCAGCGATCATTGGCCGGACGTTCGCCGAGATAGACGAAGTACCGGAAATTTCGCAGCACATCGGCGACATCCCCGAATTGTGGCACCAGCGAATTCGGCCCCCAGAGCATTCCGGGCTCCCGCTTTATTACCAGGCGGTAGAAGATGTTGCCGAGGTGGAAGAACGCGTAGCCGAAGGTGCCAACCGCGGCCAGCCGGTGCAGGTACGTCGAAGACTCCACTCCGCCAAGGAACGTCATCAGGGTCTGTGCCCAGGTGGTGTCGTGGAACTTGAGCGGCAGGCCGGTCAATGCGAGCAGCAGGAAGGTCACGATGATCGTGACATGGACGTAGCTGGACGCTCTCGAGAATCGCCTGACGTACTGCTCACCAGTATCCTTAATGGCCTTGATCTCGCCGCGCAGCATGCCGACGACCATACGCTGCAGCCATAAAACGTCGTGAATGATAAAGAATGCAAACACGCCTATCAGCAACGACGTCATGAACAACCAGACGATGTACACGGCGTAGTTGCCGGTCGGGTCAGTTGGATCGCTGTGCGAATCGTAGCTGACGATGTTTTGAGTTACGCCTTCGTGGCATTTGGCACAGGTGGCGACGACATTGTCCGGATGGACGCTCGAGCGCGGATCGTCGGCAGGCAGGCTCTGGTGCGGCGTGTGGCAGTCAACGCACGCTGCAACCTCCACGAACCCGAAGTCGTTGGCCTTGCCGTGGAAAGTATCGGCGAAGGTCGTGAAGTATTCGCCGTGGCATTCGCCACACATCGCGGCGGACGTCAGCTGGTTGGCGATAGACCTTGGATCCTCGACACCATGCGACGAATGACAGTCTGTGCAGACTGGCGCCTCGTCGTTTCCGCCGAGCCACGCGGCCCCGTGCGCGCTGCCGCTTTGCCACTCTTCCAGCAACAGGCCGTGACACTGGCCACACATCTCTGGCGCATGCGCGTGTGCCGTTGGGGACGAACTCTCGCTCACGGACTCAACGTTGTGGGCTCCGTGGCAATCGGAGCAACTCGCAGAGGTCTGCAGACCGGCACGCATAAGACCTAGTCCGTGCACGCTGTTTATATAACCGTCGACCAGATTGGCCGGTTCGTCATGGCAGCCGCCACAGGATTCGATCTGGTGCAATGGCGAGATCGCCGAATGCAGATCATCCGCACCGGAAAGTTCATGCGGCGCCCCGTGACAGTCCAGGCAGCCGGCTCCGTCACCGTGCACGCTTCGACCGACCTCACGCATGGGCCGGCGGTGGCAATCGCCGCAGACTTCGTCAGTTACCGGCTCGAGACCCGTCCGCCGGTGGCGCGCAGTTACCTCACCGTGGCAGTCTGCGCACGACAAATCGGGGTGGGCTGGCGAGGTCAGAGGCACCTCTTCGTGGCAATTGAGGCAGCTGTCGTCCTGGGCTTGCGCAGGCACGCCCCAAACCATGATCGCCACGAGAATTGCGACGATCTTAAGAGCGGTGGATGCTGCTATCCCAAATACGTTCACGGTCACCTCTGCCTGGGCAGCCACAAAATGGTCTCTAATCGCCGGGCTGCGATTACCGCCCGGGTCCTTATTAGCTGAGAACCCGCTCCGAACACCATCGTGGATTTCCGAGGGACAATGTGTATCTCCAGAGCGATGGCGGCCCGTTACTCGGCCGATATCTGAAGTCTCATCTTCTCGCGAAAGTCGTTAACACTGGCGAAGAACTCGCGCATGATCATGACCCAGAGGTACTGGCCACTCTCGGTCAAAGTGAGCATGTCCCCCGTTTTGCGAATCGCACCAATCAGGCTCAGCCCCAGAAGTTCCGGTGCCAGCGAAGTGCCGAAGGAGCGGTCAAACCGGGCTGAAGCAGCCGACAGGTCCAGCGAACCCCCGAACAGGTTCATGAGCAGGTGGTAGCGCATTTGATCGCGCAGCTTCATTCCGGATCGCCGCGTAACGCCCGTCTTGCCCCCGTCGACACGCCGGATGTAGTTGTTGATCGAGAACGTGCTGCCCAACAGCGTGCCGTTGACGTAGCTGAATGCGCCGCTGCCAAGGCCGAGATATTCCTCGTTCTCGGTGATGTACTCGTCGATCATCGAGTCACCCCGGGAGAAGCACCACGCGGATGAGCGCTTGTAGCCGCTCTCCAGCATGTGATTCGCAATCCTGCGGTACAGGCGCCGTTCGCGACCGTAGTTGACCCGGCCGATTGCCTTTTCCATCGCCTTGCGGGTCGTAGGGGCCGACATCAACGGGTAGAAGGACACCTGCGCCGCCATCACGTCTCCGGTCAGGATGTCGAGATCGCGCTGCAACGACGCCTCGGTTTGTTGCGGAAGATTGAACATCATGTCGACGTTCAGGGTTTCGAAGCGTTCACTGGATTTCTTCAGGCGCCGCCGGATCTGGTCCCCGCTGCCGTATTTTTCCAGTCTCTCCATCTGCCGCAGCAGCTCGTCGTCGAAGCTCTGTACGCCGACAGACAAGCGGTTGATTCCCACGTCTGCCAGCACCTCTGCGCCGTTAGCCAGGTCGTCGGGATTCGTTTCGGCCGATACGCGCGCGACACCGTGCTCGTCCCGCAAGGTCTTTACAAGGCGTGCCAGTTCCGTTGGCAACACGGTCGGCGTGCCGCCGCCGATGTAGGCTTCATGGAAGCGGAATCCCGACTCTGACGCGAGACCTACCTCGCGCTCCAGGGCCCGGAAATATTGCTCGGCACGTTCCTGCTTGAAGCGTACGCGGTGAAAAGAGCAGAACGGACAGAGCACGACACAGAACGGGACGTGCAGGTAAAGCAGGTAGCTGCGATCGGGATCGGCCGCCGGCAGACCCGAATTCGTCTCGACAGGCTTGAATGACAGGTGCCGCCGGCTAACCTGGCGCAAGTACCACCCGATCAGCCGATCGACTATCACTCAGCGTAGAGCGGCGCTATGTCGATATAGATGCGGTAGCCCGAGATCTTGTTGCCCTGCATATCGAAAGCGTCGGCAAACGGGACCGTCACCCGTTTACCGTCGTCGCGCGTGTAGCACACTTCACCTTCGCACATGACATTACCGGGGCCAGTCCACACGTTATCGACCGTGTGGCTGAGCCCGGCAATGCTGTCGAAGAACCCGCCAACTGCCTGGGCAATGGCTTCGTGGCCTTTCGCGGCCGGCGCCGAGCCGAAACGAAACGTGGCGTCCTCGGTCAGGAAACCCAGGAAGCGCTCCGTATCCTTCGCGTCAATAGACGCAAACAGATCCGGCAGCCACCCGGTCTCCTGTACCTCGGCCGACATGCTTACTGCTGACTCGCGTAGTAGGCGATCAGCGCCTTTGCGTCGTCGTCGCTGAGCTCGTTCATCTTGTCGCGCATCTTGCTCGGCTGGTCGCGCTCGTCTGCCTTGTACTGGGCAAACGTCGTCTCCATGTAGCCGATCCACTGGCCGGCAAGGATGCTTGCCTCGTCGTCGGGGTTGGAGCCGCCTTCCGAATGGCACTTGTCGCACTTCTCGTCATGCAGGGCCTTGCCGGCGTCGACCAGTGATGCGTCAAATTCCTGCTTCGCAGGAACCCACGGCAACTCGGCATAATGCGCCGCGATCTCGTCGATCGTATCGTCATCGAGGTCGGCTGTCATGGCGCACATCGTCGTCGCGGGCCGGCTGGTATCGCCCTGGCGATACTCGCTCTCCGCGCACGGACGCTCCTCGTCACGATAGATATACAACGCGTCGGAATGCACGAATTCGGGAATGCCGGCAATCGACGGCACGTCAGTCCACTGGCTTACGCCATCATCACCGTGACAGCCATTGCAGTTGGCGACGATCGCGTCTAGGTCCCCGGCCATGGCGCCCGCCATCGACATGGAGAATACAGTTGCAGTAACCAGAACGAGTTTAGTCTTCATTTGAGCCTCTCTACCGAATGGACACATAGTCCTGCCAGCCTCGACTTATACAGGAGTGAAGCTGAAGGAATCGTGAACGGATTCTACCCAAAATAGTAACTTCGATGGGCGATAATTTTTCCCAGAAAAAACAGGTAAATGCGAGCCAGAGGTTCCACGAAACGCGGTAGGTAGATGCCGATATGCGGTTTCCGGGGCCCTTCTGATAAAAAACAGTGCAAGAAGGAGAAAAATCTCCGCGCGGCTTTCTATCCCGGCCGCGTCAAAGAGGGGTCAACTATGAAAATCTTGCGTTCCTACGGACTCATCACTCTATTGCTCGTAGCATTCGGGCTTGCCGCGTGTTCCGGCGACGACGGTCCTGCAGGGCCTCCGGGGCCGACGGGCAGTTCCGGATCTGCCGGGCCTCCCGGACCTCCCGGACCCGCAGGAACCGCCGGTTTGCCGATCGACTCGGCCGACATCATCGCCGTCACCGTGACGGACGTCTCGGTTCCTGCCGGTGGCGGTGCCCCGACGGTCGCGTTCACGATGACCAACAAGCTCGGACAGGCGCTGACCGGCATGCCGGCGTCGAACATCAGCTTCGTCATTGCGCAGCTATCCCCGGGGGTCAACGGCAGTGCCAGTGAATGGCAGGCCTACACGCTTGGCCGAAACGGCCAGGCCGCAGGGTACGAATCTGCAGCGGTTGGTACTTTCGAAGATTTCGGCGACGGCACCTTCCAGTACACCTTTGGCTCCGCCCTCACCGCTTATGCCGGCGGCCCGGTCTATGACGAGACGAAAATCCATCGTGTCGGCATGGAGATTCGCACAGAGCGCGGCGACCTGGCCCTCGGCTATAACATTCCGGCCAACAATGCGCCGTACGACTTCCGTCCACTGGGCGGCGCCGTAGGCAGGGATGATCCGGATCATCGCCTGATCGTCGATAACGACACCTGCAATGCCTGCCACGACAATCTCGAATTGCACGGTGAAGCCCGCTTCGATGTCGAATATTGCGTGACCTGCCACAACCCGTCGTCGATTGACCCCGATACGGCTGCGGAAGCATGGGGCGGTACGGTCGACATGACCGAGATGATTCACAAGATCCACTATGGCGAAAATCTTTCCAACGGCTATTTCATCATTGGCTACGGCGACAACCTGCACGACTATTCCGATATTAAGTTCACGCAAGCGCCAAACAACTGCGATACCTGCCACAACGAATCGGATGCCAATACGCCTCAGGCCAGCAATTACTACGAAGTCGTGACGCGCAGGGCCTGCGGCGCCTGCCACGACGACATCGACTGGGCCGGTGGCGGACATCCGGGCGGCCTCGTCGCCACGGACGACCAGTTCTGTGGCCAGTGCCACGGGGCGGACACCACGAACTTCGGCGGCATATACCGTGTGAAGAATGTCCACCTGGACCCGATTCGCACGGCGGACGAGGCATTCGAATACATCATCGTCGGCATTACGGACACCGATCCGGGGGACACGCCAACCGTGTCGATCCGCGTGGAAAACCCGCTCGACGGCACAGCGTATGACATCCTCGACCCAACCGGCCCGTTTGCGGGCGCCCGCCTCAGAGCACGGCTCTCCTGGGCGAATGCCGGCATCGAGGACTGGGGCAACGTCGATCCCGATGACGTCCTCGGTCGACCCGCGGATAGCGGGTCACCGTTCCAGCCGATCCAGCTCGACTTTCTCAACGATGGCGCCACGAACGACGGCAACAATACGTTCTCATTGACGTCAGCAGAACCGATTCCGACCAGCGTCACCGGTCCGGGCGTTGTGGCGCTCGAAGGCCGCGCAAACGTTGACGCGGATGGCGATGGTGACACGGAACGCCTCGTGGTTCGTTCGGTCAAGCTCGAGTTCCCGGTCGGACCGGGAGACTGGGACGGGCGGAGCGAGATCGTAAACATCGACAAGTGCAACGATTGCCACGAGAACCTGGCATTGCACGGTGACCAGCGTGCCGGTAACACGGAACTCTGCTCCACCTGCCACAACGGTAACGCCACGGACATAGCGGTCCGCGGTGTCGCAGAATCCGAGTGCGACATCGAACTCGGTGACGTGGAAGAATCGATCGACCTGAAGCGCATGATCCACCGCATCCATGCGGGCAACGTCGGTATCTGCGGCTACCAGAACAGCGCGCACTCCTACTTCGGCGTGGTCTACCCGGGCAAGCTCAACAACTGCGAGGGCTGCCACCGGGATGGTACGTACTATCCGTTGGCGCCTGGAACAGCGCTGGCAACATCGGTTGACACGGGCGATGACCGCTCGACGCTGCTCGACGACGTCGCTATTTCGCCGAACACGTCAGTCTGCTCGAGTTGTCATACGAGCGACCTGGCTGCCGAACACATGAAGCAGAACGGCGGCGACTTCGAAGCCGGCAAACTGGAGTCCGGCGAGATGTCGGCATCCGGCGTAGAGACCTGCGGCGTCTGCCATGGACCGGGACGAGACGCCGACGTTCGAGAAGTGCATAACGTCGACGGCTTCCAGTTCAACTAGCCGGGACTGAAACGTGAAACCGGCAATGGTGAAAAGTGGACTGCGGCAGCTACTCCTCGTGGCTGTCGCGGCCTGCGTACCGGTCTTCGCCGCGTCAGCGGACGAAGGGGATTACAGCCGCAAGGGTGCGGATACCTGCCTGTCCTGTCACGAAGACAGCGCGACTCTGGCAGTATTCGGCGGCAAGCACGCGGTGCCAACGGACCCCCGAGGACCGTTCGGCCACGGACAGCTGCAGTGCGAGGCCTGTCATGGACCGTCGGGTGATCACACGGGCCGGGTGCGGCGGGGGCAGGAACGCCCGGCGCCGGGAGCGAAATTCGGCTCGGATTCCGGTACGCCGATCGACGTCCAGAACGGGCTGTGCATGAATTGCCACGAAGCCGACGTCGGATTCGGCTGGCACGGCAATGCACACGACGAGAATCTCGCCTGCGCGGACTGTCACACGAGCCATGCGGCAAGTGATCCCGTGTTGATGACGTCGACCCAGCCAGGTGTCTGTTTCGACTGCCATCAACAGCAACGCACACAATCGCTCAAGCCTTATGCCCACCCGATCCGTCAAGGCAAGATGGATTGCAGCGGCTGCCACAGCACCCACGGCGCAACGAGCGAATTGCAGTTTGCCCGCCAGACGCTGAACGATACCTGCTATTCGTGCCATGCCGAGAAGCGCGGCCCGTATCTCTGGGAGCACGCCCCGGTTGCGGAAGACTGCGGCAATTGCCACGATCCTCACGGGTCGAACCACCCTGGCATGCTGACCATGCGCGGCCCGATGCTTTGCCAGAGCTGTCACTCGCAGGACGGTCACCCGAGCGTATCGTATGACAGCAGCGGGTTGCCGGACGCAGCGCCGTCGCAGTTCCTGCTCGGCCAGAACTGCATGAATTGCCATACGGCGGTGCACGGCTCCAATCACCCGTCCGGATCGAGGAGAATGCGATGAATACCCTGTCTCGCGCGGTAACTCTCGCCCTGCTCGCCCCGGTTTCGTCCTGGGCGCAGGTCGACACCAGCGACTGGGAATGCGAGTACTGTCCGTTCCCGGATGGCTATAAAGCCGAGCTATCGGTCGGCGCGACCCAGGTCAGTGATGACGCCGCCCGCTTCGGCAACGGCACTGGCTACGACGAAGAAGGCACGTACGCAAACGTCGACGGCGAGGGTCGCTACGATGGCGATGGCCTGCAAATGCGCTGGTACGCGGAGGATCTCGGGCTCGATTCGCGGGTCCTGAGCGTGGCAGGCGGCAAGCAGGGTACGTTCGACCTCGCGCTGACTTACAGCGAATTACCATACCGGTTATTCGATTCGACATCGACGATCTTCACGCAATCGGGCGATGAATTGGTCTTACCGAGTGGCTGGGTCCCCGGGCCTGTGACGAGCGCCTTTACCGAGCTGGACAGCTCGCTCTATCGGCAGAATATCGAAACGGACCGGCAGATCCTGGAATTTGGCGGACGATTCATCCCGACACAAAATCTCAAGTTGTTCGCCGATTATCGCCGTCAGGAACGCGACGGCGTTGCCGCGAAATCCGCATCATTTTATACAGTTGCGTCTTACCTGCCGCGACCGATCGACGACTACACGGACCAATTCGATGCCGGTGTGGCATACGCCGCGGGTAACTTCAACATTGCACTGGCCTACTACGGTTCCTACTACCGCAACGAGCTCGATTCGCTGACGTGGGAGAATCCATACACGCCATTCCCTGGCGGCGAGCGTGGCCGGATGGCGCTGGAGCCTGATAACGACTTCCACCAGGTTTCGCTTTCGGGTGGCTACTTCGCCGACTCGATGAACACGACGATCGTGTTCTCTGCGGCGTTCGGCGAAGGTGAACAAAACCAGTCGCTGTTGCCGTACACGATAAACCCGACAATCTCGACAGCCGCGTTGCCGGTGTCGGCGATCGACGGCAAGGTCGATACGAACAACTATGGGCTGACGATCACGTCGCGGCCGTTCGACAAGGCCAGGGTCAAGTTCTCTTACCGGCGCGACGAACGCGCTAACCAGACGCCCATATCTGTCTGGTCAGGTGTCATTACGGATATCGGCAACGCCGGCGTGAGCGAAA
>Ga0316201_10005059_pt1 | contig 10078 bp, 9 predicted proteins | sample CS6wburrow_MG_FD_204516 | JGI IMG/M metagenome (GOLD analysis project Ga0316201, IMG submission 204516) | Coastal sediment microbial communities from Delaware Bay, Delaware, United States - CS-6 worm burrow | ecosystem: Environmental > Aquatic > Marine > Coastal > Sediment | place: USA: Delaware...
GCGTTCTACGAGCTGGCACTGGCTGCGGATCATGGTGCGTCCGAATGCGGAACGGCAATTAACCCGTTTGGTATCGAATCGCTTCAGCCTGAATGTATCGGTTACTTCACACGCAGTGCGATCAACACCGAGACCATCGATCAGGCGGTCATCGAAGCATTCGTAAGTGGCGACATGTTCGACATGCCGGCTGGCACGAGTCAAGCCGCCATCGGCGTGATGTACAAGAACGATGACTACGCGTTCCTGCCCGATGCGGTACTCACCGGCAGAACAACCGACCCGTACACAGGCTCGGACATCGTCGATATCACGGGCTTTAACGCCCAGCTGCCGGTTCGCGGCAGGACGGACTCGACAGAGTTCTATGGCGAGGCAAGCTTCCCGCTTCTCTCGGGCAAAGCCATGGTACAGAACCTGGATCTCACCGTCGGTGCTCGTTACGCGGACCATTCGACGGCCGGCGACATGACGTCCTATAAAGTTGAAGGCATTTGGGACATTACGGACAGCTTCACCGTTCGCGGTGGCTATCAGCGTGCGTTGCGTGCGCCGAATATCAGCGAGCTGTTCCGTCCGGCAACGATCAATTTCCCAAGCGTCGGCCTGGGCGATCCTTGCTCGAATGACTTCAACGATCCGGATGGTAACGTTCTTGGTGCACAGGACGATCCTCGTGCGCGCGCACTCTGCGTTACGCAGGGAATCGCGGACGCGAACATTGATGCCTACGTGTTTACCAATACGCAGTTCCAGGGCCTTTCCGGCGGCAACCCGTTGCTGACGGAGGAAACCGCAGATACGTTCACACTCGGCCTGGTCTTTGGCGGTCAGTCTGCCTTCCAGGGCGCTATCGACTACTACGAAATCTCAATTGAAGATGGCGTAGGAACTATTGATGCTGACGTGTTTGTGGAGCGTTGCTTTGATCCGACTTTCAATGCGGACTTCTCGAGTAACAACTTCTACTGCAACTTCTTCCAACGTGACGTTGGAACAGGAACGATTATTGAAGCACTCGAAGTTGACACAAATATCGCGACGACTGAATTGAAAGGTATCGACATTCAGCTCGAGTACGGTGCGGAATTCGGTTCCAGCGAATTTGACGTGAAGTTTATTGCAACCAATCTGCTTAATTGGAAACAGGCGCAGATTAAAGGCGAAGCACTTGAAGAGTTCGCAGGAACCGCGAGCAGTAGTTTCGACGTACTGCCAGAGTGGAAGACAACGACGTCGTTCTCGTATGCCATCAGTGGCTTCGATACCAACTTGCGTTGGCGGTATATCGACAGCACGACCGACACGTCGTACCCGGACTTCAAGCTGGATGCAGTTCACTACTTCGATCTGACGCTGGGGTATGCATTCTCCGGAAACGCCCTGGAAGGGCTTCGTTTGCGGCTTGGTGTTACCAACCTGACGGATGAAGAACCAATTATCTACCCGACGAACCAGCAGATGAACACAGATCCTTCAACCTATGACGTACTGGGACGCCGCTACTTTGTAGCAGCGACCTACTCGTTTGAATAGTAAGCAGGGTCGTTAGACCAACAGCGAACGGCGGGCTTCGGCCCGCCGTTTGCACAATATGAATCGCTGATCCTGCGGTTGTAACAACACTCGCAATTGCACTCAGCTAGTCATCAATGTATCAGCGACTAGCAAATACGTGGTAGGGGATCGTCTTCGAGCTCTTCGAGGAAGCGTTCGCCGCCGAGTGGCGTTTCGAGTATGACGCGTTTGTCAGTTGCAGAAATTCGTCCTGCTCTCGCAGCATCTTTACCTGTCGGCAATGCGCGCCACACCTCAAGCGCCGCATCGGCCTGATCTTCTGAGATAACCGCAAATACCCGACCTTCGCACGCAAGGTAGTACGGGTCGTAGCCGAGCATGTCGCAAACAGACTGCACCGGTTCTTTGACAGGGACGGTGGCTTCGAGGCGCACACCAAGACCGGTTGCACGGACAATCTCGTTGGCGATTGATGCGATGCCACCACGCGTGGGGTCACGCATGAACCTGAGGCCATCGAACTGCATCATCGCTTCGGTCAGCGCCATAACGGGGCCCGCGTCGGAGACAACATCACCACGCAGGCCAAAGTCTTCGCGGGCCAGCATCACGGCCGTACCATGATCGCCGACAGATCCGCTGATTATCGCAACGTCACCATCTTTAATGTTATGTATCGACGGCTGCACACCGGGCAGACGAATGCCGACACCGGTCGTCGCGAGATACAATCCACCACCCTCGCCTCGTCGCAGTACCTTAGTGTCTCCTGCCTTGACCTGCACCCTGGACTCGCGAGCCGCTTTTGCCAGGCTCGCAACGATGCGATCAAGAACTTCGATCGCTAGCCCTTCTTCGATAAACGCGTTAAGCGTCAGGTACATCGGACTTGCGCCTGCTACCGCAAGGTCATTCGTTGTGCCGTGGACGGCCAGGCTACCGATGTCGCCACCCGGAAACTCCAGTGGTTGAACGGTAAACCCGTCGGTCGTGATCATGACATCACCACCCTTCATATCGATTGGAGCGGCGTCTGCGAGCACGTCCAGCTCTTTCGCACCGAGGTGGCGCGCGAACACCTCTTCGATCAGCTCGCGCATGAAGCGGCCGCCGTTGCCGTGTGCCAGTGAAATGCGGTCGTCTTCCATCTTCTATCCGCTGCTCTCGCGAGCAGCCAGTTCTGCTGCCTGGCCAAAACTCAGCGCTGCATCATTAACCGGCAACACCTGTGGAAGCTGGACATCGAACCCGTCGCCACCGAGCAGGTCAATGACCTGCTCGGTGAGAATGCGATTCTGAAAAACGCCACCGCTCAAGCCGATTTGATTGACGCCATGCTCGTCGCGAACGGTTTGTGCCTGCTCGAGAACCAGGTACGCCATGCTCGAGTGAAATATCCCGGCCCGCAGGGCAGGACTGCGGCACTCGTCCGTCAACATGCGCAGCAACGGCCGCCAGTCGCTCCGCCAGATGCCTACCTCATCTTTCTGCAGTGACATCGACACGGGTACTGCGGAATCCTCGCAGAGAGCTTCAAGCAACATCGGCCCTTCGGCTTCAAAACTGGCATGCGTCGTGCCGAGGATCAGGGCCGCAGCCGCGTCGAACACACGGCCCGCCGCACTTGTCTCCGGGCAGTTGATATTCTGCTGCCATGCCCTGAATGCGAGCCCGTCGGTGTCCGGACAACCGGTCCATTCCTTGTTGCAGGCCCAGTGCATCGCGGCCGCGCTGCGCCAGGGTTCGCGACCGGCCCTGTCGCCGCCGGGCAAATTGAATGGCCGCAGGCTGCAGATACGCCGCCACGCGCCAGGTCTTCCGAGCAACGCTTCCCCACCCCACAGGGTGCCATCGTCACCAAGGCCGACGCCGTCCCACGTGAAGATCAGCGATTGCTCCAGCAGCTGGCATTCCGCGGCAACCGCACTTGCATGTGCCTCGTGATGCCAGACGTGCTCGACCGGGAGGGTCTGCTCTCTTGCCCAGCGGTGCGTCGTATAACCCGGGTGAGCGTCGCATACAATTCGAGTCGCCTGCACGCCGTATAAGTCCTGCAAGTCCTGTGCGACCTGCTCAAACACGGCGAGGCTGCGCGGGCTATCCATCTCGCCGATGTGCGGCGACACCACGACACGGTCATCCCAGGATAATGCAACCGTCCCTTTCATGTGCCCGCCAACGGCAAGCACCGGTGATGATTGTTGCCACGGTAAATTCATCTCGACCGGGGCGCCACCGCGACCAATGCGGATCGGCCGCATCTTGCCCGCAATACGACGATAGACCGGATCATCAGCGGGTCGGACGATTGATCGGTCGTGGTGCAGGAATCCGTCAACAACGTTCGAAATGCGCGCGTGTGCCTCTTCGTTGTCAGTGAGAACAGGTTCGCCACTGATATTCGCCGAGGTCGCAACCAGCGGAGCACCAAACTCCTCGAGCAGCAATGCGTGTAGCGGGCTGTACGGCAGGAACGAACCTATCTCCGAAAGCCCCGTCGCAACATTTCTCGCCAGGTTGTTGTTGCCGTTCTTTTTCGTCAGGACGATTGGCCGGCCGGGACTCGCCAGCATTTCGGCCTCTTCGGGCGAGAGGTCTGCGTATTTGCGTACAACATCAAGACCATCATCGCCAGCCAATGGGAACATCACTGCGAGTGGCTTGCTTGGTCGGTGTTTGCGCCAGCGCAAATCGTCTACGGACGCATAATCGCGCGCATCGCACATCAGGTGATAACCGCCGATTCCCTTCACAGCGATGATGCAACCATCGCGAAGCTTGCCCAACGCTGCTTGCAGCGCGTCCTCGGCAAGCACTGTCGACGCATTTTCTTTATCAAAGAAACTCAGTTGCGGACCACACGCCGGGCAGGCCACGGGTTCGGCATGGAAGCGACGATTCGCCGGATCGAGGTATTCCTTTTCGCAGTCGTCACAAAGCGGGAATTCGGCCATGCTCGTGTTCGGCCGATCATAGGGCAGCGCCTCGATCAGCGTGTAGCGTGGCCCGCATTGTGTGCAGTTGATAAACGGGTAGCGATAGCGCCGGTCGGATGGGTCATACAACTCCTCGCGGCAGTCGTCGCACATGAAAAAGTCCTGTGGCACGAAGATGCTGGCATCAGCCTCGGCAGAACTCTGGGATATTTCGAAACCGTCGAACTCTTCGTAGTCAATCAGCTCCACCACATCAATACTTGGCCGGGACAGCGGTGGTGACTTCTCGATGAGATCATGCTCGAACTGTGCCAGCGCATTCGCCGAGCCAGAGGCAACAACTTCGACCTCGCCCAACTGATTCTGTACGTGGCCTGTCAGCCCATGTTTTCGCGCGAGGCGGTAAACGAAAGGTCGAAAACCCACACCTTGCACATGCCCTGACAAAACGAAGCGCTGCGAGTACTCCTTGCTTCTGACAACATGGCACGCGAGCTCAGCCAATGGACTGCTTCCTGCCTTCCCACTCATTGTCGCGATAGCCGGACGCCCACCAGATGCGGCAGGCACCCTCATCGGACACCATGCACGGACCAATCGGTTTACGAGGCGTGCAGGCAGCGCCATAGAGGCGGCACTGGTTTGGATAGATCTTGCCAAGCACCACCCTCGCGCAGTCGCAACCCGGCGGCATTTCGCCGACGCGTTTACGAGACTCGTCTGCGTAGGACTGGAACTGCTCACGCGAATCGTGTTGTGCGAACTTATTGCGAAGTACGAATCCCGACTTCGGGATGACGCCAACGCCTCGCCAGTTGGCATCGCTTACTTTCATGACCTCATTGAGCTGGCGCCGCGCTTCGGCATTGCCTCCGGGTCGCACGACCTCGGGGTAGCAGTTATCCAGGAAGCGACGGTCGTCCTTTAGCTGACGCAGTACCGAATACATCGCGGCCAACAAGGTGTCAGGCCGAAAGCCGGCAACGGCAGCAGGAATGTTGTGCTTCTCAACAACGAACTCCCATTCCTCGGGACCCATGACGGTCGAGACATGGCCCGGCGCAATCAGTGCGTCAAACCCTGGTGTCTCCGACTCCAGCAACATGGCAACGGCAGGCCAGGTTAGCCTTCCAGACAACAGAACCAAAAGGTTGTCGGGCACACCTTCGGCCAGCATTGCGGCAACAGGGGCGGTGGTCGTCTCGAAGCCTGCGGCGAAAAACACGACCTGCTTGTCCGGGTTCTCATTAGCGATCCTGACAACCTCACTCGGCGAGGCGACGGGCCGGATGTCACCGCCCGCAGCTTTGGCCTGTTCGAGCGACCGTGGTTCGCGCTTCGGGACGTTGACGGGCACGCGAAGCATGTCACCGAACGCCACGAGAATGATGTCTTCGTTCAGCGCGAGTTGAATTGCCTCGAATACATCCTCTTCGGGACAGATGCAGACCGGGCAACCGGGCCCCGGAACCAGTTCGATGTTCCTGGGAATGGCGGTGCGCAGCCCGGCGAGCGAGATCGAGCGTTCATGCCCACCGCACACATTCATAATCCGAACACGCCGGTCGACACCAAGATCCCGCAGTGCCTGCAGCCATTGTTCGGCCGTGCGGCTCATACGCGGCTGCCGGCCTCACTCCGGATCCAGTCCAGCCAGGCATCCATTCCCGTGCCTGTTTTCGCAGACACATTGAACAAAGGTGCCGGATTCGCGATCTGACGCACGTATCCTTCGGCAGCAACCGGATCGAAGTCACCAAGTACTTCGAGTAAGTCAGATTTTGTGATCAGCACGAGATCCGCAGCCCGGAACATGACCGGATACTTGGCCGGCTTATCGTCGCCTTCGGGCGTGGAGAGCAATGCAACGTTGATGTGCTGTCCCAGATCAAAGCTGGCCGGGCAAACAAGATTGCCTACGTTCTCGATGAACACGACATCCACGTCATCGAGATCGAGTTCGTGCAGCGCGTCATGCACCATGTGTGCATCAAGGTGGCAGGCGCTGCCCGTGCTGATCTGGATCGCGGGCACACCTTTCTTGCGAATCCGATCGGCGTCGTTCTCCGTCTCGAGGTCACCCTCAACAACCGCGATCCTCAGATCGGAACCGAGTGCCTCGATGGTTGCCTCGAGCAGAGACGTCTTGCCGGCTCCCGGTGACGACATCAGGTTGATGGCGAGCACGTTGTGGCGACTGAAGTGCTCGCGATTGTGCAAAGCCTCGTGATCGTTCGCGGCGAGCAGACCTTGCAGGACCTCCACGGCGTGATCGTCGGCCGCCGGGGTTACGTTGCATCCGCAGGTATCACACATTTATTTCTCCAAGTACTACTCGTTGCAACATCAGTTCGTCTCCGCTGATCAGCGTCGTGCGCCAGTCACCGCACTCCTTGCAGACCAGTCGATTCATCTTCACTTCCGACTCGGCCCCACATTCTTCGCAATGCACGCGAATCGGAGTGGCGTCCAGGTGCAAGGTCGCAGCCTTCGCAACAGTGCCTGCTGCCGCTATCGGGAATGCGTTCTGCAGCAGCGGAGCCTCGACACCGGACAAGGGCCCGACACTGACGTAAATGTCAGAGACGGTCGACGCCTTTTTATCCTGGGCGACGTCCGTGACCTGGCCAATTAAGGCCTGACATACAGCAAGCTCATGCATGGGCCTCGAGTACCTCGTCGAACAGCTGCCACGAATCCGCCGCTTCCTCAGCCGATACTTTCTGTATGGCATAACCGACGTGCACGAGAACATGATCGCCCGGTACGATCTCTTCACCCTGCAACAGGAACAGGCTGACTTCGCGTTCGATCCCACGTGCTACGCAGCGGCATTGAAAGCCGTCGATCGATTCAATTTGCATGGGTACGGCGAGGCACATGGTTAAGCCTCCAGTGTTGAGATCCGGTTACGGTCGGAAATCTCTTCTCCTCAGAGAATAGACGTCGTCCGCACCGAACGACACTACGTAATTACGCCTAGATTCGTGTGTTTGGCGGTATCGCGAATCGCTGTAGGTAATTTCGCTTATTCAGATGTTTATTAGGCAAGCCTAATCTACATAGTCGGGGGGAGCCCAGCGCTACGGCGACGCGTGTCGCTGAATCCGGGGTCCGAGAGGAAATATGCCGATTAAGAGCAGATGGATCAGTCGATGACCAGGACTCTCATTCTGGGCGTTGGCAACATTTTGCTCGCTGATGAAGGCGCAGGTGTCCATGCCATGCGCTACCTCCAGGACCACTACGACCTTCCCAATACAACCTATCTCGATGCCGGCACGCTGAGCTTCACGCTTGCAGCGGACATTGCCGAAGCGGACCACATGATCGTCTTTGATGCCGCGCAGATCGGCGCTGAGCCTGGCGGTATCCAGGTTTTTCAGGATGCGGAAGTCGATGAGTTCCTGAAATCCGGCAAGGGCAGCGTGCACGAGGTCGGTTTCGCCGACCTGATGGACATCGCACGACTCGAGGAGTGCCTGCCCACACGCTATGCATTGATAGGCATCCAGCCTGAAACCCTGGGCTGGGGCGAAGCACCGAGCGAAACCGTACGCAGATCATTACCGCGAGCAGCCGCGAACGCCGCTGCACTCGTACATAAGTGGAAACAACCAGTGTATCCGAAGGCGGTGAATCAATGAGTTCTCTAGAAACCATTCCAGTTACTGCGGAAGTGGCGACGGGTAACGTCGAACCACTTCTGCATGAAATTCGCCACGCACTGAAGCGCCTCGTCGAGGGCAAGGAAGGCACGGTCATTGACCTCAAGCGCCTGCCGCTTGCCCCTGGCGAAGAACAGCGAATTGCAACAACACTTGGTACCGGTGAAGTTCGCGCCGAAGTCAACGCGCTCGGTCCAACCCTGATCCAGGAAACCTCGTACCCGGGCGTTTGGCTCATCACGCACAAGAATGCGGATGACGTCGTCGTGGCCCGCTTTGTCGAGGTTACCTACATACCCGAACTGCTGAGATCCCAACAAGCCGATATCGATGCCGGTATCACGAGGCTGGAAAACGAGCTCAAGAACTAGGAGGCAAGACGATGCGTAAAGATCAAAATCTGGGCGAATACCTGCGAATGCAGGGCGTTTCCCGTCGAGGTTTCCTGAAGTTCTGTTCAGCAACCGCGTCGTTGATGGCTCTGCCGCCATCAGCCGTATCGCAGGTTGCGGAAGCGCTGGCTACGGCCAGGCGCCCATCCGTTATCTGGATGTCCTTCCAGGAATGTACCGGTTGCACCGAGTCGCTGACGCGTTCGCATGCGCCGACCGTTGAATCGCTGATTTTCGACGCGATTTCGCTCGATTATCACCACACGCTGCAAGCCGCAGCGGGTCATGGTGCCGAAGCAGCTCGCGAAGCTGCGATGGAAGAAAATAAGGGTGAGTACATCCTGGTCGTCGATGGCTCGATTCCCAATGGCAACAATGGCTATTCGACAATCGCAGGCATCAGTAACTACGACATGCTGATAGAGGCTGCCGCAGACTGCTTCGCGATCGTTGCGGTTGGTACCTGCGCCTCGTTCGGCGGATTGCCGCAAGCAAACCCGAACCCAACCGGTGCCGTCTCGGTTTCCGATATCATCAAAGACAAACCCATCATCAATGTTTCCGGTTGCCCACCGATTCCGGTCGTAATCACCGGCGTTCTCGCACACTTCCTCACCTTCGGCACAATTCCCGAGCTTGATGCGCTGGGTCGCCCGGCCGCTTTCTTTGGCCAGAATATTCACGACCGCTGCTATCGCCGGCCTTTCTACGAACGCGGCCAATTCGCCGAGACGTTCGACGATGAGGGCGCTCGCAAGGGCTGGTGCCTGTACAAGCTTGGCTGCAAGGGCCCAACAACCTACAACGCCTGTGCGACCTTGAAGTGGAACCAGGGTACGAGCTTCCCGATTCAGTCAGGACATGGCTGCATTGGTTGCTCAGAACCGAGCTTCTGGGACAAGGGCGGCTTCTATGATCCTATCTCCGCGGGTCAATGGGGCTCACGTGATGCGCTGCTTGGCGCAGCGGCAGCAGGCGCAGCCCTGGGCGTCGGCTCAGCGCTGGCGGCTCGCGCGCGCAAGAAAAAGGCCCAGGCCGCTGAGGAGGTATAACAATGACTCTCCTTGAATTTGCCAGTGGTCCTGGATTGCAGTGGGCACTGTGGATATTCGTGCTTGGAATTACCTGGCGCGTTGTCGGCGCAGTATTTTTATTGTCGAGAAAGGACATATCCAAGCCGCGTCACACGAACACAATTTCGGCAGGACTTGGTGCAGTATGGTCCCGGTCCGCTCCGGCGCACGCGTTTGAAAAGAAAATTCGCTTTCAACATGTCACTGGCTACGCCTGGCACTTTGCGTTGTTTATCTCCGTGCTGTTTTTTGCGCCGCATATCTTGTTCTTCGAGTCGGTGCTCGGATTCAGCTGGCCGCATTTGCCGAACAACATAATCCTCGTGACCGCGATAATTGCGACAGCCGTCCTGGTTGCGCTGCTCATCCGCCGTGCAACGCATCCTGTACAGCGCTTCATTTCCAATGCGGATGACTACATCAGCATTTTTGTTGTGCTCGTGCCGCTACTCACCGGAATCCTGGCGTTCACCCATTTCGGGGCACGCTAT
>Ga0316201_10005060_pt1 | contig 10078 bp, 8 predicted proteins | sample CS6wburrow_MG_FD_204516 | JGI IMG/M metagenome (GOLD analysis project Ga0316201, IMG submission 204516) | Coastal sediment microbial communities from Delaware Bay, Delaware, United States - CS-6 worm burrow | ecosystem: Environmental > Aquatic > Marine > Coastal > Sediment | place: USA: Delaware...
CATGCCGAGCAACGGAATCTGCTCGTAGGCAAAGAAAAGGAAAACATAACCAAGGATGGCCGTCGTCAACATCAGTCGGGCGAAACGACGGACCACTTCTTCTTTAAGACTATCGTGGCGCTTCAGATGGTTAGCGACAAAATACAGCACCACAGACGCCAACAAAAACCAGCCAAAAAACGCGACAATCGACTCAACCAAAGACGGACCCAGCGGTACCGGACGAAGATTCAGCCAATAACGATAATCAAGAAGGGCAGCGTAGCCTGCTAGATAGTTCATAAAAATGGTAAAAGCTTTAGCGGATACTAATTTATGACATCTGGCCGAGAAAAGCAAGGGTGGCTGTGGGTTATGTGGGGATTAATGGCTAGAATTTAAAAACAGCCCGGTTTAGAGCTGTTTTTATTGTCCGACCGAAGATTCCGGGGCAGGCACCGAATCTTCGGTTACTTATTGAATACGTAACCCCAATGATAAGAGCCTGGAATGATTTCCTTTTCGAGTTTTAGTCCGGCCGACTCGGCCAGGCGCAGACCGTCTTCGGCGCTGACGCGCGATTTGGGATCGGGACCGAACGACATGCCGGTAGGCTTCCAATCAATCAACACGAACTTGCCGCCGGGCTTCACCGTCCGCAGGCACTCGCGCAGCATGGCCTCGTGGTGCTTGGACATGAAAAGGTTGTTTATCAGCAGGCCGATGTCAAGATAACCGTTCTCCAACTTCACTCCCCGTTCGCGCTCGATGTCACCCCAAAGCGGCTTGACGTTGGTGGTGCCTTCCATCTTCATGCGACTTTCGATTCCGTTCAGGACCGACTTCAAAATGTCGACCGCAAAAACCTGACCCTGCGCCCCAACCAAATGCGCGGCCGGAAAAACATAATGCCCCAGAGTGCCGCAGCCAAAATCAGCGACCCTCATGCCAGAGCGGATATCCGCTTCCTGCAGAACACGAAACGGATCGATGAGCTCATTGCCAGTCGGTATGTATGCCATAGGTTGAAAGGGTTAGCGAGTGCCCGGAGGCAGGAATAGCCGACCGATGGTTCCCTGAATGAAACCGCCGATCATGCCGGTCATCGTCAGCAGGCCGATGAAAATTACGATGATGCCGAGAAGTTTGTAGAAATTGCGAGTGCCACCGAGCTTGCGTTCCGCCCAATCGATGCGGCCGATGCTTCTGAGGAACGCTTCGGTCTTCCAAATAAAAATAAAACCGATGCCAACAATCACCAGTCCGGCAATGATCCTGATTAAGATTCCCATGTTTCCCCCTGTTAGATGACGTGCGGCCCGCAGGCCGGCTTACCATGCTAGAAACATCCTTGCGCCTGATGGCAGCGACAAGAATAGCTCTAGCATGGTGGACGATGTAGGATTCGAACCTACGGCCTTCTCGGTGTAAACGAGACGCTCTAACCAACTGAGCTAATCGTCCGGACACTATCCGGTTGTGGCACCTACTATGCCGTAGCTCCTTACATAAGTCAATATACCTAAAAATGCTTGAGCATTCAATGCTAAACATCTCAACATCTCAACAGCCCCAAGCCAAACATCTCAACATCTCCAAGCTAAACATCTCAACATCTCAACATCTCAACATCTCCAAGCTCAACATCTCAACATCTCCAAGCCCCGCGGATAAAAAACAAAAACGAGCGCCAACTGAAACTAATCCAGCTAGCGCTCGTCTGGTGCGGTCGGAGAGATTCGAACTCTCACGGGGTTGCCCCCACTAGCCCCTCAAGCTAGCGTGTCTGCCGTTCCACCACGACCGCGCGTTGCGCACATATAATATATGATAATGTCCAGCCTTGCAAGCCCTATGGATTACCGCCTTCGCGGGAATGACCCGAGCAATCACGCAAACACGCGGGCTCGGCCGGTAATGACCTTCAAACATTTGGGGACCACGTCGATCACGAAGTCACTGGCCGTAAAAGCAATACCGTCGGCATACATGTCGACCGGGTGATCACTCTTGATACTCAAGCGACGCATCGGAAAAATGCTTGGCGACGTATCTTTTTTCTTGCTCAGCCCCAACAGGTTAGTCGGACGACTGATAATCATTGTATCCAATCTGCCATCGAGCGGATCGCCCGGCTTGGCGGCCACCTGAATCGCCGACTCCGGCATATCGGCACTGCGTAAATTGCTGACCAGGACTTCGCAGTTCCCCCGGGGCATAACTATCTTGTAGCGACCATCGTCATCTTTGATTTCCACTCGGCCGTGCGGAATCCGAACCGACGCCAAAAAGAAACGCCCGTTAACCCGACCGAGATCAATCTTTTGGGTCAGCCGCTTCGACAAAACATCGCAGGCTTCCTCGCCGTATGGTATGCCCAGCGACTCTGCGATGGTGCAGGGACCGCCTACCGGAATAATTCCCAGAGTCACTTTGACGTCCCCGATGCCTTCGACCGCTTTGGAAACCGTCTCGTCGTTACCGACCACGACAATCGTCTCGGTGCCGCGCCGCACTTCGTCGCGAATCAACCCCTTGGCGGTAGTGAACGGCGAAAGACGGCCGATCTTTCCGCTGATACCGAGGTCGGTCAGACGGGTTTCGATGGCCGCGAGCGTGCGAGCGTATTTCTTCTCGCTCAGATAGTTGTCGTAGATGTAAAAATACATCGCGCTAACGAAATCATAAGACGGAAATGCCTAACCGGCCGGCCAGCGTATGACAGCCAAACCCGACCGGAAAGCGACATCACCTATCTCGTGAAAAACGCGTTAACGGTTTTCTTGCCAGCCTCTTTTTCTTCGGCCTTGGCGTCCTCTTCTTCGATTATTTCTTCGAGCTCTTCAGTGGCTTCGACTTTCTTTGGCTTGGCCGCATCCTTGTTCTTGGCGTTTTTCATCGAGCTAACCATGCTCTCGTCCATGGTAACCTTGCCGCAGATAATTGCACCGCTGGAAACGATCAGGTCGGAAGTCTGAATGTCGCCGTAAACCTTGGCCGACGGCTCGAGCTCCAGACGACCGGACACCTCCAGGTTGCCGCGCACCTCACCGGCGACAGTCGCACTGGAGGCAGACACGTCTGCACCGATGCGGGCCTTCTCGCCGACGCGCAGATCTTTTTCGGTTTTCAGGCTGCCTTCAACCTCACCCTCAATCAGGACATTTCCCTGACTAACAAAATCACCCTCGACCTTTACCGAGGCGGAAATTACTGTTTCGGGCTCTGGGCCCATCTCTCTGTTAGACATATCTTGTTTCTCAAACATATTATTAGAAACGTCATGCCCCAACGGGGACATTAAGGCATCGATTATATTTGTACGCAGGCAAACAAATCTTAGTCAGAATGAGTATAACGAGAGTGTTCGGCCTGGTCAAATTGAGGGTTATAAACAACCGCCCAACATACTAGGGCGGTTTTTTTAGCTTGCCTAACCTAAATTAGGAACGAGGCAACTGAATGGTAAACGTGCTCCCCTTGCCTTCGCCAGGTGACATGATAAGCAACTTGCCGCCATGACCCTCAACGATTTTGCGGGCGATGTGAATGCCCAAACCGGAGCCGCCACCTTTGTCGAACCTGATTTCCTCCAAACCGCGTTCCATGACATTTTTAATCTTCTGAATCTGCTGACGGCTCATGCCGTGCCCCGTATCGGCCACAGCAATTTCGACGTTGCGACCAGTCGCACGAACTGCCACTCTGACCTCACCCTCGTTGGTGTACTTGATGGCGTTGTCGATCAGATTGGCGAGAGCGTGGTACAGCTTGCCGGAATCGACCATGACGAGAGGCGCCTTCTTGGTGGCCTGCAGGTTGAGTTTAATTTTTTTCTTGCGGGCCGTCGGAGCCAGCTCTTTGATCACGTCGGCGATCAGCAATTCAAGGTTCGTTTCAATCAGCTGCAGTTCCAACCCACCCATTTCGATTTTTGAGACGTTCAGAAAAGTGTCGATAGTCCTGTACAAACGCTCCATCGCCTCGATGTTCATGTCGAGCACGTCTTTCTGCTTTTTGGTGACTCGACCGAAATCGCCGTCCTTGAACATGTGCAAATAGCTAGTGATGCCGGAAAGCGGTGACCGCAACTGATGAGATGCGAACGACAGAAAGCGGGTCTTCATTTTGTCGGCTTCGATTAGGTCGCGATTCACCCGACCGAGCTTGACGCTCAAACGCTCAACCTGATGAAGACGGCTAACTTCACGGACCAACGAACGCAAAATGATTACGCCATAAAAAACAATCACCAGCAGAATCACCAGCCGGAACGTGAAATCGAGCAGTGACTCGGACACCACCACGTCAGTAACGACCAGCGTGATGACGAGCAGTAAAAATAATTCGCCGCCGATGAGCCGGATGTCCTTGAGCATGCGGCGGCCGACGGTTGGCATGGCAATAATCAGCATGCCGACAGCCAGCGCTCCGTTGGCAATCCAGAAAGCGCGCAGGTCGTGGTAAGACAGTAAAGTCACCAGCACGCTGAAGACGACATTGAAAGACAAAATCGAGCCGAGGAAAGTGGTCAGCAGAGTTCGGCGATCGACACTTTTCTGCCGAGCGGCCTGCAGCAAGAACAGAAGGGCCAGCAGGAACACGACACCGAAATACAGACCGGCGGCGAATATTCCAACACCAAAAACAGTTTCGCCCTTCGCGTTGATGGCGATGACGTATTCAGTCCCGAAGATTAGATAGAAAAATATCAGCGCCGGCAAAAGCGTGGCCGACTGCGCGACCGTTGACGGCATGCGACCATGCCGTAAAGACAGGACGTAAAACAACAGCAGCGCCGGCAACAGGACGCTGATGCAAGCCAGAACCTTGAGCCAAAACAGAGCCTGCAACGGTTCAGTCGAGGCCCGCCACAGCACATGCGAAAAAGACCAAAAGGCAGATGCGATGAGCAAGGAGCTCATGGTGATGTTCCGCGGACGCTGACGGTTGCCGAAATAAATCCAGAGAGCGATCGCCAGGATCAGCACTCCGATTAGAATCGCGTTATGCGTAGCAAAAATGCGCAAAAACATTATGTGAAGTTGGGTCGCTACTTAGCGTCTTTCTCTGGCGGCTTGAAAGGAATGGAGAACATGAAGGTAGTCCCCTTCCCCAGTGCCGTATCGGAAATCCAAATTTCTCCGCCCATTCCGCGCAAGAAACGAGTTACGATATACAAACCGAGACCAGTGCCGTGCTCGCGGGGCATGTCCGGCATTTCGGCGCGGAAAAACTTGTCGAAAACGTGCTTGGCATCGTCTTCGTTCATGCCGTGACCGGTATCTTTGACGTAAACCAAGACCTGCTTTTTGGCGCGATCTGTATCAAAACCAATTTCAACCGAACCGATGGCGGTATATTTGATGGCATTGTCGATTAGATTGACCATGATTTCGCGGATCTTCTCGCCGTCAGTAATGACCGCCGGTATTTTATTTTTCGGTTTCTTGTACACCAACTTCAACTGCTTAGCCAGGGCCTTGTTTTTCATCTCATTTATGACCGATTGCCCGATTTCCTCTACCTGAATGGTGTCGAAGCCGAAATCGATACGATTCTTTTCGATGCGCGAAACGTTCAGCATGTTGTTGACGAGCAGCACCAGGCGCTCGTTCATTTCGAACATCAGCGCGAGCTTGTCTTTTATCTTTACGGGAATGCGACCGAAATCGCCGTCGAGCATTAGTGATATGTACCCCTTCATGACCGACACCGGCGTGCGCAGCTGATGCGAAGCCATGGAGATGAATTCGCTGCGCATCTGGTCGCGTTGCTCGAGTTTGGCGTTGGCGGCAGTCAATTCAGTGGCTAACTGCTGTAGCTTAGCTCGACGCTCATCCTCAATACGCATATTTTTTGCCAGCATAGCACCCAAAACTGCAAACACCACGGCGACAATTAAATTACGAATCAAGTCACTCGTGGTCGGGGAAATCAGAGCGTTAATCAAAATGAATGTAACACCAGCAAAAATGAATACTTCAGCCACAACACGCTTAATATTGAACAGGTTATGTCGGGTGACGGCGTAGAATACCACCGGTACGACGATAGCGGCTGAAGCAACCGGACCCAACCAAATGTACGACCAATTCAAAAATATTGGCGACGGCAAAACTAAGTTAAATAGCACACCGAATACCTCGCCACCAATCAAAACACTGAACAGAACGTATTTGAGCTGAACTTTCTGATTGCCAGTAGCGGTCGCATACTTCTGAAAAAGAATGAAGTGTGCGCCCATAAAATGAACGAGCAGATAAATACAGTAGAGCAACCAGCCGTAGACCGAGAGTTTGATGTTCTGATCGTAAGGTGCGCCGACCACATCTTGGACGATGAACCCCCCGTTCAAAGTCAACAAAACAATAACAAGCAGAGCGACCGCATCAGCAATCAGCAAGCGAACATTAAACTTTACCCGCCGAATAAAAAATATGGAAAAAACAAAGAAAGAAAAGATGCCCACGATTGCAGTTACGTAGGCCATTCTCATCCAAAACAAAGCACTCTCAAAAGAGTTGGAAGTAAAAAAGGCAGCGATGGTCAATGCCCATGCTCCTTCTGCCGCCATCCAAATAGAAAAAAGCTGATTAACGAGGGCCTTTCTGTTTACGTAATAAACAAGAACGCCCAATCCCCCTAGAAAGGCTGCAGCAATATATAGAAGTGCTATCCAATACTCAATCATATATCCTCCTTATAAAATCAATTTTATCACAATGCCGTCAGGAGGAGTATAGTTAGGCCTATTTAAACAAAAAAAGAGCCTCAATTAAGAGGCTCAAAGAGCTTAAAGAACGATTAGGTGACCGCCGTAATGCACACCGGCACCCATGGCTGCCAGCATCGTTAGGGTACCGTTACCCAGTTGTACGTGTCCACCGTGAATATCTTCTGCCAACAGCACCAACGTGCAAGCAGCCGAAATGTTCGCGTAGCGATCAACATGTATTGGCACTTTACCGATGTCAAAACCGCCTGATTTCAAGAATATTTCGAGAATTCGACGATTGACCTGATGAAAGTAGAAGCGCTCGATTTCATCGTAACGATTTTCGAAACCCCTCAAGGCCCCACGAACACTAGCTTCCATGTATTTGGCGTAGTCAACGGCAACTTTTTTGCCGTCAACATAATAACCGTGCCGCCAATTTTCCGTACGGCTGGAGTTGCCCGGCCATTGAATGCCGCCGCCACTGCGGAAGACGTGAACGCCGTAATCCACTCGGAAGTACGAGTTCAAAATTCCGCAATTTTCGTTTCCGCTGTTGTCGAGAACTATTGCTCCGGCACCATCGCCGAAAACGTAGGCGGAAAGAGCCATCTTCAGTGGCTTGTCAGGATCGAACTCGAACGGAAAAGCCGGGTCACTGTAGATATGCATCCCAGTGAAACAGGGTGACGTGGCGTTCGATGCTACTAGAGCGACACGATTGCAGGCACCACTTTCAAGCAGTAGTCGAGCGTGATTCAGCTGATAGGCAATGCCGCCGCAACCTGATTCAAACTCGTTGACCAAACAATCGGACCGCATCTGCAGACGCTGGTGGATTTCCATGGCGTCGTGAGAGAAGAGCGGCTCATCTGGGGTACAAGTGACGAACAGTAGCGCGTCCATGTCTGACCCGGACAGTCCTGCCTGGGCCAGTGCCTGCTCGAGCGAAATGACAGCCATGTCAACGTTAGTCGACGGCTTAGTCTTATCAGCAGGGGGGACGGCTTTGCCTTTCACTGTGTCTAAAGGCCACATGAAACGCCGCTCTCTAATGCCGAGCTTCTTTTCGATTATCTCGGCTGACCATTCAGGAATGACCTTGGCCAACATCTCATTAGTGACAATGTTCTCGGGTACATAGCTTCCGGCCCCAATAATCCTGGCGCGCATTGCGCACCTCCTTCGTGTTGTGAATGACCTCTAAATCACTGCTGGCTTTTAGAGGCAATCCCCCGGACCGTCTATCAGCCCCGCCTGCCAACGCTATGATTGGTATTAGTTAACCTAGCAATTATAAATAAAAAGTAAAGACCGCCGAAGCGGTCTTTCGAAATGCCTTTATTTTAGCTACATTTCTGTCGGAGCAGTAATACCGAGCAGATACAGAGATCTTTCTAAAATTTGTTTCGCGGATTGGACAATCGCTAGGCGGCGCTCGCGATCAGACTGCTGTTCGGCGCTGATAACCGGCACATCGCGGTAGAATCCGCTCGCCTCTTGGGCCAGCTCGAAGGCATATTGGGCCAAGGCGGACGGGCGGAACTTGCTGGCTGCTTCGGCGATTACTTCGGGTGCTTTGGCGACTGTGCGGAGGAGGGCGAATTCTTGTTCGGTGAAGTGGCCAGATGGAGCAGAGGCAAGCTCTGCCGCTACACTGGCTTGCGTCGGAGCAGAGGCAAGCTCTGCCGCTACACTGGCTTTCGTCAGAATCGAACACATCCGCGCGTGCGCATACTGAATATACGGACCGGTGAAACCCTCAAACGCCAACGCCTCTTGCGGATCAAACGTAATCGGCCGGTCGTTGTCCTGCTTAAGCATGGCGAACTTCATGGCCGCCTCGCTGATCTGCCAGGCGGTTTGACGAGTTTTTTCTTCACTCCAGTCAGCGTGACGCTTTCCGGTCTCTTCGATAGCCATCGCCAGCAGCTGGTCACGGAACTCGGCGTAGGTGATGACGTTCCCCTTGCGCGATGACATGGCCCCTTCTTTGAGAGTCACGAAATCATAAGCGAGATGAACCAGGCGCTTGTCGAAACCCAATCGCTTGAGCGTGGCGAAGAACTGCTGAAAATACAGTGACTGCCGCGTATCGACCACATGAATCGAGGTGTCGGCCTGCGGGTATTCCTCAAACTTCAGCTCGGCCAGGGCCAACTCCTTGGTCGCGTAGAGCGAACTGCCGTCGGACTTGAGCAAAAGGAAAATGCCCAAATCCTCATCCTCTAAATCCATCACTAACGCCCCCTGCGATTCTTTGGCCAAACCGTCGGCCAGCATTTTCTGCACCAGTTCTTTGCCCGGCCCTTCGACTTCTGACTCGGTGTAGATGCGTTCGAAATCGCAACCCAGCTCACTGAAAATCGCATTCATCTCGTCGAGCGACCACTGCCGGGTTTCTTGCCAAAGGGCGGTCCACTCCGGATCGCCGGACTCAAGGGCGCGCTGAACGGCGGCGACCTCTTCTTTCAGATCCTCGTTCTCCTCAATTTTCTGCGAAGCTTCGGTGTAGATCGCGCCCAAAAATTTTCCCTCGCTCCCCGCTTCCGGGCGCTCGCCGGCATGAAATTTCTTGTAGGCCCACAGGCACTTAGCGACGTGGGCGCCAACGTCGCCGATGTAGCTGACCGGAATCACCGACTGACCGGCGGCCCGCAGCACGCGCACGACCGACAGTCCGAGGAAAAAATTCCGCAGGTGGCCGACGTGGACTTCTTTGTGCGTGTTGGGTTGGCCGTATTCGATTATGAGCTGCTGAGCTTTTGAGCTGTTGAGCTGTTGAGTGCGGCCGGCGGCGACGTCTTCGAGCACAGCTTGGCTGAACTTGGAGCGGTCGAATTTGAAGTTGATGTATGGGCCGGCTGGGGCGGCCTCGGCCACGAGTTCGGTGGCCGCAAACTTTTCGGCCAGCTCCGCGGCGATCGCCGGCGGGGCTTTCTGCAAAGACTTGGCCAGCGAAAAACACGGAAACGCCAAATCGCCCAACTCGCGCTGGGGTGGCTGTTCCAAATCGATCGGGGCAACCGTCACCCCTTCCGGCATCAACGGCTGGAGCTGATCGATAATTTGTTGCTTGGCTTGTTCCAAGGCATTCATAACGAAACGCTTTATTTCTTCACGACTTTAATAAAATGCCGTTTGCCTTTTTGGACGATCACGCCCTGTTCGGTCGGTGTCACGGTGGCGGTCAGTTCCTTGACCTGCTCATCGTCCACGCGCACGCCGCCCTGCTCGATGACCTGGCGGGCATTGCTCTTCGACGAGGCCAAGCCGCTGTTGACGAGCAGGTCGATCAGGGAAACCTCGTCTTCGGCGATCGCAAACTGCTCGATCTCTTCAGGCTTCATCCCCTGGCGGAAAATCCGATCAAATTCCTCG
>Ga0316201_10005061_pt1 | contig 10078 bp, 6 predicted proteins | sample CS6wburrow_MG_FD_204516 | JGI IMG/M metagenome (GOLD analysis project Ga0316201, IMG submission 204516) | Coastal sediment microbial communities from Delaware Bay, Delaware, United States - CS-6 worm burrow | ecosystem: Environmental > Aquatic > Marine > Coastal > Sediment | place: USA: Delaware...
CTTGTCGGTAATCGCATCCGGATCCGGAACGTGCAGCGGCGAGTTGCGCCGCAGGACCGTGGCATCGGGATTGACTTTTCTTGCGTTGGCCTCGATCACGTTGATGTTCGCTTCATCCGCGTAGCCAATCTTGCTGATCAGGATTATATCGGCCCGCTGAAAATTGACGGTGCCCGGAAAGTACTCCAGCTCATGACCGGCGCGGTGCGGATCGGTAACCGTAATCCACAGATCGGGCTTGTAGAACGGCGTGTCATTGTTGCCGCCATCCCAGACGATAACGTCCGCCTCCTTTTCCGCTTCGGCAAGGATTGCTGCGTAGTCGGCTCCGGCATAGACAATGACACCGTTGTCGATGTGCGGCTCGTACTCCTCCCTCTCCTCGATCGTGCAATCATGCCGTTTGAGGTCCTCGTATGTCTCGAAGCGCTGCACGCCCTGCTTTGCGAGATCCCCGTAGGGCATCGGATGACGGATCGCGACAGTCTTCTTGCCGAGTTCACGCAGGATATCCGTGATTCGTCGCGACACCTGGCTCTTGCCGCAACCGGTACGGACCGCTGTAATCGCAATGACTGGCTTTTTCGAGGGCAACATTGACGCATCGACATCGAACAGGGAGAACCTGACGCCATGCGCTTCGACTTTCTGGCGGCGTTCCTCGATGTAGCTCAGGTTCACGTCGGAGTATGCGAATATAACCTCGTCGATGCCTTTGCCCAGAAGCAGTTCGTCAAGGTCTTCTTCAGGGCAAATCGGAATGCCATCCGGGTACATCGCCCCGGCGAGCACGGCCGGGTAACGGCGATCCTCGATGTGCGGAATCTGCGTCGCTGTGAACGCGACCACCGCGAAGTCCGCGTTGTCCCGGTAACAACAGTTGAATACGTGGAAGTCACGACCGGCGGCTCCCATGATGATTACCTTGCGGCTCATGGAGAATTCTCAGGTAGTTGCGATACTGCGCAAATGCTACACGCACCCCCGACCGCAACCGATACGCGCTTCTACCTAGCGCACACCTACGTGGAATCCGACATATGAAAACGTAACAAAAAGAGTAACTTCCGCCCTGTCGATGGCCGCCGGCGTTTTCGCTGCGGGCGTCAGAAATGAAGGAAAAGCCGTGAACAACAAAACACCTCCCGAGCTGCATGCTGGCGTAAAAATACTCCATGATCCCGTGCGCAACAAAGGCACTGCCTACACGGAAGCCGAACGGGATGCACTGAAGCTGCGTGGCCTATTGCCGCCCCGTGTTCACACCATGGCCGAACAGGAGCTGCGTGTCCTCGGCAATATCCGCGCAAAGCCGACCGACCTCGAGCGCTATCTCTACCTGATCGCACTGCAAGACCGTAACGAGAACTTGTTTTACCGGGTGATCATGAATCACCTCGAAGAGATGATGCCGATTATCTACACGCCGACCGTCGGCAAGGCCTGCCAGGAGTTTCAGCACATCTACCGGAAACCGCGTGGATTCTACGTATCGCTGCATGACAAAGGTCGCGTCAAGACGATCCTGCAAAACTGGCCGCATAAAGATGTTCGCATCATTGTCGTAACTGACGGCGAACGAATTCTCGGACTGGGCGACCTTGGCGCCGATGGCATGGGCATACCCATTGGCAAACTGGCCCTGTACACGGCCTGCGCCGGAATCCATCCGACGCAATGCATGCCAGTGATGCTGGATGTCGGTACTAATAATGAGAAGCTGTTAATCGACCCGCTCTATAACGGCCTCGAGCGCCGACGCGTCCGCGGCAAGGATTACGATGAACTGTTCGATGAATTCGTTACTGCCGTCAAGGAACTGTACCCAGGCGTATTGGTCCAGATCGAGGATTTTGGAAACACCAATGCATTCCGATTGCTGGATCAATATCGCGGCAATACCTGCCTGTTCGATGACGATATCCAGGGAACTGGCGCCGTTGCGGTGGCGGGCATTATTGCCGCCATGCGCATTACGGGCGGCAGGCTTGCCGAGCAGAAGATCCTGTTCTTAGGTGCCGGTGAGGCAGGCATTGGCATCGCTGATGTTCTCGTTGCCGCACTGAAAGAAGGAGGCATGGACGAAGCAGAAGCCCGCAAGCACTGCTGGTTTGTCGACAGCAAGGGCCTGCTGGTTGCGGGCCGCGACAATATCGCTGCTCACAAGGAACCGTATGCTCACCAGCATGAATTCATAGCAGGCTTTGCCGATGCGGTTAAGGCCTTGAAACCGACCGCCATTCTCGGGCTTTCGGGACAGCCCGGTACATTTACCCGGGAAGTTATCGAGGCGATGGCGAAAATCAACGAGCGCCCCATTATTTTCGCCCTGTCAAACCCGACGTCGCAGGCCGAGTGCACGGCTGAACAGGCCTACACCTGGAGTGAGGGACGTGCGGTTTTTGCAAGCGGAAGCCCGTTCGATCCTGTGAAACTCGGCAACCAACTCTTCGTGCCCGGGCAGGGCAACAATGCCTACATCTTTCCCGGTGTTGGATTGGGCGTGATCGTCAGTCGCTCCCGAATCGTCACCGATGAGATGTTTTTGGCGGCGGCATATGCGCTGGCCAACCAGGTGACGGAAGCAGACCTGGAGCGAGGCCGCGTTTATCCGGCGCTGTCACGCATTCGCCAGGTATCGGCTCTCATTGCCAAAGATGTCGCAAAGATGGCTTACGACAACGGCTTCACAGATCGCGAAGAGCCGGCGGACATATTGGCGGATATCCATGAGTACATGTACCACCCGGTGTATCCGCACTACGCGTAAGCCGCGTCGCTCCCAAAGCTTGCTGGCGTTTTGCGGCCATCATTGCAGGTCAGTTCGATGAGCAAGCTCACCGCTTGCTTTCAATTCCCTTACACGTTCGGCTTGCACCGCGAGGTCTGCCTGCACCTCTGCATACAAGCGTTGGAACTCCGGTTCCGCACGAATTGCGTCGAGACTGGGATCGTGCTGCAGGTAGAGCCAGGCGAAAATCCGCCACCCTTCATCGACGGCCTGTTGCAACGCAATTAGCGCCTGCTGTGGGCGCTGCTGCAGCGAGTAAATTCGGGCATCGGTAATCGAGTAACCATTCATTCCGTGTCGCGGCAGCGTGTCGATCGCCTTAAGGCTGCCCGCGAGAAGATCGTTCGCCCTTGCTTGCTCATTCAAACGTATCAAAACCAGCGCCAGATCGACTGCAGCCTGGTAGTTGGAGCTGGTAACCTCCGGCACTTCCGGTTCCGTCAGTTCGCGAAAAGCCCTGGCATAACGGGAACGGGCAACATCGTAACGGCCGGCCGCCAGGTCTGCATTGCGGAGGACAAACAGAGAACCCCAGTTGCGCGGGTAAAGCTCCAGCAGTTTTCGTGCATCGGCCTGGCTCGCGAGGTCGTCGCCTGTATACAAGTTAAAGAGCGTGCTGGCCCAGACCGCCCAGAAGGTCCTCGGTCCCAATTCCAGCCCCCGGTCGACCCAGATTTTTGCGCTTTCCACGTCGCCGAGTTCAAGGTAAGCGATCGCCTGCGCTGCCTGCAGGCTCGGGCTGAGAACGTCATTTTCCGCAGCCTTCTGATACCAGACCAGGGACTCGTCGATCTGGCCGTGGACCAGGTAATGGATCGCTGCGATATAGACATAGGCGAAAGCGTGATCAGGTTCTATCTCGACGACTCGCAGGAATCTTTGCAGAGCTTCGTCAAAATGGCCTAACGCGTCATAGGCTCGTCCCAGGTCAACATTCACGGGTGCCGAATAAGGGTCCAGTACCAGCGCTTTTTCCAAGAACTCCTTCGACTCCTCGATCCTGCCCTGGTCTCGGCGCAGGCGACCGTACAGACGAAAGACACGAGCATAGCTCGGCCGCAATGTAATCGCGGTCTGGTAGGCTTGCTCAGCAGCCTGCCAGTTTCCCTGTTGTTGCCTCAAGAGTCCGAGCGTGGCGTACGCCTCGCCAAGATCCGGATCCAGTTGCAGTGCTTTGGTCAGCGGCGGCTCGGCAAGCGCGTTGCTCTCATCAATTGGCAGCCCGCCAAAGAAATTTGCGCCGAGCGTCAGGTACGCATCGGCAAGGCCGACATAGGCCAGCGCAAAATCCGGATCCAGCTCGACGGCAGCCTGGAAGATTGGAATTGCCGCGTTCAATGATTCAACCGACTCGATATTGCTCAGGTTTCTACCTTTCAGAAAGGCCGTGTAGGCAGCGAGACTTTCCGTCGGCATCGTCGTCAACCGCCTTGTTTCCTTCGGCGTCAGTGTCGCCTGCAGTCGCTGCACGATCTCTTCTACAATTTCGGTTTGAATTGCGAAGACATTGCCGGCCGTCAGACTGCGATCATAAGTTTCCGCCCAGAGATGTGTGTCGGTCGCGGCATCCAGTAACTGAACATTGATGCGAATATTGTCACCGGAGCGTTGTACGCCTCCTTCCAGTATCTTGCCGACGCCGAGTTCCTTGCCTATGCCGGGAATACTCGTCGTCGTGTTGCGGTAACGTTCAACCGATGTTCGCGATATGACTTTTAAATCACTGATTTTTGAAAGCCGTGTGAGCAGGTCGTCCTGTATCCCGATAGCGAGAAATGCGGCATCCTCTTCGTCAGGACTCACGGTGGCAAATGGCAACACCGCAATCGATTTAGCTTCGATCCCGGCAGTTACCTGATCGGCTTCGATTGCCGGCCTGGTCGTAATCCCGGCGCCAACCCCGTATATCATCGCCACAATGACCATCGCCAATGCGGTCAGAATGAGATAGTCAGTGACACGCAGCGAAAGACCGTCAGTCGCGTTTTCATCCAGGGTCCGGACGATTCGACCGCCGACAAAGTCAAATCGCCAGCCGAATATCAACGCAGCAGGAAAACCAATAATCGCGCCGAGCCAGACGTGCCGCAGCACGGATTGCGGAATCTCCCAGCTTTCGAAAGCGAGACTGGCCACTTGCAGGACCACCCATGCGCCGACGATGTACAGCGCCGCAAGCCGAAATACACGACGACGGTGACACTCTGCGATGAACCTTTTCATGCTGTGAACCGGTTATGCGTTCTCTGCGGCTGATATACGATGCGCAAATGCTCTGCGCTTGCGCTCATAAAATTGTGAGTTTTTTCTCCGAACTAATCAATTCTGGCTTATACCTAGCAGCGCCATCGCGTGTCGTCCGTCGTATACTATCGCCCTGATTGCAGTCAAGAGGACGTACAGGTCATGAGCAAGGTCAAAACAACGGCCCACAGGACGCAGCCATCGAGATTGCTTTCGACGCTGCTGGTCTTGGCTGCGATTGGCGCGAGTGGCAGCGTATCGGCGGGATGGCTGGACAAGCTAAAGGATATGGTTTCCGGCGGTGACGAAAAACAGGAAGCAACAGAAGCCCTGAATACGGACGATATTGGCGGAGGCCTCAAAGAGGCACTGCTGATAGGGACCGAAAACGTTGTTAGCAGTCTCGGCACCACCGACGGCTTCAACCTCGACCCACAGATCCATATTCCACTGCCGGCGCAGCTCGATCAGGTCAAGAACGTGCTGGGTAAGGTCGGCATGGACTCCATGTTGACCGATCTCGAAACCCGGCTGAATCGCGCGGCCGAAATCGCGACACCCAAGGCCAAACAGCTGTTCGTAAACGCTATCAATGAAATGACCCTGGACGACGTTATGGCGATCTACAAAGGTCCCGACGATTCAGCGACCCGGTATTTCAGGTCAAAGATGTCCGGGCCATTGGCCATCGAAATGAAACCCTTGGTCGACGAGAGCCTGGCGGACGTCGGCGCCGCTAATTCCTACGAGGCGGCCATGGATCGCTACAACTCGGTGCCATTCGTGCCGAAAGTTGATGCCAACCTTAGCGACTATGTCGTCGAAAAAGGCATGGATGGGATTTTTTATTATCTCGCCAAGGAGGAAGCCGCAATCCGGCAGGATCCTGCGAAACGAACCACGGATCTGTTGAGGCGCGTTTTTGGCCAGTAGTCGGAACGCTGGCCGTTTGTTTTTTTCCTAGCGAACGACCTTACGGATAATATAACCGCCGGAGCGTTCGTCGAGTTCCAGGTCCAGCTGGCCTCGTGCCTGTGCCTCTTCCAGCAACTTGCTGAATGACTCAAAACCGTAATAGCCCTCGTTAAAACTCGGTTTGACCCGTTTCAACGCCTGTTTGACCATTGAGCCCCAGAGCTTGTCCTGGTCGCCGCGCTCCGCATTCAATGCGGCCGCGACCTCGAGCGTCATGTCGATGCCTTCCTGCTTGTTATCCTTCGGCTTGGCTTTTGCGGACTTGCGCTTCGTTGTGCGTCCTTTCGACGCTTTCGGTTTACTGTCCTTCTTCGCCTGTTCGCGAACGATATCGTCGTAGAAAATGAATTCGTCGCAGTTACTGATTAGCAAGTCGGACGTCGAGTTCTTGACGCCAACACCGATGACCGTCTTTGCGTTCTCACGCAATTTACTGACAAGCGGCGAAAAATCGGAGTCGCCACTGATGATGACAAAGGTGTTGACGTGCGACTTGGTGTAACACAGGTCCAGGGCATCGACGACCATGCGGATGTCCGCTGAATTCTTGCCCGACTGCCGAACGTGCGGAATATCGATCAGCTCAAATGCCGCCTCGTGCATCGTTGCTTTGAATTCCTTGTAACGCCCCCAGTCGCAATAGGCTTTCTTTACGACAATACTTCCCTTGACCAGCAGTCGCTCGAGGACCCAGTTGATATCGAACTTCGCGTATTTTTCGTCGCGAACGCCGAGCGCAATATTCTCAAAATCGCAAAACAAGGCGAGATTCTTGTCAGAGGTGTTGGCCATGAAAGGCGGTGTCCTGCGTCAGGTTTTCTTGGAGCTGGCGATAACGAGCTGGGCGCGAGCGCGCTTTCCCATTCGCCGTTCGTTCAATTGACCCACAATGACCTTGGCTGCTTCGGTAACAGTCTTTAGATTGCCTTCCCGATAGCCGTGAATCGTATTATCGCCCTGGGTGATGACATAGCTGTGCCATTCTGACGCCTCCGAATCTGCGGGGGGCTCCATTGGCAGCACGGAAGTAACTACGAAGTCTTGTTGAATCATAAGGTTGGGTATCTGGGTGATTAGCGCACAAAGGATGCGTAACGGGATGACACGCGAACCTATTATACAGTGAATCTCCGATTTAGTCACCGCGGTCAGGGCTAGGTATAAATAACGGCTTGAAACCGGGCCTTGAGAGATCAAATAGACACACAGGGTCCCTTTGGGCTCGGCGCTGCGGGGCCCCACCGCTTTACAGGTCCGTAAATGGACCAGGGGATGTCATGATGAAAGCACGCAACTATTTTTTAGTAGCCGCGAGCCTGCTGGCTCTCGTTGCTGCGCCGGCTTTGGCGTACGAACAAGGCACCTGGATACTGCGCGGCGGTGTAGGCACGGTCCAACCGAAGAGCAATGGGCTCTCGTCCAGTTACGATTTGGACGGCATGACGCTGACTGAATCGATTGATGTCAGCGACGCCACCAGTATGACGCTGACGGCCACCTACATGTTCACCCAGAATTGGGCATTCGACGTTCTGGCCGCGTTGCCGTTCGAACACGATATCTACATGACGTTGAGTGACGGCTCGAGTTCTGAGAAATTCAAGATTGCCGAGACAAAGCAATTACCGGCGACGTTCTCGATTCAGTATCACTTCTCACCTGACCGTGATTTTCAGCCCTATGCGGGTCTGGGCGTCAACTGGACATCCTTCTCGAGCACCCGGTTCGTTTCGATTTCCGATATCGAATCTGAGTTCGAGGATCCCGAGCTTGGGATCGGGTCGTCCGGCAGCCTGACGATCGATGACTCCTACGGTCTCGCACTTCAGGTCGGAGGCGACTGGAAGATCACCGAACGCATGGTCCTCAACTTTGATGTTCGTTGGTTTGATGTCGATGCCGATACTTACTACGTGGATCCGTCGATTTCCGAGAAAATTGAATTGGGCACCGTGAAGATCGATCCGTTCTTCTATGCCCTCAATCTCGGCTTCTTCTTCTAAACAGATCTTGAGTGCTTGCCGGGACGCTATGGCGTCCCGGCATTTATCTGGCTACTCGACGCCCATCTCTTCAAGAAGATGGCTGGCCGAATATATCGATCGTAAAGACTCGATCATAATCTGCGGATGAACCGCTACCGTACGATTGAGCGCGCTATCGAACCAATAAGACCCCGAGATCGAATGAATATTGCCATCGAAGACCAGGCCCACGAGTTTTCCGTCCTTGTCGATTACCGGACTACCCGAGTTACCGCCAATGATGTCGGTGGTCCCGACAAAGTTGAATTTGCTGTTGCCATCCAGTGTGCTTGCGGCATCGCGCCAGCTCGCCGGCAGACGAAACGGTTCCGCCCCTGTGACGCGTGGAAACAGCTCGGAGACAGTCGTCCAAGGACGCACATTGTTGCCCTTTTCGATCCATCCTTCGTGGGCGCCGTAGCTGATGCGCAGCGTGAAAGTCGCGTCCGGGTACGCAGCGGTGCCCTGAATTGCAAAACGCGCTTTGGCGATCTTCTCGTAGGCCCGGCTGGATGGCGCCTCGACCTCGTCCTCGAAACGCTTGCGCAAGGCCCGCGCCTTCTCATCGATAGTAAGCGCGAGGCGAATCATAGGATCTCTCGACGCCTGTATCGTCGCCCAATCCGCATTCCATAGCTCTGCGCGAAACGCGGATTCGGCCAGTCGGGTTCCGCTAACGAGCTCCGCGGCCAGCGTCGACGGCGACTTCATACCGAGTATCTCGCGCACATAGATCGAGTCCGGTCCAAGATACTCACGCATCTTGTCCAGTGAAAAGGAGAGCTGCAGCGTCTCGAGTTCCGCATAGATCGGACGATCCGCGAGCGTAAGCTGTTTTGTGCGTGGCAAAGCTGCGTCCGTATACGGTTTCAACCTGTCCTGGTTCGGCTTGTCTCTTTCGGCCACCGCGCGCACCAGGGATCGGGCATAATTGAACAGCCGGCCATTAAATGCGGCGCCATTCTCGATAAAATAGTAGTCATCCCGGAACTCAAGGTATTTTGCTTTGGCACGCTCAATGTCGTCCCACGCGGAACCGACCTCGTCGGCGAACCTCGGGTCCGCCGCGACGGCCACCTGCAGCTGGTTTTCTGCTGCTTTTTTTTGTGCGAACAATGCATCGTTGTGCAGGGCATCAAGTCGTTTTCGCTGCACCTTGATTCCGTTTTCGACTCCCTGCAACGGAGCATTTACGGTTCGTCGCGCCTCGTCGCTGCTCTGGGCATACTGAATGTAGCGGCCTCGCAACTCCGCATTGAGCAACAACCATTGAGGAATTGTCGTGTCACGCAGAAATTTCAGGTCTGCCACTGTCAACAGCCGCTGCGTCCGTCCCGGTCGACCGGCAACGAACATCGCCTCGCCGGGTTCCAGACCCTCGGTGCGCCATTCCAGGTGGTTCGGCGTTGCGGCCGGCTTGCCGTTCTCGTACACGCGAAGTAACGCCATATCCAGGCACCAGCGCGGGAAATTGAAATTGTCCGGATCGCCGCCAAACGCCGCAATGTCGCTCTCCGGCGCGAAAACCAGCCTGACGTCATCGTATCGCTTGTATCTGTACAGCCAATACTGGCCGCCCTGGTAAAGAGACACCGACTCACACTTGAGACCGGAGTCGTCTTCGCATTCCTGCACGAGACGCTTCAATATGCGGCGCCGCGCTTCGCCGGCTTCCGTGTCGGCCATTTTCGCCGTGGCCTTGGCAACTGCCGCTGTGATTTCCTCGGTGGACACGAGTACGGATAACCGATCGGTTGGACACGACACCTCATCCTGCGGGCGCGCTGCGACAAAGCCATCGGCTTCCAGGTCGCTGTCAGCCGACGAATTTTGGGCAATACAGGAAAGCGCACAGTGGTGATTCGTCAATACCAGGCCGCTTGCGGAAACAAACGATGCACTGCAGCCGCTGTCCATCCGGGCCACGGAGCTTTTGACCGTCTCCAGCCAGCTACCGGTAATATCGACTCCGTACTTGTCTTTGACAGCCGCACTCGGAAAGTTGTCCACCGTCCACATGCCTTCGTCCGCGCGGACCGGCCCG
>Ga0316201_10005062_pt1 | contig 10078 bp, 8 predicted proteins | sample CS6wburrow_MG_FD_204516 | JGI IMG/M metagenome (GOLD analysis project Ga0316201, IMG submission 204516) | Coastal sediment microbial communities from Delaware Bay, Delaware, United States - CS-6 worm burrow | ecosystem: Environmental > Aquatic > Marine > Coastal > Sediment | place: USA: Delaware...
CCGTCGCGCGGGGGTGATGGGAAGGGGCTGCGACCCCGCCGATGGCGCGCCGGCGGCCTGCCTCGTGGCTTGGAGAGGTGCACCGGGACGTGGTTGGCCGAGGTTGCCCCCCTGGACATTGTTCGGAGCGCGGTTCGTTCCGGGAGGTGCCTTAGAAACAATGTCAAGGACGGCACGCCCGGTGGAGGACATAAGCCCGCGGATTCGGGAGCAATCCCCGCACGCCCCGATGAGCGCAGAATTGCCCGCGTGCTCGGAGACGGTCGCTGATGGCAGATCGCTGTCCACTGCCGCTGCCGCTGTTGCCGCAAGGGTTCCGGGAATCTGTAGGCGGGGCGTTAACGCCCCGCACGCGGGTAGCAACCGTGGTCCCGGGGCATGAATGCCCCGCCTACGATCCCATCGGGCACGGATACGGACACGGACACGGGCACGGGAAAGGAAGAGGGAACGCCGAACCTGTACAATGCCCGGATGTTCCTCCACGACACCGGTGACCCGGCTCGAACGATTGCCATTCCCCAGGCATCGCACGCCTGGCTTGCCTGGCAGTTGGCCGAACATTGGGGCAATCGTCGCTTCACCCGCCCACTCCCCCGCGCCGAGGTTCTGGTCGCGGTGATGACGCACGACTCAGGTTGGTCCGAATTCGATGCCTCGCCGGGGATCGATCCCGAGGGTCGGCCCCGGACCTTCGACCGGATGGATGTGGCCTCGCATCTCGAAATCTGGCGGGAGAGCGTCGATCGGACAGCGCTGAACAGTCGCTACGCCGCCCTGCTGGTTGCCAAACACTTCTCCGAGATGGCGGAGGTCAAGACCTCCGATCTTCTCAACCGCGGTGACACGACCTCGGCGCGGTTGGCCGAAAGCTTCCGAGCCGAAATGGAACGCCGGGAAGCGTCGTGGATCGAGGGTCTGAGGGCGGATGCTCGGTATCAGGATTGTCTCGAGGGGCCTCGCCGACAGTCCAACGCCGATATCCTGACGCTGGCCGATCGGGTTTCGGTCTATCTCTGCGCCTCCTTGGCCGGCGAGTTCGAAATCGCGGCGCCGATCGTCGAGGGTGCATTTGCGACGGTGAACCTGACCGCTCTGGATCGAACCCACTGGCGGGTCGATCCGTGGCCCATGGAGGGAGACCGGATTCGCCTCCAGTGCGAGGGTCGGCTGTTGCCGCGGACCAGGTTCGACTCTGCCGAGGAGTTTCACAGCGTTCTCCATCGGGCGCCCGTCGAACGTCTGAGCTTCACCCTGCTTCGGTCTTCGGCCATCGGTTGACAATCGGTCATCGAGGGCTACAATACGCTCTTGCTGCTGATGTTCCGCAGTAGCTCAATGGTAGAGCGGGTGGCTGTTAACCACTAGGTTGGGGGTTCAAGTCCCTCCTGCGGAGCCAGAGATTCCCAAGCCTCGAGCATTGCTCGGGGCTTTTTTTGATGCTCGATGTGCTACTGTCCCCGCTCGGAGGCATGCATGACAGAACGAAAACGGGCGCTGGTCACTGGGGGTGCCGGTTTCCTCGGTTCACATCTGTGCGAAAGGCTGCTTGGCGAAGGCATCGATGTGGTCTGCATGGACAACCTGATCACCGGGAGCCTCGACAATATCGAGCACCTCTTCGGTCGGGATGGCTTTTTTTTCGTCGAGCACGATGTGACCAATTTCATCCACGTGGCGGGTCGGTTGGACTATGTGCTGCACTTTGCCTCGCCCGCGTCGCCCATCGACTATCTCAAGCTCCCGATCCAGACCCTGAAGGTCGGATCGCTGGGAACCCACAAGGCCATCGGTCTCGCCAAGTCCAAGGGAGCGCGTTTTCTGCTCGCCTCGACCTCGGAAAGTTATGGGGATCCGCTGGTCCACCCGCAGCCGGAAAGCTACTGGGGCAACGTCAACCCCGTCGGACCCCGTGGTGTCTATGACGAGGCCAAGCGCTTTGCCGAAGCCATCACGATGGCATATCACCGCCACCACGGACTCGAAACCAGGATCGTTCGGATCTTCAACACCTATGGCCCGCGGATGCGGGCGGGTGACGGCCGAGTCGTTCCGGCGTTTATCTGCCAGGCGCTGGAAAACCAAAGCCTGACGGTCTTCGGCGATGGTTCCCAGACTCGCTCATTCTGTTTCGTCGATGACCTCATCGAAGGCATCTGGCGACTGTTGAACTCGGACTACGCCGAGCCGGTCAATATCGGAAACCCCTCGGAAATGACGGTCCTCCAGTTCGCCGAGGAGATCATCCGCGTCATCGGCGCCTCCTCGGATGTGGTCTTCAAAGATCTGCCGGTCAACGACCCCAAGGTCCGTCAGCCGGACATCACGCTGGCCCGCAAGCTCCTGGACTGGGAACCCAAGGTCAAGCTCGAGGAAGGTTTGGCCGACACGATCGAGTACTTCAGACACCACCGATAACTCGGGAATCCCCGTGGAAGGCTCGGAGCCTTCCACGGGGATTCCCGAGATAGAATGAGTGTCATGGCCATCACCGAAGCGAATAGAGTCGGGGTGCGGCTCGTTGCCACAGCACTGATTCCTTCTGGTGTCGCCGTCCACCGGTTTCGCGTGCGTCGAGCAGGTGGCGGAATTGCCCGACGGACCGGCTCGAGCGGTAGATCTCGAAGGTGATTTCGCGGTCTTCGGTTCCGGACGGGTGCTGATCGTCGCCGATCCTTCGGATCCGTTCCAGCCGGTGGAGATCGGTCGGTTGGTTCTGGCGGGTGTCATCCGTGGAATTGATGTCTTCGGCGACCGTGCGTACGTGGCGATGGGGGAGTCCGGTCTCGCCATCGTCGACATGAGTGATCCCTCGCTTCCGTTCGTTCTCGGGGCCGTCGTGGCGGAGTTCGGCGAAACCATCGACGTCGTCGTCGGCGAGTCCCATGTATTTACAGCGGAACTCGCCCACCCGACCCAATAAGCAGCACCACATACCTCGGTGTCATCGATGTGTCTCAGCCAGACCGGCCCATCCTCGTCGGCTCCATCGAAAACCCATCCAGTGTCCCTTCCAAGCTTGCAGTATCGGGCGATGTTGTGTATTTGACGACCTCTCCACACCTCTGGCCAGCTCCGAGCGGTGAAGCGGTATCCGTCTACGACGTGTCGGAACCCGAGCAGCCGGTGGAGCTTCCCTTGCCGACCTCGTCCCTGTGGAGAGCGAATGGGATTGCTGTCGTCGGTGATGCACTCTTTGCTCTCGGAGAGGAGTACCTGGGCAGGTCGGTGTTGGAGGTCTTTGACATCGGCGCCGCTTCTAGTGCACGAAATGTGGATAGAGGACGGGGCTTCGTGAATCGTTCTCAACGGCGATCATGCTTATCTGGGGACATTCACCAACAGTCCGGGGATCGTTCGATTCTTCCAGGTTCTCGACGTTTCGGATCCCCTCGCACCCGCCGAGCTGGGCTCATTGGGCGGGGGACCGTATTTGACCCTTCACGTAGATGACGGCGTGATCGTCGGAGCCTCATCGGCGGGTATGGCCATCGTGGATGCCCGCGACCCGATGGATCCCGAGCTGCTGTTTTCGACGCGAATGGAACAAGGAGAGGACTACCTGGTGAGTGTGGATGGCCGAACGGCTGCCGTTACCAGGGTGTTGCAGCCCTGGGACCGGCTTCCCGGATATCGGGACGTCGTGAGTGTCTTCCACCTCGACAACCTGGAGTGGCCCAGAAACGTGGCGGTCTTCGAGGTGCCGGCTCGAGGCAACGATGTCGGTGTTGCCGACGACTTCGTCTTTGTCGCCGGTGGCGCGGCCGGGATCTACATCTACGACGTCAGCGCCTGCGGTGTCCCCACAGCCCGCCGCTCAACCGGCCGCGTGACCCCCTGATCATCTTTTCAATCCTCAACCCCCGAGAGTGACGGGGCTTTCCGAAGGAAAGAGCCGGCGCTCCCGGGGGAAACGCGGGCATTCGTTGTTCAGTGTGGACCACCGGAGTGTGGCCTTCACAGAACCCCGATCCCACTAGTCCCCCCTGAGTACGATTTCCAAGACCTCATCCGCCCGCTCCACATAGCTCACCTCGGCCAGTTTGCGCGCCCGTGGCGGGAGATCGTCGACATCGCGTTTGTTGACCTTCGGGAGGACGATCCGGGTGATCCCGGAACGCAAGGCGGCGAGGATCTTCTCCTTGACCCCGCCCACCGGCAGCACGTCGCCGCGCAGGGTGAGCTCGCCGGTCATGGCGATGTCGTGTCGGACGGGGCGCCCGGATGCTGTGGAGACGATGGTGGCGAGCAGGGTGACTCCGGCCGATGGCCCGTCCTTGGGAACGCCGCCGGCGGGAACGTGGATATGAAGCAGGTGGCGGTCGAACCAGTCGTCGGGAATGCCGTAGTCACGGGCGTGGGTCCGGGCGAAGGTGACCGCGGCCGCGGCCGATTCCTTCATGACGTCTCCGAGTGAACCCGTGAGCCGGAGATCGCCCTTGTCGGCGGTCGACGCCGCGGCCTCGACCAACAGGATGTCGCCGCCTACCGGGGTGTAGGCGAGACCGGTGGCGACGCCGATCCGGTCTTCGGTCAATCGTTCATCGGCGAGATGTGACCGCGGACCGAGCAATCGATTGACGACGGCTGGAGTGATGCGTTTCGGGTGCCGCTTGCCTTCGGCGGCGAGCACCGCGATCTTTCTGCAGACTCCGCCGATGGTGCGTTCGAGGTTGCGCACCCCGGCCTCGCGCGTGTAGCCGTCCACCAATTCGCGCAACGCGCTGACCGTGAAGGTCAGGTCGGCGTCGACAAGCCCGTTCTCGGCGATCTGCCTCGGGGTCAGGTGCCGACGCGCGATCTCGATCTTCTCCTCTTCGGTGTAGCCGGACAGCCGGATGACCTCCATCCGATCGAGAAATGCCGGTTGGATGGTGTCGGTGACGTTGGCGGTGGTGATGAAAAGCACCCGGGAGAGATCGATGTCCACTCCAAGGTAGTGATCGCGGAAGGTGTGGTTCTGCTCGGGGTCGAGGACTTCGAGCAGGGCCGACGAGGGGTCGCCCCTGAAATCTGCGCCGATCTTGTCGACCTCGTCGAGCATGAAGACCGGGTTGATGCTTCCCGCCTGGTGGAGACACTGGACCACCCGTCCGGGAAGGGCTCCAACATAGGTGCGGCGGTGACCGCGGATTTCGGCCTCGTCGCGGACGCCACCCATGGAGGTTCGGACGAAATTGCGATCGAGGGCGCGGGCGATGGACCTGCCGAGGGAGGTCTTGCCGACACCGGGTGGGCCGACAAAGCACAGGATCGGGCCCTTGCTCTCGGGTTGAAGTTGCCGGACAGCGAGGAACTCGACGATCCGTTGCTTGACCTTCTCCAGGTCGTAGTGGTCCTCTTCGAGGATCGTCCTCGCAGCAGCAATCTCGAGAGTGTCGTCGGTGATCACCTGCCAGGGCAGGGTGGTCATCCAGTCGAGCCAGGTTCGCACCACCGATGATTCCGCGGAGTCCGGGTGCATGGTGGCGAGCCGGCGGAGCTGGGTGTCGAATTCGGTTCGGGCAGCCTCGGGGAGGGGGCTCTCATCGGCTTTCTTCCGGTATTCGGCCACCTCGCGTTCGGCGTCGTCGATCTCGCCGAGTTCGCTCTGAATGGTCCGCATCTGCTGCCGGAGGAGATATTCGCGCTGGCCGCGGTCCATCTCGCTGCGGACCCTTTCGGTGATCCGTTCCTGGATCTCGAGCAGCGCGATCTCGCGTTCGAGAAAGCCGAGAACCCGGGTGAGACGCTCGTTCTGATCGTCGAGTTCGAGCATCCCCTGGGCGTCGCCCACTGGCAGACCGATGTTCGCCGCCGCGAGGTCGACGAGCCGGACGGGATCCTCGAGATCGGCCGCAAGGACCATGATTTCGGGAGAGATGCCCTTGCCCAGGGCGTGGATCTGCTCCAGATGGCTGCGAATTGTCCGGATCGAGGCTTCGATCTCCAGGGTCGAGTGCTTCGCCGCCGGCTCGGCGAGGAGTCGGATTCTGGCAGAGAGACTAGTCTCGGTACTCGTGAAGTAGTCGGCCCGAGCCCGAGCAAGACCCTGCACCAGGATCCGCTGGGTCCCATCCGGGAGTTTGACGGCGCGCATGATGGTGCCGACGCAGCCGACTTCATATAGATCATCCGGCGCCGGTTCGTTGATGCGTGAGTCCCGCTGCGCGAGCAGGAGGACGGCTCGATCTCCGGCGAGGGCTTCATCGACGGCCAACGATGATGGCTCCCGATCCACCGAGAGCGGGAGAATGGCGTACGGGAAAAGGACTCCATCCCTGAGCGGGAGCACCGGGAGCTGATCGGGGATGTGGACGATCTCGGACTCGTGATCGAGCCCGTTGTCGTCGATGCGGCCGTTGATCTCCGGTTCGGTCATTCGTCTCGGGTGAGGAGCAGGGACTTGAGCTCCTCCATGAACTGGTTGACGTCCTCGAATCGGCGATAGACGCTGGCAAAGCGCACATAGGCCACCTGATCGAGGTGGCGAATCCGTTCAATGACCAGATGGCCGATGTCTTCGGTGGACATCTCTCGAACTTCCTGAGATGCGATGGCGCTCTCCACCGCGTCGACGATGGCGAGAAGATCCCGACGAGGGACGGGTCGTTTCTCGCACGCCCGAAGCATGCCGTTGAGGAGTTTCTCGCGGTCGAAGCTCTCTCTCCGTCCGTCGCGTTTGACGACAGTGACCGGGAGTTCGTCGACCCGCTCGTAGGTCGTGAAACGCCGGTTGCACTCGGAGCACTCACGCCGCCGGCGGATTTCCGCGCCGTCCCGAACCTCGCGGGAATCCACGACCCGGCTCGATGCGTGGCTGCAGAACGGACAGATCATTCGTCGTCTCCGTCCTCGGCCATGTCGCGCATGTCCGAAAACTTCATTCCCAGAAGGGGCAGACACAAGAGCCCGATGATGGTGATGGGCACGAAGCAGATGGCGTGGTAGACGATGGCGATGGCGGTTGCGAGGTTGAGCTCGACACCAAAGAAAGTGGTGAGACCGACCTGGGTGGCCTTGTGGAAACCACCGACACCGCCGGGAGTCGGAATGGCAAGTCCGAGCACGGCGAGGGTCACGAGAAGAAACGACGCCCGAAGCGGGAGATCGAGACCAAAGGCCATGAGGGTGACCTTGACCTGCCAGAAAATGATGTACCAGAGCACGAACGATGCGGTCATGGTGATCAGAAGATCTCGCGGGCGTTGGAGCACTCGGAGTCCGTCGAGGAAGTGATTGAGAAAATTCGCAAACGGTTCGCGCCACGAAGGGGCGAACCGCGCGATCGGTTTGCTGAGGATCTCGACAAAACGGTCCTGGTAGCGGAAGAGACCCAGGAGGATCATGGTTCCCACGGCGAGTACGATCCCGACGACATAGCCCGAGATTCGCAGCAGCCTGAGGTTGGATTCGGCATCGGCGTCGAGCTCGGCCATGGCGGGAGGCCAAACAAGAAAGACCAGGAAAAAGAGCACCACGGTCCACAGGTCGAAGACCCTTTCGGTGAGGATCGACGCCAGGCCCGCCGATACGGGAAACCGATCGCGCTTGGCGAGGATCACCGGTCTGAGAATGTCGCCCATCCTGGCGGGTAGGAGGGTGATGGCCGCATAACCCACCGCGGTGGCCAACACCGCGCTGGAATGCCGGACCTTCGCAACCGGCCTGAGGATGAGCATCCAACGGATCACCCGGGCCCAGTACGAGAGGAGGGCCAGTCCGGCCGCGAGGGCGATGAGCCACGGATTGGCCTGCCCGAGCCCGGTCATCATTTCGTCGAAGTCCACGTTCCACAGGAAAAACGCCAACAAGGCGACCATCAGGATCAACGAAACACCGATACGAACAGCGGGGCTCTTCATCGCCCACAGGGTAGTATGATGACGCTGTCTTCACAACAGCGGCCGATGGGATCCCCCTTCGACCGGGAGGTAACTTGGAAAAATCCACGGTTCTCGTCCGTTCCAGTCCGCTGTGTCTCGGCCATGATCCGGGGCTCGGACACCCCGAGTCGCCCCGCCGGGTCCAGGTGATCCTGGATGCGCTGGAGTCCGGGTCAGCCGGACGGTGGGCGATCGATCGACAGGCCCCCCTGCCCGCTGAACAAGATGTGATCGGGGCTTTGAAGTGGATCCATGACGCAGACCATATCGATAGGGTTCGGGCAGCTTCGGAAGAAGGCCGCGGTTGGTTGGATACTCAGGACTGCCGGGTTTCGCGGGGGACCTTCGATGCTGCCCTGGCGTCGGCCGGTCTCGCCCTCAATGCCGGTCTGGATCTCGTCAACGGCCGGCTCGATCGGGCGTTCGTGGTACTCAGACCGCCATCGCATCACGCCGAGAAGGACTCGGCCAAGGGTTATTGTTTTTTCAATTCGGTGGCCCTTGCGGCAGAAGTCGTCGTCCAGAGTTGGGCGGAACCGGTTCTCATCGTCGATTTCGACGCCCATCACGGCAACGGGACCCAAAGCTGTTTTTACGGCCGGCCCGACGTCGGCTATGTTTCGGTGCACGGCTTCCCCGGTTTCCCGGGGACCGGAACCGCTGACGAGATCGGGAGGGGTGAGGGGGAGGGAGCGACCCGAAACGTCCCGCTCGCCGCGGGGGCCGACGATGGGGTCTTCTGTACCGCCTTCGAAGAGGCATTGAACGAGGTCGGATCGCGGCTCAAACCGGCGGCCATCATCGTTTCGGCCGGTTTTGACGCTCACCCTTCGGATCCGATCGGCGGCATGCGGGTTACGGAGGCGGGATACCGGCGTTTGAGCGCCGCCGTGACTGCCGCGGCGCTGAGGTGGTCCAAGGGCCGGATTCTGTCGTTTCTCGAAGGCGGATTCGATCTTCAGGCGTTGGCGAATTGTGCGCGGATTCACGTCGAAGAATTGGCCGTCCAGGACGATGGGAAAGCCGATGCGTAATTGTCTGAGATTCTGACTCCCGGTTTCTCAAGAAAAATGAACCGCGTTACTCACAGAAATCAAACGGAAGAAGTGCCATTCATCACAAAATTCATTGACCGTAGAACTTCATTTGGTATATCATCGAACAGGTTAGATTTTCGTGAGACCGCGTGTGTGCTTCTGAGGAGGACAGCTGATGCGCCAGCAAATTTTCGTCGCGACCGTCGTTCTCGTGTCGATTTTACTCGCCGGAAATGCCGTCGCTGAACCGGTATTCCGGCTCGATACACCCCAAGAAGACGCGGTTGTTTTCGGGATTGTGACGGTTGCGGGGTATGTCCTTGACGATGGTGAGGACTGCGGACCGCAATGGGCGTGGCGTAACTGCGATTGGGGACCCACATTGGTCGATCGAATCGACCTGTACGTGGACGGGACCTACGTCTCGACGGCTGATCTCTATCAGCCGCGCTACGACCTGCTCCAGGCCTACCCCTGGTACACGGGAACGCCGTTCGAGCGCCCCGGTTTCGCAACGTCATTCGACTCCAAGTCACTGGCGAACGGCAATCACACCATCTCGGTGCGGATTTTCTTCGCCGATGGAACTGACGATTTTTTTGGCGAGCGCAGCGTGATCGTGGACAACAATCTCAACCAGGCGCCGTTCGGAGCCATCGAGCTTCCGGGTAAAGACCAACCCATGAGCGGTGTCTTCCCGGTGACCGGTTGGGCCCTCGATGATTCTGAGGTTGCGTTTGTCGAAATCCGGGTGGATGGGGTTTCGGTGGGCAACGCCGCGACCGGAATGCACCGGCCGGACATCATGCACCAGTATCCGTCGCACCCCGATGCCAAATACGCCGGTTGGGTCAAGATGCTCAACACCACCCTCTGGTCCAATGGCATCCACGTTCTCTCCGCCCGCCTGGTGGATGACGACGGCATTTCCCGGGTGATCGGAACCCGCTATGTTCAGACCTTCAATGTCAACTACAACCTGCCGCCTTTCGGCGCCATCGACTGGCCGATCTCCAACCACATCATGTACGCCAAGGGGTGTTCTGATCCGGGCGGCTGGTCTTCGCCACCGTTCGATGATCCGCAGGTCACCGAGTTGATCACCGGTTGGGCCCTGGATGTGGGTGCGCAGGCCGATGAAGGCGGTGTGGGATATGTCCAGCTGCTGCTCGACGG
>Ga0316201_10005063_pt1 | contig 10077 bp, 8 predicted proteins | sample CS6wburrow_MG_FD_204516 | JGI IMG/M metagenome (GOLD analysis project Ga0316201, IMG submission 204516) | Coastal sediment microbial communities from Delaware Bay, Delaware, United States - CS-6 worm burrow | ecosystem: Environmental > Aquatic > Marine > Coastal > Sediment | place: USA: Delaware...
AGCTGCTTCCTGATGATCTACAATGGGACGAGGATAATCTTTACCAAGAGCAATTCCATAAAGTTGCTGTTCCATTTCACTCATTTCCCAGGGTGTGTGAATAAATTCATTGGGAATCGCTACCAATTCCGGAACCCACTTACGGATAAAAATTCCTTCGGAGTCGTGATCCTGAGATTGCTTTACAGGATTATACATTCTGATTGTATTGGTTCCGGTCGTTCCGGCCTGCATCTGAAACTGCGGATAGTGAATCCCCGGCTCGTAATCCAGAAACTGCCTGGCAAGATGATAGGTCCCTAGTCTCCAATCAATATCTAAGTGATGACACAGGAAGGATACCAGCATGGCCCTCATCCTGAAATTGATCCATCCTGTCTCTTGCACACATCGCATACAAGCATCAACCAATGGAAATCCTGTTTTACCCTCCTTCCATCGTTCCAGAAAAAGTTTATTATTGCTTCTTTGGAGACTTTCATATCCCCGATTGATACATCGAGTTTCATAATCACATTCTACTTCAAATTTCTGGATAAAATGACTCCTCCATTTTAACCTGTTTAAGAATGAATTAAATGCTCGTTTATGGTTTTGATAATTGGAATGATTGCGAATGGTTTGATAAACTTGTCGAGATGAAATATTGCCCCATGCAAGATACGGAGACAAGCGACTACATGATTTCCTACTGGAAAGAGGCTTAGAAATGTATTTGTTATAATCCTTCCCTCTTTCTTCCATGAAAGATTTAAGATAATTCAATGCATAGGAAGTACCGGCAGGTTGCATTGATCCAGAATATTCATATAAATCTTTCCCCCATTTCTCTGGTACCATCAATGCAGAAGATATTGTAATAGAACTCAAATTGGAAAACTGATTTTCAATAGTGGCTTCATTCATAACTTTATACCACCGTCGATCCCAACCATCCCGATCCTGGATTCCTCTTTGAACTCCCGGGTTATTGCACTCCTTCCAGGTAATTCCATTTGACTTAAAGTAGGACTTTACACGCTTATCTCGCACCCAGGTCCTTCTAGTACCGTGCTCCTGGTAACTGAAAACATTATTTACATTATACTTTTCTTTAATATGATTTAACACCTTCTCCACTTCCCCATAACATTCATGCACAATTCCGTCCTCTTTCTTTAAAGATCTGTTCATGTCCTTAATCGAGTGATGAATAAAACGCAAATGCCGGATATCCACATCTGGGCTTTCTATCAGGGTAGGTTCGTAGATATACAGGATGATGAACGGAATCTCCTGCTGTTCAGCAAGATGTATTGGCAAATGGTCCTGAATTCTCAGATCTCTTTTTAGCCAGACAATGTTAAGGTCACTCTTCAACCTAAATAATTAGAATTTTGTACCCAGAAGTAACAGCGATCCATTATGAAGGTTGAAAGGAATAGAGAATAAGATGATAGAATGAATATCCTTACATTTGAATCACAATGAAAGAAAAAAGTGCCACAAAGCTAAGTCGAGCAGATGATCATATCTTGCGGATGGGTCATGGCACCTTCATTTTCTTTATCATTTTCACCGCTGTGTTTTATAAGGAGCGGCTGTTGAATGGGGATGCTGCTTATTATACATTTCACGTCATCAACTATGAAGAGTTTTTTACAAAACATGCCCGATACATCAGTTACTTTACACAATGGGCTCCTTTAATGGTAATCAAGCTGGGTGGATCATTAAAAGCCGCTATGGTAGCATACTCCATCATATTTGGGCTTTGGTTCTATGGAATGTACCTCGTCGCTGCACACCTCTGGAAAAACCCTAAGGGAGGGGTATTCATAGCACTTTCTTTGTTCCTTACCATGCGGTATAAGCATTATGCAGGACACACGGAGATCACATTTGCCATAGCTGTTGCCAGTCTGATGATGGTATGGATCTGGACAGATAAGAGCAAGCTCAATTGGTTTTCTTCAAAGATAGATTGGACCATCAAATTACTTCTTTTAGCCTGGCTTTACATCATTCATCCCATCATCATTCTTCCTTTACTCGTTGTAATGGCTACCGATATTGCATATCACAGAAAGTGGAAAGATCTACAACATTGGGGCTTCATTACACTAACCATTGCAACATTCATTTTAAGATTTGTAACCGTTGCCAGTGATTCATACGAAAGCGGGAAGATCAGTCTGCTTTCGACAGGATTAGAAGTGTTTCAATCTCCGGGCGATTACTATGTATTTGAGATAATTGTGAAGTATTTTATCCAGGAATACATACCTGTAATGGCTCTGTTCATCTTTATCCTTGGATGGATGTGGACTCAAAGGAAACACCTTGCCATTGTGGCTTTGACTTTGGGATCTCTGGCCCTCCTCGCAGTAATAATGGTGACTTATTCTTATCTGAGGGGAGACATTTACATCATGATTGATGGTTACCTGGGCATGCTGGGTATGATATGGGGGACAGCTATATATTTTTATGTAAAAGATGTCGAGTTAAAATATTGGATGACCATTTTTGTTGGGTTGGTTTTGGTTTTTTCAATGATCAGGATTTTCGAAAAAGAATATGTTCTGAGAGAAAGGTTGGAAGGATACGAAAAGACCTTTGAAATGTATCCCGATCAAGTCAAATTATTCGCACCCCTCAATCTTCACGACTGGGATAAATTCTGGTATCCATTTGAAATGCCGGTTGAAACCCTGATGTTGAGTTCGCTCGATGGCAAAAAAAACAGCAAGACTATATTTGTGGATTATGACGTCCTGGGCACAGATGGCTTCATTGAGGAAGGCGATTACTTCATCAGTTTTAATCAGAAGCTTTCTCTTGACCTATTAAATCCGAAATTTTTTAAGCTGCCTGATGATCAACCTTATATCAGAATTGAAAAAGTTAGCTGGAAATAAAATCACATTTTTTCTTAAAACCACACCGTTGGTTTAAGCGTCCCCGCTTAAAACTGATACGCTTTGAGAGGCTCTGCCTCGATTAACTACCTCTGCTTAAGCAAATCAATAACGTCATCTCTGATTGCATCTTTAGATTTCCTACGATATTGCATCACCCATCGGGGATGGGGCAAAGGAATGACTTCATCAAAGAAAGCATGCTCATCATTCAGCTTCTTCAGGAATTTATAATTTAAACCTTTACCTAAGCTGTAGACACGCTGAGCATTTCCAGCCACTTCAATATGCCGATGCATCAACTCTACTATATGTGGTTTTACGGCTTCTGTAAGCGGTTTCTCATCGTAATAGTTGATGTTGATACCGTTCTTTATAAAACCCAAAGGGCATACCGAACTGATAAAGAAATCATTGTAGAATTTTTCTTTACCGCCATAGGCTTCTATCAATTCATAAATGAAGATGGCTGAAAGTTCATACTTTTTAGGAAATGGGTTATCAATATTACATTCTTCCAGGAGGGTTTTGGGGTCTGTAAATGGGATACCAGTTACTCCAGCACCAAATCTTCCGGGATTGATTCCAAGGATCAAAGTTCTCGGTTGATCATCATTGAAATATTTCTTATAAAACTGTGTCACACAATCCCAGGTATCCGCTCGATCAAATGGGTAAAGCAATTCTATGTCTGCGGGTAATTCCCAATCCGATGGCAGGCTTTTGTAAAATTGAAGGATTTTATCTGCTGTTGTCACGTTTTTTATTTCTTCTACATTTCTCACTGCAATATAGGACTTCATCCCATACTTTCTCCCACTTTTTACGCCAGGTGAATGGACGATCACAGACAACACAAACCTTCTGAGGAAGGTGAGACTTTTTATGGGTTTTCTTCATATCTTTTCAACAGATCAGGTGGTAATTTGTTATCACTGTCATGAGTAAATTATATGAAGGTCTTACAGATAGAGATGTAAACCGTATTATTGAAATGGCATGGGAGGACCGTACACCCTTTGATGCCATTGAGATGCAATTCGGGAAGAAAGAAAAGGATGTCATTAAACTGATGCGCCGGGAAATGAAACCTTCATCATGGAGGATGTGGAGAGCCAGGGTTCAAGGTAGAAGTACCAAGCATGCGCAGAAAAGGACCTTTACAGAAGGCAGACATAAGTGTTCCCGCCAAAGACAAATATCCAATAATAAAATATCCAAGAGATAACTTTTTAATCCGCTTAGGTAATAAATTCAATAATCACGCTTTGCGTAATTGCAATGAGTTCAATATGTTTTGCTGATGCAAAACATGCAATAAATCATGGTGGATTTCAAATTAAATTAATTTTACAGAGTGTGGCTTAAATCATTGAACTCATTGCATTTGAGCGCAAGCTTAGAAATTGAACTCATTGAACTCATTGAATTTAAGCGCCAGCTTAAAAGTTGAGCTTATTGAATTCATTGAAACCATTGCTTTTAAGCGCAAGCTTAAAAATTGAACTCATTGACCTAATTGACCGGCCCTTTGAAGAAATCATCAAGATCAAAGCTCAGCCCTACATGATTGGTCGCTCCTACAAGGTGAAAATGCCCCACACCATAATCCAATCTGAATTTGGATACCTTCACCCCAAATCCAAATGAAAAGCCGGCAAGACTCCTGAATCCTGTAACACTTAACTCTTTTCTGATGCGATGATTGTAGCCAAATCTTAAGCGAAAGGTTTCCGCTTGCCCTAGAAGAAGTTCACCATTGAAAATAACATGGCGAAAGAAATTATCTATCTCCTGACTGAAAGCAGAAGATTCTAATACATTACCAAAAATATCGGTCTCACGATTCAATTCACTATCGAAAAGTAAATTCCATTGATTGAGCTGATGCAAAATCATTGAAAACCTAAAAGGAAGGTGAGCCAGCTTTTTCGAAATACCCAGCTGAATATTGACAGGAGCTAGTTCTCTGGTTTCCGTATAAGTAGATAATTCTGCTCCGGCATTGGTTATTGAAAACCCAATATGAAGATTATTTTCTGTAGTGTACACTGCTCCAAAGTCAAAAGCGGCACCATATGAGTTGTATCCTGCAAGTTGTGATCCGAGAAACTTCACATTCGCTCCTACTGAAATGCGTTCATTCAATGCCTTTGAGGCGCCTATGATCATAGCCCATTCATTTGCCGTAAAGGTGCCATCCTGATTACCAAAGACATCAGCCCTCGAAAAGTCTCCATAACTGATGTATTTCAGAGCTGCATGTGTGTTGATTCCTATCGATGAAAATTGTCTTCCATATGAGATGTAACCATGACTGATATCAGCAAAATGAAAGTTATGGCCAAAGAGAATGCGATTGTGCATCTTCTCATTGAGTAAAGCAGGATTATTGTGCGCCAATCCCAGGTCTTCGTCAGCGACCGTAATCAAACTCCCTCCAAGGGCAGTTTCTCTAGGGGTGGATGGAGTTAATAAAAAATCATAAACAAAGTCTGATCCCGACTGAGTCATTCCTTCAATGGAAAGTGATAAAATAAGTATTATGAATAACCATCTAATCATTGGATCCCAAGATAGTTAATCTGATGTTTTGTATTGGTCATTTTCCCAGATTGTGCGACAGATGTAGCGATCATCACACATCATCTTACGTATGGTATCTCCTGTCTCAGAGAAATGAACCAGCAGTCCGATTTCATTATCGCCGTTGGTATAGGTACCTTCCCATTTTTTCTGTCCATTTTCATAATACTCGACAAATGGACCTTCCTCAACATTATTCTCAAAAAATACTTCCTCCATTATGGCACCCGAAGGAAAATATTTAACTACCAAATCATTTAACACATTTCGATCATAATTCATCTTTAGCTGAACCTGTCCGTCCTCATAGTAAACATAATAAGGCCCATTTAATGAATCCATCTGGTATATTTCTCTGATTTCCGGTTTATTGCCATCATGATAAAGAATACGTTCACCATTCAATCGACCGGTTTCATAATGGGATTTTTCAAGGGTATCTCCATTTTCAGCAAGCTTGACATACTGTCCAATTTTTAAGGAATCCGCCGATATATAATATTGCTCCATTATTGCTCCTGATTCATAGAATGTGGTAACCTGCTGATCATTACTGCATGACATCAACATAAGGAAGCAGAGTAAGAAAATAAGCACTGATTTCATGAAGATACAACGATGATCTCAAGACGATGATTGTAAATTTTTCTAAGATCTTTTTTAGAAAACATCGGTCAAGTTATATTAGGCATGCACTTGTACTTACTGTTTACTGTAACTGTATATTGTATCCTGCATCCTGTAACCTGTAACTGTCAACTAAAAAAAGGCCATCACCTACGGCAATGACCTTTGTATATTTTTGTGATAAAAGAGACTAGAAAAACCTGCTTCTGGAATCTTTTATTTCTGCTTTTGATTTCAGTGACTCCATCAACTTAAGAGCAGTCTGAGACCTTACTGAATTATTCATTATTGATCTAACAAAAGGAATATTTGGCTCTGAAGCTGTCTCATTTTTAGCTTTTACCCTTATCACGTACACTCCGCTATTTCCTACGATTGGTTGTGAAACGCTTCCTTCAGCTAAATCAAGAGCTGCTTTGACAACTTTCGGTTCATTGCCAAGGCCAGGAAGTGAATTGGTATTGAAAGTAGCATTCGTAATTGAATCAACTTCAACCTCCCACTGTGTTGCAATTGCTCCCAGGTCACTTCCACTGATCTTGCTTGCAATTAAATCGCCCCTTTTCTGACGCAACACCTGATCTTCAATGGTTAATCTGAGATCGTTAACTGTAGGCATTCCAGCAGGAGTAATGGACTCAAGACTTGCGATTACAAATTTATTAGTGAAGTAATTGATGGCATCTGAATAAGTATACAATTCAGGAGATACTGTTCCTTCTTCTACGTCTTCTTCAAAAGCCCATTTGATGATATCTCTGGATGTTTGATCTGTACCAAGGCCCTCAATGAAATAATCATTTACGGTAAATGGTCCTGCAATATCGATAGAAATATCTTCCCTTCCTTCAATGGCATTTTCCATCTCTTCCAGTGACCGATGCTCTATGATGAGATTGGACATTTCCGTCTCCAGGTTGTTCTGAGTTTCATCAGATGGTGTAATCGTATTTCTGATGAAGGCTACCTGGTAATCATTGTCTCTATCGTTGTATATGATATCATTCACTTTAATTAAGTGAACTCCAAATTGAGTGGTCACAGTGTAAAGCCCACCTTCTCTGCTCCCGAAGAAGCAAGCCTGGTTGAAAGGGCCTACCATTCTTCCCTGTTGGAATGTCCCCAGGTCACCACCATTGATTGCTGTGCTTTGATCAGTACTGTGCTTGATGGCAAGACTGTCAAATGTCTGTACTCTTCTATCTATAAGATTCTTTAATGAATCAATGAATGATCTCGCTTCCGGTAGAGCCATTCCTCCGGCTGCCAGATTGGTTGATATTAAGATATGCTGTGCTGTAACCGAGTCAGGAACATTAGCTGTATCTGTAAGTTTCACAGCAAAGAAGTTTCCAGAATCTTCATATGGACCATAAACTTCTCCAACTTCCATTCCCGGAACTACTTCCTGGATGGTTTCTGGTAAGTCTTCTTTTTTATTATAATAAGGTGAGAAAAAACCTTCATTGTTGATGGCAAAAAGTGAATCATTATCCGTCACTTTAAATTCATCAATCAAGCCGATTAATTCATCTCTTCTTAAAGCTGTATCAGCAGAAGTTGGAAACACGTCCATCGTGAAGTACTTAATGGTTCGAGTCTCTTCATCCATGATGAAATCATCTTTCCTTTTCCCTACAAAATCCATGATCTCTTCATCAGAAACTGCTACATCTTCTTCAAGCATATCGAAAGGAACTTTCACATATTCAAAGTCCATCTTTACTTTTCCTCTATCGTCACTATCCTGTACCATCCATGTAGGCGTGTACAATCCTTTTGCGACAGCGGTAGATATCTTTTCCTGTAACTTGGAAGCGCGTACCTGCTTTTCAATTTCCGCCCATCTCATCTCAAAAGTAGGATTCAATTGTTGTCCCCCTTCAATCGCTTGCTTAACTTCAAGTAAAGCTTGTCTGTTAAATTGTCCTGTAGCAGGGTCACTGTACATCTGCCTCACAATAGGAGCAGGACTTGCACCGAATAAAAGTGCCTTCAACTCTTCAGTAGGAACAACAAATCCATTTTCTGCAGCTTCTTCGTTTATAACTGCTCGCTCAACCATGTAATCCCACACAGCTTGCTTTGCTCCATAGATATCACCTGATCCACTATAAAGTGCCTGTTCAATCGTTTGAAAATCACGGTAATCAACACCTTCTCCGTTGATCTCACCAATATTGAATTGACCAGCTACTCCTCCTGCTTGATTGGCTCCTACCATATCCATTATAACAAATGCTGCCAGTGCCATAAAAATCAATACGAGAACAAACCAGAAGTTCTTACGTATTCTACCAATTAATGCCATTTTATAATAATATTATGTATAACTTAATGATTGATATCTTCTTTCAGTAAAGCAGTTTAAAAACATGTGTTTCAAAGACTTGCAAAGGATTCAACGGTATGTTATTAAACAACTTCAGACTAAAAAGACGTGCAAAGGTAATTTCTTTACTGAATAGTACCAAGATTAAAAGTAATTTAATCGAATTAACCGCTTCAGCATCAATAATATTGTGAGGTCTCTGGCTTAAAAGAAAACTAATTTTCGTCTTTAATATGCTTGGCGACACCTTCTAATTCTTCATAAAAGTCCGCCCCATAGGCTCTTATTATAGCCTCCCTGGCAAATTCGTACAAAGGGACTTTTTTCTTTTCTCCAAATTCACAGGCGGGACTGCAGATTTCCCATCGGTCATAATTCATCGCCTCAAATCCAATATCCTCGTTCTTGCTCACTCTAATTGGGTAAAGGTGACAAGATATGGGTTTTCGAAAGTCAATTTTTCCATCCCTGTAAGCTTGCTCTATTCCACACTTAGCAATTCCCAGTTGATCATATGCAAGAAAAACACAGGATCCATCTTCATGAAGATTCGTCCCTTCTTTCTCTAGTTCCTCGTAGTAAGCAGTAGGTCCACTTAAATCCAACAATTCCTGAGACCGCTCCGGGAGATATGGTTTTATCACATCCATGATGTTATCAAGGATCTCTATCTCTTCATCTTCCAATGGAGCTCCCCAATCCCCTTCCCAGCAACATGCTCCCTTACATGCTGATAAGTTGCATAAGAAGTAATCATTTATGATGTCATCACTGATCAATATTTCATCAATTAAAATCATCTTCCTATTGATTTAATTACTTCTTTAACCCTGGCAGGATCAATTGGGTTTGAAACCTTTCCTGATTCCTTAAGGTATGATCCAACAATAGCTCCCTGGCTGAGTGAAAGTAATGAATTCGCCTTATCAGGTGTAAATCCACTTCCGATTAAAACCGGAGCCGCTGCATGTTCATTTACTAGTTTTAATTCATCCATGTCAATTCCTACGCCAGTCCCTGAACCTGACACGATTAAAGCATCTGCTTTACCACGATCCTGGAGATCATGCGTCCATTGAATGATATCGGGTTGAACTAAGGATTGGGCATGCTTGACATTGATGTCGGCTAGAATCATTGTATCCGATTGTAAAGCATCTCTCAGTCTTAATGTCTCGTAACTCTTTCCTTGTATCATACCCTGATCCGTAAGCATCGCGTGCATGTGAATATTGATCCTTATAAAGGATGCTCCAGTTGCCTTTGCGATTGAGATTGCTGATGCTGCATCATTTCGAAGAACATTAACACCTACCGGAATTGATACTTTCCTGATGATGCGATCGATCGCTACCGTCATGGAAGAAATCGTAATTCCAGGTACAGCATCGGGATAAAATGGCGCATCACCAAAGTTCTCAACGATAATACCATCCACTCCACATTCTTCCAATACTATAGCTTCACTTACAGCTTGATCATAAACCTCCTCCAGATCTCCTTCATATCCGGGAGAGCCGGGAAGAGGCCTCAGATGAATACATCCGATTAAAGTATATGGATTGGTGAATGTATTGTTGAATTTCCCCATAGTTAATGTTGATGTGCTTCTAGTTTCTCACCACAATGAGG
>Ga0316201_10005064_pt1 | contig 10076 bp, 10 predicted proteins | sample CS6wburrow_MG_FD_204516 | JGI IMG/M metagenome (GOLD analysis project Ga0316201, IMG submission 204516) | Coastal sediment microbial communities from Delaware Bay, Delaware, United States - CS-6 worm burrow | ecosystem: Environmental > Aquatic > Marine > Coastal > Sediment | place: USA...
GCCGCAGGATCCCGGATTCAGCCGCGCACTGGCAGGAGGAGTGACATCGCTGCAGATACTGCCGGGCTCTGCCAACCTGATCGGAGGCCGGGGAGTAACCCTGAAGAATGTTCCGGCGACGACCTACCAAGGCATGAAGTTCCCGTCCGCCCCTCATGGCATGAAAATGGCGTGCGGCGAGAACCCCAAGCGGGTCTACGGGGAAAAAGGCCAGGCGCCGTCAACCCGGATGGGCAACGTTGCAGGCTACCGCGCACAGTGGATTGAGGCCCAACAGTACATCAAGGACTGGGACGATTATGAAAACCCCTCCAACGACAAGAAAAGTGAAAAAAACGGCAATACCAAAGCGCCCAAACGCGACCTCCGGCTTGAAACACTGGCCGGTGCACTGAAGGGCGATATACTGGTGCACATGCATTGTTACCGGGCCGATGAAATGGCGACCATCCTGGACATGGCCGACGAGTTCGGTTACCAGGTCACTGCGTTTCATCACGGTGTTGAAGCCTACAAGATCGCCGACAAGCTGGCTGAAAGCGGTGTCTGCGGAGCACTCTGGGCCGACTGGTGGGGTTTCAAGGCGGAAGCCTATGACGGCATCCAGGAAAACATCGCGCTGGTTGACCGGCCAGCTGGCGGTTGCGCGATCGTTCACTCGGATTCTTCCGAAGGGATTCAACGCCTGAACCAGGAAGCAGCCAAGGCCATGATGCGCGGCCGCAGGGCCGGCATGGACATCGGGCCCGAGCGTGCCATCAGCTGGATTACCGCAAATCCGGCCAGGGCGATGGGTATCCTGGAGCAAACCGGGACGCTGGAACCCGGCAAGATGGCCGACGTCGTGATCTGGAATGGAAATCCGTTCAGTGTTTATGCGAAAGCCGACCAGGTATTCGTGGATGGCGCTTTGCTTTATGATCGCACCGATCCGGAACGGCAGCCCGTCTCCGACTTTGAGCTCGGCCAGCAACTGGGGGCAGCAGAATGATTCGTCTTGCCCTTAAGCCCTTTAATGTGAACCGCAGCTTAGTACTGCTTGTCTGCCTCGCGTGCTCATTGACGGCCCGGGCGGATATCCTGTTCATCAATGACGCGACTGTTCATACCATGGGCAGTACCGGCGTAATCCAGGACGGCGACATCCTGATCCGTGACGGCCGTATTGAATCCGTTGCAGCCGGTCTTGAAGCACCGGCAGACGCCACGATCATCGAGGCTCTGGGCCGGCCGGTGACGCCCGGTTTCTTTGCCGGAATCACGGGGCTGGGACTGGATGAAATCTCCGCCGTCGATTCCTCAGTCGACACGGGATTATCAACCGATGGCCTGAGGCCGGAATTCGACATTACGCCGGCCTATAACCCATATGCCAGCACGATTCCGGTGACCCGGATCGAAGGCTACACCTGGACCGTACTCGGCGCCAGGCGGTCCGGCAGTATCATTGGCGGCCAGGGGCAGGCCGCTTCGCTCAACGGGGCCTACCAAGTGTTTCTGGGCGGGCGGGTGTTGTTTATCGACGTGGGCGCCGATGCCTCCGGGCAGAGCGGCGATTCACGCGCCGCCCAGTGGATGCTGCTGGAACAGGCGATGGCCGAGGCCGCGGAGGAAGTGCGTTGGTCTCCCGATCCACTTCTGACGGTTGCCGGCCGAAAGGTGTTAGCCGGTTACCAGGGCAATGGCATTGTCGTATTCAATGTCGACCGGGCCAGTGATATCCTGCAAGTGATCGAGTTTTCCAAACGCCATGATTTGAATTCCGTGATCAGCGGCGGGACCGAGGCCTGGATGGTAGCCGACCAGCTGGCGGAGGCTGGTGTGCCAGTGCTGATTGATGCCCTGTCCAATTTGCCCGGAAGCTTCGATAAGCTGGGGGCGCGGCTGGACAACGCCGCCATCCTGAACGAAGCCGGTGTGACCTTTGCCTTTTACGGAACCGAAACGCACCAGGCCCGCAAACTGCGCCAGTTGGCCGGTAACGCTGTTTCCAATGGGTTGCCATACGAGGCAGGCCTGGCGGCGATGACCGTCAGCCCTGCGGTGATTTTCGCGTTGGGTGACGAGTATGGCAGCATCGAGGAAAACAGCGTCGCCGACCTTGTGATCTGGAGCGGCGACCCGCTGGAAGTCACCGCAGCCGCTGACCAGGTGATCATCGCGGGCAAGCCGGTCGAAATGGTTTCAAGGCAGACCCTGCTGCGCGACCGCTATTTGCCGGAAAACCCTGATCTTCCCCGCGCGTACATCAAACCTTGATCGAGGTTAGTCCTGCAAGTAATCCACCACCAGGTTGCTGAAAATTCGCACGCCCATCTCGAGGTTGGGTTCGTGCATGTCAAAAAACGGCGAATGGTTGCTGGCCAGCGTGGCCGGGTCCACATCAGGCGGCCCGTTACCCAGGAACAGGAATAAGCCGGGAGTCTGCTGCGCATAGAGAGAAAAATCCTCCGCCACGGTTTGAGGATTGACGTCGTGCACCGGGTATTCACCGGACACCCGCTGAAGAGTGGGTAACATCTTCGTAAACAAATCCGGGTCGTTGATCACTGCCGGCGTTCCAAGACCCAACTCGAACTCAATTTGCGCACCCGCGCTCTCCGCTATGCCTCTCGCTGAGCGTTCCATGCGAGCATGGATTTCCTGCCGCATTTCCTCGTTGAAGGTGCGGATGGTCCCCTCCATTTCGACTTCGTCCGGAATCACGTTTCCACGGATGCCGCCGGCAATCCGCCCGACGCTGATGATGGATGGGGCCAGTGTTACGTCCACCTGCCGGCTCTCAATGGTCTGCCAGGCCATGACAATCTGCGAAGCGATCACAATGGGATCGACGCCGTTCCAGGGTCTCGCGCCGTGTGTCTGCCGGCCCTTGACCCGGATCTTGAAGCTGTCAGCCGCCGCCATCAGCGGGCCGGGCCGGACAGAAATCTGTCCGCCTGGTGTATTGATGCCCACGTGGATTCCAAAAACGGCATCGGGTTTGCGTTCATCCCAGATTCCTTCCTTCAACATCAGGCTGGCGCCGCCTTCCTCGTCCCCCGGGGGTCCTTCCTCGGCTGGCTGGAAAATCAGCATGACGGAACCGGCCAGTTGATCTTTTACGGAATTCAGCACCCAGGCTGAGCCCAGCAACATGGCCATGTGGTTGTCATGCCCGCAGGCATGCATGACCCCCGTTTCCTGGCCGTTATATTCATCCCGGGCCAACGAAGCAAACGGAAGCCCGGTTTGCTCCGTGACAGGCAGGCCATCCATGTCGGTGCGGATCGCCACCAGCGGCCCAGGCTTACCGCCTTCGATAATGGCGACTACACCTGTATGGGCAATCCCCGTTAACGGTTCGAGTCCCATTTCGCTCAGCACTTCGGCGACTTTTTCCGCAGTCTTGAATTCACGGTTGCTCAGTTCAGGGTTCTGATGAAACCAGCGGCGCCATTCAACGACCTGGGACTGCGCTTCCGAAGCCAGCAGGTCAATCTCGCCGGGTGCGACCTGGGCATGGGTGGTGAAGGGGATCAAGCAAAGCAGGAAGAGCCAGTATTTTTTCAAAGAGAGATCCTCAGCTATTTAACGATGGCGCGGCCCGACGGCCAGCGAGGATCGGAGCCGGCGCTGACTTTACCGGTCTCCAGGTTCCACATGGCACCGTGCATGTTTCCCCAGGTCCTGTCGCGCACTTCCACTTCGTGCCCCATGGCTTGCAATGCGCTCACCTGCTCCGGCGTGAAAGCGTCGGATTCCGCCGATACCTTATCGGGGACATATTGGTGGTGAAACCGCGGCAGTGAAACCCACGATTCCGGCTCGTTGCCACGCATGAAATCCAATATGCCCAGCAATACCATCGTGATGATCCGGCTGCCGCCAGGTGTTCCGATCACCGCTCTTTTGTCCTCACCGATCATGAAGGTTGGGGTCATGCTCGACAACGGCCGCTTGAACGGCTGAATTTCATTGGCGACGAAACCAATCAGGCCATAGGCGTTGGGTTCGCCTTCCTTGGCCGAAAAATCATCCATCTCGTTATTCACCACGAATCCGGTCCCTGGCGGCATGAAACATGATCCGAAGGGGGTGTTCACGGTGAGCGTGGCGGCTACCATGTTGCCTTCCGCGTCAATGATGGAGAAATGAGTGGTATCCGTGCCTTCCGGAATCTGATCGTTGCCAGCCAACATGCTGCTGGGCGTCGCTCGATCCGGGCGAATCGACGCGCGCAAACCATCTGCATAGTACTGGCTGGTCAGCATATCCACGGGAACCTCGACGAAATCGGGATCGCCCAGGTAGATGGCCCGGTCGCGGTAGGCCCTGCGCATCGCCTCCACAATAAGATGCGCGCGCAGCACCGGATCCAGGTCGTTGATCGGGTATGGCTCGAGAATGTTCAGAATTTCCGCAATCGCCACCCCGCCCGAAGAAGGCGGCGGAGCGGTGACCAGTTCATAGTCGCCGTACATGGTGCGGATCGGATCGCGCTCCTTGACGACGTAGGCTGCCAGGTCTTCCATGGTCCAGATTCCGCCGGCCTCGCGCACGCCTTTGACCATCCGCTCAGCCACGGGCCCGGTGTAAAATCCATCGGCCCCGCGTTCCGCCACGTTTTCCAGTACCCAAGCCAGGTCCGGCAGCTTGATGATATGACCGACCGGTGGCAATTCGCCATCCGCCAAATACGCTTCCGCTGCAGCCGGCCAGCGCTTGATCACGTCTATCCGGTATGTCATCAGTGCGTGAAATTTCTCATCGACCGGAAAACCCTCCCGGGCGATCCGGATTGCCGGTTGCAGGCTGGTGGCCAGCGGCAGGCGACCGTAATTATCCGCCAGATGCTGCAGTCCGGCGATCTCTCCCGGAATAGCGCCGGCGAGCGGCCCGTTAACCGCGAGGTCGCGAACCACGTTGCTTTCTTCGTCAAGGTACATGTCTTTATGTGCGGCAGCAGGCGCCTGCTCACGCGCGTCGATCATGGTTTCGAAGCCGTCTTCAGCACGGTGAATCAGCCAGAAACCGCCGCCGCCAATACCTGAACTGGTCGGCTCGACGACCGCCAGTGCCGCGCTGACCGCAACGGCTGCATCAAAGGCGTTGCCGCCCTGGGCGAGAATTTCATGACCCGCCTCGGTTGCCAGGTAATGCGCGCTGGCAATGGCCGCCTGGCCCGGCTTTTCGGCGGCCGCCAGTGAGGTGGTGACTGCCACCAGCAACAGGCAAAGAAAAGTCCTGTTTATTCCCTTCAAGATCACACGGTAGCCCTGGCTATCAGCCGCCTGTATTTTTCCCACAATAATTCCTCTGTTTCTTCGTTATCTTCGTCTTTTGGAATGCATTCCACGGGGCAGACTTCGACACATTGCGGTGTATCGAAATGGCCCACGCACTCGGTGCATTTCATCGGATCTATCTCGTAAAACTCGATACCCTGCGAGATGGCCTCGTTGGGGCATTCCGGTTCACACACATCACAATTGATGCATTCTTCGGTGATCTTGAGCGCCAAAACCCTACCCCAGCTCTGCGAAGCGCTCACGCATGGCTGACTGAACATCCTTGCATACGAATTCGGATACATCGCCGTTCAGGCGGGCGACTTCCTTGACCAGGGATGAGGAAATAAAGCTGTAGTCTTCATCCGGAGTCAGGAACATCGTTTCCACGTCAGGGGCAATATGCCGGTTCATGCTGGCCAGCTGGAATTCGTATTCAAAATCTGAAACAGCCCGCAAACCGCGAATAATCACCGAACCGCCGATCTGCTGGACGAATTCCACCAGCAGGTTGCTGAAACCCACGACCTCAACGTTATCCAGGTTCGCCATTTCGTTCCGGGTTAACCGGATTCGTTCTTCCAGGCTGAACAGCGGCTTTTTATGAGGGCTTTCGGCGATGGCGATGACCACCTTGGGAAAAACCCTTGCTGCACGCGTAACGAGGTCGGTGTGACCGTTGGTAATGGGATCGAAGGTACCCGGGTAAACCGCAACTCGGTTATTAGTCATTCAGCGATGATCCGTAGTGACAGCAAAGGCACATTGTACCTGTGAATAGAGCTTAACTGTAGGAGCGGGATTATCCCATCCTGCAAAAAAAGGGCGCCGGGAAGGCGCCCTTAGCAGGGACTGAGGAGTCTTACTACACAGACGGAATACGTCTGCAGAATAGATGACCTTTCCATGCATGATTTTCTTTCAAAATAATTCAGTCTTTCTTCAAAAGCTGCATTCGCACTTCACCGATGACCTTTTCCTTCGCGAGCCTCCACTCCGGGAACGGCGCCGGCGCCGGGGTTTCCCTGGAAGTCTCAACGTAGATGAAGCCACCCCTGCGAACACAATCACGCGCCGTTAACAGTTCCATCGCCTGCGTCTCCAGGCCTGTCCCAAACGGCGGGTCGATGAAGACGATATCCATGGTTTGGGCCTCACACCGGGTCAGCCAGACCAGGGCGTCCGCTTCGACGAGTTCAACCTGGTCTGCTTTCAGCCGCAGCAGGCTTTCACGAATATCAGAAGCTGCCTGTTTCGATTTCTCGACCAGGATGACTGCGGCAGCTCCCCTCGAAGCCGCCTCCAGGCCCAGCACGCCGCTGCCCGCAAACAGGTCCAGACAATGTGCGCCATGGATAGATGGCTGCAGCCAGTTGAAAAGGGTTTCACGGCAGCGGTCGCCGGTAGGCCGGAGGCCGGGAAGATCCCGCACGGACAGGCGGGAACCCCGCCAGGTGCCGCCGATGATCCGAACCGTGCCCGGTCTCTTGCTTTTCATAGGTACACCACCTTGAACAAACCTGCTTCAACCCCAAAACTAGCATAACCCCACGATACCGATCGAGGTCATCCACAGCATGCTGCGCATTTTCCGCAAAAACAAGAACAAACCCGGTGCAGTTCAGGACGTTCAACTGCGTCCAGCGGAAACATCAGGCCAGGATGCACTGGAGCTGCGCCTGGAAGACACGCGCCGGCAGCTGGGCAGGAGACTGGGTGCGCTGCTGACCAACCGCAGTTCCATCGACGAAGACCTGCTGGATGAAATCGAAACCACCCTGATCACTTCCGACATCGGCGTTAACGCTGCTCTCGAGATCGTAGAAAACCTGCGCGCAGGCATCGCCAACAGGGTGATTACCGAGCCCGGGCAGGTACTGCCGGCCGTGCAGGCGGAATTGTATGAACTGATCGAACCCTGCGAGCAATTCCTGGCCGTGGATGAAAGCAAAAAGCCATACGTCATCCTGATGGTTGGCGTTAACGGCGCTGGTAAGACCACGACCATCGGCAAACTGGCCCAGCGCTTCAAGGAAGACGGTCTGAGCGTAATGCTGGCAGCAGGAGACACCTTTCGCGCAGCGGCCGTCGAACAATTGAAATCATGGGGCGAGCGCAACCAGATTCCGGTAGTTTCACAGGACAGCGGGGCAGATTCAGCGGCGGTTATTTTTGATGCGCTGCAATCGGCCAGGGCCCGTGGAATCGATGTGTTGATCGCCGATACGGCCGGCCGCCTGCACACGCAACACAACCTGATGGAAGAACTGAAGAAAATCCATCGGGTAATGAGCCGGATCGATGAATCCGCGCCACATGAAATCATGCTCGTAGTAGACGCTGGAACCGGACAGAATGCGCTCAGCCAGGCCCGGGAATTCAAACAGGCAATCGGCGTTACGGGCATTACCATCACCAAGCTGGATGGCACCGCCCGCGGCGGCGTGCTGTTCGGAATCGCACATGAGTTGGGCGTACCCATCCGCTTTATTGGAGTCGGTGAGGCAGCCAAGGATTTAAGGCCTTTTGACGCCGGTTCATTCGTCAATGCGATCCTGCCGATCGACTGATCAGTGAGCACGGCAAAACTGCCTTCTTTTTCATCCCGTCTGCTTGAATGGTGGGACCAGCACGGCCGTAAAAACTTGCCCTGGCAGCATCCGCGCACCCCGTACCGGGTGTGGATCTCCGAAATCATGCTGCAGCAAACGCAGGTGACCACGGTCATCCCTTACTTCGAACGCTGGATGGCGACTTTTCCCGATGTCGGGTCTCTTGCCAGAGCGCCACTGGATGAAGCGCTGTCGCTGTGGTCCGGACTGGGCTACTACGCCCGGGCCCGAAACCTGCATAAGGCGGCAGTCCTGTGCGCGGAACACTACAACGGCCAGTTGCCGGAACATGCGGCGCACCTGACCGCCCTGCCCGGCATAGGCCAAAGCACAGCCAACGCCATCGTATCGCAATCAACAGACCAACCCGCAGCGGTGCTGGATGGCAACGTGCGGCGGGTGCTCGCCAGGCATGCTGCCATAGAAGGCTGGACTGGCAAATCGGCGGTTCAGAAACAGCTCTGGAACGAAGCGGAGTCGCGGCTGCCCGACCAGCGCGGCGCCGATTACACGCAGGCCGTGATGGACCTGGGGGCCGTGCTGTGCACCCGGTCAAATCCCGCCTGCGATCAATGCCCGGTCAATGCCGACTGCCAGGCGCGCCTGCAGTACCGGGTACAGGAACTGCCCTCACCCAAACCAGCCACAAAGATCAGTGACATGGCGTTATACATGCTGATCCTCGAAGATGAGCAGGGGCGGATCCTGTTACAGAGGCGCCCGCCGGCCGGTATCTGGGGTGGATTATGGTGCCTTCCGGATGGTGAGAGCGTCGCAGCGGTCGAACAAACACTGGGAATTTCATGCAGCACAACAAGGCCACTGCCGACGGTCGAACACCGGCTCAGCCACGTACGAATGAATATCTACCCGGTATTGGCTGACGCTTTCGACGCAAGACAGGTAAAATGCTCGGCAAACCTGGGCTGGTTCGAGCGCAACAACCAACGCGAACTCGGCCTGCCCAAGCCGGTCACTGACCTGCTTATGAGACTGAACAACGGAGAATTCACGTGACGAGAAAAGTACATTGCCAGGCTCTTGGCGAAGAACTGGACGGGTTGGCATTCCAGCCCTACCCCGGTGAAATCGGCAAGCGCATATTCGAGAACATATCCCAGCAGGCCTGGCAGAAATGGATGGCTCACCAGACCATGCTGATCAATGAGAATCGTCTTTCACCCATCAACCCGGAACATCGTAAATACCTCGAACAGGAAATGGTCAAATATTTGTTCGAAGGAGTGACCGATGCTCCTGAAGGCTATGTCCCTCCCGCCGAATAGAGAGCAGCCCCATGAGACCTTTTGAGTGGTTACCGTCACTGATCGCAGCTTTGTCCGCGTTCGTGCTTGGCGGGCTTTGGTATTCCCCGATCCTGTTCGGCAAAGCATGGCAGAAAGAAGCCGGAATCAGTGATGAACGATTGGCCGCCTCGAACAAGGGAATGATTTTCGGCGTCTCTTTCGTCCTCTGCCTGATCGCCGCGGTCGCGTTTTCGATGGTGATTGGACCGGAGCATAGTTTCTTCATGGCACTGCACTCCGGAATCGGCATAGGACTGGCCTGGGTAGCTACATCGTTCGGTGTCAATTACCTGTTTGAATTGAAAAGCCTGAAACTGTGGCTGATCAATGCCGGTTACCACAGCATGCAGTTCACTCTCTACGGGCTGGTGTTTGGACTGATGTAGCCAACTTGAAATTACCGTGTTACGGTTGACTTTGACGGCTCCAAAAGGTTTAATACCGCGCCTCACCCAATACCATGCCCAGGTAGCTCAGTCGGTAGAGCAGCGGATTGAAAATCCGCGTGTCGGTGGTTCGATTCCGCCCCTGGGCACCATCCTATTTTTAAATCCCGTAAAGATTTGATACAGCTATTTATCAGCTTTGAATTGCTGTGTTCTTAGGTCTGTTCACGGTCACTAGGGGGAGATAAAGATTCAGTTTAGGGACACTTAACTGATGCAAAGCCTCCCTGCTCCGGCAAGCATTTCCTATAACTATCCGGGTACTACTACTGCAGACACGCGTGTCAAGCACCTGAACCATGAACGAGTTACCCATTTTGTTCATGACCGGTGCTTGCACGATCTCCAACCACCATCGCACCAGGCTACTACCGACATCAGCCTGAACAGACGGAACTCTACTCCGTCATCGCAAAGCACTACCCACGATTCGTGGACGAA
>Ga0316201_10005065_pt1 | contig 10076 bp, 9 predicted proteins | sample CS6wburrow_MG_FD_204516 | JGI IMG/M metagenome (GOLD analysis project Ga0316201, IMG submission 204516) | Coastal sediment microbial communities from Delaware Bay, Delaware, United States - CS-6 worm burrow | ecosystem: Environmental > Aquatic > Marine > Coastal > Sediment | place: USA: Delaware...
AAAGGAGGAGCTCAGCCGCACCCAGGCCGAGCTCGTGCAAAAGGAGCGCCTCTCCGCCATCGGTGAGCTGGCCGCGAGCCTGGCCCACGAGGTGCGCAACCCGCTGCACATCATCCGCGGCGCGGCCGAGCTCCTGGCGCGGCGCGCCGACAACGCCGAGACCGCGCAGGACGTGCTGGAGGAGGTGGACCGCATCGATCGCTTCGTCAACGATCTGCTCGACTACACGCGGCCGACCGAGCCGCAGCGTGAGCCGATCGAGCTGGCGCCGGTGCTGCAAGCGGCGGTCGAGGCGGTGCGGAGAACGCGCGACGAGGACGCGATCGAATATCGCGTCGAGGCGGACGACGCGCTGCGGGCGACGATCGATGAAGCGCACCTGCATCAGATCACCGTGAACCTGATTAGCAACGCGGCCGAGGCGACGGAAGATGATGGCGCGGTCATGGTGCGCGCGACGCGCTCGGCGGACACGCTGTCCCTGTCGGTCGCCGACCAGGGTCGCGGTATCGCGACAGAGGATCTGGCGCGCGTGTTCGATCCCTTCTTCACCCGGCGCCCCGCCGGTATCGGCCTCGGCCTCGCCATCGTGCGCCGCCTGGTGGAGCTCTACGGCGGCCGCGTCGATGTCGACTCGACCCTCGGGAGCGGCACCACCGTCACCGTGCAGCTGCCGTCAGCGCCAGCGCGCGAGGAGGGCTGAGCGTGGCGCGTATCCTGGTGGTCGACGACGAGCGCAAGATCCGGCGACAGATCGCGCAGCTGTTCAGCGAGGAGGGGCACGTCGTGGACCAGGCCGAGCGCGTGGACCAGGCGCTCGAGCTGCTGCACGGCGCGGTCTACGATCTGCTCATCACCGATGTCCGCTTGCCCGACCGCAGCGGCATGGAGCTGCTCAGCCAGGCGCGCGCGCTGTTGCCGCAGCTGGCCGCGGTGGTGATCACCGCCTACGGCTCGATCTCGGACGCGGTCGAGGCCATGCGACTGGGCGCGGTCGACTACCTGCAGAAGCCCTTCCGGCTAGAGGCGCTGCGCCTGCTGGTCGAGGAGGCGCTGCGCGTGGCCACGCTGCGGGCCGAGCATCAGTACCTGCTAGATCAGGCGCGTGGCGGCAAGGGTCCGGAGCTGGTCGGCTCGTCGGCCGCGTCGCGGCGGGTGCGTGAGCTGATCGAGATCGCCGCGCGACAGCCCTCGACCGTTCTGCTCACCGGCGAGAGCGGCACCGGCAAGGAGCTGGTGGCCGAGGCCATCCACGCCCGCAGCGGTCAGGCCGGGCGGCCCCTGGTGCGGGTCAACTGTCCGGCGATCCCCGCCGCCCTGTTCGAGAGCGAGCTGTTCGGTCACCTCAAGGGCGCCTTCACCGACGCGCGCGAGTCGCGCCGCGGCAAGTTCGAGCTGGCCCACGGCGGCACCCTGTTCCTCGATGAGATCAGCGAGATCCCGCGCGAGCTGCAAGCCAAGCTGCTGCGGGTGCTCGAGGAGCGCCGCTTCATGCGCCTGGGCGGTCAGCGCGAGATCGAGGTCGAGCTGCGGGTGATCGCGGCCACCAATCGCGATCTGGAGCAAGCCGTCGCCACCGGGCGCTTCCGCGAGGATCTTTACTACCGCCTGAAGATCTTCCCGATTCACCTCTCACCGCTGCGCGAGCGGGCCGAGGAGGTCGACGAGCTGGTCGATCACCTGCTGCGTCGCATCGTCGACGACTTCCACCTCGCGCCGCACAGCGTCACCCCTGCCGCGCGTCAGCGCCTGGGGGCCTACGCCTGGCCGGGGAACGTGCGCGAGCTGCGCAACGTGCTGGAGCGCGGCCTGCTGCTGGCCGGCGACGCTTCGATCGACGTCGAGCACCTGCCGACCGAGCTCACCACTGACGCGCGTCCCTCTCCCGACACGGCGGCGCGCGACGTGCTCGCGGCGGACGCCGGGCGCGACTTTCGCGACCAGGTCGATCGCTTCCAGCGCGCCCTGCTGCTGGGCGAGCTCGAGCGCTGTGGCTGGCGCAAGAAGGAAGCAGCGCGACGGCTCGGCCTGAGCCCGCGCGCGCTCTCACACTACGTCGCAAAGTTCGACCTGGACACCGAACGCTAGGCCGGGCGCGCGTTCTACAGCCGCTTCACAGAACTGCAACTAGCTTGCGCAACATGCTGCGGGGCTGCATCGGCGCAACGCGACCCGCGAAACATGCGTCGCGCCAGGTGCGCTGGTTCCCGACGCCGGGAATATCTGCCACCTCCCTACGATCATTGAGGTCTCACCATTGCCAGGCACGCTCGCCGCGAGTCCGCGCGCGCCAACGAGCCCACGATCCGCTGACGGCCTGTTATGTGCATAAGCACATCTCGGAGGTCGCCAGTGCCAAGACCCCGAAAGCTCAAGCGTTGCCACTTCGCGCCGATCGACAGCGTATTCAAGCCGCGCTCGATCCCGATGCACGAGCTCGAGCGCATCACGCTCTCGATCGAGCTGATGGAGACCGTGCGGCTGTGCGATCTGCAGGGGCTCGACCAGGCATCCGCGGGACAGCGCATGGGGGTCTCGCGGGGCACAGTACAGCGATACATCAACCAGGCTCGCCGGCACATCGCCGACGCCTTGATCAACGGCAAGGCGCTGGTGCTGGAACCGGCGCCGATGAGGACAGAAAAATGAGGTACTGCTTTCCGATCGCCAAGGAGAAGGGCCTCGACTCGAAGGTCTTCGGCCACTTCGGCTCTGCGCCCATGTTCCTGCTGGTCGACGCCGGCGACAGCTCGACCGAGGTGGTCGCCATGCCTCCGCGCGAGCAACACGGTGGCTGCGCGCCGGTCGCCCAGCTCGCGAGCTTCCCCTTCGACGCCCTGGTCGTCGGGGGCATCGGTCCGGGCGCGGTGGCCAAGCTCACGCGTCTAGGCAAGAGGGTGTTCCTCGCCAAGGCGGTGACGGTGCAGGAGAACCTCGACCTCCTGGCCCAGGGCGCGCTGCAGGAGAGCGATCCCGCAGGCTGGTGTAGGGATCCCGGCCACGGTCACGGAGCCGGAGGGGGGGGCTGCGGCGGTCACGGTCACGGTCACGGCGGGCGCTGAGCGGGAGCAGCCATGAAGATTCGTCGCGTCATCAGCCTCACGTCGCTGGTCGCTTTCATCGTCCTCGGCTTGACTGGGATCGTGCTCTTCATCGTCCCGCAGGGGCGGGTCGCATACTGGAGCGGCTGGACGCTACTGGGGCTCAGCAAGGAGCAGTACGCCGCCCTGCATACCTCCTTCATGCTGCTGTTTCTGATCACCGCGATCTGGCACATCGTGCTCAACTGGCGGCCGATCGTCACCTACCTGAAAGATCGCGCACGGCGGCTCAGGATCTTCACACCCGAGTTCAACGTCGCGTTCGGCCTGGGCCTCGTCTTCTTCGTCGGCACGCTGCTGGATCTGCCACCGTTTCAGCAGGTGACCGACCTGGGCGACGGCATCAAGGGCCGCTGGGAGCGCGCGCTGGGCGCGCCGCCATGGGGCCACGCCGAGGAGAACTCGTTGGCTCGGTTCAGCCGCGGCCTGATCGACTGGGAACGGGTCGAGCACAAGCGCGAGGTAGAGCTCAGGGTGGATGAGGCCGTCGGCGCCCTGCGCGCGGCGGGCCTCGAGGTGCGCGATGAGAAGCAGAAGCTGATCGAAATCGCCAAGCGCAACCACACCACGCCCCAGACGCTGTTACCCATCCTCCGCGCTGCCGCGCGACCTGTGGAGCGGGCGGCGGCAGTGGCCGACGCGCTGGTGGTACAGCCCGAGTTTCCGCGGCCGCTCTCGGGGCTCGGACGGATGACCTTGCGGGAATACGCGGAGCGCTACGGAGTCGAGCTCGACCGCGTCCTGGCCCTCCTCGAGCGTGGCGGCGCGCGCATCGATCCAGACCAGAAGCTGAAGAACGTGGCGGCGCAGCTCGAGACCGATCCCGCGGGGGTCATAGATCTGCTCAACGCAAGAACTGACAGCTGATGTGACCAGTCGACGCCAGGTGGCCGCACTAGCTCGGATCGGCGCAGCCGCCCTCATCCCGCCCGTGATCATCAACCGTGACGACGTCGACGAGCTCGGTGACATCGACGTGCGCGCTGTCCGCGGCGCTCCCACCCTGCTTGGGGCAGGCGCAAGGCAGCAGTGCGAAGCCCAGCGCCAGCCGGAGCGCGAGGTTGATCGACGAGCGGAGCTTCATGGAGTCGTTCCCGGCGCCTGGTTGAACACCGCGCTCGATCCTACACCCGCACACCGCGATCAAGTGAGCGCGTGTGCTTCCTGGCAGGTCAATTCCGAGGGGAGTGCTCGGCCTACTCGCCTCTTGACGACGAGCGGCCGTGGTACGCCTACTCACCGTGGAGCATGAGGGGATCATGCGTCGTGGCGTCGTCATGGCTCATCTCGTTCATGTGGCTCGCTCGGTTGAGCTGCGGCTGTTCCTCTTTATCTGTTCTCTGGCCGCGGGTGGCTGCCTGGTACAGAGCGTCTGCTACGACGACGCCGACTGTCCCGTTCGCCAGCACTGCGCCATCGCGCGCGGAGAGCGCTCGGGCAGCTGCCTGCCGCGCTGCGAGGCCGACGTTGACTGCGCGCGTGGCTCCTACTGCGACGTCGCGAGCGGGCGCTGCGAGTCCGGGGACTGTCTCCGCGACGCCGACTGTGTAGCAGGCTTCTCTTGCGAAGTCTGGCGTTGCACCTCTACCACGCCGTTGCGCTGCCCACCGGAGATGGTGGCGGTGGAGAACAGATTCTGTATCGACGCCTTCGAGGCGGCGCGTCCTGACGCCGACTCCGAGCAGCCCGGCAGCGACGAGTCTCACGCCACCTCGCGCGCTGGTGTACTGCCTTGGCAGGTCGAGAGCAACGCCGCGGCGCACACGGCGTGCGTGGCTGTCGGCAAGAAGCTGTGCAGCGAGGGGCAGTGGCTGACAGCCTGTCGCGGTTCCAGACTGACGACCTACGCCTACGGCGACGGCTACGATCCGGTCATCTGCAACGGCATCGACAAGTACTGTGCCTGTGGCGCGGGCACCTCCTGCGCGGATCGAACACCGTGCCCCTTCGCTCACTGCTACCAGGACTGCGGCGCGCCCTTCGCGCTCGATCCGACCGGGTCCAACCCCGGCTGCGAGAACGGCTGGGCGGTCTTCGACCTCAACGGCAACCTGTGGGAGCACGTGCTCGACGGCGACGACACGCGGGTCCGCGGCGGTGCCTTCAACTGCCTCGACTCGCAGCAGCTGCACCGCTGCGACTACATCCCGACCTCGTGGACCCCGTCGGCGCGCGGCTTTCGCTGCTGCAGCCCGGGGTTGCCTCAGGTTCAGGGCGGGTCGGCGCCATGACGAGCGTTCGTCCCATCTGGTGCGGTCTCCCAGCTCTGCTCCTGGTCGCGACGCTGCGCGCAGAAGAACGCGATCCCTGTGAGCGTAAGTGCCACGGTGAGGTCGACTGCGAGCTGGTGGTGCTGCGGTGTCTGGAGCAGGCCGAGCGACCTCGTGACGCCATCGAGCGCTTCAAGGGCCAGCGCCGCGCGCAACCCGACGACCCGGCGCTCGCCCGCTTGCTCACCCGCGCCTATCTCGCGGATGGCAACCGCTTCTGGGCTCAGCGCACCGTGCGGTTGGCGCTGGAACGGGACCCCGGTGACTGCGAGAGCCGCTCCTGGCTTGTGTGGCTCGCTATCAGCGATGGCGAGCTGGCCCTCTCGCGAGAGCTGCTCGCTCAGCCCGGTTGCCCCAGCGCGGCGGAGGAGCGCGCGCGCTGGCATCTCTATCGCGCCTTCCTGCTCTCGACCGAGGGCGAGGCGGGCCCGGCCCGAGCGCAGCTGGAGCAGGCGACGGAGATCGGCGAGCTCTACCGAGAAGACCACGCGCTGTGGCGCAGGTTGCGCAGTTCGCTGCTGCCAGGTCGGCTGGAGCCCGTCACCCTGCAGCTCGAGCTCGCTGGGGGATACAGCTCGAACGCGCAGGCCGGCGCACCGACCGACCCCGGGACCACAGGGCCGGGCAGCGTCGTGCTGCGGGTCAATAACCTGGCCCGGCTGACGCTGCCGATCACAGATCGGGTGCGGCCGACCATCGAGGCGGGGGTCAAGGCCCACGGGGTCGAGGAGGTCACGGCGAGTCGTCAGAGCTACGCGGTCTTCAGCGCTCGGCCCGGGCTCTATCTCGGGCAGCACCACCCGCGGCTTCTGCTGGCCTATGGCGCCGACCTGCTGCTCCTCAACCAGCGCGAAAGGCGCCTGTTCTACGAGGGGCACCGCGCCGAGCTGGAGCTCGAGACCGCGGCTGATCTCCTCCTCTTCATGGGAGCTGGCTACCGCAGGTTCCGTGAGGGCGGTCGCACGCGCTTCGAGATCGACGGTGGGGTGGGGAAGACGATCGCGCTACGCCCCGCCGAGCTCTTGCTCGCAGGATCACTGCGGTCCTACGAGGCGGTCGGCGACGCCTACGATCTGCTGGGGGCCACCGGGATCATCGTCGTCAGGCTGCCGCTGCCCCACGGCAGCTTGGCTCGCCTGACCGCGTCCGTCGGCGTTGACAGCTACTACGGCTCTGGTGGAGCACGCGGCAGGATAGCCTTTGGTTCCGACGACGAGCGCTTCGACACCCTCATGAAGGGATCGATTGGCCTGTGGGCGCCGCCCCACGGCGGCGGCCGCGTGGGGATCGGCTACAACATCGCGTGGCGCCACTCCACCGCCCACCAGACCGACGACTACCGCTACCTCGAGCATCGGCTCCTGCTGACGCTGCGCTGGCGCAGGGTGTGGGACCCGTGGGCACCACAGAGCGGGGATCAAGCCGGCCACGTTCCGCTGGTCTACGCCGCGGGAGAGGGAGCGCGCGGGGAGATGGAACAGGAACGAGTGCAGGATCTCCTGCAGCAGGACGAGGCCGCGCGCAGAGGATCTTCATGCGTCGACTGAGATCCTAGGCACCGGAACGGCCACCCCCGTCCATCGGGGATTGACCCAGATCAAGGGATTCCGGCCCATTTTCATGTAATGGGAGTCAGGATTTCCCATGGAGGTGGCCGTGTCCCAGATCAAGCTCCTCGGCTCAGCCGTGATCGCGACCCTGCTGTTTTGCGCCAGCCCGGCGCGCGCCGACAAGTGCGTCGACTGTCACAAGAAGGAGACCCCCGGCATCGTCACCGACTGGCAGCTCAGCAAGCACAGCAAGGAAGACGTGGTCTGCAGCACCTGCCACGGCGACAAGCACAAGTCGAAGCGCGACGTCGGCAAGGTCAAGATCCCCACGCCCGAGACCTGCGCCGAGTGCCACGACGATCAGGTGGCGCAGTTCAAGAAGGGCAAGCACGCGCTAGCGTGGGCGGCGATGAACGCCATGCCCACCGCGCACATGCAGCCGATGCAGCTCATGGAGGGCATGAAGGGCTGCGGCGGTTGCCACAAGATCGGCGTCAAGAGCGAGGCCGATATCAAGAAGCTCAAGCAGCAGGGCGCGGGCTTCGGGCTGGCGTCGTGCGACGCCTGCCACACCCGCCACACCTTCTCTAAGAAGGAGGCGCAGCAGCCCCAGGCTTGCCAGACCTGCCACATGGGCTTCGACCACCCGCAGTGGGAGATGTACTCCTCGTCCAAGCACGGCGTGCGCTACCTGCTCAAGCAGAACGGCACGCTGCCCGCGACCACCGCGGCGCCCACCTGCCAGGACTGCCACATGCAGAAGGGCGACCACGAGGTGCGCACCGCCTGGGGTTTCCTGGCCGTGCGCCTGCCCATGCCCGAGGACAAGCAGTGGGCGGCGGATCGCGCCACCATCCTGCAGGGGCTGGGCGTGCTGGATCCCAAGGGCAAGCCCACCGGTCGCCTCGACGTGGTCAAGGCGGCGGATGTGGCGCGCCTCGACCAGAAGTCCTTCGACGTCGAGCGCAACAAGATGATCAAGGCCTGCGAGCAGTGCCACTCGTCCAACTTCGCCAAGGGTGAGCTCAAGAAGGGCGACCAGATGATCAAGGAGGTCGATCACCTGATGGCCGAGGCGATCCGCGAGATCGCGGGGCTGTACAAAGACGGCACCCTGAAGAAGCCCAAGAGCTACGCCTACCCCTTCCCCGACCTGCTCACCTTCCACGACGCTCCGACCCCGATCGAGCAGACCCTGTTCAAGATGTTCCTCAAGCACCGCATGCGCGCCTTCCAGGGCGCCTTCCACGCCAATCCCGACTATTCGCTGTGGTACGGCTGGAGCGAGATGCAGCAGGACCTCGCCGAGATCCGGCACGAGGCCGGCGAGCTCAGGCGCGCCAAGCGCTAGAGCTTCAGCGCGCCGATGCTCGGCTGACAGCGATGGTTGGGTTGAGGAGAGATGTGCGGGAGATGAGCCTGCGCCCGCGCCGGGGCAAGTAGAGCGCCGCTGCTACTTGTGGCACTCCTTGCACTTGGTCGGCCCCTTCTTGGCTTCCTTGTGACAGCCGACGCAGTTGACGTGGTACGGGTTCTTCTTCTGACTCATCTCTTTGCAGCTCGGCGCCTTGTCCTTGGGATCCAGGTGGCACGCGCTGCACTTCTTGACCTCGGTCACCGTGGTGGCCTTGAGATCCTTCTGCGTGTGGTGGCACTTGCTGCACTCGACCTTGGCGTCGACGTGCTTCTTGTGCGGGAAGGCGACTGCCGGCTTCTTGGTCTTGCAGGCGTCGATGGTCACGCTCTCTGGCGCGTCCTTGGCTGCGGCCGCGAACGCGAACACCGTGAGCGCGAAGCTCGCCGCGATGATAGGAACCATGAACCAGCGAGATTTCTTCATCTTATACTCCGTGTCGTTTCGGCCCTGAAGCTCCAGCGTCCGTGAACGCCGCCGCGGCGCAGACGCAGACCCGCCGAACGGACGCATCAATAACTATTCGTATTCAAGATCCCGTCGTGAGGGCAATCATTTTCTGCATCTTCGCGAGTTTGCGACACTCTTCGTGTGCGAGTTGAGCTCCCGCGCTTGATCTGGCTGCGGCGAGTGCAGCGTGGCCACAGATCTGAGGGATGGCCTGAGCCGGACTCATGGTGGGGTGTGCCGATACCCCTGGTAAGTCTCGTGAAGAGCAGCATAATCGATGGTTAGGAGCGCCCCAGAGATAGTATAAAAAGCGCTGATTGGCTGCGTCCGGGGCGTAACCGTAGCGTCACCACCCCCTCGTGAAAGGCCCACCGATGACGCCTCCTCTCGTTTCTGCGTACCGCACACGACCTGGTCCTCGGCGGCAGCTGTCGCTCAGGGCGGTGGTGCCGTCGCTCACTTTGATCGCCATGGGCTTGAGCCCTGGCGTCATGGCTCAGCCCGCCATGTCCGAGACCGCGGCGCCGCAGGCCGATGCCGCGGCGAGCTCAACAGCGCCGCCACCGTCCGCCGCCGAGGAGATCGTCGAGGTCGAGGGGCAGGCCGTCGAGGGCTGGCGGCTGGAGCTGCGCGCGGACGAGGAGCTGCGCTCGCGGGTCTCCCTGGAGCCGGACGAGAGCGACGTCGACGCCCGCCTCTACCTCGGCGCCAGCGCGGCGACGCCTGACGAGGCCTTTAGCGGAGATCTTGCGCTCGGCCTGTGGTGGGACATCGATGGGTTGCCCGACACCGGGACGCCGACCGGGCTGTCCCAGGTGCGACAGCTCGATGAGCCGCCGCTCTGGTTTGACGTCTACGCGCTCAGCGCCGCCTATCAGTCGCGTGGTCTGCTGCGCGCAGCGCGCGTGGGGCGCCTCTCGATAGACCGCGGCTTGCCGCTGCTGCTCGACGGCGCGTCGGTGGAGCTGGCGCCGATCGCGCGCTACCTCGAGCTGTTCGTCTACGGCGGGCGAAGCGTCCACTTCTTCGAGCTGGACGCCGGGCTGTTCGAGGACTGGGTCGCCTCGGTCGGGGTCGCCTCGCGCCCCCTGCGCGATCTGCGCCTCGAGCTCGACTACCGCTTCCAGTGGGAGTCGACCGAGCGCATCGAGGGCATGATCGATCACGGCTACGGGCTGGGCGCCTGGTACCGGCTGGACGACTGGGCCAGGCTGCGCGCCTACCTGCGCGGCATCGACGACGCCCTGGCCTTCGCCGGCGGCGCGCTTCAGGTGCAGTGGCCGAGCCAGGA
>Ga0316201_10005066_pt1 | contig 10075 bp, 10 predicted proteins | sample CS6wburrow_MG_FD_204516 | JGI IMG/M metagenome (GOLD analysis project Ga0316201, IMG submission 204516) | Coastal sediment microbial communities from Delaware Bay, Delaware, United States - CS-6 worm burrow | ecosystem: Environmental > Aquatic > Marine > Coastal > Sediment | place: USA...
CCCGGCGAGAAAAGCTTTCGTGGGATATTCAGCGATCGCGGCGCCCGGGACAATCACCCCGGCCAGCGCCACCTGTAAACCGGCTCTTAACAAGGTTCTACGTTTCATGGTCTGCTACACACCCATGCGGGCTTAATCTATCTACCTGGTAGCTATCGGCAGCCGACGGGAAAGCTTGAAATCAATCTTTCGCTGTTACCGTTCCAGCAGGATTAAACGCTTTTCGCGCGCCTTTGACTCGGTGGCGAGGTCCGCGTCGGGCGATTCGAGTACCTGGTCATAAAGCTTGATCGCCTGTTGGGGATTGTTGTTGATGCGATGAAACTCGGCCTCGGCCATCATGCGCAGCGCCGGTCGCCCCAGCGCCTGGTAGATTTCCGACAATTCGAAATAAACCTGCTTGTCGTTCGGGTACCGGTTTTCCAGTCTCCTCGCAATGACCAGCGCCGACTGGTTTTGGCCGCCGAGCTTGAGCACGCGTACCAGGCGCATGGACAGTACGTAATCCCCGGGGAAAATATCGAGCAAGCGGCGATACACCAGTTCGGCCTCCGACTCGCGGCTCAGCAGTTCGAGGTTTTCGGCAAACGCGATGCTGTACCAGATATTCTCGTTTTCGCGCTGGTACAGGTCGGCCAGCCTGTCGTTAGCGGCGCGGTAGTCGGCGGCCCGCATCAACGCGAGCGCTCGCAGGAATTCGCTGCCCTGGTCCGGTAGAAAGTCGCTGCTGCTGTAGAGCAGGTAATCCTTGAACAGCAGATAATCGTCTACCTGGTTGCGCCCGCTACCCAGGCTACCGGCCCGGTCCATGGCTTCGGCGATGCGGTTGTTGTTTAACGGGTGCGTGCGCAGATATTCGATACCGCCGAGCCCGGAACTGCCCGACAGCCTGGACATGATGCCGAAAAACTCGACCATGCCGTTGGGATCGAACTGCGCCGCTTGCAGCAGGTCCATGCCTATGCGGTCGGCCTCGTATTCATTCTCGCGAGTGAAGTTGACCATGGCCTGCTGGGTTCCCGCGATTCCGCCGTAAGCCACGGCGGCGCCAACCTGCGAGTTCACGCCGCCGAGCAATAATCCCGCGAGCAGCGTCAATAGCGCCGTGTTGTTGAGTTCCGCGCCCTTGTCCATCATGTCGATGCCATGTCTCAGGCGCACATGCGCGATTTCATGCGCCAGAACCGAGGCCAGTTGATGCTGGGTGCGCGCCTGCATGATCAACCCGCGGTTCACGCCGATGAAACCTCCGGGCAAGGCGAACGCGTTAACCGAATCGTCACGCACGATAAAAAACCGGTAATCCCGTACCCGGTTATCGATACCCGCCAGCAACCTGAAGCCGAGGTCGTTAATGTAACGATCCAGTAACGGGTGGGTTTCGATCAGCCCGCTGTCGAGTAGCCGTTCATATACCGAACGCCCCAGCAAAGTTTCGCGCTCGATATTGATTAACGAGTTTTGCCCCAGCGACGGTAACTCGGAACTGGCGCGCGCCGGCCAGCCCCAGGACAAAAACAGGACGCCCGCAATTAGCGCAATAACCGCGAGGCCCGCTTTGTTAGAGTGACTGGGCTTTTGAAACATGTGACCTTGTTCGATTGGAAATTCGGCTATATTAAATTAGTATCTTTCAGATTAGTATCGACCCGATACAACGTTAAACGTTCCAGAATAAAGACTTAATGCCGCGAATCAAAGAAATTAGCGTTTCCGACCTGCATCGAATGCTATGCAAGCAGGATCACTTCGAGCTACTCGATATCCGCACGCCGGCGGAAATCGAGCGCGGGGTGTTACCCAACGCGAAAACCCTGGCGATGCACCTGATTCCACTGAAACTCAATTACTTTACCGAATCTCCGAGGCAAATCGTCATCTATTGTCGTACCGGCAGCCGTTCGGCGCAGGTTTGCCGGTTTCTGAATCAGCAGGGAATCAACAATGTTATCAGCTTGCGCGGCGGCGTGGTCAAATGGGCCTCCGGCGGGCATTCCCTGGATCCGACACCCCGCGGCGCGGTCGAGTAGCTTGCCTTTTAACAGGCCGTGGCATATAAATGCAGGCCTGGTCATAACCCATCCAAACCGAAACGGAGAAAGAGCCGATGGCCGAATTCGATCGCGAACTTGATGCTTCAGGACTCAACTGTCCGCTACCAATCTTACGCGCCCGCAAGGCGCTGAGTGACATGGAGCGAGGTCAGACACTGCGGGTGATTTCCACTGACCAGGGTTCGATCAAGGATTTCGAGGCCTTCTCCAAGCAAACCAGTAATCCCCTGCTTTCGTCCGGTGAAGAGGGTGGAAAATTCGTGTTTTTACTCAAGAAAAACTGAATCCTCGCCCCCCCTGCTGCCTCCCCATGCGGGCAGCATCGATCGATTGTATCGACGATTTGGCGAATTTAACGCCCAGCAACGATAAAAACGGGGTTTTTTTCGGAATTCCTCAATAAACCCAAGCTGTTACTAGTGCAATTGTAATTTAACCATAATAAAATTTTGGGTTTGGCATAAGCAAATCAACTTTGACTTAGGAATAGAGGCTAGCGTGGAATTATCGGGTTCTGAAATAATTATTCAGTTTTTGAAGGACGAGGGCGTCAAGCACATCTTCGGCTACCCTGGCGGAGCCGTGCTGCATATTTACGACGCACTGCAAAAACAGACTGACGTAGAACATATCCTGGTGCGCCATGAGCAGGGGGCATCGCATGCCGCCGACGGCTATGCGCGCGCCACCGGCAAGCCCGGGGTGTGCCTGGTGACCTCCGGCCCGGGGGCAACCAACGCGATTACCGGCATTGCCACGGCTTACATGGATTCGATTCCGCTGGTGGTGATAACTGGCCAGGTACCGAGCCACGTGATCGGACAGGATGCGTTCCAGGAAGTCGACGCGGTTGGCATTTCCCGCCCCTGCGTCAAACACAATTTCCTGGTCAAGGATTTAAAAAAGCTTGCCGAAACCCTCAAAAAGGCGTTTTACGTGGCCACCACCGGTCGTCCGGGGCCCGTGGTCGTCGATATTCCCAAGGACATTACCGCACCGCATATCAAGATCCCCTACGAGTACCCGGCCAGGGTCGAAATGCGCTCCTACAATCCCAATTTCAATGGGCACCCGCGCCAGATCAAACGCGCGGTGGAATTGATGCTCGGCGCCAAGCGCCCCATGGTCTACACCGGCGGCGGCGTCATCATGGACAATGCATCCCAGGAACTGCGCGAATTCGTGCGCAAGCTCGGTTTCCCGATCACGCAAACGCTGATGGGACTGGGTGCCTTCCCCGGGACAGATCCGCAGTTTATCGGCATGCTCGGCATGCACGGTACTTACGAAGCCAATATGGCGATGCACGAGTGCGACGTGCTGATTTGTATCGGTGCGCGTTTTGACGATCGCATCACCGGCGTCACCAGCAAGTTCTGCCCCTACGCGCAGATCATTCACGTCGATATCGACCCGGCTTCGATTTCCAAAACCATTAACGCAGATATTCCGATCGTCGGCGGCGCCAGGCAGGTTTTAAGCGAAATGATCAAGCAGATCGATAAAACCGATGCCAGTGTCGATCAGGCCGCGCTCGACAACTGGTGGAAAACCATCAAGGCATGGCAGAAGCAGGACAGCTTTGCCTACGAAAAGAAAGCCGGCCTGATCCAGCCCCAGGAAGCGGTCGAGGAACTGTACCGGGTGACCAAAGGCGAAGCCTACATCACCTCCGACGTCGGCCAGCACCAGATGTACGCCGCGCAGTTTTATCCTTTCGACGAACCGCGTCGCTGGATCAACTCCGGCGGTCTCGGCACCATGGGTTTCGGGCTGCCCGCGGCCATGGGCGTCAAGCTCGCCTTCCCCGACAAGGACGTTGCCTGCGTTACCGGCGAAGGCAGTATCCAGATGTGCCTGCAGGAGCTTTCGACCTGCCTGCAATACGACCTGCACGTCAAGATTATCAACCTGAACAACCGCTATCTCGGCATGGTGCGCCAATGGCAGGAATTCTTCTACGAAAAACGCTACTCGCATGTTTACATGGACTCGCTGCCCGATTTCGTCAAACTGGCCGAGGCTTACGGGCATGTCGGCATCCAGGTGGACAATCCCGATGACCTGCACGACGCGATGCAGGAAGCCTTCAAGCTTAAGGACCGGACCGTTTTCCTGGACATCATCACCGACCAGGAAGCCAACGTATACCCGATGATTTCTGCCGGTAAAGCGCATAACGAAATGGATATTTCTCCCTTGCAACAGGCCAGGCAGGCCGCGCTCAGGGAAAAAGGGGAGCTGGTCTAATGCGGCACATCATTTCCCTGCTGGTCGAAAACGAGGCCGGCGCGCTGTCCCGGATTTCCGGCCTGTTTTCGGCGCGCGGCTACAACATCGAATCGCTTACCGTGGCGACCACGGAAGACCAGACCCTGTCGCGCATGACCATTATCACCACCGGCTCCGACCGCATCATCGAGCAGATTACCAAGCAACTCAACAAGCTGATCGACGTGGTCAAATTGCAGGACTTTACCGAGGGTAATTTCATCGAACGCGAAATGATGTTCGTCAAGGTCAAGGCCGAGGGCGACAGCCAGCGCGGCGAGGTCAAACGCTTGTCCGATATTTTTCGCGCACGCATCATCGATGTCACCGACACCACCTTCTGTATCGAGCTTACCGGTTCCGGCGACAAGCTCGATGCCTATATCAGGGCGATGCACGAAAACAATATTATCGAAGTCGTGCGCTCCGGCTCGATGGGTATATTACGAGGCGAGAAAGCGCTTACATTGTAATCGGCATTGCCGGAACATTTTTTATAACAACACACTAACCAGTTGCGACACGAGGCAGTTATGAACATTTATTACGATAAGGATTGCGATTTATCCATCATCCAGGGGAAAAAAGTCACCGTCGTAGGCTACGGCTCGCAGGGCCATGCACACGCCAACAACCTCAAGGATTCAGGCGTGGACGTGACTGTCGCCCTGCGCCAGGGCTCGGCCTCGGCCGCCAAGGCGGAAGCCGCCGGACTTACCGTAAAGAACACGCCTGACGCAATCCGTGAAGCGGACCTGGTCATGATCCTGACCCCGGACGAGTTTCAGCGCGATCTTTACGAAAATGAAATCGAACCCAACATCAAACAGGGCGCCGCGATGGCCTTCGCCCATGGCTTCGCGATCCACTACAACCAGGTGGTACCGCGCGCCGACCTCGACGTCATCATGATCGCACCGAAGGCTCCGGGTCACACCGTGCGCTCCGAATTCGTCAAGGGCGGCGGCATCCCCGACCTGATCGCGATCCAGCAGGACGCTTCCGGTATGGCCAAAGATCTGGCACTGTCCTATGCGGCAGGTATCGGCGGCGGACGTACCGCGATCATCGAAACCACCTTCAAGGACGAAACCGAAACCGACCTGTTCGGCGAACAAACCGTACTTTGCGGCGGCACCATCGAGCTGGTCAAGGCGGGGTTCGAAACCCTGGTGGAAGCCGGTTACGCGCCCGAACTGGCTTACTTCGAGTGCCTGCACGAACTCAAACTGATCGTCGACCTGATCCACGAGGGCGGCATCGCCAACATGAACTACTCGATTTCCAACAATGCCGAGTTCGGCGAGTACCACACCGGCAAAAAAATCATCAACGAGGAAAGCCGCTGGGCAATGAAAGAGTGCCTGGAAAACATTCAGAATGGCAGCTACGCCAAGGAGTTTATTTCCGAGGGTCAATCCAATTACCCGAGCATGACGGCGGAACGACGTAACAATGCTGCCCACGAGATCGAACAGGTCGGTGCCAGGCTGCGCTCGATGATGCCCTGGCTCAGCGCCAACGCGCTGGTCGACAAGTCCAAGAACTAGGGATTCCGGCGGGCGCCCGGCGCCCGCCGTTTATAATGGACGACGCCAACCCGAAACAAACCCGCAAGAATATGCGCCGGGGCATCTTTCTGTTGCCCAACCTGTTCACCACGGGCGCCCTGTTTTGCGGCTTTTACGCGATTATCGCGGCCATGGCCGGGCGCTTTGAAATCGCCGCCATCGCGATCTTCCTGGCGGGCCTGCTGGACGGCCTGGACGGACGCGTGGCGCGCCTGACCAATACCCAGTCCGCTTTCGGCGCCGAGTACGACAGCCTTTCCGATATGGTTTCTTTCGGCGTAGCCCCGGCACTGGTCGTTTACCTGTGGTCGCTGGTCCACCTGCGCGAGGTGTCGGTTTTCATGGGCAAGCTGGGCTGGCTGGCGGCCTTTATCTACGCCACCGCCACTGCCTTGCGACTGGCCCGGTTCAATACCCAGATCGGCGTCGCCGACAAACGCTACTTCCAGGGTCTGGCCAGTCCCGCTGCCGCCGCGGTCGTGATGGCCGCGGTCTGGGTGTGCGAGTCCTACCATATCCTCGGGCGGGATGTTACCTACGCGGCGCTGGTGTTAACGATTACTGCCGGCGGGCTGATGGTTTCCAGCTTTTCCTACTACAGCTTCAAGGACCTGGATTTACGCGAGCGCGTGCCTTTCGTGACGCTGCTGGCGGCGGTTCTGGTATTCGTTTTCCTGTCGATAGAGACGGCGACGGTGCTGTTTGCATTCTTTTTCCTCTACATGCTTTCGGGACCAGTCGTGTCCCTGTTTCGCTGGAATCGCAAACGTATGCGACAGACGGGCAACGTCGGCAACGATAGCCCCGGGTCGTAATCCCGATATTTTGCTTGGCAAGCCGGTCATAGTTGGCTATATTTCCTGACATGCAAACCCGGTACGCCATTTCTCAAACCAAGTCTCCTGCCAGCCTGGAGCTCCTGCCCGCGTACCTGCTGCTATCTCTGCTGCTCGTTCTCCTTCTGCCGTAAGGCAGACTAGAGACTCCTGACGAGGGCAAACGTAAGCAACATCCGACATTTTTAAAAGCTTAGATAAACGAGATAGCCATGAGCAAAGACAAGTTAATCATTTTTGACACCACGCTGCGTGACGGCGAGCAAAGCCCTGGCGCTTCGATGACGCGTGACGAAAAGATCCGCATCGCGCGCGCGCTGGAACTGATGAAGGTCGACATTATCGAGGCCGGGTTTCCGATCGCCAGCGACGGCGATTTCGAGTCGGTCAGGTCGGTCGCCGAGATCATCAAGGACAGCACGGTCTGTGGACTGGCACGCGCCAAGCGGATCGACATCGAGCGCGCCGGCGAAGCCATCAAACCCGCCAATTCGGGTCGCATCCATACCTTTCTGGCGACTTCGCCGATCCACATGGAGCAAAAGCTGCGAATGACGCCCGACCAGGTCGTCGAAGCCGCGGTTGCGGCGGTGCAACAGGCACGCCAGTATACCGATGACATCGAGTTCTCGCCCGAGGACGCGGGACGCTCCGAACCGGATTTCCTGTGCCGGGTCATCGAGGCGGTCATCGCCGCCGGCGCCACCACGATCAATATCCCCGACACGGTCGGCTACAACGTGCCGCACCAGTTCGGTGACTTGATCCGGGACCTGATCGAACGGGTTCCGAACTCGGACAAGGCGGTCTTCTCGGTGCATTGCCATAATGACCTCGGACTGGCGGTCGGCAACTCGCTGTCGGCGGTATTGAATGGCGCGCGCCAGGTCGAGTGCACGATTAACGGGCTCGGAGAACGTGCCGGCAACGCCTCGCTGGAGGAAATAGTCATGGCGGTGCGAACCCGGCAGGATATTTTTCCCTGCGATACGGACCTCGACACCACGCAGATCATGAATTGCTCCAGGATGGTATCCGGTATTACCGGCTTCGCGGTGCAGCCCAACAAGGCGATCGTCGGCGCCAATGCCTTCGCGCATGAATCCGGAATCCACCAGGACGGCGTGTTGAAATCGCGCGAGACCTACGAAATCATGCGCGCCCAGGATGTCGGCTGGAGCACCAACAAACTGGTGCTGGGCAAGCATTCAGGACGCAGCGCTTTCAAGTCGCGTATGGCCGAACTTAATTTTCAGTTCGATTCGGAGGAAGAGCTCAACGAAGTTTTTACCCGTTTTAAAACCCTGGCGGACAAGAAGCACGATATTTTCGACGAAGACTTGCTGGCACTGGTGAACGAGGCCACTTTCGAAACCGAGAATGAAACCATCAAGCTGGTCAGCCTCAGGGTTTGCTGTGAAACCGGCGAAGTGCCGAATGCGACCATGACGCTGAATATCGATGGCCAGGAGCAGCAGGCCGTCGCCAGCGGGGATGGGCCGGTAGACGCCTGCTTCAAGGCAATCGAAAAGTTGGCCAAAACCGGGGTCGAGTTGCAGCTGTACTCGGTGAACGCGATCACCACGGGCACTGATTCCCAGGGAGAGGTAACCGTCAGGGTTGAAAAAGACGGCCAGGTCGTCAATGGACAGGGCGCCGATACCGATATCGTCATCGCCTCGGCCAAGTCCTACATCAACGCGCTGAACAAGGTAATCAATAGTTCCGGCCGCACGCATCCACAACTGGGAGACGTGTAATTCTCGATGCTAACGGCGCGCCAACAACACTGTCTCAAGGGAATCGGCATCCAGGCATGGAGCAAGCGTAAAGCCATTCACGGGGGCGGATCCGCAAACGAATCTGTCCCCGTGGTTTTGGCCGACGATGAAATCGAGGCGCTCAACCAGTTCATCGAAACCGCGCGGCCCGCCGCCACCCCGGAAGCCCTCGTGACCGCAACCCCGGAAGAAACGGGGGACAGACCGCGTTTATCCAATGACGAATCCGTCAAGATTGATGCTGAACCGGAAAAACCTGGCCGGTCTCCTGTTCCCGACACCGAATTATCGCCGACACCGGTATCGACCGAGGCCAGGCCCGACACGGTCGTGGAGGTTCGCAAACCGCCCGTGCTGGATTCATGGGATGCGATCATCGAAGCGATCCAGGCCTGCGATGCCTGCGAACTGGCGCAGAACTGCACCCGGAAGGTCCCCGGGGTTGGTGATCGCCAGGCGGATTTACTCATCGTCGGCGAGGGGCCGGGGCATGACGAGGACATCCAGGGCGAGCCTTTTGTCGGCCGCTCCGGCCAATTGCTCGATCGCATGCTGGCCGCGATCGGCATCGCCCGGGATCAGGTTTACATCACCAATATCGTCAAATGCCGCCCGCCCAACAATCGCGACCCGAAGCAGGATGAAGCCGCCCTTTGCCGGGCTTACCTCGAAGCGCAAATACGGCAGGTCTCGCCAAAGGTGATCCTTTCGGTAGGCCGGGTTTCCGCGCACAATCTGCTTGGCAGCAACCAGCCGGTGGGCAAACTGATAACACAAATGCATACCCTGCCGGGCACCGACATCCCGGTCAAGGTTACCTATCATCCCGCCTACCTGTTGCGCAATCCGTCGGCCAAGTCTATCGCCTGGCAGGACCTGAAGCTGTTACACCAGATGCTGCAATGAAGCAAGACGGTTTATGGTTTCGACGCATGACGCTGGCCGACGTCGGGCAGGTGATGAAGATCGAACGCGAGGTCTACGAGTTTCCCTGGACCGAGCGAATTTTCAGCGACTGCATTCGCGTGGGTTATCAATGCTGGATGGCGCTGATCGGGCAGCAGTCTGTCGGACACGCGGTCATCAGCGTCACCTCGGGCGAGAGCCATATCCTGAACCTGTCCATCGGCCGGGATCACCAGCGCCAGGGGCTCGGCCGACAGTTCATCGAGTTCCTGGTGGACGAGGCTCGTGCTCGCGACGCAGAAACCATGCTGCTCGAGGTCAGGCCCAGCAACACGGCAGCGATTAGTTGCTATAATGCCGCCGGATTTAATGAAATCGGCAGCCGCAAAGACTACTACCCCGCCGCCGACGGCCGAGAAGACGCGCTATTGTTCGCGCGGCATATATCGCCGTCTTCCGACCGGTTAAGCGGTTAGCCGTCCCTCGAAGTCACCCTGGAAGTAAAACATGTCAGATATTGACGAAATGCGTCGACGCCGGACTTTTGCGATAATCTCGCATCCCGACGCCGGTAAAACCACGGTTACCGAAAAACTGTTGCTGTACGGCAAGGCGATCCAGATGGCAGGCACCGTGAAAAGCCGCAAGGCGGCGAG
>Ga0316201_10005067_pt1 | contig 10075 bp, 8 predicted proteins | sample CS6wburrow_MG_FD_204516 | JGI IMG/M metagenome (GOLD analysis project Ga0316201, IMG submission 204516) | Coastal sediment microbial communities from Delaware Bay, Delaware, United States - CS-6 worm burrow | ecosystem: Environmental > Aquatic > Marine > Coastal > Sediment | place: USA: Delaware...
GTGCTTGCCGATTAGCACCGGGACCGAGGGATGAATCAGTCAATATAGAATTTAGTTCATGCAATCTCCTGTTCCATGGCCACGGCCAAAACCACGGTCCATACCCATATCTTCAAGAGTCTGCCTCAGTTGTTGACGTTGCTGAATCTGTTCTTCCATAAGGGCTTGCTGCTCCGGGCTTAGTACTACCATGATTTGAGCATGGGTGGCTTCACGGTTTTCCATGGCCATCGCGCGTGATCTTACCCGTTCTTCGTTGCGTACTAACGCGGCATCTTCAAGAATGAGTCAATTTCTGCAGCCTGTGCCTCGTCGAGTCAGAGACGTTCGGTCAGGCGTTCAACCTTGCTAACGCTATTACGGCTCTGGAAGTAACCGGATTGTCTGTTCCATCCTGAGCAGAACCCGGGCCTGGGCCCTGGCCGCCATTTTGTTGGGCAATGGCCATACCGGAAGTGAGTTAAAGTACGAGTGCAATAAGTAAAGTCTTTTTCATGGTGGTTCCTTATTTGGTTTATCTGAATCCCGGAAAAAACTTCAGCTATCCGAACGTTTCTGACAGCCTCCACATTAGCCTTCGAATTGGAATCAAATTTGAAGAAAATAAGGAGATTGGAGTTATGCAGTTGTCCGGAAACCAAGGGTGGTGCAGGATATGGGCGTACGGGTAACGAAATGGCTGGTATCGTCCAGGGTTTAAGTATTGACAAAAACACAGTTGTCGCCGGCCGTTATTTAGTTGTGAGCGCGTAAAGTTGTACGTTTTGCGCGCCTTTTCAATTAAACGATGTGTGTAAACGACGGTTTGGTATTTTGAGTTTTTAGTGAATGTAGCGTTTGGTTTACCTATACTCATATCTGGTTGTTATGAAATAAAAACGATGAATATATTTATTTCAGATGGCCTAATCTTGAGAGACCCTATCATCTGATTGTCAAGCGATTCTGTACAAGTCTCTGAAGCAATGCTAAACCATATTTAAATTGGTGCATGATGATTTTATTATTCTGTTTAGAACAAACTCGATATTGGCAAAAAATATAAAAACTAAACGAAAAGCACTTGTTACTGGTGGAGCAGGCTATATAGGTTCGCACACATGCCTGGAATTGTTGGAAGGTGGTTACGACGTGGTGGCAGTAGACAACCTCAGCAACAGCAGTAAAGAATCCCTCAATCGAGTGCAAGACATTACTGGTAAGACACTGACCTTCATTCAGTGCGATTTGTTGGACAAAGTCCAGCTGGGTCAGATTTTTGCCGAGCATCAACCCGACACAGTCATTCATTTTGCCGGGCTTAAGGCCGTTGGTGAGTCTGTGGTACATCCTCTTGATTACTATAAGAACAATGTTCTTGGAACAGCCACACTCCTGGCGGTCATGGTTGATAACGGTATTAAAAATATCGTTTTTAGCTCGAGTTGCACCGTATATGGCGCACCGAAGACTTTACCAATCAGTGAAGATAGTCCACTTGGCGCTGTTAATCCGTATGGGAGAACAAAGCTTATCATTGAGCAAATGCTCAAAGACTTACAGGTATCTGACCCGTCATGGAGCATATCCATTCTTCGCTACTTTAATCCAGTCGGTGCACACCAAAGTGGTCAAATAGGTGAAGATCCAAGAGGTACTCCAACCAACCTGATGCCATACATGACCCAGGTTGCAGTGGGCGAACGTAAGGAACTATCGGTGTTTGGCGGTGATTACCCTACCAGGGATGGCACTTGCGTCCGGGACTATATCCACGTGGTCGACGTGGCTAAAGGTCATCTTAAGGCGCTTGAAAAACTTTCAGAAAACCCTGGAGTCATTATTCATAATCTTGGCACTGGGCAGGGGTATTCGGTATTAGAAATCATTCACACCTTCGAGGCCTCAACCGGACAAAAGGTACCGTACAGAATTGTAAAACGTAGACTGGGGGATGCCGCAGCTGTATATGCAGACCCCCGATTGGCAGAGCTGGAATTAGAATGGAAACCCAGTTTGGGTCTCCTGCGTATGTGTGAAGATTCCTGGAGATGGCAACTTAAAAATCCGAAAGGCTATTCATAACTCCTAAATAAACCATTGTCTGGATTGAGATCAAAGAGTGTTTTTAGCATTATCCTGATCTGTCTCTGATTCACGGAGCACCAAGTACTTTTTCAGAGTAACGAATCATGGTCGGCAATTGACAGGATGACTCTCAAACATCAGACTCAATCTACGCGCTTTGAAGCGAACGTAATTAAACTTTGATATTCCCTAAAACTTTGATCAGGCCCTACATGTTGACCGTCGATTTCTATCAATCAAGCCTTGTCAAACACCATGCTTCGCTTCGCTTTTTATTTTGATTGCGATCAAAGAACAACAAAGAGATGTAAACGTCTCGGTAATCGTTCCTTGTTTCAACAGCGCTGCGACAATCGAAAAATGCCTTGAATCTCTTGAGACCCAAAAAACCTCGTTTAAAACCGAAGTCATCGTGGTAGACAGTTCTGTTGATGAGACCCCAAACCTGGTGAGGTCCCATTTTCCAAACGTGAGACTTATTCACTTGACTGAACGCCATTCCTGCGGAGCAGCAAGGAACGTTGGGTTGAAATCCACGTCCTCTGATATCGTGCTATTCACTGATTCCGATTGCATCGTTCCATCAAACTGGGTGCAAACGATGACTGAGCAGTTAACCAGCGGTGGTGCTGATGCAGTTTGTAGTGCAATCGCCAATGGGACACCGGATAGTGTTTCAGGAACGATTGGTTACTACATGGAATTTTTTCGTTTTCTGCCACATGGCGGTGTCCCGGTGACAACCGACTGGCTACTTGGCGGAACGTCAGGCTTTCGACGTAAAGTGCTTCAGGGTTTTCAATACTCGGATGTCAGCCTGGGTGATGACTTCCTTATGAGCCATCGACTAAAAAGTCAGGGCGCCAATTTGATGATGGTATCATCTGTAGCCGTTTCTCATTTGAACCGGACTGGATACAAGCGTGTTTTTGACTATCAAAGAAAAATTGGTGTGGCCGCCTCCCAGTACAGGGCAGTTTCAAATCCATTGCTGATATCGCGGCTGAGCCGGGTTCCGTTTGTCGCACTGCCGGCACCTCTGGTGATCCTGCCCTGGGTGGGCTCAAATGTCCTTTTCAAGCTTGGGTTCAGGAAGTTTATCCAATACCTCTTATATTCACCCGTCACGCTCGTCATGAGTTGTGCATGGACGGCCGGATTCATAAAAGGTCTGCGCCAGCACCGCGCTAAAGAGGCAGCAGAGGGATGAGACAAAAGTTTCTCATCGAGCACTAATATGCGAATAATGATTGATGCATCATGCTGGGAAAACAGACGGGGGTTTGGCCGCTTCTCGCGTGAATTGATCACGGCGTTGGTGACGAATTTTGGTGATCAGCATGAGTTTATCCTGCTCACCGATGCGCTGTCTGCAGGGCGTTGCAAGTTTCCTGCGAAGGCCACGGTCGTGCCCGTTAAGACACAGGAGCAACCGATCCAGGCAGCGTCAAGCGCCGGCGCCAGGGGGTTGACCGACATGCTGCGATTCGGGCGGGCAGTAAGCGCTCAAGACGCCGATGTATTTTTCTTTCCAGCACCTTATACCTACTTTCCAATCCTGGATAAAACCCCGATGGTCATCTGTATTCATGATGCAATGACCGAAGCAAAACCGGAGTGGTTTTTTAGTAACCTGGCGGCTCGGTGGCGCTGGAAAATAAAACTCTGGTTGGCACGAAGGCAGGCCGACAAGATTATTTGTCCATCTGAACAGGCGCGAAACGACGTATCGCAGGCCTTTGGTTTGCCTGTCTCAAGCATCGAGCGAATCGACGAGGCAGCAGCACCGGGCTTCGCCCCATTGGATGACAATCAAACCATCGAACAAGTGACTGACCGTTACAGCATCACGTCGGGGCTACCGATTGTTCTCTATGTGGGAGGTATTTCCCCACACAAAAATCTTGATGGTTTGGTGCATGCCATGACCCAGCTTGAGTCGAATGCCCAATTGGTTATTGTCGGTGATGAGAAGCGTGACAGCTACTTGATTTGTGGTCAGGAGTTGCGTGAAACCGTTGCTCGTCTTGGTCTTTCTGATCGTGTGGTTTTTACCGGTTTTGTCCCCGATGATGATTTGGTGGCACTTTATAATGCTGCTAAACTGCTGGTACTGCCCTCCTTTGATGAAGGGTTTGGCCTTCCCGTGATCGAGGCAATGGCCTGTGGTACGCCGGTTGCTGTTAGTCATATTGGTGCCCTCAAGGAGTTGGTTGGAAATGCCGGGTTGGTTTTTGATCCCGAGAACCTTGATGACCTGGCTTCAACACTCGACCGTTTGTTGCAGTCTGAGGAATTACGGAAGAGATTGCGACAGCGTGGTCTGGACAGGGTTCGTCGTTATTCCTGGCACCGGGCTGCGGAGCAGACCATGTCGGTGATGCTTGAGGCTGCCACGCAAGACGGCGGGCGGCAGAGGACAGGTTCCTGACCGGGATTGACACCCATTAAGTTAAGCAGGTTGAACAGTTTGAGAATTCTTTATGCCGGCCAGAGCCTGGCGGAACCGGGAGGAGGCGGAGAGCTTTCGGCATCGGCTATGCTGCGAAAACTGGCAGTCCATCATGACGTTCGAGTCGTCGGTGCTGCCTCTGTAGACTCCCGGAAATCAAGCTGCAAGGAAATCGATGTTTTCAATTACGCGCTACCAGCTGCTGAAGGGATGTTTCTGCAGTCCGGACACACTGCAAGGGAAGCCAGGTTTCGAGAGATCATCTGTAACCACCTGACCCGGTTTCAACCCCGGCTTGTGCTGCTGCAACAACCTGGCTTTCTGCATGCCGGTGACCTGGATAAAGATACCCGCCTGGTCATGTTTATTCGCAGCCCATTGTGCTTTGGCTGCTGGGATCCAAACCCTGTTCGTTGGCGAAGAGCGGTGCTGTCGGCTTTGACTTACAAACGGTTTCGAAAATTTCAGCCATTGTTGCAGCGTGCGGACCTAATCATCAGCAATTCGAATTATATGCGGGATGAATTACTTAAAAAACGTCATCTTCAAAGCGTCAATATCCCGCCTCTAATTGAAGCAGATGAACCAAGCGGGCAATCAGTGCCATCATCACGGGCGTTTATCACCCTGGTAGGTCTGGACCCCTGGAAAGGGGGCGAACTGGCGCTCAAGCTGGCGGGCGCAATGCCTCATCGTCAGTTCTTATTCGTGACCGGAAATCGCGCCAGTAGTGAGCTCCTGGCCCAGGCGGCCCGACTTGATAATATTGAGCTTGCCGGGTGGACAAATGACATGAGCGAGCACTACCGCAGAACGCGCTTGATTATCATGCCCAGTCACTGGGCTGAACCGTTTGGCCGGGTTGCAGTTGAAGCAGGCAGACATCAAATCCCGACGATTGCAACCGCGACAGGCGGACTGCCTGAAGCCGTTGGTGCCGGCGGAATCCTGTTGCCCCGTGCGGCAAGTAAACGCGATTGGGTAGGTGCAATTGAATCATTGGACGATGAAGCACAGTACAACCACCTGGCATCACTGGCCTCAGAGCATTCGCGACGGTTCAGTCCCGGGCGGGTGTTCGAGAAATTTGACTTGGCGGTGCGTCAACATACGGGTCTTGATCTTTTTGAAGGTGACGTTGGTTCTAATACCCCGGCAGAGTAGGCAGAACCTGGTGATGGGGACTGGAGAACATCGGCTGGAAAACCTCTCTCCATGTGCTAACGCTGTTTATTCGGGGAAAACACTTATGTGCGGCCACGTGTATCAAGTATCCTATCCGCATTCGGACAGCAAAAGATATCGTCAATGATCGGTTTTCTCATCCAGTCTCCACTGGAATACTACGCAAACAAAACACCTGAGCACCCAGCCATGTCATATCAGGGGCATGAACTGAGCTATGGTGCATTGAATCAACGCAGCAACCAACTGGCTCAGGCCCTGATGGACAACGGAGCACAACGACAGGACCGGGTTGGCATATACATGTACAAGGGCCTGGATTTGGGTGTTGCGATTTACGGTATTTTGAAGGCCGGGTGCATTTTTGTTCCACTTGACCCTTTCATGCCGGCAGACCGGCTTTCATTTATTCTTGAAGATTGTGAAATTGCTCACATCATCAGTTCTGATGCTTTTAGCGACACTCTGAATTCGCTGGGTGAAAAGCATGATTTGAATGTCTACGGTATCGATGTCGATTCAGTTCATAAAACACTCTCCTGGTCTGACATCGCCCAACAATCGGTACGTTGCCCTGAACTGCCGATGATTGACCTTGAACTTGGATACATCATGTATACCTCTGGATCTACCGGTGTACCCAAAGGCATGATGCATACGCATTCTGGCAGCATCACCTATGCGCGTTGGGGCGCTGAGCACGTTGGCTTGAAACCAAAAGACCGCGTGGCAAGTCATGCACCGCTGCATTTTGATTTGAGCATATTTGATTTTTTTTCCACTGCGCAGGCGGGTGCAACCGTTGTGCTGGTGCCCGAGGCGGTAACGCGGTTTCCAGCAAGTTGGACCAAAACCATTGAGTCTGAACGCATCACAGTGGTTTTCACCGTGCCTCACACCCTGATGAGCATGATTGAAAAGGGTGCAGTAGCACAGCGTGACCTGAGTTCGCTCCGGTGGATTCTCTACGGTGGTGAACCATACCCCCCCGGGAAGCTTCGACAACTTATGCTGACGCTTGAAGATGTGAAAGTCACAAATGTTTACGGGCCTGCCGAGGCACCATCGTGTACCTGCTATGACGTGCCATTGCCTCCTGACGGCAGCAATGAGCCGATCCCAATCGGTGTGGTTTCCAGAAACTCCACTGACATCATAGTCGATGACAATGACGAAGACTGTGGGCCTGGACAAGAGGGTGAATTGTGTATCCGCAGTTCAACTTTAATGGTGGGTTACTGGAACCGGCCTGACTTGAATGAAAATGCCTATTTGTTCAGGGAATCATTCGGACCATTCCCAGCAGTTTACTACCGTACTGGTGATCGCGTGGTTCGACAAGTGGACGGTAATTTGCAATTCATTGGCAGAATCGATCGAATGGTAAAGGTTCGGGGGTATCGTGTTGAACTGGATGAGGTTGAATCCGTGCTGACGGGACATCCCGACGTCTCTGAAGCAGCTGCTTTTACGGTCCCTGATGGATCCGATAGCCTTAAAATCATAGCGGCGGTGACGCTTGCCAAGGGAGCTGTCGCCGATACAGCTGATGTATTACGTTTAGCCCGAAAAAAGCTTCCGCCGTATGCCGTGCCGGAAAATATTGAGCTGTTAACGACATTGCCTCACAATAGCAGCGGCAAGATCAACCGCAAGTTACTCGCCGAGCAATGGATGGCCGATCATCAAGCCTGAAAACACAATTAATCGAACGCCGAATTACACCAGGACCCAACCCAATGAAGTCGAGCATTGCAAACATTCGCCAACATATTTTGACCGATATTCTCAATGACCCCTCACTTGAGCTGGTCCCGGAGCAGGATTTATTGCTCTCAGGCATGTTGGATTCGGTCAGTGTCATGCGTTTGATTTCCTGGCTGGAAAACGAATACCAGATTTCTGTTCCGGCCGAGGATGTACTGATTGAACATTTTGGTTCTCTCAACCAGATCAAACAATACCTGGACACCCGCCTCGATGGGTGAATTGAGGCTAAAAGAACAATAAGTGACCTGGAATCACTGGTCGTCAAGTATCTTCCGTAAAAGCGTCACGGCTGACTGGTTTTTGTCATAGCGTTTCAGGCAAGCTTGAATTTCAGCCACCCGGGCACGGGTCTCAACCCCCTGCTCCCCTGTCAAGTCGTCAATCAGGCATTCCAACTCGGTAGCATTTATTGGATCAGAACTTGCGGCCAGCCCCACATGGTGGTGCACCAGCCTTGCCATGCAACCATTTTGGTCAACATGACCGGCACTACAGACGATCAACGGCACGCCCTTGTGCAGGGCTTCATTGATTGTTGAAATCCCGCCATGTGTAATGGCAACTGCGGCCTTATCCAGCACTTCAAGTTGAGGCGCAAAGTCCATCACCAGAATATTGCCCGGCAGTTCATCCACCGCCATTGTCTGTGTCTTCCCGCCCAACCCTATGACGATATCCAGGTCCTGTCTTCTGGCGAACAGGTCCAACAGTGGCTGGATATTTCGAGAACCGGTGTTCCAGAATGTACTGTAGGAACAATAAACCAATGGATTTCCATTGCTTTTCCGGCGCTTGACCCACGCTTGAAACACATCAGAAGCCGTTGATTTTTCATAGTGCCTGTCAGCACATACCATCGATCCCACATAGTGCATTCTGGTGTCATCGGCCTGCTCAAACTCCAATTCCCGCGCTGTCAGCGACATCACCGGAATATCACGATAGACATGGGGGATAAGCCAATGAGTCGTATCTGCAATTTCACCGAGTGACAGTCCTTTGGAATCGGCAATAGCCTTTAGCTCACCACGGGCATTGGACTCGTAACGTATGGGTCTGAAACGTCCCCTTGAACATCTTTGCTGCAGGTCCAAGCGCCATTTGCGAAGCATCAAGCGGGTCCATGCCCAGCGCACCCGCAACGACTCGAGGAAGTTTTCAGGCGGCGCAAGCACCGTATGCAAGGGTGGTACCAGACCCGTTCTGAAAACCGAAAACCAGCGACTACACAGCACCGTGGGGATGCCAAGCTTTCTGGTCTGGATCATCGCAACATGGCACTCCATATCAATCAGCAGCAGGTCCGGTTTCCACCCGGTCACCAGGTCCGTCACTTCCGTTAATTCGATCGAGTTTTTGCGGTATGCCCGGCTGACTTTGACCAGCTGCGCCAAACGTTTTAGCAGTCCTACGCCCTGCAAGGCATCCATTTCCTGCAAACGCCGATCGGCGATGATGCGATCTTCCTGCAGGTATTCAAAGCGGACATCTAATCCATCCAGCACTGCAGATAAGTCTTTATGGGATGCCACGCAAAGCTCAAATTCCGTGGCGCTGATGCGCCGGGCAAGTTCTCTCAGGCTGTTGTTGTAACTACCCAGGCCGTGAGCAATGTGAAGTATACGTGGGCGTTTGGGCACCGTATCAATCCAGGCTGTCCAGAAAATCAGACAATTCATTGGCATCAAGGCCCGAGTCGGGAAACGCCGTGTTGCTGTCTGTCTTCATGGAGTGCTGATGTGCATCAAGCTGATCGCGTAATATGGAATCACAGCGCTCGATCCAGTCATGCAGTCCGATCTGTTCGGCGAGGGTTTCATCCACACGCCAATTCAATGCCAGGCCTTCATGGTGGTCTGTGACCAGTAGTTCGACCGGGTGCCCCCGGGAGCTGGAAGCGTCGCGAAAGCAAGTGTCTGTCAGCGGTGTAAACACAAACCCTTCAACTTCCATCTGATCTGAACCCGCAACATCCATTGCCAGGTAATTGTAAAGCAGGGGCATTGACGGGCTTGCAGAGCGACTAAAGAAATTCACCGGATCGCGCAAAAATTGCGTGGCCGACTCACGCCTTGCCCGGTGTAAATCATCCCTGAATCGAAGCAGGTCAGTATCGTTGAAAGGCGAAAAACTGACAGAAAAAAAAGATGTAAACCAACCAACAGCCGCACTGGCATCAACCACCGATTCGAGTAAATCCCGACCGTGTGTTTCAACATCTACCCGGGTTTCAGACTTGAAGTGACCGCTTCGCATTAACAGGAACAGAATATACTCATGCAAAGCCACGGATTGTTGCTCACAATATTGCCGGACCACGGACAATTGCGTCCTGGAAATTTCCAGTGTTTGACTGATTGCCCGGTCTTCGGTCCATGAACCCGCAGTTGCTGGGGAAGTTGGCATCTGTTCATAGTCGCCAGCTGGAAACTCCTGCTGCAACAGCATCGACCACTCGCGGAAAGATACAGTGGAGACGCCTTTGTTTGTCACGTCCCGACTGGCATCCAGCAACTGTACAATTCGCTTGGCGATATACCAATTGGATAGGGCATCGGTGACCAGGTGATGGATCACGGCACCAAACGTCAAACACGCCTG
>Ga0316201_10005069_pt1 | contig 10075 bp, 7 predicted proteins | sample CS6wburrow_MG_FD_204516 | JGI IMG/M metagenome (GOLD analysis project Ga0316201, IMG submission 204516) | Coastal sediment microbial communities from Delaware Bay, Delaware, United States - CS-6 worm burrow | ecosystem: Environmental > Aquatic > Marine > Coastal > Sediment | place: USA: Delaware...
CATCGACCACGACAAGGTGCAGCGTGACGCCGTGCAACGCACCGAGCAGGCCGGCATCGTGTTCTTGGACGAGATCGACAAGGTGAGCTCCGATCGGAGCCACGGCGGCCCCGACGTTTCGAGGGAAGGCGTGCAGCGCGACCTGCTTCCGATCGTCGAAGGCTCGACGGTGAGCACGAAGTATGGCGTGGTCAACACCGATCACATTCTGTTCATTGCAGCAGGCGCGTTTCACGTGTCGAAGGTCTCGGACCTGATTCCCGAGCTTCAAGGGCGCTTCCCGATCCGGGTCGAGCTCGACTCGCTCGAGAAGGAAGACTTCGTCAAGATTCTCACCGAGCCCAAGAACGCGCTGACCAAGCAGTACCAGGCGCTGATGGCCACGGAGGGCATCGAGGTCGTCTTCGAGCCCGAGGCGATTGACGCGCTCGCTGGCTATGCCGCAGAGGCGAATCGACGGGCCGAGAACATAGGCGCACGTCGCCTCTACACGATCATGGAAGCGCTCCTCGCAGAGCTCTCCTACGACGCATCGGAGCGCGCAGATTCGAAGTTCGTCGTCGACGTCGACAGCGTCAAGGCCGCGCTCGATCCGATCCTCGCCGACGAAGACTTGGCTCGGTACATCCTCTAACCCCGCTCTGAGCAGCCTCTGTGCGCCGGCCGTTTACTTCGCGCCGAGGTCGTAGATCTTCTTAATCTCGGCAAGAATCTCCGTGAACGGGATCTCCAGGTCGTGCAGCAGCCCGTTCGAAACGTCGTACACCCATCCATGAACGATGGGGTGGCCCGTCTTGAAGTAGGTTTTCTGAACGACGGCGGTCTTGATGACGTTGACGCACTGCTCTTGGATGTTGAGCTCGATGAGCCGGCGGTAGCGGGCATCCTGGTCTTGGATTGCGTCGAGCTCATCTTGGTACATGCGGTAGACGTCTCGGATTTCTCGAAGCCAGCCGTTGAGCAGACCGAGGTCGGCCGGCTGCATGGCTGCGGCGACGCCACCGCAACCGTAGTGCCCACAGACGATGACGTGTTCGACGTCGAGCGTGCCGACCGCATACTCGATGACCGACTGCGCATTGATGTCGGTGCCAACGACCAGATTGGCGACGTTGCGATGGACGAACACCTGCCCCGGGTCGAGTCCCATGATCTGGTTCGCAGGGACACGGCTGTCGGAGCATCCGATGAACAGGAAGTCCGGGTCCTGCGAGGTGGCGAGTCGCTTGAAGAAGTCGGGGTCGCTCTTGGTGCTCTCCTCGACCCATCGGCGGTTATTTTCAAAGACTTCGTCGTATTTGGTCATGGCTTCTCTCACGTCTGAGTGTGATATTTGGTCTCGATCGGATGCGGGATCGTTGCGGGATCCTCGTCCAACATCTCGCGCAGGTCGATTTCGATGCCCCGCGAAATCGTCGTAATCGGCACGTCGTTCGGCGTGCCTTCGAATGGGTTCTCGCTGACGCGGCCGATCCTCTCCATGGTGTGAAACACCCACATGACGAGAACGCTGAACGGCACGCTCAGCCAAACGAAGTTCGAACCAATGATTGGATAGGTGTCCCTCAGCGAGGCTCCGATCTTGTCGAACTCGAACATCACGCCAAACGGCAGCAGGAGCACGAAAATCCAAAGAAAGAACGAGTTTAGCGTCGCGTACTGCCGCGGGTAGGGGAAGTTCTTGATGCGCTCCGACTTCCCCTGCAGCGCGTAGAGCTCCACCAGGATGTTCTCCATCTCCATGTGTCGGAAATCTTCGATCAAGCCACGCGTTCGAAGCTGACGCAGCTGTTTGGACTGAAGCGAAAGAAGCTGGGTCGACTTGTTCGATTTGGCGAGGACATAGTCGAGCTGGTCCGTCGAAAGATAGGGCTCGAGCTCTTCTTCGAGAGAGTGGTTCCGCTCACGGACGCCGATTGCGTCTCCCCAATCCTTGTTGGAGGGGTGCAACATCGAGTGCTCCCACGGCCGGGGCTGCCTCATCGCGTGCCGCAGGGCGGTGAGCCAGGCGACGTGCCGGAAGATGAGCTCTTCGCGGACTCTGCCGAGCTCGCTGTCACCGACGCTCTCCTCGGTGAAGTCCGTGGTGATGAAGTCATTCACCACGATCCCCCAGGCGCGGGACGTGTTGACGATCCCGCCCCAGATCTTTCTAGCCTCCCAAACGCGGTCGTAGCTGGCGTTGTTTTGGAAGCTGATGATGAACGCGACGGCCGTGCCGATGAGGGCGATGGGCAGCCAGGGCAGGTGCAGCCATCGCAGATCAAGCACCTCGTACAGGATCACGGGCACCAGCGCGATCATCAGTAAGAGGACGGTGTCGTACCGAGTCCACCAGGCCATGTCTTTGAGCGAATAGTTTTTCCGGGTGTACATCTGGGCGCCCGATTAGTACCACAATTGCCAAGAAATCGCCCCGGAAGCGCTGCCAGAAGAAAATCGGGCCTAGCTCCATCGCTAGCCGACAAGACCGAACCGAGTTGCGGTATGCTCGCCGGCTCTCATGACCCTTCATCAGCAGCTCACCCAAGAAATCCGAACCGGGCCGTCAGGCCCTGGGATCGGGGCGTTCTTCGATCTCGATCAGACCCTTTTCGCGGGGTTCTCGGCGACGCCGTTTACGCGCGACCAGTTCACGACCGGTCGGCTGACGCCCAGGGACCTCGCAAATTCCCTGCGGGCTACGCTCTCGTTCACGATGGGGCGAACCGGATTCTCGGCGTTCGTCACCGCCACGTCCGCCGTGTATCGCGGGATGGCCGAAAGCGTGCTCGAAGAGGCAGGGCAGCGTGTCTTCGAGAATCACCTGGTGACCGAGATCTATCCCGAGTCGCGCGCATTGGTGAGGGCGCATCAAGACATGGGCCACACCGTCGCGATCATCACCTCGGCAACACGCTACCAAGCCGAGCCGGTCGCGCGCGAGCTGGGAATCGAGCATCTCCTCTACACGCGGCTCGGCGTCGAAGATGGAATCCTCAACGGCAAAGTCGTGAAGCCGACCTGTTACGGCGAAGGAAAGGCAATTGCCGGGCGGAGCCTCGCGGCGAAGTACGACCTCGAGCTCGACGAAAGCTATTTCTATTCAGATAGTCACGAGGACCTGCCGCTGTTCGACATCGTAGGCCGTCCGCGTCCGTTGAATCCAAATCGAAAGCTCGCGCAGATCGCCAAGGAGCGGCAATGGCCCGTGCGCCGCTTCACCAGTCGCGGCAGGCCGACGATGGGTGACATCGCCCGCACCGGGCTGCTCTACGGAAGCCTCGCGCCATCGGTGGGGTTCGGCGTCGCTGCCGGGCTCCTCAACCGCTCGAAGCGCGAAGCGATCAACGTCATGGGGTCGGTCTGGGGAGATCTGGCGGCGTCGGCTGCGGGGATCGACCTGCGGGTCGAGGGCCAGGAGCACCTCTGGTCGCATCGTCCTGCGGTGTTCATCTTCAATCATCAAAGCGGGCTCGAGCTGATCTTGATGCTCAAGCTTCTGCGTCGAGATTTCACTGGCATCGCCAAGCAAGAGATTCGTCACAACCCGATTTTTGGGCCCCTATTCAGGGCCGCAGGTGCCGTGTTCGTCGATCGCTCGAACACCGCGAAGGCAATCGAGGCGCTCGCCCCGGCGGTGGAAGCGCTTCGCCACGGGCGCTCCTTGATCATTGCCCCGGAAGGCACCCGGTCGACCACGACGGCCGTCGGCCCATTCAAGAAGGGCGCGTTCCACTTGGCCATGGACGCGGGCGTGCCGATTGTTCCGGTGGTGTTTCGCAACGTCCTCGACGCACTACCCAAAGGCGCTCTGGTGGTTCGGCCGGCGGTCGTCGAAGCCGTGATCCTCCCGCCGGTCGATACCTCGTCATGGACGCACGACACGCTTGACGATGAAATCCGAAAAGTCCGGAACAACTACATCGCGGTCCTCGGCGAATCATCGAAAGGAACGTGATCGTGGAGGCAACCATTGCAACGATCATGCAGCGCGAGCGCTTTCACAGTGGGCTGGTCAAACTCAGCGAAGAGCTCCAAGAACCGCTGCCGAAGCTCGAGGCGCTCGCCGTGCGAGCCTTCGGCGAGATGATCGCGCGGCACGACGCCGCGGCCACCGCTGCCTACCGAGGGATGGGTGCGATCCTTTCGCGCCGCTACCGGATCGACGTCGACCGCGAGTCCTTGGCCAGGCTGCGGGAGCTCGACAAAGAGCACGCCATCATCTGGCTTCCGTCCCACCGCTCCTACCTCGACATGTTCTATCTGGAGCAGGTCGCCCAAGAGGCCGGCATCAGGCCAGCGTATGTCCTTGGTGGCGACAACCTCGACTTCTGGCCGATCGGGCCAATTCTGCGCCGCGCGGGCGTTCTCTACATTCGCCGAGACACGCACGACAATCCGGTGTACCGCTTTGCGCTTCGTTCGTATCTCGGCCACCTCGTCGAAACGGGGCAGAACTTGAGCTGGTCGATCGAAGGCGGCCGGAGCCGAACCGGGAAGCTTCGCCCGCCTCGCTACGGCGCGTTACGCTACGTGGTCGACGCGGTGCGTGCCAGCGAAGGCCCGGACGCCATGGTGGTTCCCGTGTCGGTCGTGTACGAGCAGCTCGCGGAAGTGGCCTCGATGACGGCGGAGGCCCTCGGTGGAAGCAAGAAGCCCGAGGGCATCGCGTGGCTGCTGAGGTTCGCGAGGACGCAGCCGGGCCGCATGAGCGGGGTTCGCATCGATTTCGGAGAACCGATCGGGATGCGAGCGCGCCTCGCGGAGATCGAGCTCGATCCGCGCGCGAAAGGGAAGGAAGTCGAGCGTTTCGCCGTCGAGGTATGTCACCGGATCAATCGAGCAACCCCGGCCATCCCGACCGCAATCGTCACGTTCGCGCTCTTGGGCGCCGAGCGCGCGCTCACGCTCGACGAAACGCTCGAAGCCATGGCGCCGATCCTGAGCTACCTCAGAGACCACCCAACGACACCAACGACGCTGGGCGCGCAGCTCCAAGACGCAGGGTGGATCACCAGCACGCTCGACAAGCTCACCGAATCGGGCGTGCTCAACCGTTTCACCGGCGGCGACCAGACGGTCTGGTACATCGCACCGGAGCAGCACCTCGTCGCCGCGTTTTACCGCAACACCCTCATCCATCTCCTGGTCAATCGGGCGATCGCCGAGCTCGCGACATTCATGGCCCGCGAACATAGCGTGGGCGACTTGCGCGAGTCGATCTGGAACTACGCAATCAGCCTGAGGCAGCTTCTCAAGTTCGAGTTTTTCTTCGCGTCGCGCGCCGAGTTCAACGAGGAGCTGCGGGCCGAAGTGGCGCTCTTCGATCCCGACTGGGAGGGGCAGCAGGTGCGAGAGCCCGTCGTGACTCGGGAGCAGCTAGAGCGTTGGTTCGAGCGCTCTCGGCCACACCTCGCACATCTGATCCTCCGTCCGTTTTTCGACGCTTATCGCGTGGTTGCAGAGCAGCTCGCGCGCTGGCCACACGATCGCGAAGTCGTCGAGAAGTTGCTCCTCGAGCGCTGCCTCGGCTTCGGACAACAGCAGGTCTTGCAGGCGAAGCTCCACAGCGCAGAGTCGGTGACCCTCGAGCTCTTCCGCAACGCCTTGACGCTTGCGGCCCACCGAGGCCTCCTCTCAGGCACAGGGCGAGAGGTTCACCAAAGGCGAAAAGCCTTCGCCGAGAGTCTCCGCCAAATCGTCGATGACCTCGACACGCTGAGTCGCCTCCAGAGCGTGGCAGCGTGAGCCCATCGCAGCGCGCGCGGTCTCGTCCACGCGAACGCGCGGAGAGCCGAAACGTTCTGCGGTGTGCTATACGCCCCCCGTGGACGACCTGATCCAGAAAGCCGCGACGCTCCAAGAAGCGCTCCCTTACATTCGGAGCTTCCATGGGGAGATATTCGTCATCAAGTACGGCGGCCACGCGATGGTCGATCCGGCGTTGCGTGACAGCTTCGCGCGCGACGTGGTGTTGATGAAGTACGTCGGCCTTCATCCTGTCGTAGTGCACGGGGGAGGCCCGCAGATCGACCAGATGCTCAAGTCACTGGGTGTGGTCTCGGAGCGCCTCGAAGGACTCCGTGTGACCGACGAGCACACCATGGAAGTCGTCGAGATGGTCCTCGGTGGCAAGATCAATTCGGAGATCGTCTCGCTCATTGCGACCCATGGAGGTCGGCCGATCGGACTCACAGGCAAAGACGATGCCTTCCTTCGCGCCAAGAAGGTCGACCAAATGAAAACCAAGAGCGGCAAGTGGGTCGACCCTGGTCGCGTCGGGGCGGTGACGCAGGTCAACCCGGACATCGTGCGCCGACTCGTCGACGATGGCTTCATTCCGGTCATTGCGCCGGTGGCGGTCGATGCGGAGGGCAGGTCGCTCAACGTCAATGCTGACACGGTCGCCGGCAAGGTCGCCGAGGCGCTTTCGGCTCGCAAGTTCATGCTGCTCACCGACATCGAAGGTGTGCGCGGCAAGGACGGTGACGTGGCGAGCTCGTTGAGCGCCACGCAAATCGACGCGCTCAAGCACGAGGGCATCATCGAGGGCGGGATGATTCCCAAAGTCGAGTGCGCGTTGAGCGCCTTGGCCGGAGGCGTTCGAAAGGTGCACATCATCGATGGGCGAGTGCGTCACGCGGTGCTCCTCGAAATCTTCACCGACGAAGGCATCGGCACCGAGATCACGCGCTGAGCCTGCTGACCCAGGGTCGACGGCCCATGGCAATGGTGGTATGTCGGCAGCTTCCCCAAAGGCACCGCATGACCAGGCAGGAAGACATGCTTCGAACCGCCGAACAGGTTCAGCTCGGCAACTACGCACCGGCCCCTTTCGTTCTGACGCATGGGCGAGGCCGTCGTGTGACCGACGCCTCCGGCCGCGAGTATCTCGACCTTTCAGGCGGTATCGCCGTGCTTTCGGTGGGGCACAGCCACCCGACACTCGCGGCTACAATCGCGGAGCAGGCCGGTCGCCTGATGCACGTGTCGAACATTTTCTACAACGACCGCGCCATCGAGCTGGCCGAGGCGATTTCCGCGCGGACTCCATTCGACAAGGTCTACTTCTGCAACAGCGGTTCCGAAGCCAATGAGGCCTTGCTCAAGCTCGCGCGCCGCTACCACTACGACCAGGGTGACCAGCAACGAACGGAATTCGTTTCGACCCACAATAGCTTTCATGGCCGGACGATGGGCTCGCTGTCGGTGACCGGACAAGCCAAGTATCACAAAGGCATGGAGCCGCTGGTCCAGGGTGTGCGCTTCATCGGTTTCAATGACCTCGCGGCTCTCGATGCGGCGGTGACCGAGCAAACTGCGGCCGTGATCTTCGAGCCCATTCAGGCTGAGGGCGGAATCATCATCGGCACCGACGAGTTCGTGAGGGGTGCGCGCCGGATTTGCGACGAACGGGGCGCCTTGCTCTTCTTCGACGAAATTCAGTCGGGATACGGCCGCACCGGCCGATTCCTCGCGCAGGAATGGTACGATACCGTCCCCGATGCGTGTTCGCTCGCGAAGGGCATCGGCGGAGGTTTTCCGCTTGGCGCCATCGCGGTGATCGATCGAATTGCGGGAGGCCTCCCACCCGGGAGCCACGCGAGCACCTTTGGCGGCAATCCGCTGGCCTGCGCCGCGGGCCTTGCCGTCTTGCATATCATCGATGAAGAAGGGCTCATCGAGAACGCGCGGCGCCTCGGCGGGTATCTGGCCGAACGGCTTGTCGACCTCGATGCTCGGCTCGAGACCACGGTGGGGACCCGGGGCCTCGGCTTGCTGCAGGGCATCGTCCTGGCGGACGACGTCGACCCCAGCGCGACGATCGCGGCGGTTCATTCGGCCGGGCTCCTGCTCACGCTCGCCGGCGGGAACGTCATCCGAATTTCACCTTCGCTCAACGTGACCTGCGACGAGCTCGACGAAGGGCTTTCGATCTTGGCAAAAGTCCTCGCCGAGGCACCGAGGAAGACATGACTCGCCACTTCCTCACGATTTCCGACCTGAGCCGGGACGAGCTGTTCGCTGTGCTCGACCGGGCAGAAGAGCTAAAGGCCCTTCGCGGCACGCCTGCACATCCACAGCCCCTCGACGGGAAGTCGATTGCGGTCGTGTTTGAAAAGGCATCGACGCGGACGCGCCTCTCGTTCGAAGTGGGCATCCACGAGCTCGGCGCGCAGCCCGTGACACTCAACTCGAGGGACACGCAGCTCGGGCGCGGCGAGCCGATCGAAGACACCGCCCGCATGTTGAGCCGATATGTTCACGGCGTGGTCTACCGAACCTTCGGGCACGATCGCCTCGAGGCGCTCGCGCGCTATTCAACCGTCCCTGTCGTCAACGGGCTTTCCGATAAGTTTCACCCTGTCCAGCTGCTCGCCGACATGATGACGATCCGAGAGAGCAACGGGCCGGCGCTCGACGAGGCGCGCGTCGCGTGGATCGGTGACGGCAACAACATGGCCCACTCCTGGATCGTGTCCGCCGGCCTGGCGGGCTTTGAGCTGGTGCTCGCGTGCCCGTCCGGGTACCAGCCGGATGAGCAGGTCCTGGCCGAGGCGCGTGCGCGCGGCGCCAGAGTTCGAGTCGTCGACCGGCCCGAGGAGGCCCTCGAGGGCGCGACCGTGGTCAGCACCGACGTCTGGGCGAGCATGGGGCAGGAGGATGAGGCCCGAGAGCGACACAGCGCATTTGCCGGCTTCATCGTCGACGAGGCCGCCATGGGCCGGGCCGCTTCGGATTCGATCTTCCTGCACTGTTTGCCTGCACATCGCGGCGAAGAAGTCAGCGCTGCGGTCATCGATGGTGCGCAGTCCCGAGTTTGGGACGAAGCCGAGAACCGCCTACACACCCAGAAGGCTCTAATGGAGTGGCTCATCGGCTAGCGCCGGCGAACTGGCTGCCAAGCGAAACGCCAAGCTAGACTATGCGGATAGGGGGACGGTAGAGAGTCGATGTCGGAGGAGCGAATTCCGCGACAGATCGAGGGGGCAGACCTAGGCGCGCACGATAAGAGCCCGCAGGAGGCATTCGTGCATTCGTGCATCGATGGGGTCCTCAACGTCGACGACATCGCCGACCTAACGGTGCTCGAACCAGCGCTCGTCTCCGAAGCGATCGAACGGTTGATCTCGTCCGGACTCGTCGAATGGGTGCGTGGCAAGGTCTCGAGCGCGCCACCGGCCGCGCAACTCATCGAGGATGTGGAAATCGACGAAGCGCTGCAGGAGACGATCGTGCAGACCTTCAAACGGGCTGACCGGCTGAACCACTATGAGCTCCTCGGCGTAGCGACGGACGCCGAACGCTCCGAAATCCGTAAGGCCTATTTCGCGCTGTCCAAGACCTTTCATCCCGACTCCTACTACGGCAAGCGGCTCGGTTCCTTCAAAGGGCAGATGGAAGTGATCTTCCGTAAGGTGACCGATGCCTACGAAGTCATCGGCCGCCAACAAAAGCGGGAGGCCTACGATCGCTATCTCAACAGAAGCATCGTGGTATCCGCGGCCGAACAGAAAATCAGCCGCGTCGAGGAACGAGCGCAGGCGATGTCCAAGGCGCTCACGCGTGCACCCATTGCTGAACGTCAGGCGGGGCCCGTCGATTCCGAGGCGCCGTCCCGGGACTGGCAGCCGACTCAGGCGCCACCGACGAAAACCACTTCCGCCGTGCCCGGGTCACCGGAGCGCGACCGCATGCAACGAAAGCGTGAGCTCCTCGAGAGAAAGCTTCGGGGCCGATCGATGGGGCGGCCAAAGAAGAGCGGATCCGTGCGATCGATGCCCGCACCCACCGCCAAGGTCGGCGCGAAGACGGCGCTCCGTGATCTCACCCGGTCACTCAAACACACGGCCGGGCTCACGGGAGGGGTGGATCGCGCCGAACATCACATCGAGGCCGCCCGTATGGCCGAGGCCAAAGGAGACCTGGCCGCAGCGGCCACGGCCCTGCGAATCGCGATCACCCTCGATTCGAGTCGCTCCGACGTTCAAGAGCAGTACCGCCGGGTCAATTCACACCTTCGCGTGCAGCTCCTCGACATCCATCGAGAGCAGGCGACCTACGAGGAGGAGAACAACCTCTGGTCGGCCGC
>Ga0316201_10005070_pt1 | contig 10075 bp, 8 predicted proteins | sample CS6wburrow_MG_FD_204516 | JGI IMG/M metagenome (GOLD analysis project Ga0316201, IMG submission 204516) | Coastal sediment microbial communities from Delaware Bay, Delaware, United States - CS-6 worm burrow | ecosystem: Environmental > Aquatic > Marine > Coastal > Sediment | place: USA: Delaware...
CGCTTCCTGAAGAAATACTGGAAGGCCGCATGCTGGAGGATGTTGATGACCGCGGCCTGGTCATCGGTGCGAGCCTGGCCAGGCGTCTGGAAACAGGGCTGGGCAAGCGCGTGGTGATCATGTCACAGGACCCGGATAACAATGTGGTGGATCGCGGCGCGCGGGTGGTGGGCATTTACCGCGCGCGTCTGCAGGGCAGCGAGGACCGTTTTGTCTACGGGGGCCGGGCCGTGATACAGCAGATGCTGGGGATCGGTGAGCAACTCTCTGAAATTGCGCTGACAGGGAATGACTATCGTCACGTGGATGACTGGTTTTCCCGGGTAGCGGACGCCGCCGGCAGCGAGCTGGAGGTGGTGTCCTGGACACAACTTGACAGCTTTCTCAGCTCCATGCTGGCGGCGCAGGACGGCTTTACCCTGGTGTTCATGGTAGTGGTGTTCCTGGCACTGTCTTTTGGCCTGGTGAACACCCTGGTGATGGCAGTGTTTGAACGGGTGCGCGAAATCGGCCTGATGCAGGCACTGGGTATGCGCCCTGGCCTGATTCTCGGCCAGATCCTGCTGGAAAGCCTTTACCTGCTTTGCCTGGGGCTTGTGCTGGGCAACCTGCTGGCGCTGGCGACAATCACGCCACTTGAAAGTGGTATCGATATTTCCAGCGTTGCCCAGGGTATGGAGATGATGGGCATGGGCACCACGCTGTACCCGGCGTTGCATGTGCAGGACATGCTGCTGTCCACCGTGATTGTTGTCGCACTGGGGCTGCTGGCCAGCCTCGGACCGGCCTGGCGCGCCTCCAGGCTGGACCCGGTGGCGGCGCTGAACAAGGCCTGACTTTTGCCCGACCTTTTCCCGACAAAGGACGCACAAAATGAGTGATATTACCTGCCATGATCTGTGCAAGACCTTCCGCCAGGGGGAGGAGGTGATTGTCGCTCTGGACCACGTCAGCCTGGATATCCAGGAGGGCTCTTTCGTCTGTCTGTCGGGGCCTTCCGGTTCCGGTAAAACCACCTTGCTGAATGCGCTGGGAGGGCTGGATACGCCTGACAGCGGCGAGATCACAGTGGGCGACCAGCGGCTGGATCAGTTATCCCGTGGCGAGTTGGCCGACTTGCGCCTCAATAGCATTGGCTTCGTTTTCCAGGCTTACAACCTGATCCCGGTACTGACAGCACGGGAGAATGTTGAATTCATTATGCAGGTGCAGGGTGTGCCGGCGAAACAGCGGAGGGAATACGCGACCCGGGTACTGGCGGAAGTGGGCCTTGAGCGCATGGAGGACCGGCGCCCCGCTGAAATGTCCGGGGGGCAGCAACAGAGGGTAGCCGTGGCCAGAGCCATCGCTACCAAACCTGCGCTGGTGCTGGCGGATGAACCCACGGCGAACCTGGACAGCCGCAGCGCAGCGCAGCTGATGGACCTGTTTGTCGCCCTTAACAGGGATAGAGGTATTACTTTCGTGCTCTCTACCCATGATGTCAGGGTCATGGGCTATGCCCGGCGGCTTATCGGCATGCGTGACGGCCAGATAGTCTCTGACGAGTTGCAACAACCCAGCGCCATGGCGCTCTAGATGGTGTTGTAGCTCGTGACATCACTGCGCTGGCCGCCGTTTCCCGCGCTGCTCCTGCTGCTTGCGCCCGTTGGCTCACTTGCTGAATCGACGGTTCCAGGCTTCGATGGCGGCCATATGAAGCTGCGCTGGCAGGGCAGTAGTTATCCCGGTGACAGTGCCTATCGGGAGATATTCGGGGAGTACTCGAACGATGAGTATGCCGATCTTCGACTGAAGTTCAGTGGCAGTGAGCAGCGCTTCAATTTTCAGGCGGACTACCAGGCCATTGCCCAGTGGGGTGACAGCCTCGACTTTCCCATCGACTCCGCCGGCTTGTTCCTGCTGCCCCCCGGGCTGCCAGATGACGACCGGCGCTGGTGGAACCTGACTGATACCGTCACGGACAACAACTCCCGGGGCCTGGTGCAGCGATTTGACCGCCTGAGCGTGGGCTACAACGGCGATAAGGCCGTGCTGCGCATCGGGCGCCAGGCGGTGAGCTGGGGCAATGGCCTGATATACAACCCGGTGGATTTTTTCAATCCCTTCAACCCGACGGCGGTGGATACCGAGTACAAGCTGGGTGAAGACATGTTCTACGGCCAGTACCTGCTGGATGACGGCAGCGATTGGCAGGCGGTTTTTGTGCAGCGTCGGGACCAGCAGGGCAGGGCTACCAGCGAGCAGAGCTCCTCCGCCCTGAAGTACCACGGTTTTGGCCTTGAAACAGAGTACGACCTGCTGCTGGCGGAAAATTTCAACGAGCTTATTGTTGCCGCCGGCGGTGTCACTAATCTCGGCGAGGCGGTGGTGCGGGGCGATATTACCCTGACGGATGGCGAGGACGGATGGATCACCAGCCTGGTGGTTAACTGGTCATGGTCCTGGATGTTGGCGGGCTATAACGCCAGTGTCGTTCTCGAATATTTTTATAATGGTTTTGGCCTGGCGGAGGAAGACTACACGCCGCAAGCCATTATGGCGGACGAGGATTTGTTGCGGCGCCTGGAGCGCGGCGAACTTTTCACTATCGGCCGCCAAAATATCGCCGGCTCGCTGTTGGTTGAGCTTGCGCCGCTGCTCAATGTCACCACAAACCTGTTTGCCAATGCAGAAGACAGTTCCGCCGTGGCGCAGGTGGTGGTGCAGTGGGACCTGGCCCAGAACTGGCAGCTATTGGCAGCGGCTACCGCGCCGCTGGGTTCCGGGGGTACAGAATACGGCGGCATTGAAACCGGGCTTGATGACCTTACGCTAGCGGTGGGACCATCTGCATTGCTTCAGCTCGCCTGGTATTTCTAGGACTTCCGGACTGTTACAGCCCGAGCTCCGCTTTTGCGCTCTCATACCAGGCCCTCAGGTGGCTGCAGTCTTCGGGTATTGAATGCTTTACCCATGCCATGAAGTCCACACAGACCAGCAGGTCGATATCTGCGAAGCTGAAATTATCACCCGCCAGCCAGGGGCGGTCCGACAGTTCACTGTTGAGCTTGGGCAGCATATGCGCCAGCTGAAGGTTGCCGCGGTCAACCAGCTCCGGGATCTGCGGTACATCCAGTGGCCCGGGCAGGGCGCGATTCACCATGGCCTTCGAGCGATTACGCAGTATGCTGGCTATGGCCGAGAACACGTTGGCGAACAGGTGGTGGTCCCAGCTGATAACCTGCGCTTTTTCCTTGGCAGTTGTACCCAATAATGGCTTGTCAGGGTACAGAGCCTCCAGGTAAACGCAGATACCGATGACCTCTGTCAACACGGTGCCGTCATCCAGAAGCAGTGCCGGAACCGAGCACTCCGGGTTGATCTTGCGATACTCGGCACCCAGTTGTTCTGCAGTGCCCAGGTCGATCTGTTGGGTATCCAGCTCAATGCCTTTGTATTGCATGAACAGCGTGAGCCGGCGCGGGTTGGGCGCGGGATCATAGGTATACAGTTTCATCGTGCCAATGCCTGTTGAGTGATTGAATCAGCGCTGATGGTAGGGGGAATCACAGGGTTGTGCCAGTCCGGGTGCGAAAAGCGCGCAAATAATCGGCTGTGAAAGGGCACTTTCTACAGCGCTTGACACTAGCTATAATGCGCGCCTGTTCAACAGAGGAATGCATTGTGATAACTCGAGTGGTTTTTTGTGTTTTAGCCCTGGGCCTGGGCGTTGGCGCCATGGCGATAGATCTGACCGAGGCCCAGCGCGCCGAAATAGAGTCGCGCATCAAGCCTGCGGGAGAAAGCTGCCTGGCAGGTGACAGCAGCTGTGGTGGCGCCGCGGCATCAGCCAGCGCCGCTCCGCGCTCCGGAGAAGAGGTTTACAATGCAGCCTGTATGGCCTGTCATGCCACAGGAGCGGCCGGAGCGCCGATGCTGGGTGATATTGCCGCTTGGGCACCGCGCATCGCCAAGGGCACCGACGCACTGCATGACGCCGGCATCAATGGCCTTGCTGGTACCGGCATGATCGCCAAGGGCGGATGCATGAACTGCTCTGACGAAGAGGTCGTCGCCGCAGTCGATTACATGATCGCCGGCAGCCAATAGTCAGGTAACATCTCCATAACCCGGCGGCGGGCAGAATGCGCGGTGGTGCTGTTCCAGCATTGCCGCTACAGCCAACGCGGTTTTATCTTCCAGATAGTCAGCTACTACCTGCACCCCGATGGGTAGACCGTCGCGGCTCAAGCCAATGGGGGCGGCCGTGACCGGCAGCAGCGCGTTCAGGGTCAGTCCGGCCCAGCCCAGGACATCGAAGTAGGGGCGCTCTTCCCCATTCACCTGCAGTGTGCGGGCGGACATGTCGGGTTCGTGATCGTGCGGGAAGGCCGGCACGTTCGCGCAGGGGCATAGCAGTACGTCGTAGTCACTGAAAAATGCCGCCCAGGCGGCGCGAATGTGATGTCGTTTTTCCATCTGCCGTAACCAGTCCCGATGGCTGCCGGCGATGCCGCGGGCCTGCAGGGTGGTCAGGCTGACATCGCCGGGGTCTGCGTTCGCTGCGATGTCTTTCATCATGTCAAAAATGGCTTCAGGCATGCCAGCGCCTATGGCTGCACTTAATGTTATGACATAGTTTTGCCTGTTCTTTTCCGGGTCGATGTCTGGGCGTGCGTTGCGATCCACGTGGGCGCCGGCGGTTTCAAGGGAATCTGCGGCCGCCTCTATCGCCGCCTTGATATCGGCATCCACCGGGCAGAAGGCATCGTCTGACCACACTGCTACCCGCAGTTTTTTCGGGTCGTTGGTGCGCGCAGGGGGGAGTGCCAATGTGTAGGCTTTGGCATCCTCCGGGTTGGGTGCCACCAGGATATCGAGTGCTTGCTCCAGGTCTGCCGTGCAGGTGCCGATAGGTCCCACCACGGAAAGGTCGGTCTCCGACAGCGTATTTTCCCCGGGTGGCAGGTGACCTCGCTGGGAGACAATGCCGAAGCTGGGCTTGTGACCGTAGACACCGTTGAAGTGGCTGGGAGTGCGAATTGAGCCGCCTATGTCGCTGCCCAATTCCAGCGGGGAGAGACCCGCCGCAATCGCTGCCGCCGCGCCGCCCGAGGATCCGCCACAGGTACGCTCCAGGTTCCAGGGGTTATTGGTTACGCCGTATACCTCGTTAAAGGATTGCAGGTCGGAACTCATGTAAGGCACGTTGGTCTTGCCAAATACGATGGCACCGGCGTCGATATAGCGTTGCACGCTGATAGCATTGCTTGCGGGAACATTATTGGCACATTCGGGAATGCCACCGACAGTAACAATGCCTTCGGTACTGAAAGCATCCTTGATGGTGAGCGGAACACCGTGCAGTGGCCCCCAGTCCTCACCGCTTTGCGCAGCCTTGTCGGCAGCATCGGCGCGAGCGCGTGCACGCTCCGTATCCAGTGCCACTACTGTGTTCAGGGCGGGGTTGTACTGCTCTACCCGCGCGAGGAAGAATTCCAATACCTCGCGCGAGCTCAGGGTTTGCGCTTTGATCGCTTCTGCGAGCTTGAATGCGCTGGTGTAAAGAATGTCCATAGTTCTCTTTCCTGTGTAGGGTAGTGGCGTTTACAGTGCTTCTTTAAGGGCATTCAGCAACTCGTTGGGTGCCTCTGTCATCAGCGTGTGTCCCGCTCCCGGCAGTACGCACAGCTTTGGCGAGGGCAGGGCCGCCAGTAGTTCTTTCGCGCTGCGCAGCGGTGTGAGCCTGTCCCCGTCGCCCATGACTACTAATACCGGGCAGCTTATCCGGGCAGCCCTGTCGAGGCCCTGTCGATAGTTGTTGCAGGCGTTCATATCCGCATGCAATACCCCCGGCAGGGAGCGTTCAAAAAGGCGCAGGGTGCTGCCCACCATCCACATGCCGGGATTGCTGTTGCCGCCGTAGAGATGCCGTTTGCTGTAACCGTACTCTGTGAGCATGTTAAAGGCGGCCGGGTCGTTGGCCGCGGCCGCCTCCAGGATGGCATCAGACACCGGCATCGGTGCAGTGGTACCCACCAGCGCAATGGCCCGTACCCTGGACGAGTGGCGAGCGGCGCAATCGAGGGCGACCAGGCTGCCCAGGCTGTGCCCGACGATAGCCGCCTGCTCAATGTGCAGCGCATCAAGTAAGGCGACAACCCAGTCGCTCATCTCCTCGATACTCCGTTTGGGAGCACCCGCGGAGCGCCCATGCCCCGGCAGGTCCACGGCGATGACATTGCGCCCGTGACGGGCAAAGTGCCGGCTGAACATTGTCCACACCGTGTGGTCCATGCCGGAGCCGTGCACGAAGACAAGGCTCTCCTTAGCCGGATCCAGGTCACGGCTGTTGGTGTAACAGTAAATGCTGTCACCGGCCACATCGACGTTCATTTCGCAGTCTCCGTAGCGGCGGCTTTTTCCGCCGCGCGCAGGCCTTGCTTAAGGTCGGCGATCAGGTCACTGACCTGCTCCAGTCCTATGGAAAGTCGGATGGTACCCGCGGAAATTCCTCCGGCTTTCAGCGCAGCTTCGTCCATGCGGTGGTGGGTGGTGCTGGCGGGGTGGATGACCAGGGATTTTGCATCGCCCACGTTGGCCAGGTGAGAAAACAGGTTCAGTGCATCGACAAAGGCGATCCCGGCCTTGCGCCCTCCCTTGAGTTCGAAGCTGAACACGGCACCGCAGCCCCGGGGCAACAGGTGCGCCGCCAGAGCCTGGTCCGGGTGGCCGTCCAGCTCGGGGTAGGCGACTGAGGCGACGGTATCCTGCTGCTGCAGGAAATTGACGACCTCACGTGTGTTATCCACATGGCGTTGCATGCGCAGGCCCAGTGTTTCCATGCCCTGCATAATGTGAAAGGCCGTGGTAGGACTCATACAGGCGCCTAAATCCCGCAGGCCCTCCTTACGCGCGCGCGCGATGAATGCCGCCGGGCCGAACTCCTCGGTGAAAACCAGGTTGTGAAAGCCGGCGTAGGGCTCGCTCAGCGTGGGAAACTTGCCCGATGCATCCCAGTCGAATTTGCCGCCGTCCACCAGCAATCCCCCGATCACGATACCGTGGCCGCTGAGAAATTTGGTGGCGGAGTGCACAATGAGGTCAGCGCCGAGTGCCAGGGGCTGCATCAGGTAGGGGGTGGTAAAAGTGGAGTCCACCATCAAGGGGAGCTTCGCTTCGTGGGCGATGGCTGACACCGCGGGGATATCGAGCACGTCCAGCCCGGGGTTGCCTACGGTCTCGGCGAATACCAGCCGGGTATTGTCCCGTATCGCGGCGCGGAAGGCCGCCGGATCGCGAGTATCCACGAAAGTGGTTTCAATGCCGAAGCGCGGCAGTGTATAGGCCAGCAGGTTGTGGCTGCCGCCGTACAGGGCGCTGGCGGCAACAATGTGGGAGCCGGCCCCCATCAGCGTGGTGATCGCCAGGTGCAGTGCCGCCTGCCCGCTGGCGGTGGCGATGGCGCCCACGCCCCCTTCCAGCGCAGCAATTCTCTCCTCCAGCACGGCGTTGGTCGGATTGCTCAGGCGTGAATACACGTGCCCGGTGCGTTCCATGTTGAATAGCGAGGCGGCGTAATCTGAATCGGGAAAAGTAAATGAGGCGGTTTGGTAGATCGGTGTCGCCCTGGCCCCTGTTGCGGGGTCCGGCTGGGCACCGGCGTGCAAAGCAAGGGTGTCCAGCCCGGCGTATTTTGGTCCTGTCATAGGGTACTCCTGATTATCGGCTGTCGCGCATTATATGCTGAACCCGCCGAGCTTGGTTTCCAGGTATTCCTCTATACCTTCCCTGGCGCCCTCCCGGCCCAGTCCGCTCTCCTTCATGCCCCCGAACGGTGCAGCAGCACTGGTCGGGTTGATATCATTGATCCCGATGATGCCAAACTGCAGTCCTTCAAATGTTCTCATTGCGCGAGAAAGGTTCTGGGTATAGACGTATGCGGCGAGGCCATAGCTGGTGTCATTGGCCATGGCCAGAACATCATCGTTGTCGTCGAAAACAATCACAGGGGCGACCGGGCCGAATGTTTCCTCCCGGTAGATGAGCATGTCGGGCGTGATATCGCTGAGTAAGGTGGGCGCGTAGAAATGGCCCTTTTCCAATCCGTTTTCCAGTAATCGGCTGCCGCCTGTGTGCAGGGTGGCGCCTTGCGATATGGCATCTTGTACTTGCCGGTCGACCTTTTCTACTGCGGCCTGATTAACCAGCGGGCCGATGGTGCTGGCGGGGTCCATGCCGTCGCCGGCGCGCATGTTGCCAATGCGCTCCTGCAGGGTTTCCAGGAAAGGGGCAAGAATGGAACGCTGCACAAAAATCCGGTTCGGGCTGATGCAGGCCTGCCCCGTGTTCAGGAATTTCACCAGCGACACGCCCTTGGCCGCATGTGCGGGGTTGGCGTCGTCGAACACGATAAAAGGTGCGTGGCCTCCCAGTTCCATTGACACGCGTTTAAGTTGGGTCGCGGCGGCCTGCGCCAGTTTCTTGCCAACAGTAGTGGAGCCGGTAAAAGTGAGTTTTCTGACCAGGGGGTTGGTGCAAAACTCTTCACCGATGGGGGCGGGGTCAGCCGCGGTCACCAGGTTGGCGACACCCGGCGGAAAGCCCACCTCGTGCAGTATTTCAAATACGGCCACGGCACACAGTGGTGTCGCCTCGGCGGGTTTCAGCACCACCGTGCAGCCCGCCGCCAGGGCTGGTGCCAGTTTGCGGGTGAGCATGGAAATGGGGTAATTCCAGGGGGTGACTGCGGCAACCACGCCCACCGGGAACTTCTGTACCAGAAAGCGCTGGTCACTGCGCGCAGAGGGTATGGTCTCGCCGTAGATACGTTTCGCCTCCTCGGCAAACCACAACAGGAAGTCGGCGGCGTACTTGACCTCGTTCAGTGCGGCCTTCAGTGGCTTGCCCTGTTCCCGGGTCATCAGCTCTGCCAGTGCCGGGCGGCGCTCCATCATTAGCTGGTGGGCGCGGTATAGCAGGGCGGAGCGATCGTAGGCGGTGACAGCCGACCAGGCGGGCAGTGCTGCTGCCGCTGCATCGATGGCCGCAATGGCATCGTCGCGCCGGCCATCCGCGACCTCACCAATGTGTTCGCCGTTGGCGGGGTTCACTACTGAAAATGTATGGATGCACTGGATCCATTCACCGTTAATGTACATTGTGGACTCCTGTTGAGGGGGCCGGCCATTGGTTAATTGGCGGGTAATTTCCGGGGCAACATTATCAATCAGGGCAGGCGGTGTGTCTGTTCAAATTTCCTGTATGTGCAGGGTCTTATTTTCATGGAAGAGCGGTCACCAGGTGGGCGTCCGATGTGGTATCGCGATACCGTCGAAACTCCTGAACAGTTGACCGGTTCGCACGAACAGGCACAATCAATACCCGGCATACATCCCAAGGACAAAACCATGATCGACATTCATTATTGGCCGACCCCCAATGGCAAGAAGGTCACCATACTACTGGAGGAGTGCGGCGCGGACTACAACGTCGTGCAGTGTCGTATCGGCGCCGGTGACCAGTTCACTGATGAGTTCCTGGCGATTAATCCCAACACCCGGATGCCGGCCATCGTGGACCATGAACCGGCGGATGGCGGGGCGCCCCTGTCGGTATTCGAGTCTGGCGCCTGCATGATGTATATCGCCGACAAAGTGGGTCAGTTCGGCGGTGGCAATGACCGTCAACGTTGGGAAGTCTGCCAGTGGGTGATGTGGCAGATGGCCAACCAGGGCCCCAAAACCGGGGAGTGGGGTCACTACGCGAGGCTCGGGGAGCGTGAGGGTGACCAGAGCTATGCCCTGCGCCGTTACGGCGATGAAGTTCACCGTATGTATGGGGTGTTAAACAACCGCCTGTATGATCGCCGCTACCTTGCCGGAGACGACTACACGATCGCGGACATGATCTGTTATCCCTGGGTCTATACCTGGGAAGCGCAGGGCATCAATATCGACGAGTTCAAGTACTTCAAGCGCTGGTTTAACGAACTCAGCGCGCGCCCGGCCGTGCAGCGGGGGATGGCGGTGGGCAGTGACCTGGCGGTGGACTATTCCAAATTGCCGGAGGACGAGATTGAGCGTCTCAAGGC
>Ga0316201_10005071_pt1 | contig 10074 bp, 5 predicted proteins | sample CS6wburrow_MG_FD_204516 | JGI IMG/M metagenome (GOLD analysis project Ga0316201, IMG submission 204516) | Coastal sediment microbial communities from Delaware Bay, Delaware, United States - CS-6 worm burrow | ecosystem: Environmental > Aquatic > Marine > Coastal > Sediment | place: USA: Delaware...
AGCAGCTTGCGCTCCTCCAGTTCGGTGCCGATCACGGTGTAGGCCACGAAAACCCCGCGCCACACGAGGTTCACGTCGGTCACCGGCAGGCAGCAGATCAGGAACAGGATGGCGCCGGTGTACCAGGGATGGCGGATGTGGCCCAGGACCCCTTCGGTCCGGAAGGGGGGTTCGCCGGCCGCGTTGCCTTGCAGGAAGTGCCGCACCTGGCTGAGGCCGAGAAAGAAGCGGCCGTCGTAGCCGCGGGCGCCCAGATAGAACATCAAGAGCGCGGCGGCCAGCCCCAGCCAGCGCAGCGGTGCCCACCAACCGGGCCAGTCGAACAGCGTCGTCGCGGGCAGGCCGCGCAGCCACCACATGAGCAGCCCGAGCGAGACGGTGCTGCCGGCGACGTAGGCCAGGCGGTCGAAGACATGGCGGCGCGGAAAATGTCGCCGGAGGAAGCGGCGCCACCAGTGGGTCACGAACAGGCTGTGCAGCACGCACCACACGGCGGTCAACAGGCCTGCGGTCAGCAACTTCTCCATCAACCGGCCCCTTCCGACTCCAGATGACCGCCCGGGCACGGCGTTCGTCGCTTGCCGACCATTCTCATCATTCCGTATCTTGAGGTCAACACCGGGCTCCACCTCGAAGCCCGGAGCTTTTGTGTCCGACGGGATTAGCGGGATTCATGAGGGGGCATCCGATGAGTACGAGATTGTGGGCGGCGGCTGTCGTGTTGATGACCGGGTTGACGGCGGGGGCCGTCGCGGCGCAGGAGGCCGGCTGGCAGGCGCCCGCAGAGTGGACGGACGTCGGCACGGTGGCCAAGTGGATCGAGAACGATGCCCGTTTCTACCGCGTCTACGAGGACGCGCCTTTCCAGGACACGTCGCAATTCCGGATGAACCAGGCCAAGCAGTACCAGCGGACCACCGAATACGGCGGCCGCATGGACGGAATCGGCCTGGAGACCTTCTACGCCCTGGACGCCAAGGCCCAGGCCGACCGTCGCAAGGCTGCCGGCAAGGAGCTGAAGTTCCTGGCGGACTTCCGCCAGCGGATCGAGCAGCAGGCCCAGCTGGTCAGGGAAGGCCGCAACTCCGGCTGGGGCGGCAACCCCACCACGGACATGACCGTGATCGGTGACTGTCTGGCGAAGCTGCGGACGGCCATGGGGCTGGACCCGTCGAATCCCTTCGGCTGGCACCTTTACGCCTACCTCTCCCGGGTGGTCGGCGACACCGACCGCGCCGAGAACGCCCTCGAGGGCGCCAGCGGCGCCCTGGCCAAGATTCCCGCCGACCAGCTGACCGAACTGCGCCGGGCCGTGGCCCTCGACTGGGCCTGGCTCTACCGGGACCAGGGTTTTTTCGCCAAGGCGCTCGCGGCGGTCGCCGCGGCCGAGGAGTACGGCGCCCAGGGCATCGAACCCCGGCTGCTGCGCGGGCTCATCGCCGCCCAGACCGGCCAGACCCAGCAGGCGATCGAGCAGGCGTCGGCCCTCGGATCGGTCGAGGTGCGGGCGTTTCCGCCGAACATCAGATCCGTGTCCTTCGGCCCCGACGTGGCCGACATCTCGGTCTGGCGCAAACGGTCGTCGGGCTATCTGAAGAGCTGGATCCTGGCCCTGACCTGGATCCAGGAGGGCAATCTGGAGATGGCCGCGGCCGCCTTCGGGGGCGTCCCGATCAACGACGCCTATCCTTTCGCCAAGCGCTTCTGGAACGAGGCGGGACGCATCTACGATCTGACCGGCCGCCGCTCGCTGGCCATCCGGGCCTGGAACCTGTCCCGCATCAACACGCCCTACATCGTCTACCTGGTTTTCAAACCCTATGCGATGGACCTGGGCCGCCTGACCGGCCAGCAGGGTGAGGTGCCCTTCTACCTGGGCTTCGACAAGTTCTTCATCGGGGGCAGCCGCATCGCCTACGCCGCCGCCCTGGTCGAGAAGGTGGCCGCCGCCGCCGACGAGATGGAGAAGAACGAGTTCGCCGCCCGCGCCCTGGACGAGATCGAGGTCTGCCTGCGCGCCGGCATCCATCCGGGTCAGGCCGGTGTGCTCAAGGCGCAGGTCTACTACATGATGGGCGATGTGAGCACGGCTCTGAGCGAAGTCGAGCGCGCCCTGGAGACGCTGGACGCCCAGGGCGACAAGGCCGGCTTCTCCGCGGTGATGCAGGGCCTGGCCAAGTCGGAGCATGATCTCAGCGGTTCGGACATCGCCAATTTCTTCAGCCAGAGCGGGTCGTCCCGGGGACGCTGGCAAAGCGACGACGACCTGGCGGCCACCGAAACGGCCCTGCGCCGGGCGTGGGCCGCCGAGCCCGGTGACGCATCCCGGCGGGCCTTGGCCCGGTACCTGATCCGCCACGATCAGGTGCCCGAGGGTCGGGACCTGGCGCTCGGCGACCTGAAGGAAGCCGGTCTGAACGAGGGCAACATTCTCGCGATCGCTGCGCCCGATTTGACCCTGGTGCTCGAGGCCGACCGCCAGGAGGGCGACGCGGGCCTGGGCCTGGCCCTGGTGGAGGCCCTGCAGGGCGGCGCCGAGGATCCCTGGCGCGACTCCACCCTGTGGGCGATGGCGGGATTCATCTGTCTCGACGCCGGCCGGTCCGCCGAAGGCCGCTTTGCCATCGAGAAGGCCGCGGCCCTGGACCCCGGCAACCAGGGGTTGAAGATCCAGCTGGCGCTGATGCGCTGAGCCGTCACCGACAGAACGGGCCGCCCAGCGGGCGGCCCGTTCTTTTTTACGCTGCGGCGGCGGGATCAGGCCAGGCTGGCCCGGACCTGGTTTTCCACCCCGCCGGCGATGACCACTTCCTGCACCGGCTTGCCCAGCGGCGTGAACCGGTACGTGTCGCCCCGCCAGGTGATGGCCGAGCGGGCGAAATCGATCGCCACCGGGTCGTCGCCGATGATCGTGCGGCTTTCTTTCCGGTCGGCGAAGTGTGCTTTCATGGCCTCGCTCAGCGCAGGACACTCCACGCAGATGAAGCCGTTGTTGATGGCGTTGCGCAGGTAGGTCTGCGAGTAGCTGCCGGCGATGACCAGCTTGATCCCCGCGGCCTGCAGGGCGGTGGCGGCCTGTTCACGGCTGCTGCCGGTGCCGAAGTTGTAACCGCTGACGAGAATGTCGCCCGGGGCCACCAGACCGGCGAACTCGGGATCGTAGTTCTCCATCACGACCTCCGCCATCTTTTCGCGGGTGACGTCCTCGCGGTAGGTCCAGTCCTTCGAGTAGATGCCGTCGGTGTTGAGGTTGTCCGTCGGCAGGAAGACCGCGCGTCCTTCCAGGCCGGCGGGGAAACCGTCGAGGATCACCACGTCGCCGGCCGCGCCGCCGGCTGCCGGGAATTCGGTGAAGGCGCGGGGGGGCACCTCGTCCGCCCAGCCGAGATCCTGCGGACCGGTGATGTACCCGGCCAGGGCGCTGGCGGTCACCACCGCGGGGCTGGCCAGATAGGCCTCGGCGTCGCGGCTGCCCATGCGACCGCGGAAGTTGCGGTTGGTCGCCGAGATGCCGACCTCGCCCTCCTCCAGCAGACCCACGCCCAGGCCGATGCAGGGGCCGCACCCCGGCGGCAGGGCCACCGCGCCGGCGTCCAGCAGTTTCTGCCACGACCCGTTGGCCTTGGCCTCGTCCTCGATGGGTCCGCTGGCCGCGGCGATGTAGAACTCGACACCGGCGGCCACCTTGCCGCCGGCCGCAACGGCGGCCGCCTGCTCGATGTCGCCCACGCGGCTGTTGGTGCAGGACACGAGGTAGGCCTTGTGGACCTTCTTCTTCTGTTTCTGCATGGCCGCCAGCGAGGTCATCACCTGCAGGGAGTGGGGGCCGCTGATGTGGGGCGTGACCCGGGCCAGATCCAGGTCGATGGCCGCGGCATAGACGGCGTCCGGATCACTGGCCGGCGGGTCGTTGCGCCAGGAGTCGAGATCCGCGTCGGTGATGCGGTCGGTGACACCATGTCCGGCCAGCCATGCCTGCCGCTCCTCCATGAAGGCGACGGTGGTCGCATCGACCGGGAACCAGCCCGCCAGGGCGCCCCACTCGGTGGTCATGTTGGCGATGGTCAGGCGCTCTTCCATCGACAGGGCGGCCACGCCCGGGCCGCCGAATTCGATCACCGCGTTGAGTACCTCGCCCTGGTTGTAGAGGCCGCACAGCGTGATGATGACGTCCTTGCCGGTCACGCCGGGGCGCAGGGCGCCGGTGAAGTTGACCTTGATCGTGCGGGGAATCTGCCACCACACCGTACCGATGGCCCACAGGGCGGCCGCGTCGGTGCGCACCACCGGGGTGCCCAGGGCGCCGACGCCGCCGTAGGTGTTGCTGTGGCTGTCGCTGGCCACGCAGAATCCGCCGGGCTTGACGTAACCCTCCTCGATCATGATCTGATGGCCGATGCCGCGGCCGGCCGGGTAGGCGGTCACGCCGTTGGCGTGCGCGAACTCGGCGATGGCCCGGTACTTGGCCTGGTTGTCCTCGCCCAGGTCCTGGATGTTGTGGTCGAGCGTGAAGACCGGCTGGGCGGGGTTCTTGATCTTCGCCACGCCCAGTCCCTTGAACTTGCCCATCACGGCGCTGGTGTTGTCATGGGTCATCACGTGATCGGGCACGAGGGTCACGTAGTCGCCGGCGCGGACCTGCTGTCCGGGGTCGAGACCGACGGCGTGGGACTGGACGATTTTCTCGATGACGGTCTGGGCCATGGCGGGGTCTCCTGATCGGGACGGTGGATGGATCGCGGCACGGACTTCGACCAGAAAGCTACAACAAGCGGCCTCGGGCAACAAACCCCGAGGCCGCAAAAAGTCGCAAAAATTCCGGCTCCGCCGCCGCTACTTCTGCGACGGCCCCGGGTAGGGATCGTTGATGTATTCCTCGAGGGTCCGGATGTGCACTTCCTGGTCCTTGCTGATCTGCTTGACGACGTCGCCGATGGAGACGATGCCCATCAGTTTTTCGCCGTCCATGACCGGGACGTGCCGGATCCGCGACGAGGTCATGATGGCCATGACCTCGGTCAGGTCGGTCATGGGGGTCACGTAGATGACCTTGCTGGTCATCAGTTCCCGCACGGGGGTGTCGCGCGCGGTCTTGCCCTGGACGGTGATGAACCGCAGGTAGTCGCGCTCGGACATGATCCCCAGGATGCTCGTTTCGCCTTCGGTCACGAGGATGGCGCCGATGTTCATCTCCACCATCTTGGTCACGGCGGCAAAGACGGTGTCATCCGGACCGATGGTGTGGATCGGGCATTCACCCTTGACCGCGAGCAATTCCTTGATGGTTTTCATCGGCATCCTCCACAGGATCGGCTGAGAATGAGAAAAAGATACGTTCCTGATAACCTAGGCTCAACCAGGATCTCTCGCTACCGACCGGGGGCCGGACTTGCCCGTGAGCCGGTCGCAGGATAGATTGCGGGGAAACCAGTCATCTGTCAACCAGGGCGGAAAAATAGCATGTACGAGGATTTCGAGGATCTCCGGGACAACTGTCCGGCCGAGATCGAAGCCAACATCGCCGTCGATTTTCTTCATGACGACCTGGAGCACCTGGCGAACGTCTGGCCGGCGACCGGTGACGGGGAGTTCCGTCTGGCTCTGATCCAGGCGGTCACCGACTACTGGGAGGGGGCCGTCCGCGACAAGGGCGGCGAGACCGTGCCGGTCGACGGGTTCGCGATCGAGATCCTCATCGACAGCTTCAGCGACCCGGACATGGGGTCGTCCCTCTACCTGGAGCTGCACGCCTACTGCGGCACGGAGGAGATCGGCGAAATCTGCTGGTCCGTGTTCGACGACGAACCGCTGTCGGTGGCCTTCGAAAAGACCCTGACGGCGGCGGTACCCGAGTTGCTGGAAAAAACGGCGCCCGGTGCCGGGCTGCGGTGTGCGGTCGAACTGACGGAGATCGCAGAGCTCTAGCCCCGCCCGGCTCACCCCTGCTTCAGGATTCCTTCCACCAGCCGTCCGGGGATGTTCCCGTCCCCCGACGACTTCCAGATGACCTCCCCGTCGTGCAGGATCACGGTGAACGGTGTTCCGGTCGCCTCGAAGTAGTTCCAGGTCCTTCCGGATTCCTTGAGAACGCTGAACGACAGCCGGTTGTCCTGGATGAACTGCCGCACCCTGTCGTCGCTGGAACTGCGGTTGGTGCGGGTCAGGGCGAGCACGTCGAGATCGCCGTATTGCCGGCTGATCTTTTCCATCTTCGGAATGTAACGCTGGGAAAACGGGCACCAGGTCTCGAACATGACCAGGATCTTGACGCCGCGATTCAGGTCGCCGAGCGAACCCTGATACGCCATTTGCACCCCGGTCAGATCGGGAGCCCGGCGGTGTCCGTACAAGCTCTTGGCCTGGTCGATCTCGCCGGCGGAAAGCAGGGCGGCGGCATACGTGCTGCGGGCGTACCGGACATCGCGGGCACCCGCGGTCGGAAGACTCGCGGACAGCGCGAAGGCCTCGTGCGCGGCCGCACCGGCCTCGTCGAGCCGACCGATCATCAGCAGGCCCATGGCGTGTATCGTCAGGGCGGAGAGCCCGTCGGCGGACTCCTGACCATGCAGCCGTACAATATCTGTCCGCAGATCCCGGGCCACCTGTTCGGCACGCTCGAAGTCACCGGCAAAGATGAGAGCATCGTGGATCAGCCACCGCGCCTCCAGCACCTCCTCCTGTTCGGGCGCATAGGAGCGGGAAACCATCGCGAAGTATTCCCTGCTGGTGGCGACGTTTTTCGCGGGAGGGCCGAACACGTAGTAGAAGTAGTTCAGATCGTGCAGGGCCTCGAGGGTCAATTCAGCGGTCGGCCCCAGATTGTCACGCCGCAGGGCGTGCGCCCTGATGAGTTGCTGTTCGGCCTGGGGCCGCTTGTCCAGCCGGTAGTAGATATGCCCGATGGTGTTGCGAATGTCGGCTTCGGTGCCGGGACTGTCGGGAAAGGCCGTGTCGAGGTCCAGCGCGACCCGGTCGCAGAGGTCGCCGATGGTCCTGACATCACCGAATCCGGGCGGCACCACGGCCGCCAGGGTGCTCTTGAGAAACTCGTTGGCGGCGATCGCCTTGGCGGCCGCGACTTCGGCCCGGTCCCGGGCGGCATTGACATCCACGTAGAGCTTCGCGGTCACCGCCATGCCCACGATCAGCAGGACCGCGGCGGCCGAGGCCAACCCCACGACAGCCTTGTTCTTGCGGGCGAACACTTTGACCTGGTAGGCCAGGCTGGCGGGTTTGGCCGAGACGGCCTCGCCTCTCAGGAAGCGCCGGAGGTCCTCCGCCAAGCCGAACGCCGACTGGAAGCGGCGCTCCCGGTCCTTCTGCAGGGCCTTGGCCGCGATGGCCTCGATCTCCTCTCCCACGCCCGGAAGCACCCGGCTCAGGGCCGCCGGCTCCTCCTCGCGGACGATCCGCGCGATCTCGAAGATGCCCGAATGCTCGACGGGATAGGGGAGGCGATCGGCCAGGAGTTCGTAGAGGACGACCCCCAGCGCGTAGACGTCGCTGCGCGTGTCCAGGTCGTTGGGGTCAGCTTCGAACTGTTCGGGGCTCATGTACTGGGCCGTGCCGATGATCTGGCCGACCTGGGTCTGGTGGTCGACCTGTTCCAGATCGGCGTCGACCGCGCGGGCCACGCCGAAATCGATGACGCGGACGCGGCCCTGGGAGTCGACGAGGATGTTGCCCGGTTTCAGGTCGCGGTGGATGATGCCCCGCTGGTGACCGTAGTGAACGGCGTCGCAGACCTGGAGGAACAGGTCGAGTTTGCCGCGGAGATCCAGGCCCTTGGCCTTGGCATAGGCGATGATCGTCCTGGCGTTGGGAATGTACTCGAGGGCGAAGAATGGCAGCGATACGCCCGCCTCGACGAAGGTGCCCGCTTCATAGATCTGCGCGATCCCCGGATGGCGGAGCCGGGCGAGAGCCTGGGCTTCCCTTTCGAAGCGGCGCAGGGCGTCGCCGGAAGCCATGGTGTGTTTGATGACCTTGACCGCGGCCGGCCGCCGGGGATTCTCCTGGACGGCCTCGTACACCGTGCCCATCCCGCCGGAGGCGATGACCCGCTTGATCACGTAGGGTCCGATTTTTGCCGGGAACCCGCCCGCTCCGTCCGTCCGGTCCGGTCGTGTGCCCAGGTCGGCGGTTTCAGCCGTGAATCCCGGATCACCACCGGGGTCCGGGCCGTCGGTGTTGCTCACCATGACTGTCCTCGGGTCCGGGGAAAGAAATGTCGGTAGAACGGGACTTCATACCGCCTCATCTGGTCCACCCCCGCAGGAGCTGTTCCCGGACCTTGGCGATGTCCGAGGTCGGCGCCTGGCAGGTGCCGAATTCGCAGACGAAGGCCGTCGCCATGCCGCCCAGGGCCTTCTTGCCCGCCAGAGCGGGTGCGATGGCGAGCAGATCGTCGGCCGGGCCGTCGGCCGGCACCAGACTGACGACGGCGCTGGCAGGCAGGTCCGCCAGAACCGCGGCGACCAGGCGACCGGTCGCCTCGTCGTCGCGGTCACCGGCGATGACCACGTCGTAGTAGGGCCCGACCAGCTTGGCGGCCGCGTCGAACCACCAGGCCATCTCCAGCCCCGCTTTGTCGAGCAGACCCGACCAGGCCGCGAGGGCAGCTTCGGCCTCGTGGCGGTAGTCGCTCCGTCCGGTGATGGCCGCCAGCCGGATCAGGTTGTTCAGCATGACGGCGTTGCCCGAGGGCACCACGCTGTCGAAGGTGTCCACGCTGCGGCCGAGGGGTTTGTCGACCGTGTTCCGCGCCAGATACCAGCCGCCGTCTTCCCGCCCGAATTCATGCCGGGCAAAGTCGGTCAGGTCACGGGCGGCCTGCAGATACTCCGTCATTCCGGAAACCTGGTAGATCTCCAGCAGACCGTCGGCCAGGAACACGTAGTCGTCGAGCGTGCCTTCCCCGCGGGGGCGGCCGTCGCTGGTGGTGCGCCACAGCGAACCGTCCTGGCGCCGATGTGTGGCCAGCAGGAAGTCGGCGGCGGTCCGGGCGCCCTCGAGGTAGCGTCCGCGGCCGGTCACGGCGTAGGCCTGCGCCAGGGACGTGATGACCAGTCCGTTCCAGGAGGTGATGATTTTCGGGTCCAGCCCCGGCGGCGTGCGGACCTCCCGGACGCTGCGCAGTTTCTCGCGGTGCTGACCGAACAGGGCTTCGAGCTCCTCGACGGCGCGTCCCGACTTCGCGGACACGACCTGCACGTCAGCCCGCCGCGTCAGTACGCTCTTGCCCGTGTCCTCGAAATTGCCCCGTTCGCTGACGCCCAGCAGATCGGCCAGCGCGGCCCCGTCGTGCTGGCCCACCGCCGCGATGAGTTCCTGCGGCGACCAGACGTAGTAGGTGCCCTCCTCGCCGCCGCTGTCGGCGTCGTAACTGCCGTAGAATCCGCCTTTTTCGTCCCGCATGTCGTTCAGCAGGAAATCCAGGACGTCGGTCCCGGTGGCGGTGAAATCCGGACGGTCGAAGACGGCGCCCGCTTCCAGGTAGAGACCGGCCAGCTGGCCGTTGTCGTAGAGCATCTTCTCGAAGTGGGGCACGGTCCAGCGCGCGTCGACGGTGTAGCGGTGGAAGCCGCCGCCCACGTGGTCGTAGATGCCGCCGCCCTGCATCGCCTCGAGGGTCGCGGTGATCATGCCGGCCAGCTCCTCGTCGCCCTTGCGCCGGTACTCGTGCAGCAGGAATCGCCACTTGATGGGCGTCGGGAATTTCTGGGACTGCCGGAAGCCGGCGTTGGTCGGGTCGTAGATCTCCTTGCCCTTGGCCACCGCGCCGGCCAGCAGCTTGTCGTCGATGGCGACATCACCTCCGGCCAGCGCCCGGGGCGTGCCTTCGATCCGTTCGGCGAGCTGGGCGGCCTGGTTCTCCAGGTCCTCCCGCTTGGTGCCGTAGATCTCGACGATCTGGGTCACCAGCTGCATGAAGTGGTCCTTGGGGAAGTACGTGCCGCCGTGGAAGGGCTTCAGGTCGGGGGTCAGCCACACGGACATGGGCCAGCCGCCCCGTCCGGTGATCATCTGGACCGCCTCCATGTAGACCTGGTCGAGGTCCGGCCTTTCCTCGCG
>Ga0316201_10005072_pt1 | contig 10071 bp, 11 predicted proteins | sample CS6wburrow_MG_FD_204516 | JGI IMG/M metagenome (GOLD analysis project Ga0316201, IMG submission 204516) | Coastal sediment microbial communities from Delaware Bay, Delaware, United States - CS-6 worm burrow | ecosystem: Environmental > Aquatic > Marine > Coastal > Sediment | place: USA...
GCGCCGCATACGGGGTCGAACGTTTCGGGGCAGCCAGAATCATCCTCCGGACAGCGGCCGCTGGCGGCAACATCGGCGCCCGCGGCGCGCGCAACGCAATCGTTGCTATAGGTCTGGCCATCCGTGCCACAGACAGGGTCATACTGCTGTGTGCACGCAACATCCCCGGCCTGCGCCAGAAGGACCGGCCCTGCCTTGTCAGGAAAGGCGGTATGCAGGTCGAACGCCTGGCCTGTCGCTGTCGCAGACAGGACGAGCAGGCAGGCTGTTACAAAAAGCTGTCTTTGTGTCTTTTGCATGTGGTCCATGGGTAGTTAGAGGCCGACACAGCCGTGAGGTTCAACGGGCCGTACCCCAGAAATTGTAGCTCAATGCCCTGATGCCGGGGATGTACATACGGTTGTCGTCCTCTATCTCAAAGCCACCGTTTTTCAGCAGCGCCGGTATGTCCCGGTTCATATTGCAACCGCCGGCAAAGTAGCGCCAGCCGGCATTGAGGCGATTCTGCCACTTGTGCACTTCCACATCGGGGGCCTTGCCATGCTCACAAAAATACAGCCGGCCATTCGGCTTGAGCACACGACGCATGCCCTCAAGCGCTGCGACTGCGTCGGGAATCGTGCAGAGTGTGTAGGTAACCAACACGGAATCGACTGCATTGTCATCCAGTGGTATTTCCTCACCTGGAAGATCGATCAGCTCGACATCAAGTCCCGAGGCAGTGATGTTGCCGGCCGCAGACCGGCGCATTCCTGCTGACGGTTCCAGCCCGAATATCTTGCGCACCTTGCTGCGATCATAGAAGGGCAGGTTGAGCCCGCCGCCAAAGCCTATCTCCAGCACATCGCCAACGACGCGCGGCACGATCTTCTCGCGCTGTTTTCGGGCCGGCCTGCTCCCGCAGACAATGTTGACCATGCGCGGCAACACCCGGTCTTCATAGAAACTCATTTGAGCAGCTCACTGACACTGACGAGCTCGAATCCCTCGTCGACCAGGCGTGGTAACTCGCGCTCCAGAAGTTCCAGCGTCGCCGGATAGGGATGGCCGATCGCGATTACCCGGCCTCTCTTTCGCGCAACGTGCTTCATGCGCTCGAATTCGCGCGCCACCGTCTCTGGCGAACGGTCAGGGTCCAGGAAGATGTCGCGCTTCACGGCCGCCACGCCCGACTCCCGCGCAATTTGCAGCGCAACACTTTCATGGTGCGTGTAGCTGTCGATGAAAAAGAGATTCTCACGATCGCTGATCTCTTCCATGAGCCACATCATGTGGCCCGGATGCCGGGTCATAAGCGACCCCCGATGACTGTTGATGCCCGTGACATGGGGAACCGATTCGAGCGCCGCGTTCAATACTTCGCCCAAGCGTGCGCGACTCATATCGATGCCAATCTCTGACGGCTCGCGGCGACCCTCATCCGAATGCGCCTGCAGCGGCAGGTGCAAGAGCACCTCTTTACCAAGACTGTGCGCCTGGTTGGCAAGAAAGCGGGCGCGCGGTGACCCCGGAAGAAATGAGAACGTTATTGCGCCCGGCAGGCTAACGGCGCGCTTTCCATTTTTGAGGTGGTAACCCAGGTCGTCAATTATGATCGCCACGCGGGGCATGTCCGCCCATGATGTGCTGGCAGACAGAACCAGCAGCGCTGCTAGCAAGCGGTAACGAATCACGTCACTTTGCGTTGCTGTGCATGACCGGTCGGGCCCGGAGATGCTCGATGGCCTCAGCCAGTTGCATATCGGCTTCGCGATCGAGGGCGCCCGACAAACTCAGGTCCGGAAATCCGGGCGTGTCTTCGATGAACACATCGGGCGTGATACCCACTTCGTGGATCGAATCGCCAGAGGGCGTGTAATACCGCGACGTCGTCAGCTTGATGGCGCGTCCCTTGGAGAGCGGCACAACCGTTTGGACCAGCCCTTTGCCAAACGTCTCCGTACCAACGACCAACGCACGATTATGATCCTGCAGGGCCCCCGCAACGATTTCCGATGCCGATGCAGAACCCTTGTTCACTATGACCACCATCGCCGCACCATCAAGAACGTCGCCGCGATGTGCCGAGCGGATAAAGCGTGAATCAACCGTGCGACCATCGGCCGTCACAATGACGCCGGAGTCGAGAAACAGGTCGGACACATCAACCGCGGCCTCGAGGACACCGCCGGGATTGTTGCGCAAGTCGAGAACCAGTCCCTGCAACATACCGCCGTTGAGGTCCTGCAAATCATCAATGGCGCGGCTGAGCTCGCGCGCCGTATCTTCACTAAACTGGCTCACACGAATGTAGCCGAATGCCGGGCTGAGGGCCTCCTTATGCACGCTCGCCATGCGAATGATCTGGCGACGCATCTGGTGCTCGATAACTTCCTTGTCCCGCAGCACGCTGACGGTCACCGTCGAACCGGCATAGCCACGCAGGCGGCCGATCGTTTCCTGGAGATTGTTCGGCTCTATCGCGACATCATCGACAGCAATAATCTGGTCGCCACTGCGTATTCCCGAACGCGCGGCCGGGGAATCTGCTATCGGCGTAACGACCATGACGTGGCCGCCGACCTCGTCAACCTCTATCCCGATCCCCGTGTAGCTGCCTGTCGTGCTGATTCGTATATCGCGGTACTCACCCGCATCAAGATACTGCGAGTGTGCGTCCAGGTCGCTGACCATGCCGCGGATGGCGCTTTCGAGGAGTTCGGCGTCGTCAAGCGGCTCGACGTAGTCGCGCTTGACCCGCTCAAGCACCTCGGCAAACAGTCTCGCCTGTTCCCAGGCCAGCTCCTCCTTGTCGGGCGCCCGGGCGTCACCAATCAGCCCGCCACCAATGGACAGGCTCAGACCCATGACCACGCCGATCACAACCACCAAAACCGCACGAACTTTCAATGACATACGAGCTTCCGAATTTCGACCATCGACCTTATCACAGCATCGGCTAATAATTCCTCCACGCGGTCAACATAAGGCGCTGCATGACAGGAGGGTGCGCAAGCCCTAGCCACCCGGTGTTTTTGTCACCCAGCGCCGCGGGTTTTCCGGGGTCGTGCCCCGCCGCAGCTCGAAGTAGAGCCCGGTCTGTGCCTGCCCGCCGCTATCTCCCACGGTGGCAATGACGTCGCCCGGCGCTACCCAGTCGCCGGTATCTTTAAGAATGGTTTCGTTGTAGCCGTAGAGCGTCATGTAGCCTTCGCCGTGATCCACGATAACCAGCAACCCCATGCCCGCCAGCCAGTCTGCGAAAGCAATGCGGCCATGATACACGGCGCGGACCTCGCGCCCTCGAGGCGCCGCCAGCACGACACCATTCCACTTGATGTTCCCGCCAACGCGCGGCTGTCCGAAGTCATGTCGAAGCGTGCCGGCCACCGGCCACGTAAGCCGGCCCTTGTATTCTCGAAACGGCTGTTCGGATGAAATTGGATAGTCGGACAAGATGCTGGTCAGTTCCGCGATCAGCCGGGTCAGGTCCTTCTCCTGCGCGGCCAGCCGGCTGACCTCCGCGCCCTCATTCGCAATCTTCCTTCGCAGCGCCACTAGCAGTTCCTTGCGGCTTTCCTGAGATGCGTTCAGCCGCCCGAGTTCGTCATAGCGTGCCCGGGCCAGCGTTGCCAGGCGCGCCTCCTCGGCGGCTATTTGTGAGCGCAGCTCGTCCAGTTTTCGGATCTGCTCGATGACTGACTCAATGTTCTCCGCTCGATAATCATTCAGGTAGCGGTAATACGCCATGAGCCGGCCCAGGGTCGCCGGATCCCTTTGGTTGAGGAGCAGCTTGATCTTCTCCTGGCTGCCGCTCATGTATGCCGTGCGTACCTGCGCCGCCAGGGCCTCCGACTCCTCGTCCAGGTGCTGCTCGCGCTCAGCCAGCTCCGTATCGAGCTTGCGTTTCTTGTTGGCCGTGTACTTCTGGTCGCGCTCAATATCGGCGATGCGCAGTCGTTGCTCGGATATCGCGATGTCCAGCTCCTGCAGCTCGCCGGTCAGCCGGTCCCGGTCCACAGCAGCAGCGTCCATGCTTTTCTTTAGCGCGGATATGCGCTCGCGGACTTCCTCGAGCTCCTGTTCCTTCACCTTTGTCAGCTCGCCGCTCGAGTCCTGCGCCAATGACACGGCCGCAAACCCAAGCAGCCAAAGGGTTGTAAGGAATCTGCTCAACATGGGCGCCGAGTGTAGCGTTTCGAGGCTATTCCCTCTCGCCCAAACGGGTATAATCCCGGCTTTTGGTATCGTCAGAGGCGCATGCCCCGCGCCGAAACTATTGATTCATGGACAAAATTCTAGATTTTATCGGCAACCATACGTTGCTGGTGACGGCCTTGATGGTCAGCTTTTTCGTCGCCGTTTTCTTCGAATTGCGCCGCAAGGCCAGCGGAACGATTAACATTGAGGCCATTGAAGCCGTCAAGCTGATTAACAACGGCGCAATGGTGCTCGATTTGCGTGGTGCCGACGCGTTCGGCCGTGGCCACATCGTGTCGGCACGCAACATACCGCACGACGAGCTTGAGGCGAAGATGTCGTCGCTTGCACAGGACAAGGAGACCCCTGTCGTCGCCGTGTGCGAAAATGGTATTTCGTCGAATCGTTCCGTCAACCTCCTGCGCCAGCAGGGCTATGCGAGCGTATATGGACTAAAGGGCGGCATGACCGGCTGGTCTTCCGCGGGACTGCCCGTGGTAACCGGCAAGAAGACCAAAAGCAAATCGGGTAAAGGGAAAAAGCGGGGCTAGAAACCGCTTGCACGACGCTAAATGACCCGCGGTAATGGGTCCGTACTTTGAACAACAGGAATTATCATGGCAGAGCAGGAAAAGACCGTTGAGAAACAACTGGCTATAAGCAAGATCTACATAAAGGATTTTTCGTTCGAGTCGCCGCAGGCGCCGAACGTCTTCAAGGGCACCGAATGGAAGCCCAAGACCAACCTCAACCTGCGCAGCTCGCAGACGGCAGTCGAAGACACGGTTCACGAGGTGGTGCTGACGATCACGGTCGAAGCCAAGGAAGAAGACACGACCTTGTTCCTTATTGAGTTGCACCAGGCCGGTTTGTTCGAGATTGCCGGTTATGACGGTGAAGAGCTGGCGGCCATCTGTGGCAGCTTCTGCCCCAACATCCTGTTCCCTTACGCACGCTCAGCCATTGCTTCGATCATTCAGCAGGGCGGCTTCCCGGAATTCGTGCTGCAGCCAATCAACTTTGATGCGCTGTACATGCAGTCGAAGCAACAGCAGGCCGAAGCAGCGCAGGCCCAGGGACAGGCCGACCTGGCGGAGAAGCACTGATTAACGATTCGGCGGCAAAAACCATCGCTGTCATTGGCGCTGGTTCCTGGGGAACCGCGCTGGCGCTGCAGTTCGCGCGCGTCGGCTGCGACGTTCATCTTGGCGGCGTCGTCGAGCTCGACCTGCTTGAGGCTATGGTTGAAGACCGGGAGAACAAGCGCTACCTGCCGGACGTTCCGTTTCCGCCGAACCTCAAAGCCTGCCCCGACCTTGAGGACTGCCTCGCCGGTGCGCGCGACATACTGATCGTCGTTCCAAGCCACGGTCTCCGCGACACGCTGACTCGAATCAAGCCCATGCTGCGTCCTGATTCACGCGTGTGCTGGGCCACCAAGGGCTTTGAGCTGAGTACCGGCAAGCTGCCGCACCAGGTTGCGGGAGAAGTCCTTGGGCCGGATCTTCCCGTCGCCGTTTTGTCAGGCCCGACCTTTGCGAAAGAAGTTGGCGCCGGTTTGCCGACGGCGATGACCATCGCATCGAACGATGCGGAGTTTGCACGGGACCTGGCGGAAACCATTTCCAGCGACAACTTCAGAGCCTATACCTCGGGTGACATCGTGGGAGTAGAGGTCGGCGGCGCCGTTAAGAACGCACTGGCCATTGGTGCCGGCATGTCGGACGGCCTTGGCTTTGGCGCGAATACGCGCATTGCGCTCATTAATCGCGGGCTCGTGGAGTTAATGCGGCTCGGTGTTGCGCTCGGCGCCAAGAAAGAGACCTTCATGGGTCTCGCCGGCATGGGTGACCTCGTCCTGACCTGCACAGACAACCTGTCACGTAACCGGCGCATGGGCCTCGCCCTGGCTGCCGGCAAGACGGTCGAGGAAGCGCAGGAAGAAATCCAGCAGGTCGTTGAGGGCGTGAAAGCCGCCAAGGCCGTGCATGAAGTCGCCGAGAAGCTCGGCATCGAAATGCCGATCGTTAACCAGGTCTACCGCATTCTCTACAAAGGCGCTTCCCCGCGGGAAGCCGTCGAAGCGCTCATGAGCCGCGCGCTCAAACCAGAGTCCGAACACCACGACTAAGCAACGGCGCTCACTTTGGGCCGGGGGAACAATGGCCAACTATAAACTGACCTATTTCGACATGGACGGCGGTCGCGCGGAGCCTGTGCGTATCGCATTTCACGCAGCCGGCATCGACTTCGAGGATGAGCGCATTTCGTTTCCGCAGTTTGCGGAAATCCGCCAGAACCTGCGATTCACGAGCCTGCCGGTACTGGAAATCGACGGTACCGTCGTTACGCAGAGCAACGCAATGGCGCGATACGCCGGCAAGAAGGCCGGACTCTACCCGACAGATGATGTGCAGGCGCTGTATTGCGACGAAGCGCTGGGCGCCGTTGAAGACCTGTTGCACTGCATGGTGCAAACCTTTAGTCTCGAGGGCGATGCGTTAAAGGCGGCTCGCGAGAAACTCGTCGATGGCTGGCTGACCGTGTTCCTCAAGGGACTCAACGAAATGCTGGATCGCGGCGGGGATTACTTTGCTGACAACTGCCTTACGGTCGCCGACCTCAAGGTGTCGGGCATTACGCGCTGGCTGCTCTCCGGCCAGCTCGACCACGTTCCCACCGACCTGGTTGAGCGCGTCGCGCCAAAGCTGATTGCACACGAACAGCGTGTTACGAATGACCCGGTTGTCGTCGCGTATTACGCATCTCGCCAAGGCTAAACAAGGCACTGACGTAACTGGCGCAATGGCCTCCGTCTACTAGATAGACTTCTAGAAAACAATAAGACGGAGCGCTCAAGATGGACCGAAGAAGTTTCTGTAAGACCACCGTGGCAGCCAGTGTTGCCGCATCGTTGCCTGTGCTGACTGCGTGTGGGAAGAAGGCGCCTGTCGCTACCGAGGCAGCGGCCAGTATCAAGGCCGTGTCGCTCGAAGGCGCGGAGCTGGAGCTTGAGAAAGCAGCTATCCGGGAATTGGGCGAGTCAATGTCCGGACCCGTCATTCTTTCTGAGCATCCTGGCTACGAAAGCGCACGCATGATCTGGAATGGCATGCACGACAAGCGGCCAGCGCTAATTGCCCGCTGCCTGTCGAACGACGACGTGGCACATGCTGTGACCTTCGCGCGGGAGCGCGGGATCCTGACCGCCGTTCGTGGCGGCGGCCACAGCTGGCCGGGCAAATCGGTGTGTGACGACGGGCTCATGATCGACCTGTCTCAAATGCACAATGTTGGCATCGACACCGACTTACAGCTCGCGTTTACCGGCGGTGGGGCGTTGCTCGGCAACCTCGATGATGCTGCGCTCGAGAAAGGTCTCGTAACGACGGCCGGCGTTGTGTCTCATACCGGCGTAGGCGGCTACACGACGGGTGGTGGTTTCGGCCGGCTTAACCGTAAATACGGCCTGACGATCGACAACCTGGTTAGCGCCGAGGTTGTCACCGCTGATGGCCAGATACGCAGGGTAAGTGCAGACAACGAACCCGATCTCTTCTGGGCTATCCGCGGCGGTGGCGGCAACTTCGGTGTCGTTACGCAGTTCGACTTCCAGCTGCACGAGTTCGATCGCAACGTGCTGTCCGGGATGATCGTCTGGCCGATCGCGCAGGCGCGCGACGTACTTGAGTTTTATGCCGAGTGGCAGGGCCGCTTGTCGCGAGAGATGTACACGGGGCCGGCAATGATCACGCTCCCTGAGCTCGGCCATGTCATCGCGATGGAGGTGGTCTACAACGGCGATCCGGCACAAGGTGAGAAGGAGCTTGCCCCGCTTCGGGCGCTTGGCAAACCGCTGGTCGACGCGATCATGGTGCAGGACTACAAAGTAATGCAGACGCAGGAAGACGCAGCAATGGCACACGGCATTCGCTCGTACGCCAAGAACGCAATGATTGGTGAGTTTACCCAGGGCCTGATCGACGACATGATTGATGCCTATATCGGCGATCCGCGTGCTGGCATCTTCACGCACACCTGCGGCGGCGCTGTAGGAGACTTTGGCGAAACCGATACCGCGTTCCCACATCGCAATGCGCAGACGATGATTGTGTTCTTTACAGGCTGGATGGACCCGGCCGAAGATGAGGAGGGCAGATCCATGTGCCGGCAGTGGCACGCCGCACTCGAGCGCCACTCCGGCGGCTACTACGACAATATTGAGCAAGAGGCGGACACGCGAGTTGGCCGGAACTTTGGCCCGAACTACGATCGCTTGCGTCAGATCAAGGGGCAATACGATCCGGGCAACCAGTTCCGGATGAACAGCAATATCCCGCCCGCCTAGGCGCCCCCGGGAAAGCCCAGCTGGCGCCAGGCCTCAAAAACCACAACCGCAGCCGAGTTCGAAAGATTGAGGCTGCGGTTGCCCTCCTGCATGGGCAGCCGCAGGCGTTGCTCGGGTGCGAGCCCATCCAGCACGGCCTGCGGCAGACCACGCGTCTCCGGCCCAAATAACAACGCATCACCCGCCGCGAACGTCGCTTCGTCGTAACGACTGGAGTTGCGTGTCGAGAGGGCAAACACGCGCGGCTGCTCCAGCGCCTCGAGACAGTCGTCCAGGCTTGCGTGCGTCTGCACGCTCACGAATTCCCGATAGTCGAGCCCGGCCCGGCGCAGTCGCTTCTCATCCAGCTCGAAGCCCAGCGGTTCGATCAGGTGCAGGTCCGTTCCGGTATTCGCACACAGGCGGATGATGTTGCCCGTATTCGGCGGTATTTCGGGCTCGTAGAGAATGATGGAAAACATTGGGGTAGAATGCCGCCGCGATGGCGAACAATCCACTACATACTGAGCTCTGCGGTCTGTCGATGGCGTCACCGATTGTTTTGTTGTCGGGTTGCGTCGGTTTCGGTGAAGAGTACACGCGCGTGGAGGGCTACTCGAACGCGGATGTCGGTGCCGTTTGCCTGAAGGGAACGACCGGCGACGCGCGCCTCGGCAATCCGCCACACCGCGTATGTGAGACGCCGGACGGGATGCTTAATGCTATCGGCCTGCAGAACCCGGGGGTCTCGCGGGTCGTTGACAGTATCCTTCCAGGCCTGGATTTTTCGGAGACGCGCTTTATTGCGAACGTCTCTGGTTCGACGGTCGAGGAATACGAACGTGTGACGGAGCGTTTTGACGACTCCGACATCGACGCGATCGAGATCAACATCTCCTGTCCGAACGTTAAGGAAGGCGGCGTCGCGTTTGGAAACGATCCGGAGATGTCGGCGCGCGTTGTGGCCGCATGCCGCGCTAAGACGAGCAAGCCGATCATCACCAAGCTGTCACCGAATCAGACTGACATCCAGTTAAATGCGCGCCTCTGCATAGAGGCGGGCACCGACGGATTTGCGTGTATCAATACGCTTATGGGCATGGCCATTGACACGGCCACCCGTCGACCGGTGATCGGCAATACGCAGGGCGGCCTGTCCGGTCCGGCCATCAAGCCCATCGCACTATTAAAAGTGCACCAGGTATACCAGGTCGCCAAGGCACACAATGTTCCGATTATTGGGCAGGGCGGCATTACGACAGCGAATGATGCGATCGAGTTTATGATTGCCGGCGCCTCAGCCGTGGGCATTGGTACGGCGCTCTTTTATGATCCGCTCGTATGCAAGAAGATCAACGCCGGGCTCGAGAGCTACCTGGCGGCGAACAACCTGTCTTCGGTTAGCGCGCTGGTGGGAACATTAAACACATAAACCGGCTAAACGGATCGGGCTTGTAGTCCGCGAAGGGCCCGCAGAAATCGAAACCGTACTTCCGGTACAACGCATGTGCCGGCTCAAACGCTTCCCCCGACCCCGTCTCCAGGCTTAAGCGCCGGTAGCCGCG
>Ga0316201_10005073_pt1 | contig 10071 bp, 6 predicted proteins | sample CS6wburrow_MG_FD_204516 | JGI IMG/M metagenome (GOLD analysis project Ga0316201, IMG submission 204516) | Coastal sediment microbial communities from Delaware Bay, Delaware, United States - CS-6 worm burrow | ecosystem: Environmental > Aquatic > Marine > Coastal > Sediment | place: USA: Delaware...
GCGATTTAGAACGTACTATCCTTTCTTCTTCCATGCCTCAATAATCGCTGCCTCCCTATTGAGCACAGCTTTCGGATTACCCTCAAACTTTTGACGGCGCTCTTCTGTTAAAGCATCTGAGTACCACCAGTTGTGGGTGTCTTTCATTGTTTGGACAAGCGATGTATATGTCAGACCATGATTGATGGAATGCAGATTGCTGGTTAGCGACGAACCAGCATTATTTCCCTCTGACATAACCCATGGGACGATATAATACACGCCATGTGCTTTGAGAAATGCATTGTCATCAATCATGACGAATTCATTCTCCACATCAAATGCTTTTTTTGCCTCCTTTACAAATGTAGACATGCCCATAAAACCTTTTGGGCCAACAGCATTATACGTCCCGACATCTTTGTTTTATATCAGTCGGATCATGAACTGTGCAACATCCCGCACATCAATAAATTGGACAGGATCATCTTTTTTACCGGGAACAAGTACTTCTCCTTCACGACTCAGCCGGATAGGCCAATGAATGAAGCGATCCAACAGGTCTGCCGGACCGACCATATAAGTCGGACGCACAACGATCGTCCGGTCGTCTCCAAATGCTGCTTTTGCAGCCAACTCAGAGTTCGCTTTCATCACACCATATCCGTGCTCCATTTTCATTTCTTCATCAGGAAGGTCTTCCGGTACTTCCAATACAAGTTCTATGTCTTCCTTGATATCCTTTCCGAGATATGGGTAGTACACTCCGGTAGAAGAGGTGTAGATATATAGTTCAACATTGTCCTTGAGCAATTCTGCTGTTGCTTTCGTCCACTCAACATTGCGACCGGAGTTATCGATGACCGCATCCCATTTCCAGTTTTTGAGTGCTTCCAGATCATTTTCACGATCACCTACCAGGGATTCGACCTGTTCAAACATTTCCTGGTGTACAGTAGGCTTTGTTTTCCCGCGAGTAAATGTTGAAATGGAATGACCTCTTTCCAAAGCATAAGCAATTTGGTGTGGTCCGAGGAAACTTGTTCCCCCGAGTATCAGGATATTCAGCTTTTTCTGTTGATCTGCTCCCTTTTCAGAAACTTTATCTGCTTTTTGTGCACATGAAAAAAAGAGTGGCCCGAGGAAGGGAGAGATCGCTCCTGCCTGGATGCCAGCCTTGATGATTTTGCGTCTTTTATGATCCATGGATTCTTGTTTTATCAATTATTTACCTGCTTTCTAAAAGTATTCATTTCCTGTCGAAACGAAATAATCCTAGTTCATTTTTGAAAAATCAATAGTATGGGTGCTGCCCGCAGGTAGTGATTGATCGTAAAGAATGGTGCCCATCGCATTTTTAATGCGCGTTCGAAGCAGCGTGCCTTTTCTCTCAACTTCTAAAGACCATCTCGTTCCAAATGAATGAAGGTCTCGCAATGCCATTTGGTCCCAACCTGAAACAAGCCTTGGTGTACACTCAAATGAATGCCATCCTGTCGGTCGAATACCAAATAGTCCCTCTGTAAATATTCGGCAGTACAATCCGCTTTCTGCTGATAAGTGGCTTTGATTTTGCTCCGGGTAGGCTTCATTGACATATGGTACATGCTTGCCTAACAACCTCTCTTTCGAAAAATCATGCAACCTGGACATTCCTTCCCCGGCATATTCTGAACCTATGACTGCCCGCAAGGCATATAATGTTGATCGATCCCAAACAGTGATTGTTCCGGCTTTTGTCAGCAGCCCATTTTCTGTCCACAACCTTGGTGAAAAAAGCGCATCGACTGTTCCATCAACCTTGTCATGAATTCCGACTGTTAAGGGAAAACAAATCCAACTCCTGAGTTTTGTATTTCCTTCGTAATACTGGTAGGTGTCATAGCCTTCAACTTCTGCTTCAAAATATCTTTTAATGGCCAAGCGCAATTCAGCTGCTTGCTCCTTGTATTTCTCAATGACCTCTTCGCTTTTCTCAAGTTCCCTGGCCAAATATGCGGCAGATATCAACGCATCATAATACAAGCAAGATGTACTTAAATTCGCTTCACCGGCCGGAAAACGCCCCTCCAGTTCGTCTGAATCCGATGCGATTACCCCTTCAGGAAGCTTTTTTCGATTGTTGTATTCCAGGCACCATTCGATCAATGGCCAAAGTTGATCACTCCAATCCGGATTTGCAGCAGCGAGAGCAAACCGCGTTGCCCCATAAGCGATCATGGCCATGTCTCCCCGGTCGCCAGCACCATTCCAATAATCTGTTCCTTCAGCAATAATCGAGCTCGGAATTGGCTCGTATGCATCATTCCGATACCTGTCAAAATGCCGAAAACTATTCATCGCGCTTTCATTGCCGGCAGCATCTCCGAGAAACGGAAAGAACGGATTGATATATTCTGCCTGGTCATTGGCCCAGATGGCTGCCAGGTACTTGTTGTATCCGCCTGGCCCATGCATGAGCCCACCACGCGTTGTAAAAATGCTTTCTGTTGCTCTGATTTTGGAAAAGGCGAAGAGTTGATTCAGCACTGGGTCTGGTGTTTCCAAAACCAGCTTTTCCGAACACTCATCAAGAAATTTGAGCCGCCCTGCCAGTTCAACCTCCGGATTACCATAGTAAGGAGGGGCATCTTCTGTTCGGGCAGAATGAACGACTGCATATTTGATGCTTTCTCCTGGAGCCAGAATATACACTCCTTCACCGATCAGTTGATTTTCGATCAGATAGGCTCCCAGTACGCCTCTTTTTGCTTCAGTTTCTATTTGGGATTTTACAAATGGCAAGGTAACATTAACAGTACCATTTGACTTATTCGTCACGCGCCAGGAGTCAATTATCGCAGGTGCATGTGCACTTGGGAAAATAGTGCGTATTGATTCAATGCCTTCTGGATGATTTAATGTAACTGAAAGTAATCCATTGATTTCTACACGACTGACCTTTCCGGATGATAATTTTTTTCCATTAATCGAAGCTTGTGAGCCGTTCCGATCTTTTAAGCTCTTTTGCAGACTTGCATGTGTGTCATTTGGTAGCGTGCGCAACATTGGCCAGCGAATAACCTTGTTTGCAAAAAAAGCTCTGTCCTCATCAACACGCCACTCCAAAATGAGGTCCACCTGCATGCCTGACATCGCCATATGATCGCTGACTGGCAGGTCCGTTTTTTCAGAAAGGTTCCATTCTATCCCTCCCGCGTCGCTCAACTGCCATTGAGCTGTCTTGAAAAATCCCTGTGAAAGAACGATTGAAAAACTGAAAATGGTCAAACAGAAGAGTATGAAAATTCGGTATAAGTTCAGCATGAGCTGTCATTTTCAAGATGAAACATGAACTCCCACTAAAATCCGAAATCAAATGAGAAAAGACGAAGAAAAGGCATGAATCGTTTCAAATTACCCTCAAAACCTCATTAAACCTAATGCCCCTCAAGATTTGATACGCTGGTTTCCAAACTTCTGATCAGGTTGGGCAATCTATTCATGAATTCTAATATTGACCTGACTGAATTTTATCGAATCTCCACTCGCAGAGTTTTTTTATTCGAAAAAGCACATTGGAGGTAACACGGTCATGGACCTTTTCCCAGATTCTGTTAATAAATCTTCTTTTGGACCATTGTTCCTTACCATAAAAGTTAAAACCAACCATCAGAAATAATTGAGACTGCTCGTTTTCATTTTGCGTATCTATTGAAGATCTAACGTACATGGTAAAAACACCAATTGGATAGCCACCATAACTTTCATATAATAAGTAGCGTGCATTATCTGCAGCCATCGGATCAGGAATTTTCTGAAAATGAATCGCGTTGAGCTTGAACAGAGGAATAAGTTTAAATTTTATCAGCAATTTTTTGATCCACGCTTTATATTTTGTCCATCCAAAGAGATAGATATCAAGGTTTTCTAATTGATCATTCCTTCTGACAACTTTCGCAATATGATTTGGCCAACAAGTAGAATCTCCATTCCATTTGAGCAATTCTTCAAAGACATATTTTGCGGGAACGTCCACACCAATTTTGTGAATGTTCAGGATGCGATAATCAGTTATTTTTACGGCCAGGCGTTGTAGTATTCGATAGCTGAAGTCTTCTTTCTCCGCAATCGAATTAAATTTTATAAGCGTTGGCACTTTGGGTTTGTGTAACAGGAAATTTTTGATATCAGATAAAATTCCATTGCTTTTTCCTGGGGGTGCAAGTGGTTGCATTTTGGTTTGTTTGTGATTTAATCGAACCTTTTTCTCCTTTTGATTTTTTAAAGTTCTTGCATGTGCATCAACGATCAATGCTTTTTCAATTGCCTCCTGATATGTGAGGGGCTGAAAAGGGAGGTAAGTTTGAATTTCATTATTTTGACAAACAACATCATTTACGCAGCTTTCCATCAAACATTTAATTACATCAAAACGCACTGGTGTGAAGAAATTCGCGATATGTGAATAGAAATTTACTGTGAAGAAATTAGATGGAAAAAAGAATCTCTTTTTTTTAATGAGCTTAGCCTGGGCCTTGAGCATCTGTTTATACGTAAGAATGTCGCTACCACCAATATCAAATGATTTTCCCGAAGTATCAGGATTTTCAAGACATCCAACGAGATATTTTATTACATCTCTGACCGCAATGGGTTGACACCTGGAGTTCCCTTTGGAGGGAAATAAAAAGACAGGACAATTGCGGATCAGATTTTTAATGATTTTGTAGGAAGTACTTCCGGAACCTACAATCACGGCGGCCCTGAGAAAAGTAACAGGCGTTTTGCCTTTTTGAAGTTCTTCTGCGACCAATAAACGGCTTCTCAAATGGTCTGATAGTGTGGCTTCTGGATTTCCAAGCCCACCCAGGTAGATAATTCTTTCTAATTGATTTTCCTCTGCTACTCTTTGAAAATTAATGGCGGCCTGGCGATCAACTTCCTTGAATTTCTTTTTTCCTAAATGCAGAGAATGGATGAGATAATATGCACAGTGAATGCCTTCCATCGCTTTTTTCAAGGCAGTAAAATCAAGTGCATCTGCTGATACAATGTCAGCTTCCGGCCATCGCTCTGCGTAATCTGCAACATTTCCCCGAACCATCACCCTGACAGAATACCCCCTTGCGATTAATTCTGGTACAAGTTCTCCTCCGATATAACCGGTAGCCCCGGTGACCAGTATTTTATAACCTGGGATCGGATGTGTAGATAAGTCAAAACAGAATTGTTCAAAATGCTCCTTCATAAGACATTTTACAATTTTCAATAGAAAGACCCTATGAATTCTGAAGTCTGGTAGAGGTGCGCTAGATCCTGAATTACTGTCCGTGCAGGATGCTTTCAAGTATAAAATACGAATTTATCGTGATTCCTATCGTTCAGGCTGCCGAACTACTTTCGGATAGAAAGGAATTTACGCCTCGAATTTCATGAATATACACGAATGGAATCAGCTCTTTCTGAGCTCTTGGAAGTTGAGTTTTGGAGTTTGCTACTCTTTTGGAAATTGACTTATTGGAATTTGTGGTTTATTTGGATACTTGTTCCTTGTTCCTTGTTCAACTAAGACCTATTCGGCGTTTTCACAACCGTTTCATTCAACCATTTATAAAACTCCCGCTGCCAGACCAATGCGTTTTGAGCAGATAGAACCCAGTGATTTTCTTCCGGAAAGTGAATAAGCTTACTTTTGATCCCTCTCAACTGAGCTGCCTGGAATGCTTCTAGCGACTGACCAAGTGGCACACGATAATCCTTTCCTCCCTGGAAAATGAGTATTGGGGTATCCCATTCTGAAACCTTTTCGATCGGATTAAAATAGGAATACGATTTTCTTGCTGTTGCGTTGTTCTCCCAATAAGCACCACCTAATTCGTAGTTTGGGAAAAAGATTTCTTCAGTAGTCCCATACATACTTTCAAAGTTGAATACACCATCATGTGCAATAAATGATTTGAATCGTCCCTGGTGAACACCTGCGAGATAGTAAGCTGAATAACCACCGTAACTGGCACCGACACATCCCAGGCGATCATTATCAACAAAAGGTTCTTCTGCCAATGCATCAATAGCAGAAAGATAGTCCTGCATATTTTGTCCACCCCAATCGCCACTAATCTGAGCGTTCCATTCTACGCCATGGCCAGGCATGCCACGCCGATTCGGAGCGACGACGATATACCCATGTGCAGCCATCAATTGAAAATTCCAGCGGAATGAATAGAATTGTGATAAAGCACCCTGTGGTCCGCCCTGGCAATATAGTAGAGTGGGATATTTTTTTGTTGGATCGAAATCAGGAGGATAGATCACCCAGGTAAGCATTTCTTTCCCGTCAGTGGTTGGAATCATTCTTTTTTCCACTTTGCTGGTTCCGATACCCCTGTAAATTTCATCATTTACATGCGTGAGTTGACTGAGATCTCCTGTGCTCAAATCCAACGTGTATAATTCAGCTGCGTGATTCATATCCGTTCTGGAAACGACCATCGTATTTCCAACTTGCCCTACCATGCTTCGGACATCAAACTGTCCACGCGTCAGTTGGTGGAGTTCTGGCTGTTGATCTTTGTTTGAAGGTACTTCAAGTTCAAATATCTGAATAGTACCATCAACAGGAGCATTGAAATAGATTGTCTTGCCATCATTGCTCCATCGAAATCCATTTACCGTTCCATCCCAATGGCCGGTCAGGTTGACATACGTCTCATCCAGGTCGAGAATAATATCATTTTTATCAGCTTCATAACCCGGGGTAACCATTCTCAACCAGGCGAGTTTTCCGTCTTTTGAAAATGCAGGTTGAGTATCATATCCGGGATTATCAGCCGTCAGATTGGTCGTTTTTTTAGTGGCCAAATCAAATGCATAGATATCTGAATTGGTACTCGTCGCATACTCTTTGCCGGTTGATTTTTTCGTTACATACAAAACCCGTTTGCTGTCCGGGCTCCAGGTATAATCCTCATCACCCCCAAATGGTTTTGTTGGACAGTTATACGGTTCGCCATCCATGATATCCGCGCCATCTCCTTTCTCGTTGTTTTGAAATGGGTGCACGAACAGGTGACTAAATGCTCCATCCTCCCAGGTATCCCAATGCCGGTACATCAACTTATCATAGATCTGAACATTGGATTTGTCGAGGTCCGGATGAAAATCACTTCCGGCCACCTTCTCAATTTTCACATCCTTGACAGTAAGGATGAAACGACCATCCGGTGAGACATTTTTATCCGGCACCATTCCTTCAGTGTCTTCCACCTCTATCGCAGCTCCTCCAGTGATTGGAATCCGATAGTTTTTACTGGACCGTGAATTTTCCTTAATATCATAATGCGTCACTCGATAGACTACTTCCTGACCATCGTGTGTTATGCCAACAGCCGAGACACGGCCAAGGCTCCACAGTAGTTCAGGCGTCATTTCGTCTTGAGCAAAAGTGGGTGAAACGGAGATGCAAATGAAAGCGAGGAAGATGATTCGAAACATGAGTAATGAATTTGAATGAAAGAATACGCTCAGCAACTCGAAATTAAGCAGTATTGTACAATTCTCAAGAGAATATGTCTACTATGCTCAATTATTTTCACTATCATTCTGACCTTAACGTTTTTCCATTTCCGGAGGAGCAGCTACGACACCTTTCTGATGGGACTCTACCAGAGCCTGTAATGATTTCAATACTTCAGGATGAGCATCAGCATGATTATATTTTTCGCTGGGGTCTTGATTGATTTGAAATAATAGTGGCTCCTCATGAACGGTCTTTTGGTTGTCTGCCTGATAACAGGTTTCTGTAATAAAGTGTGCCTTATATTCCCGATTTCGAACAGCATAGATATCCTGATTTCGATAGTAGAAAAAATGATCGCGACTGCTCGATGCCTTTTCTTTTAATACGGGAGAAAGGTCGTATCCATCCAATATCCGGTCAGTAGGAGCTGTTGTACCTGTAAGACCGGCGATGGTAGGAAGCAGGTCAAGTGTTGAACCCAGATCAGTTATTGTGCCAGGTTTCACTGTTCCGGGCATGTAAAAAATACCGGGCACTCGCATACCTCCCTCCCATGTTGTTCCTTTCCCTTCCCTCAACAATCCAGCGGAACCACCATGTTCCAACATAATCAACCACGGACCATTGTCCGAGGTAAAAATCACAAGGGTATTTCGATCAAGAGCCAGCTTTTCTAAAGTAGAGATGACTTGTCCAACACTCCAGTCAACCTCAGACATTATATCACCAAATAAGCCTCTTGGACTTGTGTGTATAAAGTCTTTGGAAGCGAATAGTGGAGTATGGACCATAGAATGCGGAAAGTAAAGGAAGAAAGGCTTGTCCCTGTTCTTTGTGATAAATTCCACTGCTTTTTCGGTGTATCTTTTGGTGATTGTGTGCTGGTTGGCAGGTCTTTCAATGATCGTTTCATTTTCCATGAGTGGAACGTTCCACATGTTAAAGTCAGGCTCACTAAAGAATGTTTTTATGCTCCAGTTCACAGCATCCATATCATTGCTGTATGGAATACCATAGTAATAATCAAACCCTTGTCGAGTGGGGAGATGTTCTGGCAGATGGCCCAAATGCCATTTACCAATGATCCCTGTTTGATACCCTTTTTCCTTCAGCATTTCAGCTATGGTGATTTCGCCAGAAGGCAGTCCACCAGTGGACTCAGGAAAAAAAACACGGTGTTTTACCGGCCCCAGCCCAATTCTGATTGGGTACCTGCCTGTTAAAAGCGCGCCCCTGCTTGGAGAGCATACACTGCAGGCGGTATAAAAATTTGTCCATTTCTGGCCTTCGTGAGCAATTTTGTCAATGTTGGGAGTTTGGATCGTCGGATGACCAAAGCAACTCAAATCACCATACCCCATATCGTCCATAAAAATGATCACAATGTTTGGCGGACGTTCAGTTGTTTGTTCTGTTTTTGGACCTTGAGGAGAACATGAAAATGAAAGGAGCCAAACAAGAATAATCGGGTAAAGCGTAATTGGTTTCATTTTGTGGGTTTGGTTTATCTTTTTCAAGATAGAAAATGAATGGCTTTTATTCCATCATCGGTTCAGCCCAATCTGAATTTCGCACAAAAATCGAATACTGCGTATATGGTTTTCCTTTATCTGACATTTCCCACAGATCGGTAACTGGCAATATTTGGTAAGATATATTCAATCTACTGGAATTGGCATACGGGTTTTGTTCACCATGCATTTTGATGATTGATTTTTGGTGTTCACCAGTGGTTCGTTTAAAATCCCTGATTCCATAGATGTACATGAAAAGGAGGTTGTCAGTCGTAATATTCATTTTGGTGTATTTCCCCTCATCTCGCATAAATTCAGGAAGAGATCGACTCGCTGTGACCATTTTGCTATCAACAAAAAGGAAGTTCATAGATAGAATTTTCCCTTCAAGGCCTAACTCGGATTGTCTGATTTGTGCAGCAAGCGGATGTTGCCCATTTACCCTGTATTGAAAAACGTGGTACAAGCCAAAAAAACCATAGAGTTTTTGTTTTGACCAATTGTGGTACTTGTATAGTTCAGCAAAATTCTGGAACATCACCTTTTCCCGACCGACCTTACCTTCCACCTGACCAATATTATTTGATAAATGAGTAAGCTCAATTCGCATTGGCTCAGTCAGATCATTTGAAGAAAGGAGTTGATTGATTCGATTTTTCAATTCGGTAATGGATAACTTTTTTGTGTAAGTGATAGATTCAAGTGTTGTATCCATTTCACTGAGAACATTTACATGATCGGTCAATATCTCCAGGTCCTGAATTTTATCGATTCCAACAAACTTGAATTTATCATCAGGTGGGAGCTGCTGATAAAATGAATAAAAGGCCTTGAACTTATTGATGTAATCTTTATTATTTCTACCCTGAATTACAATCCATTTTTTCAAAGCTTGGTGGAGGAAGTTTTCATCTCCTGATTCCATAAATGCATTGATGAGAGACGCCTGACTAAAGTCAAATTCTGCGATATAGGTTCTTACACCAAAGTTGTTGTATAGATGTTTAAAAAAATGAACATCAAATTTGCACGGTTCTTTAAAGCCGTGACTTTCACCGACTAAAATAAACTGATGAT
>Ga0316201_10005074_pt1 | contig 10070 bp, 8 predicted proteins | sample CS6wburrow_MG_FD_204516 | JGI IMG/M metagenome (GOLD analysis project Ga0316201, IMG submission 204516) | Coastal sediment microbial communities from Delaware Bay, Delaware, United States - CS-6 worm burrow | ecosystem: Environmental > Aquatic > Marine > Coastal > Sediment | place: USA: Delaware...
ACTTAAGCTATATTCACCAGCATTGATAAAAAACCGGAGAAAACACAGACGGTGCCCGGCAAGACCCACACAATCTCGGAGCTGGCCAAGGAATTCGGGGTAACTACCCGAACCATCCGCTTCTACGAGGAAAAAGGCCTGGTTACCCCACTGCGGGAAGGCCAGAAGCGGCTGTATACCAACGCCGACCGGGTGCGCATCAAGCTGATATTGCGCGGCAAACGGATCGGAATGACCCTGCAGGAATGTGTCGAGTTTATCGACATGTACGACCCCGAGCATAACAACACAGAGCAACTACACTCACTGATAGATAACGTAAAAGACCGCCGCGAGCAGTTGTTGCAACAACAAAGGGACATTAACGAAATGCTGGCGGGCCTGGATGAAGTCCAGGGCCTGTGTGAAGCATCACTGGCGGGAGAGAAACCGGCCAAGCCATCCAACAACCAACCTGACAACGACTAACGGAAACACGCTATGAATACCGGATACCCCACACTCAACTTTGGCCTGGGTGAAGAGATAGACATGCTGCGCGACGCGGTATACCAGATGTGTCAGAAGGAGGTAGCGCCGCGGGCGGCCCAGATTGACAAGGATAACCAGTTCCCGGCAGATCTGTGGCGCAAGTTTGGTGATATGGGCCTGCTGGGCATCACCGTGGGAGAGGAGTACGGCGGCAGCGGTATGGGCTACCTCGCGCACTCCGTCGTTATGGAGGAAATCAGTCGCGCGTCTGCCTCAGTGGGCCTGTCCTATGGCGCCATGTCCAACCTTTGCCTGAACCAGATCAGCAAAAACGGCAACGAGGCGCAGAAGCAGAAATACCTGCCCAAACTGTGCAGCGGCGAACACGTGGGTGCGCTCGCCATGTCAGAGGCCAACGCCGGCTCCGATGTGGTCAGCATGAAGCTCAACGCCCGCAAGGAGGGCGACAAGTACATCCTCAACGGCACCAAGATGTGGATTACCAATGGTCCGGATGCGGATGTCTACGTTATCTACGCAAAAACCGACATCAGCGCCGGATCAAAAGGTATTACAGCGTTTCTGGTTGAGCGCGACTACCCCGGTTTCTCGCGCTCACCCAAGCTGGACAAGCTGGGTATGCGCGGCTCCAACACCTGCGAACTGGTCTTTGAGGATGTGGAAGTACCCGCGGAGAACGTGATGCGCAATGAGGGCGACGGGGTCCGTATCCTGATGTCCGGACTGGACTATGAGCGCACTGTGTTGTCCGGTGGGCCGGTTGGCATTATGCAGGCCTGCATCGACGAGGTATTGCCTTACCTGCACGACCGCAAGCAGTTCGGCCAGAGCATCGGAGAATTTCAGTTAATGCAGGGTAAGCTGGCGGATATGTACGCCGACCTCAACGCTTGCCGGGCGTATCTCTACGCGGTTGCAGGCGCATGCGATCGGGGCGAGGAAACCCGCCAGGACTGCGCCGCCGTTATTCTGTTCACCGCCGAGAAAGCAACGCAAATGGGCCTGCAGGCCATCCAGGCCATGGGTGGCTATGGTTATACCAATGAATCCAATGCCGGCCGCCTGCTGCGCGACGCCAAGCTGTACGAGATAGGCGCGGGCACGTCGGAAGTGCGTCGCATGCTTATCGGCCGCGAACTGTTCAATGCAACTGCATAGGTATCTTTTATGAGCGTCATTCAGTCACGCATTAACACCCGCGACGCCACCTTCAACGCGAACCGTGAAGACATGCAGGCGCAGGTAGACGACCTGCGAAAACTGGTCGACGAGATTCGCCAGGGTGGCGGCCCCAAATCCCAGGAACGCCATGTCTCTCGCGGCAAGTTACTGCCGCGGGATCGCCTTAATGCTGTTCTGGATCCAGGCTCGCCCTTTCTTGAACTGTCCCAACTGGCTGCCTACAAGGTGTATGACGACGACGTTCCAGGCGCGGGTATTATCACCGGTATCGGCCGGATTGCCGGCCAGGAATGCATGATTTTCGTCAACGACGCAACTGTGAAAGGCGGCACCTACTACCCGCTGACAGTCAAGAAACAGGGCCGCGCCCAGACCATTGCCCAGGAAAACCACCTGCCCTGCATCTATCTGGTGGATTCCGGGGGTGCCTTTCTGCCGTTGCAGGAAGAGGTCTTTCCCGATCGCGAGCACTTCGGTCACGCCTTCTACAACCAGGCACGTATGTCTTCCATGGGCATTCCCCAGATTGCTGCAGTGCTGGGCTCCTGCACGGCGGGCGGCGCCTACCTTCCCGCCATGGCAGACGAATCCATTATTGTGAAAAATCAGGGCACGATTTTTCTCGGCGGACCGCCGCTGGTAAAAGCCGCCACCGGTGAAATCGTCACCGCTGAGGAGCTGGGTGGCGCCGATGTGCACTGCCGCACCTCAGGCGTGACTGATCACTACGCCAATAACGATCACCACGCACTGCAGCTGGTGCGTCGGGCTGTGGGGCGCATAAACCGGGTAAAACCTGTGTCTATGGATATAAAAGAACCGGTGGAGCCTCTTTACCCGGTAGAGGATATCTACGGTGTTATCCCGGCGGACAAAAAGCAGCCCTTCGATATCCGCGAAATCATCGCGCGTATCGTGGACGGTTCCGATTTCGACGAGTTTAAAGCGCTTTACGGGGAGACCCTGGTCTGTGGCTTTGCGCGGATTCACGGCTATCCGGTAGGCATTGTCGCCAACAACGGCATCCTGTTCGGTGAGTCTGCGGTCAAGGGTGCTCACTTTGTAGAACTTTGTGCGCAGCGTAAAACGCCACTGGTGTTTCTGCAGAACATCACCGGCTTTATGGTGGGCAAGCAGTACGAGGCCGGCGGTATCGCACGCCACGGGGCGAAAATGGTACATGCTGTGGCCTGCGCCAATGTACCGAAGTTCACGGTCATCATCGGCGGCTCTTTTGGTGCGGGAAACTACGCCATGTGCGGTCGCGCCTACGAGCCGCGGTTTATGTTTATGTGGCCCAACGCGCGTATTTCAGTGATGGGCGGCGAACAGGCGGCGGGTGTGCTGGCGACGGTGCGGCAGGATGTATTGGCGCGCGATGGTAAGGCCATGTCTCCGCAAGAGGAGAAAGCATTCAAGCAGCCGATTCTCGATCTGTATGAGAAGCAGGGCCATCCGTATTACGCCTCTGCGCGCTTGTGGGACGACGGTGTTATCGACCCTGCAGATACGCGGATGGTGTTGGGCCTGTCGATCTCGGCAACGCTTAATGCGCCTATTGAGGACACGAAGTTTGGCGTGTTCAGGATGTGATCGTGATCTTTTCGGGAACTGGACCTCAGATCGATACGCAAATGAGAGACGTATATGTTCGATAAAATTCTGATTGCCAATCGCGGCGAGATTGCCTGCCGCGTTATCAAGACGGCGCGGCGTTTGGGTATTGCCACGGTTGCGGTGTATTCCGATGCGGACCGGGAGTCATTGCACGTGCGGATGGCCGATGAGGCCATTCATATTGGTGCTGCTCCTGCCCGTGAATCCTACTTGTTGGGGGACCGCATTCTTGCGGCGGCATTGACCACGGGTGCACAGGCGGTACATCCCGGTTATGGCTTCCTTTCTGAAAACGCAGGGTTTGCGCGGGCCTGTGCCGACAAAGGCGTGGTGTTTATCGGCCCGCCTACAGCGGCGATTGAAGCCATGGGCTCGAAGTCGGCCGCCAAACGCATAATGGAGGAAGCAGGTGTGCCGTTGGTACCGGGTTATCACGGTGATGATCAGGACCCGGCTATTCTGCGAGCATCCGCTGAAGAGATGGGCTACCCCGTTTTGCTTAAAGCCACTGCCGGTGGCGGTGGCAAGGGCATGCGGCAGGTCTGGTCAGGCGATGAATTTGACGAAGCACTCGCCGCGGCAAAACGGGAGTCCCTGGCGAGTTTTGGTGATGACACGATGCTCGTGGAGAAATACCTTACCAAGCCGCGGCACGTTGAGCTGCAGGTGTTCTGTGACAATGCCGGCAATGGTGTGTATCTGGCGGAGCGGGATTGCTCGGTACAGCGCCGACACCAGAAGGTGATAGAGGAAGCTCCCGCGCCAGGCATGACTGAGGCGTTGCGCAAGGAGATGGGAGACACCGCGGTAAAGGCCGCCCAGGCTATCGATTATCGCGGCGCCGGTACGGTGGAGTTCCTGCTGGATGAGGATGGCAGTTTCTACTTTATGGAAATGAACACCCGGTTACAGGTTGAGCATCCGGTGACGGAAATGATTACCGGCCAGGACCTGGTGCAATGGCAGCTGCTGGTTGCTGCAGGTGAGCCGCTTCCGCTGACGCAGGATCAGGTGCAGATACGCGGCCATGCCTTCGAAGCGCGGGTGTATGCCGAAGACCCGGACAACGACTTCCTGCCCGTTACCGGCACCCTGGGCTATTTGCAGCCGCCCGAAGAAAGCCGCCATGTGAGAGTAGATACCGGTGTGCGCCAGGGAGACGAGGTCAGCGTCTACTACGACCCGATGATCGCCAAACTGATTGTCTGGGATGAATCCCGGGAGCGCGCGCTGCAGCGACTTGCTACCGCGCTGGCGGCCTACCGCATAGGCGGCACAGTCACCAACCTGGATTTTTTGTACAACCTTGCCACCAGCCGACCGTTCCGTGAGGCCGAGCTCGACACCGGGTTTATCGAAAAACACAGTGAGCTGATTTTCCACCAGCGGCCCCAGGACCTGGAGCGTGAGCTTCCTCTGGCGGCGCTCGCTTTGTTACTGCACAAGCAACAACAAGGCAGCGCCAGCTCCTGGGTAGATCCCTGGTCGCCATGGCAGAGCGGCAGTGCCTGGCGCCTGAATGAACCCCATGCCCATCGATTAATCCTGCACAGTCACCAGCAGGATCACGCGGTGGAAGTGGAACAGCGCGGAGCGCTTTATATCGTGCGAGCCGCTGGCCGGGAGACGCAACTGCACGGCGAGTTGCTGGGTGACAGCCTGCAAATTGAAGTGGAAGGTCATCGCCAGCGCGGCACACTGGCCAGCACCCAGGATGGCTTTACGCTTTACCTGGCCAAGGGCGCCTGCCACTTCCACGAGGTCCTGCCAGATCTTGGCGACTCCGATGCTGCAGGCGCAGACGCGGACCTGGCAGCCCCCATGAACGGCACTATTGTCGCCCTGCTGGCGAAAGTGGGCAGTACGGTCGAGGCCCATACCCCACTGCTGGTCATGGAAGCCATGAAAATGGAGCACACCATACGGGCACCGGTCGGAGGAACTGTTAACGCATTTTACTACCAGCCCGGAGACCTGGTTGATGGCGGTGCCGAACTGCTGGACTTCAGTGCTGAGGGCGCAGCCGGAGATGACAAATGAGACTGCCCGGGAAGGTGCAGCTGGTCGAGGTTGGCCCCCGGGATGGCCTGCAAAATGAGTCCGGCACCATCCCCCTGGCAGCAAAGCTGCAACTGATCGATGACCTCGCAACGGCAGGCCACACCGTGATAGAAGCGGGCAGTTTTGTGAACCCGAAGTGGATTCCTCAAATGGCTGACAGCGCCGAGGTATTTGCCGGTATCAGGCGGCACCCGGGGGTAAGATACGCGGCGCTCACCCCCAACCTCCAGGGCTTTGAGCGGGCTGTGGCTGCGGGGGCGGACGAGGTTGCAATCTTTGCCGCCGCTTCAGAAGCGTTCTCGCAAAAAAACATCAACTGCAGTATCGAGGAGAGCTTAAAGCGTTTTCACGATGTCATGTCCGCGGCCAGAGAGCAGAATATAGCGGTGCGTGGTTACGTGTCCTGTGTGCTGGGTTGCCCCTACGAGGGAGAAATCGCGCCACAAGCGGTGGCCGATGTCTGTGAACAACTGCTGGCCCTGGGCTGTTACGAGGTATCCCTGGGCGACACCATAGGTACTGGAACCGCCGGCAGCATGCAGCGCCTGCTGGACACTCTGCTCGCCCGATTTAAGCCGGGACAGTTAGCAGTACACTGTCACGACACCTACGGCCAGGCCCTCGCCAATATTCTGGTAGCCCTGCAAATGGGCATCGCGACGGTGGATTCATCAGTGGCGGGACTGGGGGGCTGCCCCTATGCGAAAGGCGCGTCCGGCAATGTAGCCACGGAGGATGTTGTTTACATGCTCGATGGACTCGGCATCGAAACGGGCCTGGATTTGCCGGCCCTGATCCGAGCGGGGAACCTCATCTCGGCAACGCTCAACCGACCCAACGGTTCCAGGGCCGCGGCCGCACTGGACGTGAAATCTGCCTGAGGTAAGCTGACAACACTGCCAACAGTGCCACCAGGGGGCGCCGGTGACAACAAGCATAACTTACTCCCGGCTGCGGGTTCTTGCAGCAATGCTGATCATGGCGTCGGGCGTTGGCCAGGTTGCGCTACTGTGGTTTCGCGACCTCACCGCCGACACGCTCACGGGCGCTTTCGTCGGAGTGGTTTACATCATTATCGGAATCGGTTTGCTGGGCCAGTCACGCTTCACCTTGTTTGTAGCGATCGTTATTCCGCTGGCGGCAGCTGCCCTGCTGCTGAATGTTGTTCCGGGAGGCGCACCCGGCACGCTGCAAATTATCCGCCTGGTCGTCGACCTGATGGTGGTTATATGCTCAACCCTGGTGTTGGCTAATACCCGCGACTAGCACCCTTTGAAGAGGGGCCAGCGCAGCCCGGATTAATTCGACTAGGCCTGGGTCCTCGCGCTTCTGGCCCTGCGCTCATCCACAAACAGATAACACCCACTGTCGCCAGGGACTTCTGCAAGCGGCGTGTCCACCTGCCGCGGAGTGGGGCCAAAACGCTTTGCCAGGGGGCGCAACTTATCAAGATCAAAATTGTATAGCCGCGCCGCGTTTTCCCCCAGGATCATACGCCTCTCACGCTCTGGAATACCCGGGAAAGTGAGTTGCAGGGATTCCAGGTTATAGGGAAATGTGCCCTCATAGTGCGGGTAGTCATTACCCCAGCATATCTGCTCGATACCCACTTCTTCGCGACCATCGAGTTCGGCAAGACTGGGAAAGCTCGCACCGTAGTAACAGTTACGCCGGGCGTAAAAACTCGGCGGCTCGCGCAGACCCCATTGCATATTTGAATAATCCATTTCGCCTATGGACCCGGCGGTGAAGCCCTCATGAATGCGATCGAGGCTGCGCAACAACTCGGGGGCCCAGGAGCAACCCGACTCCGTGAGAATGTATTTGAGCCTGGGGTAGCGCTCGAATACGCCACTCAGCAATAAATGGCTGTAGCCCCGCTTGCAGTAAAAGGGCACTTCTGAGATCCACAGGGCTTCCGCCACGGGTCCGCTGCCATAGTCCGGGAGACCCTGCCCGGAATGCTGGTTCATCACCAGGTCGCAGTCCTGGATGGCGGCATACAGTGGTTCCCAGTCCAGGTGGTAAAGCGGTTTCAGCCAGGTGCAGTCCTCCGGGACCAGCGGCAGAAGCACACCCCCTCGCAGCCCGGCCTCGGCAATCCACCGCACGTCCTTGATCGCCTCCTCGATATTATTGGGCAGTATCAGTCCCACTCCGGCACGGCGGTCCGGGTCCTCGTCGCAAAAGTCCTTGAGCCAGCGATTGTGAGCGCGAATGCCCGCCAGCGCCCGCTCATAGTTCTCCGGGCGTGGCGGTTGGCTGGTAACAATGCTCTTTGAAAAGAAAGGCGGTACCGTATTCGGGTAAACCACCTCCCCTACCACTCCCTGGCTGTTCTGGTCCCGGCTGCGAATGTCGAAATCCCAGTTGCGCAACTTCTTGTCACCGTAGTGCCGCTGTGACGGGTTGCGGTAGCCACCGCGCCACTCATCGAAGGCTTCCCGCCATCGCGGCTCGAGATATTCCCGGTACTGGGCGTGGCTGCCACCGGCATGCGTATCGGCGGTTATCAGAATGTAAGGTTCGTTACTCAAGCCGGGGCTCCATGAATCGCTGCTGGGATTGCCAGCATACCAATGGCAGGGGGACAACATACTGTATCGGGAAAGGAATCAGCCCGCAGCTCAAATGCTTGGACCGGACGGTGGCGCGCCAACATCCCTCCGGATCGTGATAGATAGCTTACGGACACACACTGGCTATAATGGCCGCCCCTGGGGTTCAGATCCACGCATTGCTGGCAAATGGACCTCGGCCTGGGTAAACCCGAATGAACAAGCACCGCCATGAAAGGAATAACTGACCGCTATGGCATTGAAGCCAACGATTTACAAATCCCAGATCGAGCTGGCCGATAGCGACAACAATCGCTACGAGAGCCTGGCCCTGACGATGGCCCGCCATCCCTCGGAAACGCTGGAGCGACTGGCGGCCCGTCTTATGGCCTATTGTCTGAATGCCGGCCGGGGGCTGCAATTTACCCGCGGGCTTTCCACTGCTGATGAACCGGATATCTGGCAGCACAGCGACAGTGGCGAAATCGAGCACTGGATAGAGGTGGGTCAACCGGAACACCTGCGCCTGCGCAAGGCTTGCGGGCGGGCAAAACTGGTGAGTCTTTATACCTTCGGCAAGAGCAGCGACACCTGGTGGAAGCTGAATGAAGAGGCTGTCGCCGCCCTCCCCCACTTCCGCGGCTGGAAATTTGACTGGCCTGAGATCGAGCTCATCGCCGGAATGCTGGATCGCAACGTGCAGTTAAGCGTGAGCATCGTCGGCGGCATAATTTATGTGGATAACGGTAGCGGTTCCGCCAGTCTCGAGCCCAGACTACTCCACACCTCGGACTAATTCTTTGCGTCAACCTCCACGGCCCGGGTGCAGGTGGCGAGTCTGGGCCTCCCGGATGTGGATGCAACTAGCAGGGCCGATTTTGGCTAGTCGCCATCGGGGTGGAGGGCTATATTGTGGCCATGAATTCAGTCGAAGTCAGCTCCAGTACCGATTCCCGGGCCAGCCCGGATCCTACCGCTTTGCCAAACCCTGACATCTGCCGCCAGGCCCGGCTGGCACGTGATCCACGCTTTGACGGCGAGTTCTTTCTGGCCGTGCGAACCACCGGTATTTACTGCCGCCCCATCTGCCCGGCCAGGCCCCCTGCGGAAAAAAATGTCAGCTACTATCGCAGTTCCGCACAGGCCGCCAGGGATGGTTACCGTCCCTGCCTGAGGTGCCGGCCCGAATCTGCGCCTGGCAGCCCCGCCTGGCAGGGCACAGCAACAACCGTGCAGCGGGCTCTCCAATTGATTCAGCAAGGTGCGCTCAATACGGGAACACTGGCGCAGTTGGCGGAGCGGCTGGGTATTGGTGAGCGCTATCTGCGCAAATTATTTCAGCGCGAACTGGGTGTATCGCCCCGGGCAATCGCCCTTAACCAGCGACTGTTGTTTTCCAGAAAGCTGCTGGCGGAAACCGGTATGACGGTGACGGATATCGCTTTCGCTGCCGGCTTTGGCAGTGTGCGGCGCTTCAATAGCGCCATCAGGAGCCAATTCAGGCAAACACCGGGTGATCTGCGCCGCCACCCTCGCCGGGTCACCGCCGGCAGCGGAATTCGGCTGCAGCTGCAGTACCGTCCTCCCTACGACTGGGAGGGCGTGCTCGGCTTTTTTACCCGGCACGCTGTGGCAGGGGTAGAAACAGTTAACGATTCCGGCTATCACCGCAATTTGTGCCTGGCAGGGCGCCCGGCGACTATCGCGGTGCGACCCGTTACCGGTCGCAATGCCCTGGAACTGGAACTTCACGCCGAAGACCACCGCCTGCTGATGCCGGTGGTCGCCAGCGTCAGGCGAATGTTCGATCTCGATGCGAACCCGGCGGCAATAGCGCAGACACTGGGCCGGGATCCATTGCTGGCACCCTCACTGCATGCGTACCCGGGAGTCAGGGCACCCGGCAGCTGGTCGCTGTTCGAGTCTGCGATCCGCGCCATTATCGGCCAGCAGGTCAGCACGCTTGCGGCACGCAGTATCTGTGGTCGTCTCGCGAAGGCCACCAGTGATGACCCGAATCACTGCGTTTTTCCCACGGCCAGCGCCCTGGCAGCCCTGGATGACAGCCAGGTCCCCATGCCCGGGCGGCGACGCGACACTCTGCGACAGTTATGCAGCCAGTTCAGTGGCCGTGAAGACGCGCTGGACCTGACTGCACTT
>Ga0316201_10005076_pt1 | contig 10069 bp, 9 predicted proteins | sample CS6wburrow_MG_FD_204516 | JGI IMG/M metagenome (GOLD analysis project Ga0316201, IMG submission 204516) | Coastal sediment microbial communities from Delaware Bay, Delaware, United States - CS-6 worm burrow | ecosystem: Environmental > Aquatic > Marine > Coastal > Sediment | place: USA: Delaware...
CGGATCGGTGTCCCCCGCAAAAGTGAATGGCGGAATGGCATGGAACGCCGGTTCGCCCGCCGCAGGCGTAGCGTTGCACGGATCGACGCCAACGCCGTCGTAGGAGGCTATCCAGGAGATCTCCAGGTTCACGTCGTCATCGACGACGCCCGTGATCTCCCAGACGAACTTCGCGCCCTCGGCGACGGATGTGTCGACGCCATCCCAGATGACGCCGCCGCGCTCGGTGGTCGTGCCGTTGTGAAAGTCGGTCACGACAACTTTGGTCGGCGCGGCGCCGGCAGGATTATGGCACACCGTGCAGTCTGCCGTTTCCGGGTCCGGAATACCGAGGTGAAGGGCCGTGTAGTCGGGGGGGCCAGTGAAGTCCCAACTTGCCATCGAGCCGTGGCAGGTGAAGCAGCCTGCGCCCGAGACCGGCATTGCGTTCGCCGCGGCAAGCGCAGAGACGCCAACTGCCGGGACGATGGTGGTGTCGCTATGGCAGACGCTGCAGTTCGTCATGTAGGTCGGATAGGTGATGTTATAAGTATTGCCTCGGTCCGTTACGAACTCACCATCCGGGAAGTTATGCGAGTTGTGGATGCCGTGCACGACTCTGACCAGCCGCATATAACTCGGCTCTTCGTCGTCGTTCGGGGTTGCCGGATCGTCGGGACGATGGCAGACCACGCACTGATTCGCGCTAATCGGCGCGGAGTAGTGCCCGCCGCTCCTTAGAGGACTGAACCGTTTATCGTCGCTGTTCGCCTCGCCGCTCGGACCGTGGCAGCCGACACAGGCCTCGCTGTTGGCGAGGCCGGCAAGCGGGATCGCATCCGGGAAGTCACCGACCGCGGCAATCTCGAGGCCGTTGGAACCGGTTCGCACGATTACCAGGTAACGACTGTTCGTGGCGCCGAATTCGGTAAAGCCGCCTTCAATCGTGACGCTGTAGTTGCCGCCACCTTCGTTGACGAAGAAGGCCGAGGCCGGCGTGGGGGGTACGGGCGGAACCGCAAGGGGATCACCGGGATCATCGGTGAATCTACCCGTCAAAGTCGTGCGGCTGATGCCGTCCGACACATAGGCACGGTAGAAAGTCGCGTCTGTCGCTGCTGCGCCGTCGGCCGTCACGCTGAAACTGATGACCAGGTCTCCTGGCACGACAGCGTCCTCGGCAACTGTGAAGCCGGCAAATGAGCCGACGTCGACCACTCCAGGTTCAGTGACTTTTGCGTGGGCTGCCGCGGCATCGGCAAAGGAGCCATCATCGTGGCATACGCCGCAGCTTTCGAGAGGCGTCACTTTGGCCGCAGTTCCCGAGCAGTCAGCGGCATCCCAAACGCCGTCGCCGTTGATGTCTTCCTCAGGGTCTTCAACGCCATCGCCATCGAGATCCCAGCACGCGACTCCATCGTCGCCGGTCTGTCCAGCAGCTCCTGCGGCGCCTGCCGCTCCGTCATCGCCGTCACAACCGGCGAGACCGAGCGTGACGAAGACCAGGAATGTCCAACCCCACCTGAACAATACGTTGAACTGTCTCATGGCATAACTCCTAAATTCTTCTTGGATTTTCAAGAGACCGGGGGTTGCACAAAAAACACTCGGACGGACCACCGGCATTGAAACGAAGCTTACGATTGACGGCGAAAAGCATCACTGACATTTGTCAGTTTCGGCCCGAAAATGGCCGGTGGATTACACTTATCCGTAACGGCGCCGGATTCGGCTATTACCTATCGATTTTCAGCGGTATTTCGGCAGGGAGATGGCTTACGGTCGCGCCGCGATAGCGGCGAGCGCAGCGGCGGCGAGCAGAGACCCGCCCAGCCAGGGCAGCGTTCCGAGCGTCAGCACCAGCGTGCCCGCGATAGCGGCCGTTGCCGCGACGGCAAGCCAGTAGCGCTGCCGTCGCTGCTCAGCAAGCTGTTTTTGAATCTCGCGGAGCTCCGGCGACTGCAGGTTGAGGCGAATATCGCCTTGCGACGCCTGCTCGCCAAGCTGGCGCAGGATGGCAGGCAGCTCGCGCATCGCGTCTCTCAGCTGCGGCAGGTTGTCCCGCACGTCCTTCAGCAGGGCCCGCCCGCCGACCTGCTCGCTCATCCATTGCTTGAGCACCGGGTGCGCGGTTTTCCAGAGATCCAGCTGCGGATACAGCTCTCGACCCAGGCCTTCGATGTTGAACAAGGTCTTGTGCAGCAGGATCAGCTGCGGCTGCAGCTCGACATTGAAACGCTGCGCCACGCGAAACAGGCGCATCAACACCTGCGCAAACGAAATCTCGGCCAGCGGCTTGTTGAATATAGGCTCGCAAACCGTCCTGACGGCGGCTTCCAGCTGATCGATGCGACTCCCTGCCGGCACCCAGCCCGAGTCGAGGTGCAGCTTGGCGATTCGATGATAGTCACGATCGAAAAAGGCGAGAAAATTCTCGGCCAGATAGCGCTGATCTTCGGGGTTCAGTGTGCCGACGATGCCAAAGTCCACGGCCGCGTACTTGGGCCGCTCGGGATCGGTCGTAATGACAAAAATATTGCCCGGATGCATATCGGCATGGAAGAAGTTGTGGCGAAAGACCTGCGTGAAAAAAATTTCCACGCCGTTTTCGGCCAGCACCTGGATGTTGGTTCCGGCCGCGCGCAGTGCCTCCATGTCGCTTATCGGTGTGCCGTAGATTCGTTCCTGGACCAGTACCTCGGGGCGGCAATAGTCCCAGTAGATATCCGGCACGTACAGCATGTCGGAATCCTCGAAGTTGCGCCGCAGCTGTGCGGCGTTGGCGGCTTCGCGCATCAGGTCGAGCTCATCAATGATCGTGTGCTCGTATTCGTTCACGACCTCGAGAGGCTTCAAACGCTTGCCATGTTCCCAGTAACGGTCAGCAAGACCTGCGAGCATGCGCATGACCTCGAGATCCCGTTCGATCTGCTCCTGCACACCGGGCCGCAGCACCTTGACGATGACCTCGCCGCCGTCATGCAGCTTCGCGGTGTGAACCTGGGCAATCGATGCGGCTGCGAGCGGTTCGACATCGAACCGATCGAAGACTTCGTCCACGTTTCGCTTGTAGGCCTCGTTCAGAATGCCGATCGCCTGCTCTGCCGGAAACGGCGGCACGGCGTCCTGCAGCTTGGCAAGTTCGTCAGCGATGTCTGTCGGCAGCAGGTCGCGGCGTGTGGAAATAGCCTGGCCGAACTTGACGAAGATCGGGCCGAGTTCCTCGAGCGCCAGCCGGATGCGTTCGCCGATGGGCGCAGAACGGTCGCGCCGTCGCGGCGCCAGGTAGAACAGGAAGCGCAGCGGTCGTAACAGGTGGGTTTCCTTGATGATGTCATCGAGGCTGTACTTCACGAGCACGCGCTGGATCGAGAGCATGCGAATAAGCGTGCGCGTGCGGGCCATCAGTCGTACTCCAGGCGTCTTATGCGCGCTTCGAGGCGGTCAACGTCGTCTCGCAATGCGTTGACATTGGCCGCGAACCGATCCACTTCGTAGCGGCTCGGCACATCGCGACTTTCCTCCTGCAGATACTCGCGAATATTTGCGCCCATCGTAGAGCGCGCTTCGCGACTCCAGTGGCCGACGCCGCGGGCGATTTCGCCGAGGCGATGCGCGGCTGCATCGCCGACGAAGCCAGACAGTTCCTCTTCGATATCCGGCTTCGCATAAGTCAGGAGCTGCTGGAATTCCTGGGCAAGGAGCGGGTCGCCCGTAAATTCGAGCGATCCGTCACGAATTGCGCTGGCACCCGGGACGCCGGCCATGCGGGCCAGCGCAAACAGCGAGCCACAAATCAGGATGTCGGGTTCCAGGTCGGTGTCTGTAACGATCTCGAGGTGCTCTTCGTGCACGATGAACCAGGTCGCCAGGGCCGTATCGCGTACGCGCACAGCGACAATCGTGCCCGCGAGTTTCTCGCAAAGTTCACGCGCTGGTGTCGTTGCGCGAATGTTGCGATTCAAAACATTGGCGACCGGCAGCAGTGCGGTTTCGAGCGGGTTCATCGTGAATCAGATCCGGTAGCCGATGTGCAAGGCAACGATGCCGGCCGCGAGGTTGTCGTAACGACAGCGCTCGAATCCCGCTTCTTCCATCATTCCCTTAAGCGTTTCCTGGTCAGGATGCATGCGTATGGACTCGGCAAGGTACTGGTAACTGTCCGCGTCTTTGGCAATGAGCTGGCCGAGTACCGGAAGCACCTTGAATGAATAAAGGTCGTAGGCGGGCTTGATGGCCTTGTTGGGTTCGGAGAACTCCAGGATCATGGCTTTGCCGCCCGGTTTCAGAGTGCGGTACATCGAGCGCAGTGCAGCCATCTTGTCGGTGACGTTTCTGAGACCGAACGCGATAGTGATGCAGTCGAACGTGCGCTCCGCAAACGGCAGGTTCTCGGCGTCGACCTGGGCGATCGACAGGTTGCCCGCGACGCCGGCGTCGACGAGGCGGGCACGTCCCTGGCGCAGCATGGCGGCGTTGATGTCGGCAAGGATAACGTGGCCGTCCTTGCCGACCTTGCCGGAAAATGCACGCGCCAGGTCACCGGTACCACCAGCAAGGTCAAGCACGACGTTCCCCGGCCTGAGCGCCGCCTTGTCGACCGTGAAACGCTTCCAGAGGCGGTGCATGCCGGCCGACATCAGGTCGTTCATGATGTCGTAACGGCTGGCAACCGAATCGAACACGTCGCGCACCCGGTCGGCCTTCTCGCCCGCCGGAACAGACTGGTATCCGAAGTGCGTCGTATCGTCGGGTTGCTGCGGCTTGGCCATGGCTTTTCTTGTTATTCGTCGTTAGTGGCGCGAGTCGCGAGGATACCCTTCCGCCCTACAAAATGTAACGGCTCAGGTCCTCGTCCTGCGACAGCTCGGACAGGTGCTCGTCAACATACGCGGCATCCACCGTGAGCTCCGTGCCACTCTTGTCCGAGGCATCGAATGACACGGTTTCGAGCAGGCGTTCCATCACGGTATGCAGGCGCCGCGCACCGATGTTTTCGGTGTTTTCGTTGACGTGAAAAGCAACCTCTGCAACGCGCCGAACGCCACCTTCGTCAAATTTGAGCGATACTTCCTCGGTTCCAAGCAGCGCGCTGTATTGCGAAGTCAGTGACGCGTCGGGCTCCGTCAGGATCCGCACGAAGTCGCCGGTAGTCAGCGATTTCAGTTCAACGCGAATAGGAAAACGACCCTGCAGCTCCGGAATCAGGTCCGAGGGCTTCGACACGTTGAACGCGCCTGAAGCAATGAACAGGATGTGGTCGGTTTTCACCATGCCGTACTTGGTGTTCACCGTCGAGCCTTCAACGAGCGGCAGCAGGTCCCTTTGCACACCTTCGCGCGAGACGTCCGCGCCCTGTGTGCCGGACTGTCGTGCCACCTTGTCGATCTCATCGAGAAACACGATGCCATGCTGTTCCACGGCTTCGAGCGCCTGCGTCTTGAGTTCTTCTTCATCTAGCATTTTGGCGGCTTCTTCATCGGTCAGGAGTCGAAACGCTTCCCTGACCTTGAGCTTGCGGGTCTTGCTCCGATTGCCGCCGAGATTCTGAAACATGCCCTGCAGCTGGCTCGTCATTTCTTCCATGCCAGGCGGCGCCATGATTTCTACGCCAACCGGCATGGCCTGTATCTCGATCTCGATCTCCTTGTCGTCGAGCTTGCCCTCGCGCAGCATCTTGCGAAATTTCTGGCGAGTGTCGCTGTCCGCCGCGGGCGGTTCGGTCTCTGTCGTGAAGCCGACGCTGCGCGGCGGTGGCGGCAACAGCGCGTCGAGAATGCGCTCTTCCGCCGAGTCTTCGGCGCGATGACGGACTTTCGACATGGCGTCTTCGCGGGTCATCTTGATCGAGACGTCCATGAGGTCACGAACAATGCTGTCGACCTCGCGACCGACGTAGCCGACCTCGGTGAACTTGGTGGCCTCCACTTTGATGAAAGGCGCCTTGGCGAGGCGCGCCAGGCGTCGCGATATTTCGGTCTTGCCCACGCCGGTCGGACCGATCATCAGGATGTTCTTCGGCGTAATTTCGCTTCTGAGCGGCTCATCCACCTGCACGCGCCGCCAGCGATTCCTGAGGGCGATAGCGACAGCGCGCTTGGCCTCATCCTGACCGATGATGTGCTTGTCCAGTTCCTGGACGATTTCTCGGGGCGTCATTTGGGACATTTATGGCAGCTCTTCGATGATGATGTTCTGGTTGGTGAATACGCAGATCTCGCCGGCAATGTTCAGTGCTTTCTCGACGATATCCCGCGCTTCCAGATCCGTGTTTCGCAACAACGCTAATGCCGCGGCCTGCGCGTAGGGCCCGCCGGAGCCGATTGCCATGAGGTCGTCTTCGGGCTCTATGACGTCGCCGTTGCCGGAAACAACGAACGAGCTTTCGCTATCCGCGACCAGCAGCAGCGCCTCGAGACGCCGCAGGCGCCGGTCGGTACGCCAGTCCTTGGCGAGTTCAATCGCGGCGCGGGTCAGGTTGCCGTATTGCTCGAGCTTCGATTCGAACAACTCGAACAGTGTGAAAGCGTCGGCCGTGCCGCCGGCAAAGCCCGCGATAACACGCCCGCCGGCCAGTTGCCGCACCTTGCGCGCATTGCCCTTCATGATCGTATTGCCCATGCTGACCTGGCCGTCGCCGGCGATGGCGACCCTGCCATTGCGGCGCACCGAGACAATGGTTGTCCCTCGAAATTGTTCCATGGTGTGGTTCCTGCTGAAGCGCGTGTGACTAGTCTTTCTTACGCGCACGTGGATGCGTCTGGTCGTATATCTGGGCCAAATGCTGGAAATCAAGGTGAGTATAGACCTGCGTGGTGGCGATGTTGCTATGCCCCAGCAGCTCCTGCACGCCCCTGAGATCGTGGCTCGATTCGAGCAGGTGGGTGGCGAAGGAGTGCCGGAACAGGTGGGGATAGACGTTTGTATCGATGCCCTGGCGCCTGGCCCAGTGGGAAACCCGGGCCTGCACGGAGCGGGTGCTGATGCGCGTGCCGCGATTGCTGACGAACAGGGCGGTCTCCCCGGCGCCGGCCATTGCGCGTCGTGAGGCCTGCCAGCGGGCGAGCGCTTTCAGCGCATGGCTGCCGACCGGCACGATGCGGTCCTTGTTGCCCTTGCCCGTGACGCGCACGGTCTTGTCCTGCAGGTCGACGTCGCCGCAGTCGAGATCGGTCAGTTCGGAAAGACGCAGACCCGAGGAATACAGCAGCTCGAGTATGGCCCTGTCGCGATCGACGATGGCGCCGTCGCCCTGGATGTCGAGCAGTCGGGCCATGCGGTCGGCGTCGAGATTGCCGGGCAGGCGTTTCTTGCCTTTCGGGGCAGAGACCGACGTAATCGGATTCTTGCTGACGTGCTTTTCCCGCATCAGGTAGCGAAAGAATGTACGCGCGGCCGACAGCTGGCGCTGAATGCTCCTGGCGCCAAGGCCTTTGCGGAAGCTCGCGGCCGAAAAAGCCCGGATGTGGCCGTCGTCGAGATCGCCCCAGCCATCGATTCCGGATTTTTCGCAGAAGGCGAGGAGCGCCTGGAGATCGCGACGATAGTGCTTGCAGGTCAGCGGAGAGAGCCGCCGCTCGTATTCGAGGTGCCGGATGAAGCGATCGATCCAGCCGGAATCATTCACGAGACGCGTCTCAGTAGCGCTTCAGAGCGCCGGCGATGAGATCCCCAAGCCGGGTCAGGAAGTCGATACTCATGCCGGGATGAAAGCGGTCCTTGTCGTTGCTGCCGACAGCGAGGAAGCCGATGGCAGCGCCCGCGCCGATTGGCACCAACGCGGCCGATCCGATTTCCCCGGCATCATCGCGAAACAGGAACGTGCACTGCGAGTCGCGAATTTGTCCGCAGCGCGGCCCGCTGCCGTCGAGAAAGGTCTCGAACGGCTTGAGGGCAGGGTCTTTTCTGTCGACAACGCGGAAAAAACGGCCGACATCGATGTCGCTGAATGCTTCCGGGTCACCGAAAATGACGAGCACGGCCTGGTCCGCGCCGAAGCCGCTGCGCATGGCTTCTTCGAGCACCGTTACACTCTTGTGAAGGTCGCCGGCAGCCATCAGCTGCAGCGTCAGTTCGTGAATCTTGGCCGCCAGCACGTCGTTGGCATGTGCAACCTCAATAAGCTCCTTGAGCTGGCGCTTGCGCTTCAGGTCTTTTTGCCGCAGCACCGAGACCTGGCGTTCCACGAGTGACACGGTACCGCCACTCGAGTGCGGCAGATTCAGCGAACTCAACAGTTTGGGGTATTGCTCGAAGAAGTCGGGATGAGTGGCCAGGAAATCATGAATGGCCTGTTCTGAGGGTTCTTCGTCGACGTAGTCCGGTTTGGCTTGCGTACTCATAAATCCACGGTTCCTTCAGAGATCAACTCGGCGTTTCCGGTGAGCCACACAGGCTCTGTACCACCGCGCCAGCTTACCACGACTTGGCCGCCCGGCAGCTGCACGTTGACCTCGGCGTCGAGCAGGCCGAGCTTCTGCCCGGTAACGACAGCGGCACACGCTCCGGTACCGCAGGCAAGCGTCTCGCCGACGCCGCGCTCGTGCACGCGCAGGTCGATGTTGTGCCGATCCCTGATCTTCATAAAGCCGACGTTGGCTTTCGCAGGAAAACGTTCGTGGTGCTCGATGCTGGGTCCAAGATCGGCAATCGGCGCCGTGGCGACGTCGCTAACCTGCAGAACACAGTGCGGATTGCCCATGGAGACCGCGAGAATATCGAGTTCGCGGCCGCCAACGTCGAGCCTGTACTGCGGTGCGTAGCCGTCCGCCAGAAAAGGTATATGGGCCGGCTCGAAGTCCGGCGTTCCCATGCTGACTGACACAAGTCCGTCCGTCCTGAATCTCGCGGCTACCGTGCCGGCCGGGCTCTCGAGCGTCAGGCTTTTTGGCCGTGCCTGGTTCCTCGCCAGGATGCTCGCCACGCAGCGAACGCCGTTGCCGCATTGCTCGACTTCGGAGCCGTCCGCATTGAATACCCGGTAGCTTGCGGCGTGCTGCGGATCGTCGGGCTTGCTTACCCACATCATCTGGTCAAAACCGGGACCGGTTGCTTCATTACCGAGTTTTCGCAGCGTTGCGGGTGCAGGTACCGGCAGGTCCAGCTGGCGCTTATCGACAACCAGTATTTTGTTTCCGGTGCCCTGCATTTTGAAGTAAGCAACTTGCATTTCGCGAGTGTAACAGTCGTAAAAGAACGAATGGACTTTTGATCCCGGCCTCTGTAGTTTTACATAAAGCACTTACCAAACTAATAACATTGCCCTTGGGGAGAGTCATGCGGCACATAATGGTCATGAACGCGAAAGGTGGCTGCGGTAAAAGCACCCTTGCAACAAACATCGCTTCCTACTTTGCCAACGAAGGCGCGATCGTCGCGTTGGCTGATTACGATCCACAGCGCTCGAGTCTCGACTGGCTAGAGCGCCGCCCGGAAAATCGTCCGGAAATCCACGGAGTTGCGGGTTTCAAGGGCGGCCTCAGGCGCGTCCCGCGCAACGCCGAGTACGTCATTATCGACGCGCCAGCGCGTTCGCACGGCACCGAGCTGACCAACCTCGTGAAACACGCCGAAACGATCATCGTGCCGGTCTTGCCCTCGACAATCGACATGCAGGCAACGGAGAGATTCCTCGACGAACTCAAGGCCGTTGGCAAGGTCTCGCGCAAGCAGGCAAAAATCGCCACGGTCGCCAATCGGGTGCGCGACAACACGCTGATCTTCGACGATCTGGACGAGTATCTCACCAAGGCTCGGGTGCCCTATGTCGCAGCGCTGCGTGAGGCGCAGAACTACGTGCGGGCGTACACGCGCGGCCTCGGCATTTTCGAATTGCCCGAGTACCTGGCGTGGCCGGACTGGGATGAGTGGGAACCGCTGACGGCCTGGCTGCGCAGCGTTCGCAGCCAACCCTGACGGCCGGCACTGTTGCGGCCTGACGGCCGCCGCTGCGCTTCGCGCCCTGGGGGGCGCTCCTACAGGGCGCTCCTGCACCGGCTCGCCCTGATACCGTCTTCGGGATTTGCGTAGCGTGGCATGACGCCGAGCACGCTGCGCATTTTCGTCGTGTCCACGCGGCGTGATTCGTTCA
>Ga0316201_10005077_pt1 | contig 10068 bp, 6 predicted proteins | sample CS6wburrow_MG_FD_204516 | JGI IMG/M metagenome (GOLD analysis project Ga0316201, IMG submission 204516) | Coastal sediment microbial communities from Delaware Bay, Delaware, United States - CS-6 worm burrow | ecosystem: Environmental > Aquatic > Marine > Coastal > Sediment | place: USA: Delaware...
CGGCGTACAGGAGACCCATTTCGTATTTGTGCAGCAGCCCCTCGACTGGCGCAAAGTCCATCTGGTAGCCGGGGTCCTCGGAGCCCTGGAGGTTGAGCGTCTCGTCCGGGCTGGCCTTGACGAGTCGCTGCAGCGGCTTGCTGTTCTGGGCCATCTCGAAAAAGTGGCGCGTCATCTTGACGGGCATACGGGCCTCGACGTCCCGTTCGCTGCCTTTCAGTCTGGCCAGAGCCGCAAGTTCGTCCGCCGAGTAAAAGTTCTTGATGTCGGCAGGTGCCTTGTCCTTCAGAAACGGCGCCAGGCCATTAATGATGTCACGCTCGTATTTCTGGTTCTCGATGGTGCCCTGGAAGGCCTTCTCCCGTTCCGTCGGCACGTATTTGATTGCAGTCGCCACTTCACACCTCTAGGTCGTGCTGAATTGCAGTTAATGTAACACATTGTACGTTAAATATGTGTTATTGTAACGATATGAACATAACGACGGCAGAAACGTCGACTCTGGACCTGGTAGCGGCCGTCAGCAGCGAGCTTACGCCCACCGAACGGCGCATCGCTGAGGCGGTCCTGGCGGAACCTACCCTGCTGGCCTTTGGCACAGTCTCCGATCTGGCCGGCCGCGTCGGCACTAGCCGGCCCTCGATTGTGCGCTTTGCCACCAAGCTCGGATTTGACGGTTACACCCAGCTGCAAAAGCACGTGCGCAGCAGTCTGTCGCATCGCCTGTCACGCCCGAGCGAGCGCATCAGGAGCGAAGGCAACAAGACTGTGTCAGCCAGGGTGGTGATGAACGATGCGATCTCATCCGTCTTCGAGGCGCTGGAGGGTCAGCGCCTCGCGGAAATCGTCGAGCCTCTGGCTCGGGCGGAAAACGTCTGGATTCTCTCAGGCGAGACGTCGCAGTCGGGTGCCCGCGCGCTGCAGAGCGGCCTGTCGATGGTGCGACCGCATGTGCGATTGCTCGAGGAACACTCGCTTGGCACCGACCTCAGCGATGCCGGACCGCGCGACGCGGTCGTGGTGATCGACTTCATCCGCTATCGACGCCAGGTAGCGACCGCCGCGCGTGTATTCAGGGATGCCGGCGTTACGGTCGTCGCGATCACGGACAGTCCGCTGTCCCCGCTGGTCGAACTGGCCACTACCTGGTGTCAGATCGAGGTGCCGGCGATTGGACCGTTTGACAGTTCGGTCCCGGTCGTTGCCATGTGTGAGCTGATGGTTGCACAAGTCGCGAAGGACCTGCACGGCGATGCAACCTACCGCATCGATCGAATCGAGGCCCTTTGGGAGGAAACAGAGGCCTTTCTCTAGTTTCTCGTTACTCGGGAGGAGTAGCAGGTGATTGACAAGCAATACCCATCGGTGGCCGCCGCCGTTGCCGACATTCCGGATGGTGCGACCGTAATGGTGGGCGGATTCGGTGCATCCGGCAGCCCGGTGGAGCTGATTCACGCATTGATTGACCATGGCGCAACCGGCCTGACCGTGATCAACAACAATACTGGCAATGGCGAGGTCGGGCTGGCCGCGCTGATCGGCAATGGACAGGTCAGCAAGATGATCTGTTCCTTCCCACGATCCAGCCAGTCGAAAGTGTTCCCGAAGCTCTACCGGGAAGGCAAGATCGAACTGGAAGTCGTCCCCCAGGGCACGCTCGCCGAACGTATTCGCGCCGCGGGCGCGGGTATTCCCGCCTTCTACACGCCAACGGCGGTCGGCACAGTGCTGGCCGAAGGCAAGGAGATGCGCGAATTCGACGGACGACCCTACGTGATGGAGCCGTGGCTGAAAGCTGATTTTGCGCTGATCAAGAGCGAGGTCGCCGATCCCCTCGGCAACCTGACGTACAACAAGACCGGACGCAATTTCAGCCCGCTGATGTGCATGGCCGCAACGACAACCATCGTACAGACGAAACGACTCGTGGCCCGCGGTGACATCGATCCGGAACACGTCGTCACGCCCGGCATTTTTGTGAACCGTGTTGTCGAGGTGTCCGACCCCGTGCACGAGGACACCCTTATCGCTGCGGGAAGGAGCTACCCATGAGTACCGGCTGGACGCGCGACCAGATGGCGGCGCGATGCGCGCAGGACATTCCGGACGGTTCCTACGTCAACTTAGGGATAGGCATCCCCGAACTGGTCACACGATTCGTACCGGAAGGCCGCGAGTTCATCTACCACACCGAAAACGGCATGCTGGGCATGGGCAACCCGCCGGCTGACGAAGACCGCGACCTCGATCTGATGAACGCCGGCAAGAAGTACGTGACGGCTTTGCCCGGCGCCGCCTACTTTCATCATGCCGACAGCTTCAGCATGATTCGTGGCGGGCACATCGATGCGTGCGTACTCGGCACGATGCAGGTGGCGGCCAACGGGGATATCGCCAACTGGTCCACGGGCGCGCCCGATGCTATTCCCGCGGTGGGCGGCGCGATGGACCTCGTGCAGGGCGTCAAACGAATCTACGTCATTACGCAGCACACGACCAAAACCGGCGAGCCGAAACTGGTTGAGCAGTGCAGCTATCCGCTGACCGGCGCCGGTGTTGTATCCCGCATCTTCACCGACCTCGCCGTTGTCGACATCACGCGGGACGGTTTCCGGGTTGTCGAACTGGCGCCGGGTGTTACTTTTGAAGAAGTGAAACAAAAGACCGGCGCGCCCATTCTGCCGCCGGAGTGACACGGTAAAAGGACAGGACCCAGCAGATGACTGACGTATTTTTAATCGATGGCATTCGCACGCCAGTCGGGCGTTACGGCGGCAGCCTCGCCTCTGTGCGTACCGATGACCTGGCCGCGATTCCGATCAAGGCATTAATGGAGAGGAATGGCGGCGTCGATTGGGCGGCTGTTGATGACGTGATGCTCGGCTGTGCCAACCAGGCCGGCGAGGATAATCGTAACGTTGCGCGCATGGCCGGCCTGCTCGCCGGTCTGCCGCCGGAAGTACCGGCCGCCACGATCAATCGGTTGTGTGGGTCCGGCTTGAATGCCGTCGGCGCTTGCGCGAACGCGATCAGATCGGGAGAAGGCGATTTGATGATCGCAGGCGGGGTGGAAAGCATGTCGCGCTCGCCCTTCGTGATCGGCAAAGCTGAGTCCGCGTTCGGGCGGACACCGAAGATGTACGACACGACGATGGGCTGGCGTTTTATCAACAAGCAACTGGACGCGGAGTACGGCACGGATGTCATGCCACAAACCGCGGAAAACCTTGCCGCCGAAATGTCGATCAGTCGTGAAGATCAGGACAAGTTTGCGTTGTGGAGCCAGGAAAAAGCCGCCGCCGCGCAGCGAGATGGCGGCCTTGCCGGCGAGATCGCGCCGGTCAGCGTCCCGCGGCGCAAGCAGGACCCGTTGATCGTCGATACGGACGAACATCCGCGGGAAACGTCGTATCAGAAACTCGCGCAGCTGAAATCGCTGTTCCCGAACGGCACCGTGACCGCCGGCAACGCGTCCGGCATCAACGACGGCGCCGCGGCCCTGCTGCTGGCGTCCGAGGCTGGCGCTGCAAAACACGGCCTCGCGCCGAGGGCCCGCGTGCTGGGCATGGCCGTCGCCGGCGTGCCGCCGCGGATCATGGGCATCGGGCCGGTTCCGGCGACTAAAAAACTGCTGCAGCGGCTTAAGCTGAAGCTCGATGACTTCGATGTGCTCGAAATCAACGAGGCATTTTCAGCACAGGCGCTGGCCTGTACGCGGCAGCTGGGACTGGCCGACGATGACCCGAGGATCAACGCGCGCGGTGGCGCTATCGCGCTGGGTCATCCACTGGGCATGAGCGGAGCGCGGCTTGCAATTACCGCGCTGGATCAACTGCAAGCAGGCGGCGGCAAGCTCGCACTGTGCACCATGTGCATCGGTGTCGGACAAGGCATCGCCGTAGTCATCGAATCAACTGTTTAGGCAATAGACATGGATGCACTTACCTCTGCCATCGCAGACGCCCGTTCGCGATACGTCGCAGCAAACCCCCTGAGTCACGCCGCGGATCAAGAGGCGATGCGCTACCTGCCCGGCGGCAATACGCGCACCGTGCTGCATTACGAGCCCTTTCCACTGACCATGGTTGGAGGAGACGGCGCCGAACTGACGGACCTTGACGGCCATCGCTACATCGACTTTGTCGGCGAGTATTCCGCCGCGCTGTTCGGTCATTCGAATGAGATCATCAAGTCGGCCATCAGTGAAGCCCTAGACCGGGGTATCACCATGGGCGCGCCAACCCGGTACGAAAGAGAGCTCGCCGGGCTGCTGTGCGAACGGTTCCCGTCGCTGCAGCAGTTGCGGTTCTGCAACTCCGGCACCGAAGCCAATCTCATGGCACTCAGCACCGCGCGCGTCGTGACCGGCCGCGACAAGCTGATGGTCTTCAACGACGGCTATCACGGTGGTGTCATTAAATTCCTGGGCGGCCGCTGCGCGCTCAACGTGCCGTTCGACTATGTACTCGCCGACTACAACGACATCGACGGGACCACCGACCTGATCGATCAGACCGGCGATGAGCTCGCCTGCGTGATCGTCGAGCCGGTCCTCGGGGCCGGTGGCAACATCCAGGGCAATCGGCAATTTCTGCACATGCTCAGAGAGAAGACCGCCGAAGTCGGCGCGCTGCTGATCTTCGATGAGGTCAAGACCGGCCGTCTTGGCCCGTCGGGCGTCCAGGGAATGGTGGGCATCCACCCCGATCTGACGACGCTCGGCAAGTTCATCAGTGGCGGGTTGCCGACCGGCGCTTTCGGCGGCAGCGCCGAGGTCATGGCGCACTTCAATCCGAAAGAAAAAGGCACCCTCGCCCACGCCGGCACCTTTAATAACAATGTCTGCTCGATGGCGGCCGGTTGTGCGGCCATGCGGGACATCTACACGCCCGAACGTGCCGCCGAATTCCTCGACTGGTCCGAGGCCTTTCGGCTCTCACTCAACGAGATGTTTGCCGCGAAGGCGGTACCGATGTACGCCAATGGCATCGGCTCCATGATCGCGCTGCACTTCTCGAGAGGGCCTACGAAACGACCGTCGGATATCAGCGCCGGCTGCCGATCGCTGCGGCCGTTGCTGCACATGGAGCTACTGCTCGATGGCATGCTGGTGTGCGGCAGGGGTGACCTGTTCCTGTCGCTGCCAATGGACGATTCGGACCTGGCAAGAGCGTTGCAGGCATTGGAGACATTCGCTGATCGTTACAAACCGCTGATCGAGCGGATGCTGGAAACGGGGTCAGAGTAGTTTTTCGGAGCCGGTGACAACCGGCCGATCTCCTGCACACAGGGAACAGCGGACAACACACCCTCACACGCCTGCAGCTACAGCTTCGGATATGTTGTCCGCTGTTCCCTCTTGAGAGCAACATCAATTCGTGCGCCGGCTCCAAATCGTTATACGGACGTGACACCGGTTGGGGCAAGTGCGTATATCAAAGCGACGGGCACCAACGGTTCAATGGATACGGCGCGTCGAACAGGGAGTATGAATTCCTCTGCGCGCCGGTGAATCGATTGCAGACGGGAGCCCCGGGAGTCCGATACAAATGTCCGATTTGTTCCAACCAATTACTGCGGAACAATTATTTGCCTGGGTATTCTCTGAACTCGATGCTCGTGATTCTGTGTTCGGTATTCCCCGCCGGCACTTCTTTATTCCCCGTGAAAACGACCGTTTCAGAACCAGCGCTTTCGGCCACCCTCTTGAAACACCGTTTGGTCCTGCCGCCGGACCGCACTCGCAGATGGCGCAGAATATCGTGGCGGCGTGGCTGTGTGGCGCGCGTTATATCGAGCTCAAGACGGTGCAGACTCTCGATGTGCTGGACGTGCCCAAGCCCTGCATCGACATGGAGGATGAGGGCTATAACGTGGAGTGGTCGCAGGAACTGAAGGTCCATCAGTCCTTTGACGAGTACCTGCGTGCCTGGGTGCTGATCCACGCCCTGCACCACAAGCTCGGCTTTCCGGGCGAATCGCCGGGCATCGTTTTCAATCTCAGTGTGGGCTATAACCTTGAGGGGATTCACCAGCCGAACATGCAGTGGTTCCTGGACCAGATGCAGGACTGCTCGGACTACAAACCGGCTCTTGTCGGCCAGGTCGCCAGGTTTTATCCCGAGGTGAATGACCTGGCTATTCCGGAGCGTGTCTCCGACAACGTCACCCTCTCGACCATGCACGGCTGTCCGCCCGAGGAAATCGAGAGTATCAGTACCTACCTGTTGCGCGAGCGACAGCTGCACACGCTGGTGAAGTGCAACCCGACCCTGCTCGGTCCCGAGCGCGTGCGAAAACTGCTGAACGAAGATTTAGGCTACCGGGACGTTACCGTGCCAGACGCCGCGTTCGAGCACGACCTGAAGTTCTCGGACGCTGTTCCCATGTTGCGCGATCTGCAAAGAGTCGCGACCGAATGCGACCGGGAATTTGGCGTAAAGCTGTCGAACACGCTCGAAGTGGAAAACTCGCGATCCACGTTCGATGCGGCGGAGAAGACGGCGTACCTCTCCGGACGCCCGCTGCATGCAATCACGGTCAACCTGGCACACGACCTGTCCGACGAGTTCGACGGCGCGCTGCCGATGTCGTTCTCGGCCGGTGCAAACTGCTTCAACGCACCGGCCCTGCTCGCCGCGGGCATGCAGACGATCACAACCTGTTCTGATCTTCTGAAGACCGGCGGTTACCTGCGTCTGCTGCAGTATCTTGAAAGAGTCGATGATGCGTTCGATAACGTGGGCGCGGCCAGCATCCAGGATTTCATTTTCAAGTCAGCGGAATCGGACGTGGCCCACGCCGATGTCCGGGCGGCCGCGCAACTCAATCTCAATCACTACGCCAAACAGATAAGCAGTAATCCACAATACGCCAAAGATACGTTCGACACGTCGCGCACCAAGACCACGCGCAAACTCGGTCTCTACGATTGCATTCAGGCACCCTGCGTCGATGAGTGCCCGGTGAATCAGAACGTACCGCAGTATATGAAGGCGGTACGCAACGGCGATATCGACGCGGCGCTGCGAGTGGTTCGGGCCGACAATCCTATCGCCTGCATACTCGGGCGGGTCTGCGATCACCTGTGTGAGCAAACCTGCGTTCGCAGCCACCTCGACGAGCCGGTAGCCATTCGGGACGTCAAGCGCTTCATCATGGACCATGAAAAAACGCCCGAAGCCGAGCGACAGGCGGAACCCCGGTCTGGCAAGGTCGCAATTATCGGGGCGGGTCCCGGTGGCATGGCGGCAGCCTCTGAGCTGGCCCGCGCGGGACTCGAGGTGGACGTTTTCGAGCAATATGCGTCCGCAGGCGGCATGGTCAGCGGCGCCGTTCCTGAATACCGCCTGCCCCTGGCCGTTTTTAATCAGGACTTCAAATTGCTGCAGGACCTCGGCGTCCGGTTTCATTTCGGCATGCGCGCGGGGCACGACTTCAGCCTCGAGCAGCTGCGCGCGGATGGCTTCGAACACATCGTCATTATGGTTGGCGCCCAGCTCAGCAAGATGCTGGGGCTTGAAGGCGAAGATAGCGACGGTGTCTTTGATGCACTGCAGTTTCTGCGGAGCGCCCGGGCAGGTCACGTGATCGACTATGGCCGACGGGTCGGCGTCATCGGCGCCGGGGATACGGCAATGGATTGCGCACGCGTTGCTCGCCGGCAATCCCACGCCCGGGTCAGCCTGATCTACCGCCGCACGATTGACCAGATGCCTGCCGATCGCGAGGAGGTGAGACATCTGCTCGACGAAGGCATCGACGTGCTGGAGCTGTGCAAACCGCAGCGGCTGGTTTCCGACGACGGCCGGCTGAACACGCTCGTTTGCCGACGCATGGTCTTCGAAAATGATCGTGACGCCAGCGGCCGCAAAATCCCACACGAGATTGATGACGCCGATTTTGAACTGCCGCTCGATACGCTGATCCTCGCTATCAGTCAGAACGCCGTTCTCGACTTTCTGGATCAGGAGCCGATCGCCGTCAACAAACGGGGTTACATCAAAGTCGACCCGGTAACGTTCGAGACCTCGGTACCGGGCATTTATGCCGGCGGCGACGTGGCCAACGAAGGCCCCTCGTCGATCGTCAAGGCGGTGGCCGCAGGCAAGGCAATCGCTGACAGCATTCTGAGTCGCCGCTCATCGGACGCCGGATCGGCGCCGGTCGCGACGTTCGATCCGACGACGCTGCTGCGACGCCGCAGCCATCGGGAATGGCGAGTGCACGCGCCGCTGACACCGCTCGATGAGCGGGACACCTTCAACGAGGTCGTGCTCACCTACGACGATCAGCAGGCACGCACAGAAGCGTCGCGCTGCCTGGACTGCGACACGTATTGCAGCCTCTGCGTCGGCGTCTGTCCGAATCTTGCGCTGCAGACCTACGAGACTGTGCCCTTCAACGTGAGCGTGCCGCAGCTCAGTCTCGACGGGGATGAGATCCGCGTTGCGACCGGCAGGCCCTATCACGTGGCGCAGGCTTTCCAGGTTGCCGTCTTGACGGACTTCTGCAATGAGTGTGGCAACTGCACGACGTTTTGCCCCACGGCAGGAGAGCCGTATCGTGACAAACCGCGACTCTATCTCGAGCGCCGGGAATTCGAGGCACAATCGGACAACGCGTTCATGGTTTTCAGGGACGCGGATCAGTGGGCCATGGAGGCACGCTGGCAGGGGGCAACACACCGCATCAAACTCAACGGCAAGCTCGACTACACGGCACCGTCGTTCAAGGCCCGGCTGAACCCGGAGACCTTCGAGGTCGAGGAAGCCAGACTCACTGACAGTGCGGGCTCGTTATCGCTTAAGCCCTGCGCCGCGATGTTCGTATTGCTGGCCGGCCTGCGGCGGTCGATGTCGCACCTGCCGACAGCATAGTCGGGCCGAACACCGGGCAGTCCGGCCGCTACCGGTGGGGGATTACTCACGTGGGATATAGGGAATAGCCACGACCGACCAGCGGCCCCTGGCAGTCTATTCTTAATAAAAAGAGGCTATTACAGATGAGTTCCCTGCTGATCACCAATGGACGACTGGTCACTCTCGATGAAGACAATCGCTTCATCGAGAACGGCAGCGTCTATGTCGAAGGCGACCGCATCGTCGACGTCGGTGACTTTGCCGCGGGCGCCTACTCGGCAGACCGCACCATCGATGCCGGTGGCAGTCTCGTCATGCCCGGGTTGATCAACGCCCACCATCATCTTTATTCGACGTTCGCGCGCGGCTTCACGCCACCCGGCCCGCCAGCGCAAAACTTTGAGGAAAACCTCAAGAACCTCTGGTGGAAGCTCGACGCCGCACTGGACCCGGAAGACGTGTACTACTCGGCACTGCTGGCCGTCATGCATGCCGCTCGTGCCGGTTGCACAACCATCATCGATCACCACGCCTCGCCCGGCTGCTGGGACGGCAGCCTCGACCAGGTCGAACGGGCCTTCCGAGATGTGGGCTTAAGCGGCTGCCTTTGCTACGAAGTGTCGGACCGCAACCAGGATGGCGAAGGGATCGAAGAGAACGAACGCTACATAAAGAAGTGCCGCGACGCCGACGATGGGCAGATGGCCGCCATGTTCGGGCTGCACGCGCTTATGACGCTCGGCACGAAGACGCTCGAACGCTGTGCGGACATCGGCAATTCGCTCGAGGCAGGATTCCACGTGCATGCGGCCGAGGACGAAATCGACGTGACGCTGGCGATGGATCGCTACGGGCGCCGCATCATGGACCGCTTTCTCGATTTCGCAATTCCCGGCCCGAAGACGATCTTCGTGCATGGCATTCACTTTGAGTCACGGGAACTGGACCTGCTGCGCTCGACGGATTCAATGCTGGTTAACGCGCCCGAATCCAATATGAACAACGGACTCAGCGTCGCGCCGATTCTCGACATGCTCAAGCACGGGGTGACCGTCGGTGTCGGCACCGACGGCATTTCGTCGCACATGGTTTCACAGGCGCGCGCCATGTACCTGCACCAGCGCACCTATCACCGCGACCCGACGATCGCCTTCGTGGAGGCCTGCGAGATCCTGCTGAAGAACAATCGCAGTATCTGCAATCGGCT
>Ga0316201_10005078_pt1 | contig 10067 bp, 6 predicted proteins | sample CS6wburrow_MG_FD_204516 | JGI IMG/M metagenome (GOLD analysis project Ga0316201, IMG submission 204516) | Coastal sediment microbial communities from Delaware Bay, Delaware, United States - CS-6 worm burrow | ecosystem: Environmental > Aquatic > Marine > Coastal > Sediment | place: USA: Delaware...
ACGAACACGTAGAATAGCCTCTACATTACGTCTGTAGGAATAGAACACAGATTTGACTGATTATCCTGATTTCGGCTTCTTAAAAAATCAGTGTTAATCAGCCCGATCAGGCTAGAATCAACGTTCTCTCTTTTTTCTTCCACCGCCGACAACACTGTATTTTTTATTTTTCAAATAGACAATAAAATAGTTGTTCAAACAGAAATACTCTACACACATAACCAGTCTATCTAACGCATGACAGCACATATATTAATAGTTGATGATGAACCAGATATTCGTTATCTGATCAAAGAAATTTTAGAAGACGAAGGATTCACTGTTAGCCTTGCAAAAGATGGCAATACTGCCAGACAAATGCGATGTGAACAACGTTTTGATCTCATTATACTCGATATCTGGATGCCTGATATTGACGGAATCTCTCTACTCAAAGAATGGCATGATGGCGGATTATTAATAGACAGTCCCGTCCTGATGATATCAGGACATGGCACAGTAGAAACGGCCGTCGAAGCAACCCGTTTAGGGGCCTATGATTTTATTGAAAAACCCTTATCTCTTTCCAAGCTGCTCATTACCATAAAACGCGCCTTAGAAATGGCCTCATTGCAGCGAGAAAATTCTGGTTTACGCAAACATGCTCAATTACTCATAGAACCATTAGGACATAGCAGCATAATGGCGGCCCTACGCGAACAGGTTAAACGCATTAACCAACATAATACCGCCGTCTTGATTCGCGGCGAATCAGGCAGCGGCCGCACCTTATTTGCACGCTACATTCACCAGCACAGCCAACGCCATGAAGGCCCCTTTGTACCCGTGCAAGTTGCCGGTATAAGTGCTGAAAATCAAGCACTTGAACTCTTTGGCCTCCACGGCAATCACACATTATCCCGTCTTGAACAAGCTAATGGCGGCACTTTGTTTATCAAAGACATTGCCGATTTGGACGATACCGTACAGGCCCGATTATTAAGCTGTTTAGAAAATCAATCCTTTTTACGCACTGGTGGAATTGAAGCCATTTCCCTCAATGTTCGCATCATTGCCGCAACCGCTTATGAACTAGAAACGGCTGTGACAATGGGGCGTTTACGGGAAGAATTATATTACTACTTAAACATGATCCCACTTCACATCCCACCTTTGCGCGAACATTGTGAAGATGTACCAGAGTTACTCGAATTTTATGTCAATTTATTTGTCAACCAAGACAATCTACCCTATCGTCGTTTTACGGTAGCCGCACAAAATAGACTCCGCAATTACCCTTGGCAAGGCAATATACGCGAATTAAAAAACCTTGTACAACGCCTCTTGATTTTAGGTGATCACCATAGCATTGATATTGATGAAATTGAACCTATCCTCAACCAGCCCCCTGCTCAAACAGAGCCTTCCTCAATTTACAACTTACCATTGCGAGAAGCCAGAGAACAATTTGAAAAAACGTACTTAGAACACCAATTACAAGAAGCAGGTGGCAATGTCAGCAAAGTCGCCTCACGAGTCGGGTTAGAACGGACTCATTTGTACCGTAAACTACGCGCCCTTGATATTGATCCCAAACAAACCAAAAAATAAAATCAATCCTGTCATAAATGTCGTGTTAATCCTTTTTAATCAATCCTGTCGGGTGGGCAAGGTGTTGCCCACCGTTATCTGATAAATAAATGAAAATTATTATTTTAGGTGCCGGTAAAGTCGGTAGTTCCCTTGCCAGTAATCTGGTTAATGAAGCCAATGACATCACTATTGTCGATCACGATAGCGCTTTATTGCACAATTTGCAGGAACATTTGGATTTACGCACCGTCACGGGACAAGCTTCTCATCCCTACGTGTTATTGCAAGCGGGAGCGGAAGATGCTGATATGTTGGTAGCCGTTACCAATAGCGATGAAACCAACATGGTGGCCTGTCAAATTGCTCACACCGTCTTTCATACGCCCACAAAAATAGCCCGTGTACGAGAAAGCGATTATCTCAATCATCCCGAAATTTTTGACCGTTTAGCTGTTGATGTCCATATCAGTCCAGAGCAATTAGTGACACATTATATTCAACGGTTAATCAACTATCCTGATGCACTACAAGTGTTAGATTTTGCAGAAGGCCGGGTGCAATTAGTCGCCGTAAAAGCCTTTTACGGCGGGCCCTTAGTTGGACACGCCTTACGAGCCTTTCATGATTACTTACCAGACGTTGAAACCCGTATCGCGGCCATGTTTCGGCGCGGTAAAGCCATTATTCCTGAAGGGGATACCGTTATTGAAGTCGATGATGAAATCTTTTTTGTCGCAGCGACTGAAAACATTCGCACCGTGATGGCCGCATTACGTGAACTGGATCGCCCCTGTAAACGTATTATAATTGCAGGGGGAGGCAAGATTGGAACCCGTTTAGCAAAAGCACTAGAGAGACAATACCATATCAAATTAATTGAACACAACAGCGCCCGTACTGAAGAGATTTCTGAAATTTTAGATAAAACCATAGTCTTACAAGGAGATGCGGCCGATCAAGAACTCTTGCGTGAAGAAAATATTGAGGAAACGGATATTTTTTGTGCGGTGACTGACGATGATCAAATTAATATACTATCAGCCATGTTAGCGAAACGGATGGGCGCTCGAAAAGTCATGGCCATAATTAACCGCCCTGCTTATGTCGATTTAGTCGAAAGCAGCAGCATTGACATTGCCATTTCTCCCCAACAAGCGACCATTGGCACCTTACTAGCCCATGTCCGACGCGGGGATGTCGTCGTCGTACATTCCCTACGACGTGGCGCGGCAGAAGCGATAGAAGCCATTGCTCATGGTGATAAACGCTCATCTAAAGTGGTAGGCCGTCGAATTGAGCAAATCAAACTCCCTCCCGATACCACCATTGATGCCATAGTGCGCGGTGAAGAAGTTCTGATGGCACACCATGATACCGTTATAGAATCAAACGATCATGTGATTTTATTTTTAATGGATAAAAAACGCATTGGCGCGATAGAAAAATTATTTCAAGTGGGTTTGATGTTTTTTTAAAATATTAACTGATGTTAGGCACCCTGATTCTTATCAAGGTTATACAAGCGCACGAAACCTCACGTATGCAGATAGTCTGAAAAAATGAGGGGGCGGATTATCGAATGATTGAAGTGAACCAAACGAATCCAACACCAATTGTCGTTTCTCTTCTTTCTGGAACAGAAGTTGAGTGCGTAACATCAGATATTAATACTCGTTCTTCACGTTTTTTTTTAATTATTGATTTTAAAATAAATGGGGTGTTATATGAGAAAACACACCTTCGGGTGGAAGCACGAAATTTTGTCTAATATAATTCTCCAACGCTAATATGCTTAAATTGGTTATAATCAGAAAGTACCTTTTCTTAGACAATCCGCCATCTTAGCAGAATAGTAGCCGTTAAAAAATCATTCTGCCACCGCTTTCACAAAGCGGTGCCACCGCTTTCACCCTAAGGTGTGTTTTCTCATATAACACCCCAAATATTATTTTATTTATACCTTAAAAAATTAATAATATTAAAAATCAATGACTTGGCGGATAAAAAATTGGGCATCAAACCAAATTTATTTTGCGACGGCCAAGATTGATAATGACCCTTTTTTTGGGAATGCGCCCAGTTTGAACTCCAATTCAAACTAAAGTTTGAAACGCTAATTCAAACTAAAGTTGTTCTCGCGTAGCTTCGATACGAAGTGTGAACTCCAATTCAAACTCCAATTCAAAAATTCAAACTAAAGTTTACAACGCCAATTTAAACTAAAAATTATTATCACTCCCAAATCAGTTGAGTACCGGTTTGATATTCACGCACCCGCCCTTCAAAAAAATTCACTTCATGATTGAGTTCGTATTCGCTCATCCAAGGCATGGGATGTTCCCGAATGCCAAATAGGGGTTTCAATCCTAAGTTTGTGCAGATGTTGTCAGCAGTAAATCGGGCTAATTCGATGTAGGTGAGAACGGGTAAACCAACAATACCGCCATCTGGCATGACGGCATGAGCGTGAAGTGTTTCTAATTTGACGGCTTCATTAATAATGGCGCGTACACGTTTTTGCATTGCGGCATTCCATAGCCCCGGATTTTCGCGAATAATTTGCTGAATCAGCCATAAGGCATTGCTGGAATGTAGCGTTTCATCTCGCCAAATATAGCTATATTGTTGTGCCGTGTTCCTCAATTTGCCCTTTCTCGCCAGCGCAAAGATTTGTGAAAAGCCTAGCGGGAAAAACAGGTATTCAAAAACATAATAACTAATCAAGTCTTCTAACAGGGCACGGTTGGCTTCAGGTGAACCAGGTGGTGCGTCCGAGTTGACGACATTGTTGGTAAAAACCAGATTCCAATTGACTTTTTCAACCAGTTCTGGCATTTCTTGATACAGGTTAAAAATTTGTCCTTGCCCTTTATCATCTAATCCGAATGATTCTAGTATAAATAAATAAGATTCAATATGGTTGCTTTCTTCCATCACCACATGGCGGAGATATTGTCGCATCTCGTTGGCGGTGATGTGCCTGAAAATGGCATTGATCAGATTATCTGGAACAAGATTATCACCTGCTGTGAGATAAGAAATATTGGTTTTAAATAGCCACATTTCTGCTTCAGTCAATTGGCCGGTATTCCATTGCAGTTTATCTTCCCCCATTGGAATTTCGTTAGGTATCCAAAAGTTTTTACGGGCTGACAAAAAGCGTTCTCTCACGGGAGTATATTTGACCGGTATGGGTTGACGCAAGTCATACCCTTGTCCGCCAACAATTTTGATGTCAGAAGCTGAAGGCCGTTTCTTACCGATAGTAATCGGATCGAGGCTGCTTGAAACGGGAAAAACCACTTTTTTCGTGGGTTTGCTATGACTGGTTCTATAGGTTCTACGTGACGCAGTAGAAGAAAAACTCTCAGTTGATGTGCCTGCGTCGTCAAAATCTAACATAATGTTCTCCATTTTTAATGATCAATTATCAGCAAAAGCGAAAGTCCGGTGGCGGGGACTACATAATTTATCCTGATTATAACTTTTTGTCTTTCACTAGGTTTATATCGCCGAGCTGTGAACGAAGTCTCACCTGGGCCTATTCACATTCAACCCCGCCACTGTTGAGGCCTTTTTGATATCGTTTTCCCCTTGTGAAACCTCTCATCGTTATACACAAGTGCTTAACCTAGAGTGACAATACATTAAAAGCACAAAACTTAACTTCTGTTTCTAAATCAATCAACTCTTCATCCCATAAGTGATTTTTGATAAACAAAAGCTTAATTTTGGCATAACTTTCTTCCTGCAAAATAACCGTTGCCGCCGTCGCACTAAATTCATATTTGCGCGTACCTTCTCTCATTAAATTTCTTAATGTTTCAACAATTCTATTTCGTCTTCTGGTTGATGAACTGCTACCCTTGTCATATTCCGTGCAAAGTGCCAATAAGTTTTCCAGTTGTTCAATGAGTTCCACTCCAATTTCAAAGCGTTTTTTCACTAAACGTTCCCTATTATTCAAACCGATAACCTCAATCGTCATTTGTCCTAAGTCTGTTTTGTTATAAAATCTATAACCCCTTAAAATTAAATGTGATTTAGGATGATCTTTGACAGGATGAACAATGGGTTCTTTTTTAGTGTCATGATTACCTTTATTGACATTACACCTTTTACAAGAAGGTAATAAGTTGTTCCAGACGATAACTTCATCGGGATAGTGGCTTTTCGGATGAAAATGTTCTATTTCTAAATAGTGACTTCCCGAAGTTAGCCTACATTCACAATAGCAACATTTGTTGGAAGACATCTCCAATAATGCTTTTTTTATATAGGGCTTTTGCCAAACTGCTGTACCCTCTTTTTTATAAAGTGTTGTCAGTTCTTGCGCCATGTCTGACGTGAGTTCTGTGGGTTTTGGGATAGCAGGTAGTCGAATCATACTTTCTCTGGCATTAAAGATGACATTTGAATACGCAGTAATTTTCGTTGATGACTTTCTGGATGCAGAATGTTATCTAATTTGTCATAAGCTATTTTTGCCTTAACATAATCTTCTTGATCTAAGGCATCATCAAATTGTTTTATCAACACCAAATAACTTTCGGACTGCGTTTTTTCGCCTAAACCCATTAATTCATCCAAAATTTCATCGACATGCCAACCTTGGTAAGTTGTGAATTGTGTTCGTGAAATGGTGACTTGGTTCCCTTGTTTCTCTAACAAAACTAAATTAATCTGGTTGGCAGATTGAACAACTAAAGGACTATGTGAAGTCACGATAAATTGAGTGTTGGGAAATTGAACAGTCAAAAATTGGATGATTTTTCTTTGCCATTCTGGATGTAAGTGCAAATCAATTTCATCAACCAATACGATAGCCGATTCGGCTAACGGATTTTGACTTTTCGGATAACGCTCAAAAAGTCGTTTAGCCAAATCCACCACCCAAGCAATCGTTGTTTGATAGCCATACCCAAGTTCTGAAAAACGAATCCAACCGTAATCGGTTTGAACTTCTACAAAACTGTTTAAATTTTCTGTGGTGGTAAAACGGAAATCGCTGACATCCGGCAAAATACCACCCGTTAAAACGGATTTTATTTTAGCTAACCTTGATTTCGCGAGTAAGGCACCATTTTTAGCGGCGTAATCTGTTTTTAGCAACCATTCTTCAGCGTTAATTAAAGTGACTTCGTTAGAAAATAGACTAGCCGTATCTTGTTCATGATTTGATTCTGATAATGAACTCACCCTCATTCTTCGGGATGTACCATAGCCATAGAGAATTAATCCGCTGTTTTCATTATCCTGATTAATAATATAGTTATTAATGTCCCCATTTTCAGGGTATAACTGATAGTTTTTAGCTACTTCTAAATCAGCTAAACATCTTAAAAGCGTTGTTTTCCCTGTGTTGTTATCTCCCAAAATCACTGTCCATTGTACCGGCAATCCATTGCTATCAGACAACTCTAAGGTTTGTTCTGTTTTAAAACATTTGACATTTTCAATCGTTAAAGATTTAAAATAAGCTGGTTTTGCTGTGCGGGTTTGAAGTTGATTATTCATATTGATGCTTGCCTGTGGTTGCTCTTTATCGCACTTTTTTGAATTTTTCAGCTTAAATGGCAACAAAAACCCGTTACCCACCATTTCACGCAAAAGTATTTCGCGATAAAAACGTTTGCGTGAAAATACATTTTGATTTAACCCGTTACCCACCCTTTATGTATAACGAAGAGAGGTTTACTGACAAGCTTCGCATTCTTCACTTTCATCCAAGCTACAACTTGGGGCATTAACAACGGCATTTATTTGAGTATTAATGGCGGTACTTTTTTGAACACGAGTTGCGCCCATTGTTCGCAAATAGTAAGTCGTTTTGAGGCCCCGTAACCAAGCCAATTTGTATAAGTTGTCTAGTTTGCGGCCAGAGGGTTCTAGCATGTACAAATTCAGCGATTGGCTTTGATCGATCCATTTTTGTCGCCGCGAAGCGGCTTCGACTAGCCAAGTTGGATCAATTTCAAAGGCGGTGGCATACAACATTTTGATGGCTTTGGGAATACGATCAATTGATTGGATACTGCCATCATAATATTTTAAGTCATTCACCATCACGTCATCCCAAAGTCCCAGTACTTTGAGATCGCGTACCAAATAAGGATTGATAATGGTAAATTCGCCTGATAAGTTCGACTTGACATATAGGTTCTGATACGTCGGTTCAATGGATTGCGTCACACCGCTGATATTGCTGATGGTGGCGGTAGGCGCTATTGCCATCGTATTAGAATTACGCATACCCACGGTTTTAACGCGCTCGCGCAAGCTCTCCCAATCTAAAGTAGAGGTGGTAGACAAGTCTAAATATTGACTACCACGCGCTTTTGCCAGATATTGAATACTGTCAATCGGCAAAATGCCTTGATGCCATAATGAACCTTCAAAGCTTTCATAAGAACCACGTTCTTCTGCTAAGTCGGTAGATGCTGAAATCGCAGAGTAACTAATGATTTCTTGAGCGTAATCTGCAAATTCAACGGCTTCTTGACTGGCATAAGGAATATGTAGTTTATACAGGGCATCTTGGAAGCCCATGATCCCTAAACCGATTGGGCGATGGCGCATATTAGCCATACGCGCTGCGGGCACGGAGTAGTAATTAATGTCAATAACATTGTCTAATACCCTTATAGCGGTATGAATCGTCGCTTGAAGCTTTTCTATATCCAATTTACCATCTTGAATATGGGCAGGTAAATTAATACTTGCCAAATTGCATACCGCCACTTCTTCACCCGCTTTCGTGTTCAGGGTAATTTCGGTACAGAGGTTAGAACTATGTACAACGCCGACATGCTGTTGTGAACTACGCAGATTGCAGGGGTCTTTAAAGCATAACCAAGGATGGGCCGTTTCAAAAAGCATGGTCAGTATTTTACGCCACAATTCGACTGCTGAAACCCGCTTCCATCTCTGAATCTGACCCTCTTCTGCTGCCGCTTCGTATTTTTCATAAGCTGCTGTAAACGCTTCTCCATACAGATCGTGCAAATCAGGCACTTCATTTGGAGAAAACAGGGTCCATTCTCTATTTTCATAAACCCTTTTCATCATTTCATCTGGTATCCACGACGCGGTGTTCATGTCGTGAGTGCGACGGCGTTCATCCCCAGTGTTTTTGCGAAGTTCTAAAAATTCTTCAATATCAATATGCCAGGTTTCCAGATAGGCGCAGCCAGAACCGCGTCTGCGCCCGCCTTGGTTTACCGCAACGAGGGTGTCATTAGCGACTTTTAAAAACGGCACCACGCCCTGCGATTTTCCATTCGTTCCCTTAATATGCGAACCCATACCGCGCACAGGTGTCCAATCATTACCCAAGCCCCCCGCATATTTAGATAACAAGGCATTATCTTTAATGGCATCATAAATCCCTTCTAAATCATCAGGCACTGTTGTGAGATAGCAACTCGATAATTGTGGACGCAATGTGCCAGAATTGAACAGCGTGGGTGTGCTGGTCATGAAATCAAATTTGGACAATAAGTGATAAAACTCAATCGCACGCGCTTCGCGATCATCTTCATTCAGAGCAAGGCCCATTGATACGCGCATAAAAAAGGCCTGGGGCAATTCAAAACGGGTGTTTTCCCAATGCAAAAAATAACGATCATATAGGGTTTGTAATCCTAAATAAGTCAAATGCAAATCCCTTTCTGCTTTGATCGCGTTGCCCAGTCTTGTCAGATCAAATTCAGCCAATCTCGGATCTAATAATTCATTGTCAATAGCACATTGCACATAGGCGCTGAAATAATCGGGATAATAATGGGCAATATTGTTTGTTGTCGCAAAGACGGACTGCAAGTTAATAAAACCAAAAGCTTCAGAGCGCAACTGATTTAACAACAAACGAGCAGCAACATAAGTGTAATTTGGCTCTTTTTCAATTAAAGTGCGCGTCGTCATCACTAAGACATGATTGACATCCCGTTTAGAAATCCCATCAAATATATTTTTCAAGCTTTCTTCAAAAATCAGCTTTGGTGTGACATCGTCTAAATCGGCACAGGCTTCAGTAATCAATGCCCCTAAACGATCTTCATCCAAAGGGCAACGTCGGCCTGTCTCATCAGTGATATGAATCAGCGTTTTCTCTCTTTTTTCAGCACGTAAGTGAGCATGTTCTTCGCGGTAAAGCACGTAAGCACGGGCGACTTTATGGAGGCCTGCCCGCATTAAAGCTAATTCCACTTGATCTTGTATATCTTCGATATGTACCGTGCTCTCTTCGGACAAATGCCTTGAGATGCCTTTAATGACTTGTTGAGTTAATTCATTGACGGCATTTTGTATGCGATTTGATGCTGCCGCGGTGTCACCTTCAACGGCTAAAAAGGCATGTGTGATAGCCGCGATGATTTTTCTGGCATCAAAACAATTCAATTGACCATTACGACGGATAACATGATAGTGATCAAGTACCTCAAAATCGCCGTAGGTGCTCACTTTATCTAGTGAAGTCGCTGCAGATTCATTAG
>Ga0316201_10005079_pt1 | contig 10066 bp, 9 predicted proteins | sample CS6wburrow_MG_FD_204516 | JGI IMG/M metagenome (GOLD analysis project Ga0316201, IMG submission 204516) | Coastal sediment microbial communities from Delaware Bay, Delaware, United States - CS-6 worm burrow | ecosystem: Environmental > Aquatic > Marine > Coastal > Sediment | place: USA: Delaware...
GCCCTGCCCCGCGCCACCGCGCGCAGGCGCTGCTCGTCAGCGCTGCGCGCCAGCTCCGCCAGGGCCACCGCGCGCGGCAGGGCCTCCCTGGTGCCCTCGATCGCGGCGCCGGCCAGACGGCGCGTGGCCTCGGCCAGCCCTGGGGCGACGCGCACCAGCCGGCGCACCTCTTGCGGCGCCTCCTCATCCTCGACCAGCTCCTCCGGCCGCGCGATCCCGAGCCGCAGCAGCACCTCCCGGGGGTCGAAGCGGTCAGCGCCGCCGCAGAAGTAGGCTACCGCGGCCTGGCCGCAGGCGCGGCGAATCAGGGCGAGCTCGAGGTTGTGGCTGGCCATCACACACTCCCAGGGAGGGGACCGGCCATTATGCAGGGGGCCCCAGCAGCCGGCAAGACGAGATGATTTCGTTGTTCGCCACGACCTGCCCGGTTTTCTATGGACGCCCATTTTTGCCGGCCCTAGACTCTGCGCGTCATTTTCGGTGGGACGGATCGCTCGTCGTGAACGGCCGCCCCGAAACGACAACCACGAATGGGGGCGGGAGGAACAGACATGGCGGCAGAAGAAAAGTCGCCCAAGCCGAAGAAGGTCCCGAAGTACCTCGGGGTGACCTTCATCGAGCAGGAACTTTGCAAAGGCTGCGGCTTCTGCATCGAGTTCTGTCCGACCAAGGCCTTGGACTTCTCTCGAGAGTTCAACAAGAAGGGTTACCACTACCCGCTGCTGGCGCGCGAGCTGGACTGCAACGGCTGCGATCTATGCGGGCTGTATTGCCCGGACTTCGCCATCTTCGGCGTCAAGTACAAGAACGCCGAGTACAAGGCCCCTGAGAAGAAGGCCAAGTAGGAAAGGACACACATCATGGGTGCTGATCCGAACGGAGTTCTCACGGGCTCCCACTATCTTGACGGTGACCACGCCTGCTGTGAGGGCGCCATCGCTGCGGGCTGCCGCTTCGTGGCTGGCTACCCCATCACCCCGTCGACCGAGGTGGTCGAGCGCATCGCTCAGCGCTTCCCGCGCGTCGGTGATGGCATCTTCATCCAGATGGAGGACGAGATCGCCTCGTCCATCGCCATCCAGGGAGCGATGTGGGGCGGCAAGAAGGTCATGACCGTGACCTCGGGCCCCGGCCTCTCCCTGATGATGGAGCACCTCGGCCTGGCCGCCATGACCGAGGTCCCCTGCGTCTTCGTCGACGTGCAGCGCACCGGTCCCTCCACGGGCCTGCCGACCCAGCCCGGTCAGGCGGACATGATGCAGGTGCGCTGGGGCTCGCACGGCGACTACAAGATCATCGCCATCTGCCCCAACTCTCCCCAGGAGGCGTTCGACTTCACCTTCGACGCCTTCAACCTGTCCGAGAAGTACCGCGTGCCGGTGATGGTCATGCTCGACGAGTGCATCGGCCACATGATCGAGCGCGTCGACATCCCGACCGCCGACAAGCTCGAGGTCACCGAGCGCAAGTGGACCAAGAAGAAGCCTGGCGAGTACAAGCCCTTCGAGGTCACCGACGACACCATGGTGCCCGACGCCTGCAAGGCCGGCGACGGCTATCGCATCCACGTCACCGGCCTGACCCACGATGAGCAGGGTTACCCGGTGATGAACCACATCGCCCAGGAGAAGCTGCTGCGCCGGCTGGTCGACAAGATCAACCTGCACGCCGACGACATCGTGCGCTACGAGGAGATCGACGTCGAGGACGCCGACGTGGTGGTCCTGACCTACGGCATCACCTCGCGCGTCGCCATGCGCGCCATCAGGATGGCGCGCGAGCAGGGCGTCAAGGTCGGCATGCACCGGCTGATCGTCGCCTGGCCCTTCCCGGAGAAGCGGGTGCGCGAGCTGGCCGCGACCAAGAAGGCCATCGTCGTCCCCGAGATGAACTACGGCCAGATGGTGCTCGAGGTCGAGCGCGTGGCCGCCGGCCGCTGCCCGGTCCGCCTGGTAGACCACGCCGGTGGCACGGTCCACGACCCGCAGGTCATCTGCGACGCCATCCTGGAGGTGGTGAGATGAGTGACGTCCTAGACAGCAAGCCGACCACGGCGGAGAACCCGGTCAACCCCTACCTCCGCCTCGATCGGATGCCGAGCATCTGGTGCCCGGGCTGCGGCATCGGCACCACCGTCAACTGCTTCACCCGCGCCCTGACCGAGTGCGGGCTGGACCTCGACAAGGTCTCGATCGTGTCGGGCATCGGCTGCACCGGCCGCGTGGCCGGCTACCTGAACCTCGACTCGTTCCACACCACTCACGGCCGCGCGATCCCGTTCGCCACCGGCCTCAAGCTCGCCAACCCGGAGAACAAGGTCGTTGTCTACTCCGGCGACGGCGACCTCACCGCCATCGGCGGCAACCACTTCATCCACGCCGCGCGCCGCAACGTCGACATCGTCGTGGTGTGCGTCAACAACCACACCTACGGCATGACCGGCGGCCAGGTCACCCCGACCACCCCCGGCCCTGCGGTGGCCTCGACCACGCCCTACGGCGCCTTCGAGTACCCCTTCAACCTGCCCTACCTGGCCGACTCCTGCGGCGCGGTCTACGTCGCGCGCTGGACCACGTACCACGTGCGCCAGATCGGCAAGGCCATGCGCGAGGCGCTGGGCAAGCGCGGCTTCAGCTTCATCGAGATCATCTCGCCCTGCCCGACGCTGTACGCGCGACGCAACCGCCTCGGCGACGGCCTCGACGCGATGAAGTACTACAAGGAGAAGAGCGTGGTGAAGAGCGACGCCGACACGCGCGAGGTCGGCATCGACTTCCAGGGCGACATCATCTGCGGCCGCTTCGTCGACCGCGAGCGCGAGACCTGGATCGAGGGCTACAACAGGCAGCACAGCGCCAAGCTGGGCGAGCGGTTCACCCCTTACCCCACCGGCTTCGCCGAGGCCTGAGCAGGAGACGCACCATGGCAAGCACAGAGATAAAGATCGGTGGTCTGGGCGGACAGGGCGTGATCCTCTCCGGCATGATCATCGGCAAGGCGGCCGCGCTGTTCGACGACAAGTCGGCCACCATGACCCAGGCCTTCGGCCCCGAGGCGCGCGGCAGCGCCTGTTCGGCGCAGCTCATCGTCGCCGACGACCCAATCCTCTACCCCTACGTGCACAAGCCCAAGTTCCTGGTGACCATGTCCCAGGACGCGTTCACCAAGTTCGCGCCCGGCATGGACCCCGACGGCACGCTGATGATCGAGGAAGAGCTGGTCAAGGTGAGCGGGCTGCCCGACAGCATCAAGGTCTACGGCATCCCGGCGACGCGCTTCGCCGAGGAGCTCGGCCGCAAGATGGTGCTCAACATCGTGATGGTCGGCTTCTTCACCGCCATCACCGGGCTCATCAACGCCGACGCCATGCGCAAGGCGGTCGAGGCCTCGGTGCCGCCCGGCACCGAGAAGCTCAACCTGTCTGCCTTCGACAAGGGCTTTGACCACGGCAAGCAGCTGCTCGCCAACTAGCGGCAGCGCGCCAGCACGAACGCGGGGCGGGGGGCCCCTCCCCTACAACTGAGCAGGTGATCCATGGCCAAGGAAAAGGTCCGCCATCCCCCAGGCCTCTACGTGCTGTTCGGCACCGAGGCGGCCGAGCGCTTCTCGTTCTACACCATGCGCGCGGTCCTGGTGCTCTACCTCACGCGCATCATCCTGCCGGGCGCCTTCGCCACCGACGATGACTTCCGCGCCAAGGTGTCGGACGCGCTCAGCACCGACGCGGCCGCGGTCTACACCGAGATCGCCGAGGGTGTGGAGCGGGCGACCAAGGCGAAGCTCGACCAGGCCTTCACCAGCGCCGGCGTCGAACCCGCTACCTTCTTCGCCGCCGTGGTGCAGCGGCAGGCCGGCGGCATCGACGCGCTGCTCGAGGCCGGCTTCTCCAAGCAGAACCTCAAGGGTGAGGAGGAGCAGGCGCTGGAGGCCGCTGCCCTCGCCAGCATCGGCGGTGCTGGCGGCGCCGGTGATGGCGTCGCCCTGGCCGAGTGGGTGGTGGCGCTCAAGATCAAGAGCGAGATCCGCCCCGAGGCGCTCTCGATCTACGGCCTCTACCTGCTCCTGGTCTACCTGTGCGGGCTGATCGGCGGCTACGTCGCCGACAAGATCCTGGGCTCGCGCAAGGCCATCATGATGGGCGGCATCGTCATGGGCGCCGGCCTGTTCGTGATGTGGTGGCCCGCGTTCGTGTTCTACGGGCTGGGCCTGATCATCGCCGGCAACGCCTTCTTCAAACCCAACATCTCAACCATCGTCAGCGGCCTCTACCCCGAGGACGACAAGCGCCGCGACCCGGCCTTCACCATCTTCTACATGGGCATCAACCTCGGCGCCTTCATCGCCATCTTCGGCGCCGGCTACGCCGAGAGCCTGGCCCAGACTCACGACTGGGGCTGGAACGTCGGCTTCGTGCTCGCCGGCGTCGGCATGATCTTCAGCTTGATGCTGTTCCAGCTCGGCCAGCGCTACCTCGGCACCGCCGGCTTCCCGCCGGGGCGCGAGGTCACCGAGGAGAGCCGCCTGAACGCGCGCGACTTCCGCGATGTACTCATCTGGGCCGTCGGCGTTGGGGCGTTCGCGATCGGCGTGGTGGCGCTCTACGGCCTGGTCGGTCCCATCTGGAACGACCTGCCCACAGCGGCGAAGGTGATCATCGGCCTGGGCCTGATCACCGCCGCCATCTTCGGCCTGCGCGCGCGCGGTAAGAAGGAGGGCGGCGAGAGCAACGAGCCGCTCACCATCGAGGAGTGGCAGCGCATCGCCGTCATCATGATCCTCTCGGTGTTCGTGATCTTCTTCTGGGCCGGCTTCGAGCAGGCCGGCGGTACCATGAACCTGTTCGCCTACGAGCAGACCGACCGCCACATCGGCTCGTGGGAGATGCCGGCGACCTGGTTCCAGGGTTTCAACCCGCTGTTCATCTTCATCCTGGCGCCGGTCTTCTCGATGATCTGGGGCTGGAACGACAGGCAGTCCTGGGGCCTGTCCACCCCGGCCAAGATGGGCGTGGGCATGATCGTCCTGGGGCTGGGCTTCATCGTCATGTACTTCGGCCAGCAGGAGGCCGACGCCGTGGGCAAGGCCAGCCTGGTCTGGCTGGTGATGGTCTACCTCATCCACACCGTTGGTGAGCTCTGTCTCTCGCCCATCGGCCTCTCCATGGTGACCAAGCTGTCGCCGGTGCGCATCGTCTCCCTGATGATGGGCGTCTGGTTCGCCTGCACCGCGGTGGCCGACTACCTGTCAGGGCGCATGGAAGAGATCGTGCACCACCTGGGCTTCGATCTTTGGGTGGTGCTCTTCACCATCCCGATCGGCGCCGGCATCGTGCTGCTGGCCATCACGCCCGTGCTCAAGAAGTGGATGCACGGGCGCGGATAACCGATCGAAAAAAGACCATAGTGATCTTAGACAGATACGCGCCTATACCCACTCAAGGGGCGGGCGCAGAGAATAGCGCGTGGCAGGGTGCGTCAAAGTTGGAAATTGCGGGTCAAGCAACCCCGACGCAACGCGCTAAGAACTTGACTTTTTGTACGGTTAGAGGCTTTATCGCCTTGGTGCTTGCAACGGGTCGACCGAGCACTCGGCCCGCCTTGTTCAACTAGTGGACCTGAGCGGTCCCGACCCGGAGGGATTATTATGAAGAAGATTTTGGCACTCGGTTCTGCGCTGCTTCTCACCATCGGCCTGACCCTGGGCTGCTCCAGCACCAAGGAGCAGGCTGCCAGCGCCGCCGACGAGACCGCCGCTGCCGCCGAGGAGACCGCGACCGAGACCGAGGCCGCCGTCGATGAGGCTGCCGCCGAGGGTGAGGAGGCCGTGGACGAGGCCGCCGCCGAGGGCGAGGAGGCCATGGACGAGGCCGCCGAGGCCATGGAGTAGGCTAGCCCTCTCCTAGACTCTCGAAAGCTCAGACAGATTGCGCCTACCATCCAGCTCTCACGAGCCTGGGTGGTAGGCGTTTCTTTTTTCTGTCCGTGATCCGTCTTCCGTCGTCAGTCCTCCGGCTTCCGGTAGCCGTGCTCCGGGTTCGCTCGACGCGCCGCAAATGACAGATGACGGAGGACGGATTGCAGGGCCCCGCCCTGCGGCGCCCAGCTAGAACAGCACCGCGAAGATCCCCTGGATGGTCTGCGCGAACTTGGCGTCGCGATACTTCTCGTCGGAGAGCGCGATCTCAGGCCGATGGCTCAGCCCCTGCCAGGGGAACAGGATGCCGTACGCCACGCCGGCGTAGAAGCCGTCATCCGACTCGTAGAACAGGTGCGCGTCGGCCTCGGTGCCGAGGATGTTGGAGTTACCCGGCGTCGAGCTGGCGTAGTGGGCGAAGCTCTGGATCACGGCGCCGCGCACGCCCAGCCCCTCGGTGATGTAGTAGGTGATGTGCGGCTTGACGTAGATGGCGTCGGTGACCGTGCCCAGCACCTCGCGGAACAGGATCATGTCGACGTGGTAGTCGGCGTCGAAGCGGTAGTTCTCGATCGTGGTGTCATAGTCAGTGCAGTTGCCGTCGCCGTCGTACTCGAGGCAGCCGCCGTACTGGCGGCCGTCGAAGTCGCCCGGCTCGGGATCGGCCGCGCCCTGGGCCGCAGGCCGCAGGCCGAAGCCAGGCGCGTCGTCGCCCGAGGCCATGCCGGCGTTGAGCCCCACCACCAGGCTGTCGTGCAGGAAGGCGTAGCTCGACTCGAGCGCGAAGCCCCACTGCAGGATGGTGACCGGGTCATCAAACGGATCGCGATCGTGGATGCCACCCGAGGTAGACATGTTGCCGAGGGTGCCGTAGATGCCGACCGCCTCGGCCTCGAGCTTGAGCTTGTGCCACTGGAACATGCTCCACAGCGAGAGGATGAAGGCGTTGGCGTCGCGCTGCACGTAGTAGGGCGGCTCGCTGCCAGCGTAGGGTGGGTACTCGAAGGTGGGGTTCATGTACCACTCGGGCTGGTCGTAGGCCTGGGTGCGATAGACGAAGTAGCCGCCGTAGTTGAGCACCCAGCCGTCGTTGGCCAGCTGCTCCTCTATGTCGGCCGGCTTGTCCTTCTTGGCCACCGCCAGGATCCAGGACTTGACGTCGTCACGCGGGTCGAGGTCGATGCGCTGACCGCCCTCGTTGTCCTTGGCGCGCACGTTGCCGTCACCGCCCAGGCGCCCGGCCGGGCCGGTGGCGGTGAAGTCCCAGGCCGGGATGATGTAGTGGCCGTAGAGCCGGGTAACGAACATGATGCGATCGGCGCTGTCGCCGTAGTCGCTGTCGAGCTTGTTGCCGTCGTTGGCCAGCAGCCCGAGGCCGAAGTTGCTCGGCACGCGGCCGAAGCGCAGCTGCCCGAACGGCGTCATCACCTCGGCCCACACGCGCTTCACCCCGATGGAGTCGGTGTACCAGTTGGTGCCCGCCTCGGGAGACGACATGCTGGCGGAGAAGGCCGGCAGCGGCAGGGTGGGGTTGCCGGTGAAGCCGGGCAGGGACTCCGGTGTCGCGCCGAGCACCAGGTTGTCGAACACGTCGATGGTCGAGTGGATGGCGATGTCCTCGCTGATGTTGAGGGTCGGCGCCAGGCGCAGCCGCATGTTGGCGCTGGTGAGGGTGTCGGTGCTCTCGGCGTCACGCCGGTACAGCGTCGGCGGCGGCACTGACGACGTGGCGCGCAGCCGCGTGTTGCTCTGCGGGTCGTCGGGATCGACCGGCGCCTGGCCGTCGTAGGTCCCGAGGTGCAGGCCCTGGAACAGATCCATGCGTGTGCGCAGGTAACCGTCGAACTCCAGGAAGTTGAGCTCGGGCTTGATCTCCTCGATCCACGCCTCTTCCTTCCACACGCTCTCGGCCTGCTCCTGCAGGGCCGCCTCCTGGGCGGCGCGCTTGACCTCCTGCTTCATCTCCTCGCGCAGCTCGGCCTTGAGCTCCGCCTTGAGCGCCTCGACGTCGATCGCCGCCGCGGCGGGCTGGGGCATCGGCACAGGCTGCGTCTCGGCCTCGCCCTCTCCCGCTGCGGGAGTGGCTTCCGGGTCGCTCGCTTCCCCCGACGGCGCCTCCGCGGCGGTCTTGGTGGTCGGCGCGGCCGCGCCGGGGTCTTCTTGCGCGACCGCACTCAGGGGCGCGAGGATCAGGATCAAGGACAGGCAGACTTGCTTCATGGGTGACTCCGGTCAGCGCGCCCAGGCGCTGATGCGCTGCGAGACACGCAGGCTGAACTGTGAGCGGACGACGCGCCCTTGGGCTGGATCGAAGGCCGAGACCGTGACCAGCCCCTCGCTGTCAGCGCGCACCGTGACCAGCGCGTTGACGACCTGGTCGCCGTCGACGCTCAGGTTGGCGACGCCGAGCGCCTCGTTGTCCTCGACCTTCTCGCGCTCGCCCTGGTAGACGATGATCTGGCGCGCGTCCGCGCCCTCGAAGGAGATCTCGAAGCTGCCCTCACAGGGCAGGGTGCTGTTGTGCTTGAGCAGCGGCACCATGTTGCCGTCGTCGTCGGCGATGCCGATGCTCGCCGGCAGGACGTCTAGCAGCCGCATCGCCTGCGGTGTACCGAGCGTGGCGGCGAAGCTCGCCGCGCCCAGCGCGACCGCCTCCTGCGGATGAACCGCGTGGGAGAGCTTGCCGCCGAAGTGCTCCTCGAGCACCTGGCGCACCCGCGGCACGCGCGTGGAGCCTCCGACCAGCAGCACGCGATCGATCTCCTCGTGGTGCAGGCCGCTGTCGCGCAGGACGTTCTCGGCGATCTCAGCGGCGCGATCGACCAGGCGCGCGATGCGCGTCTCCAGCGCCGAGCGGGTGTAGGTGAAGCGCACGTCCTTGCCCGGGACCAGCTGGGGCACGGTGTGATCGACCTTCTCCACGTCGGAGAGCTCGCGCTTCATCTCCTCGGCCAGGATGAGAATACGGCGGTGGGCGACCGGATCGTCGAGCACGCCCCTGCCGGTCTGGATCACCATCTGCGCCTCGAAGTCCTCGCAGATGGCGTGGTCGAAGTCGACGCCGCCGAGCAGAGGGTGGCCACCGACGGCGAGGATCTCGTGCACCTCCTCGTCGATGCGCAGCACGGTGACGTCGAGGGTGCCGCCGCCGAGGTCGAAGATCAGCAGGCGTTCGCCGGCCCGGGCCCGGCCGCTGTAGGCGACGCTGGCGGCGGTCGGCTCGGTGAGGATGCGCAGCACGTCGATCTCGGCGCGCGTGGCCGCGGCGTGGATGGCGCGCCGCTGCGCCGCGCCGAAGTGCGCAGGCGCGGTCACCACCGCGGTCACCACGGGCGCGCCGGTGGCCTTGCGCGCGCGATCGCGCAGCTCCGAGAAGATCGCGGTCGCCACCTCTCCCGGCGGGTGGCGGCGCTCGCCCACGCGCACCAGGCAGTAGCCCTGGTCGTCGGGCTCGATGACGTAGGGGGAGTTCTGCATGAACTCCTTCACCACCCGCGACTCGAAGCTGCGGCCGATCAGGCGCTTCACGCTGCTGATCGCGCGGTCGGGCTCGAGGATGCCGCGCGCGATCGCGTGCTCGCCCACGATCACCTCGCCCTTGTCGCCGTAGAACACCATCGACGGCGTGACGCGATCACCTCCGGGCCCCTCGATGACGTGCGGCGCGCCGTCCTGGAACACGGCGACCGTGCTGTAGGTGGTCCCGAAGTCGATGCCAAAAACCAGCTCGTTCACTTACCACCCCCGCCCTCGCCGCTCGCGAGGCTCGCCAGCGTGTCGGCGACCTCGGTGGTGCGGTCGTAGAAGGTCAGCGAGGTCTTGATGTGCTCGATGAGCAGCGGGATCTGATTTGACTCCAGGGAGACCGGATCGAGCTCCATCTTCCCGCACGCGTACTTGAGGACAGCGGTGCCGATGATGCGCCCGACCACCGGCTCGAGCACATGCAACACCTGCAGCGCCGCGGTCGAGAGCGGCTCGAGCTGCGGTCGGATCTGGCGGATCTGCTTCGGCATCCCTGGACTTGCCGACGGCCCTTCGCTGGGGGGCAACTTCCTCTCGCGACCCACGCCGGGCCGGGACGAGGGATGTTCTCACACCCCGGACCGGGGCGCTAGCCTCTATATGTGTGCGACCCCCCGCCGGGACGCGG
>Ga0316201_10005080_pt1 | contig 10064 bp, 8 predicted proteins | sample CS6wburrow_MG_FD_204516 | JGI IMG/M metagenome (GOLD analysis project Ga0316201, IMG submission 204516) | Coastal sediment microbial communities from Delaware Bay, Delaware, United States - CS-6 worm burrow | ecosystem: Environmental > Aquatic > Marine > Coastal > Sediment | place: USA: Delaware...
CACCGGGATAAAAAAAGGTCATCACGATGATCTTGACGAGAAACTTGACAATATTCTAAATAAAGGAAGTATCGTATCGAATGAGCAAAGAAACCTTGCTATTAAAAGGATTAAAGAGTTTTATATAGAAAAAGGAAAGCTTGATGTAGAAGTCGTCGCAACCGAACTTCCTGAAGAAGATAAGCAGAATTCAATTAAGCTCGTATTTGATATAGATCTGAATGAAAGAGTAAAAGTCCAGGATATCACCTTCGAGGGGAATACATTTGCAGATGATAAGAAGCTCAGGAGTAAAATGAAAAACACCAAGATCAAAGGTACTTTCCTGAGAAAGACAAAATTTGTTCCACCTAATTACGAAGAGGATAAGGACAACATCATAGCATTCTATAATCAAGAGGGATATCGAGATGCAAAAATCATCAATGACAGTTTATGGCGAGAGGATGATGGTGATCTCATGATTAAGATATGGGTTGATGAAGGTAAGAGATATTATTTCAGAAATATCAATTGGAAAGGAAACACCAAATATACCGATGAACAATTAACTACTGTTCTTGGGATCTCCAAAGGGGACGTTTTTAACCCTGAAATCCTGGATGAAAGATTAAATTTCAGTCTGGATGGCAGGGATATATCTTCACTATACCTCGACTTTGGACATTTAAGGTATAATGTAGATCCGGTAGAAGTTGCAGTAGTTGAAGATAGTATTGATATTGAAATGAGGGTAACTGAGGGTCCTGAATTCACAATTGGAAATGTGTACATCGAAGGAAATACCAAGACGCATGAACACGTAGTAAGAAGGACTTTAAGAACGAGGCCTGGTCAGAAGTTCAGAAGGACAGATATTATCCGGTCACAGCGTGAGATCATCAACCTGGGATATTTTAATCCTGAAAACCTGGGTGTCCAGCCTATTGTTAATCCGGAACGAGGAACGGTTGATGTCTTGTACACTGTTGAAGAAAGGCCAGCAGATCAATTGGAATTATCAGCCGGTTATGGTGGTTTCAGTGGATTGATTGGAACTCTGGGTGTAACGTTTAACAACTTCTCTATTGCCAACATTAAAGACAGAAGTACCTGGAGTCCACTACCTCAGGGAGATGGTCAGAGATTATCATTGAGAGCTCAATCCAATAGTAGATTTTTCAGATCATTCAACTTCTCATTTACAGAACCGTGGTTGGGAGGTAAAAAACCCAATTCTTTTACGGTTGGTGCTGTCAGGTCTTCATTTGACTACACCACCCTGGATCAGGGATTCCTTGCCATTACCAGAGGCTTTATCGGTTTAGGATCACAGCTATCCTGGCCAGATGACTTTTTTGCTTCAAGCAGTACACTTAACCTTGAGACCATCAATCTCGAAGATTACTTCAGGGGTGGATTCTTTGTAGAATCTGACAATGGTTTATTGGTTCCGGTTACGGATGGTAATATTAAGAACTTCAGCATACGACAAGTCATTGCACGTAGCTCTATCAGTGAGCCGCTTTATCCAAGATCCGGTTCCAAGGTTCAGTTGACCATACAGGTTACTCCTCCATATAGTTGGTTCAGAAAAGATAATTTCTATGAGTTAACAGAAGCGGAGGAAGAGGAAGTAATAAGAGATCTTCAAAGACAGCGAGGGCCGCGTAATCCGCCTACTGCTGATGACATTGATGTGGCTATATTGTCAGCAGAGAATTCAAGGAAATTTGAATGGCTGGAATATCATAAATGGAGGTTTGACGCAGAATGGTACTTTAATATTTTTGATAAGTTTGTCCTTGCGGCAAATGCTAAAATCGGAATCTTAGGATCTTACAGCGACAACATCGGATTAACACCATTTGAAAGATTTGAGCTTGGTGGTGATGGTCTGTCTAATCAGAATGTAGGTATCCTGGGAAAAGACATCATCGCTCTTAGAGGTTATGAGGTAAGAGATTTAGAACAGAATCAAAGAGGTGGAGGAACCATCTTTAATAAATTCACAATGGAGTTGAGGTATCCTTTGAGTTTAAACCCCAACAGTACCATTTATATGCATACCTTCTTACAAGGAGGAAATTCATGGGGTAACTTCAATGATTTCAATCCATTTGATATGAGGAGGTCAGTAGGTGGTGGATTAAGAGTATTCTTACCTATGTTTGGTCTTCTTGGATTTGATTATGGATTTGGAATCGATAAGCAACTTACTGGAGATGAAGGATATGGAAGATTCAGTATTGTTCTTGGTTTCGAACCAGACTAATCAACTATTAAAAATGTGTTAAGTGAGGATCTAGGATATGACATTCACTTATTCCTCACGTCATAGAATTGAAAAATAAATTAGAATATTTAAACCGCATCATTAATATGAAACAAATTAGACTCTTTCTGTTGATCGCTTTAATGGCTCTGACGAGCATTGGTGTGTCAGCTCAAAAATTTGGACACCTAAATTCCAGATTATTGCTAATGGAAATGCCTGAAATAAAGTCAGCAGATAGTGAGATAGAAGCCTATTCTAAGCAACTATTATCTCAAGGAGAAACTATGGTTTCTGCTTTTGAGACCAACTATCAGGCATATGTAGCAGAAGCCAATGAAGGTAAGCTTTCAGCACTGGATATGCAGAAAAAAGAAGCTGCATTAAGAACAGAACAAGAAGGCATTAAAAAATTCGAAATTGATATGCAGAACAAACTTGTCGCTAAGAAAGAGCAGTTATACGCCCCTCTTCTGGATAAAGTTAAAGCTGCTATTGATAAAGTCGGAAAAGATAATGGGTACACCATGATATTCGACACAAGCGTTGCCGGAGCCATTGTACATGCTCAGGAAACTGAAGATGTCATGGCGCTTATCAAAAAAGAACTTGGTATCCAATAAATATTATCGCAGAAGAACTATTGCCTGGCTGAAGAGATATTCACGCCGGGCTTTTTTTTGCCTTGGAATTGCTGAAACGTATTTCTAAAAATCTTGAAACACCTTCCCGGTCAATAATTCCAATGCGCTCTCCTTCTTGATTAACAATGCCTATAATAGCCATACCCTGAGAGGACATTAATTTATATACTTCCATCAAAGTTGAATCTTCAGGCAAGGAGGTGTATTTATCACTCATTCTCTGACCGGCTACAAGTCCTTTCACTTTGTTTTTTATGGCATCAATCAGAAATAATTCTGGAATAACTCCAACAATTGCACCCGTATGATCTGTAACAAGAAAGTTTTTCTCTCCTCCTCTTAAATAAATATTCATAGGCAGCTCAATCGGATCATCCACATCGATAATGGTATAATTGGGATTTACAATTTCCATTGCCTTGGTGTTGCTCAGAACCTCAGTAATCATTACACTTTTATTCTCTGATCCCGCAGTAACGTAGATAAACACACCAATTATGGTTAATAAAATGTGGGAGTTTAACAATCCGAATACAATAAAACCAATGGCCAAAATTCTCCCTATCAATGATGCTGTTCTGGTAGCCTTGGATCTACCAATTTTTATAGCCAGCAATGATCTCAGTACCCGGCCTCCGTCCATAGGAAATGCGGGCACTAAATTAAACACGAATAAAGCTATGTTCATGACAATGACAAACCGGATAAACTCAGAAGGATATTTCAACAACTCCAATGACTCAGATGATGGGAATATTCCACCACTGTAAATACTGAGCGTAATGATACTTAAGGTAACGGCTATAATAACATTGACCAGTGGACCGGCAAGTGCGATAAATAACTCCTTATAGGGTTCTTCCGGAATGGATTCCAGGCGTGCCACTCCTCCAATGGGTGAAAGTATGATATCCTTCGTCTTAACTCCATATTTTCTTGCCATGATGGCATGACCATACTCATGCAGGACCACACAGAAGAAAAGAACAAGCATGTATAATCCAAATGCGAGTATTTCCTTTCCATTCAACCCATTGGTAACACCTACATACCCAACGAAAAGTATTAGAAGCCCGAACGTCCAGTGTATCTTAACGGGTATACCCAGATAGGTGCCGATATTCAGGTTTCCTTTCAAGATAATTTAATCAATTATGCTGAGCTGGGACCATAGGCTGGTACAAATTACCTTTGAGAATATCTCTGGAAATGACAATTTTTTGCACTTCAGATGTTCCTTCATAGATCTGGGTGATTTTAGCATCACGCATTAACCGTTCTACATGATACTCCTTTACAAATCCATATCCACCATGTATCTGAACAGCCTCGACTGTATGCTTCATAGCTGCCTGAGAAGCATATAACTTGGCCATCGAACTCGCAGTAGTATAGTCCATTCCCTGATCTTTTAACCAGGCAGACCTATACACTAATAATCTTGCAGCTTCAATATCAGTAGCCATATCAGCAAGTTTAAATGCTATAGCCTGATGCTTGTGGATCGGAACTCCAAAGGCTTCTCTTTCTTTGGAATATGCAAGTGACAATTCATAAGCTCCGGCTCCAATGCCCAAAGCCTGAGCAGCAATACCTATCCTTCCACCGGCTAGCACCCTCATCGCAAATTTAAATCCAAAACCATCCTCCCCTATCCTATTTTCCTTTGGAACTTTTACATCATTATACATTATGGTGTGTGTATCTGAAGATCTGATTCCTAGTTTATCCTCTTTAGCTCCTATACTTACACCATCCCACTCTGCATCTACTATAAATGCATTTATCCCTTTGTGACCTAATTCCCGGTCTGTCTGGGCAATTACAATATGAATTCTAGAACAACCACCATTTGTGATCCAATTTTTAGTTCCATTGAGCAGATAATGATCTCCTTTGTCAATGGCAGTAGTTCTTTGTGATGTGGCGTCACTTCCTGCCTCTGGTTCTGACAGACAGAAGCATCCGATCCATTCCCCGGTTGCAAGCTTAGTAAGATACTTTAACTTCTGAGATTCTGTACCATAAGCTTCTAATCCCCAGCATACAAGAGAATTATTAACAGACATCAGTACAGAGCAAGAGTTATCAACCTTGCTTATCTCTTCCATTGCAAGTACATAAGACAACGTATCCATTCCTCCTCCTCCATAATCGGGAGATACCATCATACCCAGAAATCCTAGTTCAGCCATCATCCTGACCTGTTCCGTAGGAAATATCATTTTACTGTCGCGCACGATAACTCCGGGCAATAGATCTTTTTGTGCAAATTCCCTGGCAGCTTCTTTGACAGCCAGTTGTTCTTCGGTTAATTTAAATTCCATAGTCTATTTGGTAGGGTTTATAGTTTTGTAAAAATATTAATTTCAATTCATCTTTCTCTTTCTGGTCATTTCTCATAAATGTTCAAATCAATAATTAACCTTCGTCATGAATTTCCATCAAAGTCCTGAAAGAGGCATATCGGTCTTTATACCTGGTCTGCTGGTCATTTATCAGTCTTTTAGAATGTTCATCTCTGTATTGAAAGAACTTCTCTATAGATGGAGATACATATTGAATGGCGTAGTTCAGGGAATCATTGCCTTCGTTGCCAAGTATCATTGACATTTTATATTCTGAAAAACATCCGGTCGACATCATATCCGGAATATGTTGTCTGATCATCCATTCTTTCCATTCCTCATGGACTTCTTCATCTACAGCAATTGTGATGTTGTATAATACTTTTCTCTTCATGTATTTAAATGCATTAAATCCATCAGAAGATCGAGCCTCTTATGAATAAAAGATACAAAAAGAAAACCCATGAAAGGGTAGAAAGGTTTGCTAAAAACGTAATAAGAACCAAGTCAATTAACTCTTGACATTTGAGTTTTGCAGATAATTCTCCAATGCCATGGCCATAGAAGGTGATTCAGGTGCAGGAGCTTTTATATTAACATTAAGCCCCCTACTGATTACTTCGTTATAAGTAGAATTACCAAAAACCGCGATCCTGGTTTCATTTTGTTTGAAATCAGGAAAGTTTTCGTAAAGAGATTCGATTCCTAATGGACTAAAGAACACTAAAATATCGTAAGTCACATCGCTCAGATCAGAAAGGTCACTGGCAACAGTACGATACATCATTACATCCTTGAAGTTGATATTATTGGTTTCAAGAAATCCAACTACATCTTTCGCTCCAAGATTAGAGCAAGGAAGCAAATACTTTTCTCCTTTATGCTTATTGAAATATCCGCTGAGATCGGATATCACCCGCTTCCCAACAAAGACTTTTCTTTTCCTGTAGACGATGAATTTCTGAAGATAATTAGCGATGGATGAACTGAGGCAGAAATACTTTGTATCCTGGGACATTTTGACTCTCATTTCTTCACATAACCTAAAAAAATGCTCGATTGCATTCTTGCTGGTAAATATGATGGCAGAGTACTCATCTGGCCTTAATCTATTCTTCCTAAACTCCTTTTCTGTTACCGGTTCAACATGAATGAATTGTCTCCAATCAATGGTCAATCCCCACTTCTTTTCCAAGTCATAATAAGGAGATCTTTCCGGTTTAGGCTGTGAAACCAGTATGGTTTTCACTTCCTTGTAATTCTCAATGTATTGCTCAGCTTTGGTTGTGTTTCCTTTCGAAGACATATAACTTTATTATACCAAGTATTAAAAATTATGTCAATCACACACCCATATTACTGAAGAATCTAAATATCAGCAAGGCAGGTGCGATTTCGAAGGTGCAAAGATACAGAAAAAAATGAAAAAGATTAGTGCCATAATTGATGAGTCCCAGAAGAAATCCTTTTACCATCCTGATAATGAACAAAAAAGCAATCACACCAAGAATAATATAAACCGATGAAACTGAAATAAAATCAGGTGCATAGGCGATTAATAAATTGAAAGGAAGCAGTAGCAATCCCAGTAGGATATTGACTACAGCAATCAGGAAGCTATATTGTGAAGCTTCCCGCTGAACAGGAAAAATGACACCCAGTAGGAACATTGCGATGTGTCGAATCAGATATATCACAACCACTGCCAATAAAACCAATAGCCAACTCGGAGCAGATGAAAATGAAGATTCTTTGATTAATAAGTAAATAAAAGTTGCTGCATTAACGGCATAAACGATATAAAGCAACAAGAAGCCACCATTCAATCCGTTATTTTCCTCTCTTTGAGTAAGTTTTAATAGATTATCGTTGGTAAATGACTTAAATACTTTAGCAAAAATACTACGCTTGACAGTTGCCACAATCGCAATTAATAATAGCGACAGCAGACTCAATCCGAATATAACCAATCCGGTTCCTTGCTTTTCCGGAGTAGTTACGTCAGTATCCGTTCTTGTAGAAACAACTGAGGTTTTCCTAAGTTCTGATTTTCTGACAGGTACATGATCTACGTCAAATGGATTATCTATAAGAGGAATACCAATATCTGAAATAATGCTATCCTGATTTGAGGAAGGAAGTTCTTGAATTTCTGAATCGGCTTCCCCTGTGCCGGATTGCATATAAATTGAATCCAGCCGATGTCTGATCTCAAAAGGATTACTATACTGGCTGATGCCTGTAGAGACCATCCAACAATTGAAAACAAATATGTAGAAAAGCTTTTTCACAATTGCAAATGTAACAATAATAGATTTTTTCCTTAGATGGTATACCCTGATATAGCATACTTATTGTTAATGAGCTGTTAAGCGGTTGATCTCAGGAGAAATATTATTTTATCTTGCTACCCATAAGCATTGCATAATGCCTACTAAATACATCAGATTACTTATCATTCTCGGAGGATTTATTATCCTGGGCATCATTTTTTCCCAGTTATACTGGTTAATCAGGACCTGGGACCTTAAGGACCAGGAATTCGACCAGACTGTTCAGATAGCATTAAGACAAGTTGCAGGTGATATTGCTTTATACAACAAAACGGAATTACCCAAGCAAAACCTGATTCAAAGGCGATCATCTAATATTTATGCTGTCAATATCAATAGTACAATTGATGCCAATATTCTGGAAGACTATCTCATTCAGCAATTTGAGGCCAATTCAATAAATACAGATTTTGAATATGCAGTATATGATTGCTTTGCTGACAACCTCGTTTATGGTAATTATTGCAAATTAAGTGATAACAATACCGCATTTCTCAGATCAGAAGAGTTGCCAAAATTTCAAGACCTTGATTACTACTTTGTGGTGAAGTTTCCTTCACGAGAAAGCTACCTGGTCAATAATATGCTTACCTCAGTGGTGTTTTCTGCAATAACTGCACTATCTGTTTTATTCTTTCTTTATACCATGTGGATCATATTAAAGCAAAAGAAACTTTCTGAATTGCAGAAAGATTTTATTAACAATATGACCCATGAATTTAAAACCCCCATATCATCAATAAAAATTGCAGCCGACGTACTTGCTGCAAATGAAAATATCGAATCTGACGCACGTCTTAAACGATATGCCTCGATCATTAAAGATCAGAATAAACGGCTGAATGACCAGGTTGAAAAAGTACTCCACATTGCAAAGATTGAAAATGACAGTTTCAAGTTGAATCTTGAAACATTTAGTCCCGGGATTGTCCTGGAGGAAATCATTAACAACGAAGCTCTTAAACTAGAAAGTGGAACAATAACTTATTTCCCCTCAGAAGGAGAAATTAATATCCTTGCAGACAGATTACATTTCACTAATGTTATTACCAATATTCTTGATAATGCTATAAAATACTCGACTGATAGCGATCCTGAGATTGAGGTTAAACTAATGCATAACGATAAGAGCATGATCATCAGAGTCATTGACAATGGAATTGGTATCAGCAAGGAAAACCTGAAACGCATACATGAAAAATTCTTCAGGGTTTCAACCGGGAATATTCACAATGTGAAAGGATTCGGCCTGGGGCTATTTTATGTTAAAAACATATGCAAAGCTCATGGATGGGATATAGCTGTGGATTCCACAGAAGGAAAAGGAACAACTGTTGACTTAATCATTTATAAGCATGGAAAAAGCTAAAATTCTATACGTAGAAGATGATGAAACATTGAGCTTCATCACCAAAGATAACCTTGAATTAAATGGTTATGAGGTCACACATTGTGAGGACGGAGACCTTGCAATAAAGGCATACAAGAAAGACCATTTTGATCTGGTTATTCTTGATGTGATGCTCCCAATTAGAGATGGATTCGATGTAGCCCGGGAGATCAGAAGGGTAGATACCAATATTCCCATCCTATTCTTATCTGCTAAATCAATGAAAGAAGACCGAATCCACGGACTAGAGCTGGGAGGTGACGATTACATCACAAAACCTTTTAGTATTGAAGAACTTATACTCAGAATAGAAGTTTTCCTAAAAAGAAAATACATCAATACTGCCTCTTTGGGGAGATTACAACTAGGAGAATATTTTCTAGATTACTCCAACCTTAAGCTATTCCATGGTGAAGAATTAGTAAAGAATTTAACTCAAAAGGAATGTGACTTACTCAAGCTTCTTATTGAAAATAAAGACAGGACACTTAAGCGAGAACTCATACTGGAAAAACTGTGGGGAGAAAATGATTATTTCCTCGGCAGAAGCATGGATGTATTTATCAGCAGACTAAGGAAATACCTTAAACAAGATCCTTCCATAAAAATTGAAAATGTCCATGGAGTGGGATTCCGGTTATTGAAAGACTAATTTGACTTTTTTAAAGGTTTAAACCCCAATATTGATTCTGCAAAATCAAAGGTCTCATTCATTACTCCCTCCATGTCTTCAGATGCCATATACGAAGTAATGACATGTCTTCCGGCATTGGGAAATGCAACCTCCCTTTTCAGTTCAGCAGGGGTTGAAACCTGCTGGAAGAAAGTCTTCATTCGATCTACAGAGACAATATCATCCTGATTTTCTTCATCTCGATAATAATATCCAAGAAATAAGGGTTGCTCAATTTTCTCAAAGGTTTCTTTTACCATTGTCTCTTCAATCAAAGCTTTTATCGCAATCAATCCATTGATGTGGTATGAATCATTCCAATACTGCATCCGCTGTGGGGTATAAGTAATATGGTTTCTCTCCCCTCCAAAACTCATTCTTGCAATTTCAAAGCCCCAGGGCATCGTCAACATTTCACTCAT